>ERZ795047.3785-NODE-3785-length-13167-cov-9.625534_pt1 | contig 13167 bp, 10 predicted proteins | sample MGYA00375131_ERZ795047 | MGnify/ENA primary metagenome ERZ795047 (study PRJEB30176, sample SAMN05720228) | activated sludge metagenome | isolation source: Anaerobic digester | place: Japan | collected 2015-05-20 ... | reverse complement strand
CCGATATAATTAACTATGGAAGAACAAATAAGACGAATAATATTTGTTAAATAATAAAAAATTTTTTATCTTTATATAATTAAAAGTAAAAACTATGGAAATTCAATTAGAAGAAACTCTGGATAAGTTTAATATTGATTTTAATAATAATAGAATTATACTAAAAAGAAAAAATACAGATACTATAGTTATCAATTATAATCAATTGGATATTATGGAAATTGAATATATACAACAAATGAAAGAATTTGCAAGAAGTTTTAATGAAAAATATTTTAATAAAGGGTTATAATGGATTGGAGCAGTGTTATCAGTATTTTAGTGGCAGCTATTTCTGGTGGAGGTATTTATAAAGTTGTTGATATTTTTATAAATAGAAAAAAAGCTTCAATTGAAGTTAATTCATCCCAAGCTGATTGTTTTAAAAAAGAATTAGAAAATACTTTAACATTAGTTCAATTTTGGAGAGATGCTTCACAACAATTAGCAAGTGAAGTTAAAGAAGTTAATCAAATGATGGAAGCCTTAATATTAGAAAGAGATAAGCTAAGATTTAATCTATCTATTGCAAAATCAATAATACAAGAATCAACATGTGAAACATTAGATGATGTTAAATCTAAAATAGAAACCTTATGAAAATAGTTAATAGTCATGTTCACATATTTGATGAACATTGTGTTGCAGAGAAATATATAGGAAGTAAAATTCTTCAAAAAATAGTAAATACTTATCCAGGACCTATTATAAAAACCTTAAACTTTTTATCTATTACAGATAAGAAAAAACTTGCAAAGTATGCAGCATTTATAAAAAATGAAAATAAAACAATGTTGCAAAACTTAAAAGAACTTAAAAGTCATTACCCTTTTGGTACAAAGTTTTCAGTACTAACAATAAATATGGAGGGAATGGGGGCAGGTAAAGTTCCAAAACCATATAGACAGCAACTTAGAGAAGTTGTTGGAATAAAACAAGCTTCTGAACCAATACTAATTTTTTATCACGCTATACCTGAAGTAGAATATTGTAATACTCTTTTAGAAGAGTATATTAAAAAGATTCAAGGTATAAAAATCTATCCATTAATGGGTCATTTCCCGTATCATAATACTTTAATGGAAACATATGAGTATTGCAAAAGTTATAATTTACCTGTTATATCTCATTGTGCTCCAATAAATCCAACTCATCAAAGAGATAAAAAATATGTTTTACAATCTTTAAAAACAAGTAGATTCCCTTTAATAACAGAATTAAATGCACCTTTAGATGAGTTATGCTCTAATTTTTCACACCCAACACATTTGGCTTATGTTGCTAAAAAGTTTCCAACAGTTAATTTTTGTGCTGCTCATATGGGTGGAGACGTTGAATTAGAAAAATTTATTGAGAGAAAAGAAATAGATTATCTTATAGGAAAAAAGAAAAAAGAAGGAAAAATAAATGATTTCTCGTGGACATATTGGGTATTAAAATACTGTTTACTTTTACCTAACTTCTATACAGATATTTCTTACACATTTTATTCTGACAAATATCAAAAGTTTTTAAAACTTCTTCTTATGCACCCTGAACTAAAAAAGAAAATTCTTTTTGGTACAGATTATTACATGAATAAAATAGAAACTTTAGAAGAAGATACATATTACAGAAATCTTATATATACTATTGGTAAAGAACATTTTAACCAAATAGCTTCTATAAATCAAGAGCATTTTTATAAATATAAAATCTAAGCTTATGCTTAAAGTTGAATTAATTGAGTATCTTCAAAAAAATGGTGGGACAAAAGATATTAACCATTCTTGGGAAGATGTAGCAAAATTATTTTCTTTAGAAATTAATAATAAAGAGTCTAAAAATGCAAAACAAATTAATGATTATATTCGTGGTTATTGTAGAAGCGTTTATAATACATATTTAAAACAAGTTGATAAACTTGAATTAGTAAAACAAACTTATCTTAAAGGCAAAAAACATAGTGAAACTTTTAGAAAAACTCCTATTGAAGCTGAGGGAATTAATGAAGAGGATTTTGAAGTAAAAAGATTTACTAAATACACAAATGGTGGTGCTTGGGTAAAATATGAAAAGAAAGAAACACTTTTTAATGAAGACCATTTAGAAAAACTTGCAAGGATGCTTAATATGACCACTGTTATAAATCAAGCTCCCTCTCCACCTTTTAACAATAAAATCCTCTGTGTTTATCTTGCAGATGAGCATATTGGAGCTCTGACTAAAGAACAATCAATCTACACAAATAAATATACTAAAGAAGAAATAGAAGATAGAATTGTGCGGAGATTAGTTGAAGTAATCACCGCAATTTATGCAACGAATCCTTCTATTAAAAATTTATGTGTTTTTTCTCTTGGAGATTGTTTAGATGGTTTTAATCAAAAGACTACAAGAGGTAATATAGGTGGTAGTTCTCACACCTTACCTCAACAGTATAATAATAGAGAACAACATGATATTTTTGTAGAAGTTCATAAAAAATTATTTGATACTTTATTTAGTTATAAAATATTTACCAATATATCATATATCGCGAATTGCAATTCTAATCATGGAGGAGATTATGAATATGCTGCTGTAAGAACTTTACAAATGTACTTAAATCTTAAATACCCACAGATAAAAACTTATGTAACTTGTAAACCTATTGACCATATAATAGTTGGGAATCAATGTATTATATTTGGACATGGTAAAGATGATGCAGATATGATAAAGGGTTTTCCTCTTAATCTTGACCCAAAAGTAGAAAATTTTATTAATGATTATATTCGTATCAATAATTTACATAGTTATAATATTTCTGTAATAACTGCTGACTTACATCAAGCCTCTGAAAATTATGGTAAGAATTTTAGATATAGAAAGGTTTTATCTCAATATGGTAGTTCAGCATGGGCACATAGTAATTTTGGCTCAGGAGCTCCTGGAATTAGTTTAGATGTCTTTTTAGATGAATTAAATCTTATTCAAAAATTTGATTACTTTTTTCAAAAAACAGATATGAGCAATACAGGTATTAAATTATAATAAAAGTACTATTTATTTTAGAATAAATTTTGTATCTTTGTTTTATGGAAAAATTAAAACAAGATATATTAATCTTTTTTAAAGATTTAACTTTTGATGAAGAATCACATACATATAAAGTAGGTTCTAAGAGTATTAATTATTCTGTTTCAGAATTAATTAAGAAATTAACCATACCTTTTGATGCTCAAGCTGTTAGTGCAGCAATGTCAAAAACAACAGGTATGTCTCAAGATGAGATACTACAATCTTGGGAAACAAAAAGTAAACTTGCTTGTAAAAAGGGTAATGAAGCTCACTTATTTGGTGAGCTTTACCCATTTAATAGGCATATTAAACCACGTACTCAGCAGGAACAGGCTATTGTTAAATTTTGGAATGATATACCTGAACATATAATTCCTGTTATAATGGAGTTACAAATGTACCATAAAAAGTATATGTTTGCTGGTACTTCTGATATTTTATTGTATAATACTAAAACAAATAATTATATTCTTGGTGATTATAAAAGTAATGCAAATTTATTTAAAAATTATAAATGTAAAAAACTTTTATATCCTTTTAACTTTTTATTAGATAACCCTTTTAATAAATATCAAATTCAACTATCTTTGTATCAGATATTATTAGAACAATTAAATTTAAAAGTAGAAAAAAGAAAAATTGTTTGGTTAAGGGATGATGGAAATTATCTTTTATACGACACTCAAGATTATACAAAAGAATTAATAAATATACTACCAGAGTTATGTTAATAGAAGAGATTATACAAAGAATACAGTCATTGTATTCAAAAGGTGTTGAGTCAGATGATAGTAGATTAACATCAAGACATATTTACAACAAGATGGTGTCTGTTAGAAATAAACTTATATCACAGCAAGCTAATAAAAAGCAAAAAATAAATCAATGGAACTATCAAACAATTTCTTGTATAGAAATGATACGTGTTGAAAAACATGATTGTCCTTGCTTACCTCCTTTAGGTTGTCATATATGGAGAACTAAATATAAGTTACCAAAGCCATTGTCAAATCTTAATAATCATTTAGTACAATCTGTTACTTCTATAGAAGGTAGTATGATATTCTCAGAGGTATTATGGCATCAAGTCAAGTACCTCTCTGGGAATAAATATACTTCAACTAAAAGTGTGTATTTCATACAGAATGAATACTTATATGTAGCTTCTAAGAGTTCCCCAAAAGTTATAGCAATTACAGCTTTATTTCAAGAACCTTTAGATGCTATTAATTATCCAACATTGTGTAAAGAACAATGTGAGGACTGTCAAGAATGTATTGATATTTTATCACAAGAATTTCCTATTGATGCAGATTTGATAGAACCTTTAATTCAAGAATGTGTTCAAGAATTAGTAGTAATGTTTTCACAAGTTTTAGAAGATAAACGAAATACAAGTTCAGATGACAAAGAAAATACGAGCAACAGGAAATAATAATTATTGGAGAGATTATAAGAAGAAGTATAAAAATAATGTAACTGAAAAAGAATATAGAGTTATTATTGATGCTTATACTATGTTTATTATAGATAAACTCTTAAAAGGTCATAGTGTTACATTACCAGCAAGAATTGGTGTACTTTGTATTAGAAGCTGGGAACAAAAAATAAAAATTGATAAAGATGGAAAAATTTTAAATAGAAAAATAGCTTGGGCAAAAACAAGAGCTTATTGGAGAGAAAATCCTGAAGCAGCTCACAAAGTTTATCTTTATTGTAATAATTATCATTCAATTAATACTGTAAGTAAAATAATGTGGGATAAAAATAAGGTACTTGAAAGACAAAAAATGTTTTTTACTTTTAATCCTGCAAGAAGTTTTAAAAATTTATTATTTCAAGAAATTATTAAAGGTCAAGAATATGAAACAAGGTTTAGTAGCAGTAGATAGAATTATTGCAAAAATAAATAGGGAAATCAAAGGTTTAGAGGCTACAGAGATTGACCTTATTGAATGGATTGGTGAAGCTTTAGAATTTCTTAAAGCACCTAACCTAAGTGAACAATGTGTTGATTTTATTAAAGTTGAAAACTTTGAATGTGATTTACCTATTGGTTTACAATCAATACTTCAAGTAGCAAAAAATAATGTTTATGCTGAGGCTGGTTTTATTTGTCCTTGTAATAATACTTTACAAGAAAGTGGATGTGATTGCCAGGATTATTGGAATATGAAATTAGAATATGCTAATTGGGTTTCAAGTTCTTTTTTTACAGATTATTTCACACCTGTAAGGTTAGCTCAAAATAGTTTCTTTAATTCTATAGTATGTAAAGAAAAAAGAGATATACCTTATCAATCTTGCAGAGATGAATATACTATTGTAGGTACTACAGAAAGAAAATTACGTTTTTCTTTTCAAGAAGGTGAAATAGCTTTATCTTATACAAGAAATTCTATAGATGAAGAAACAGGATATCCTTTAATACCAGAAAATATTTCATATATAACAGCCATAACTTATTATATAAAATGGAAATTAGCTGAGAATTTACAATGGAATGGTAGAGAAGGTTTTAATTCTTTAGCACAGGACAATGAAAGAAAATGGTTAAAGTATTGTAAACAAGCTAAAAACTATCAAAAAATGCCTACATCTATTGATGATTATCAAGACTTGTTAGAGCAATCACATTATTTAATACCAAGAGAAAATAGATATTATGGATTTTTTGGTAAACTTAACACCCAAGAAACAAGAGTATTTAATAAACCTGAAAATAGAAGAATGTAATGGAAGAACAAAACAATATTACACAACCATATAAAGGTATGGTGCAAGATGCTTCACCATTGCATCAACCTGAAGGTACATATTCTTTTGCTTTAAATGCTGTTATTGATTCAGATAATAATCAGAATGTTATTAGCAATGAAGAAGGTTTTGAAAGGAGTAGATATTATACTCCTGCTGATTCTGTTTGTTTAGGACAATGTTATGTTGGTAATGGGGATATATTTGCAATTTTCCTTTATGATTATCCACCTGTTAGAATTGAGTTACGGCTTTATTCATCAAAAGGTGATAATATTCTTTTGTTTGGTCATGTTAATACTTTAAATCTTCAAGCTTCACATCCTTTAGATATGACTTTTAGATTAAGAAAAGGTAATCAAAGAATTGTATATTTTACAGACGGGATTAACCCTCCAAGATACATTAATATTGATAATATTGAAGCTTTTCAAACTGCACCTGGACCATATCCTTTAGACCCTGATAAACTTAAACTTATAAAAACTATAAGCACTTACCCTAAATTTTCTTCTATAAATGTTTTAAATAATGGTCAACTTTTATCAGGTTCATATAATGTTGGTATTTCTTTTTTAGATGAAGATTTGAACTCTACTAAAGTAATTAGCGTTTCAAATGTTATTAATATTTACCATGATAAGTATAATCAAAATTTTAAAGACATATGTGGCTCGACAAATTTACAAAGTTCTTTTGCTCAATATAGTAATACAAGTAAAAGTATAAAAGTTACTATGAGTAATTTAGATGATACTTTTATTTATTATAGATTATATCTTATAGAAGCAAGTAATGGTAACGGTATTATAAATAAAGTATCTTATACCGAACCTATACCAATTAATACTACAACATTTGAATTAACAGGTCTTAATACACCTTATAAAACAACAATAGAGCAAATTAATGAAGAGCCAACTATTATATCTACAGCTAAGCATATAGAACAACTTGAGAATCGTTTGATTTTAGCTAATACTACAGAACCTTCATATGACCTTATAGGGTTACAAAAATATGCCTCTAAAATAAGTTCTAAACAAACTACAAAAACAATTAAGTTAAATGATATATATGCAACTGATAACCCAAAAAGACAAACTATTGATTTAGAATCTATTGGATATATGCCTGGAGAAATTTATGCTTTTGATATTTGTTATGTCTTTAAAGATGGTTTTGTTTCCCCAGCTTATCATATTCCTGGTAAACCAAGTAATGATACGAATCCATCTAACTGGATGCGTACAGGGGCACAATCTTCTTTTGGTAATGAATTAACTAATGTTAAATATGATGCTATTCCTGGTATAAGAGATTTTTGGGGTGTAGATTATAAAGGTAATACTCTACAAGGTACTTCTGTAAGGCATCATAGATTTCCTTTTAGGAATGATAGTTATGAGAATGTTAGGAATTTTGTTAAAAAGAAATTAAGACCTACGACTATTTCCCACACATTTGTAGCTGATTGTGGAATAGTTAGTGATAAAGTTGTGATTTCAAATATTACAGAAGCGGATGGTGATATACTTAGAGGTGTAGGACCAGGTGTTTGGGCTTTAACTGAAAGTGCTTACTTTGATGAAGGTGTTTTTTTCTTAAGTACAGATGTTATTGAGGGCAAAATATCTACTTTAGGTCGGATAAAACAACCTGGTGTTGGGGTTTCATTTACAGTCTATTTTTATGAAAAATTAGCTGAACCTTCATTTGAATATGAAGCAGATATTTATGGTATTCAGTTTTCAAATATAGAACTACCACCAGATTGTATAGGGTATTACATTTGTAGGAAAGAAAGAATAGATGGGTATAAAACTGTTGTAGATACAGCTATACTATCACCTATGGTAAAAAATGATAAATATACAGCATTTGCTCAATTTTTTCCTGAAGGCATTACATATGAACCTACAATGTATGCTTTTACTAATCCTGAATTTAAGTTTATGGAAAAAGAGTTTACACCTACACACATAAATGTTAATGGTTATTATAAGCGTTTAGCAAAAATTACAGATGGTGAAGCTCTTGTTCAAGATGCTTATCCTGGAACTACATACGATGCAACATTAGCCAAAAGAAAATCTGGGAAAGATGAGGATGGATTTTCTTTACATATAGGTAATAGGTATAATTCTTTAGCATACGTTCCATACGTACTTTATAACCCTGAAGAGAGTTACATACAAACCGTTGATAGTACATTTTATTTAAATGCTGCTTCTCAAGTTGTTGTAGATGGGAGAGAAGTTTTTAATGTTTCTTCAGATAATAAAATAGGGGTTATTAAATTAAATTCAGCGATAAACATTGATAGATGGAATCTACCTTTTGTAACTTTATTAAAAGTTGTTGCAGACCCATATGGTGATTTTAGAACACAACCTTCGTACAAAGAGCATACTAACATAGCTACAGGTAGTAGTATAACTTTATATCATGGAGATGGTTATATTTCTTCTATGAGTATTGTTAATACATATTTTTATAGAATTGCTTTATGTAGGAGAACTACAAAGACAGGTACTTTTAGAATTATACTTGGTATATGTCTTATGATTGCTGGTATAGTTTGTTCAGTTATCGGTGCTACAACTGGTGCAATACCAGCTACTGCTCTTGGTATACAACAAATTAATTGGGGGATTTCTGCTTTAAAATCAGGTTTCGATGCAAAAAAAGCTCATGAAATATATGAATCTCAATATGCAAAAGGATTAGATGCAGTTGTTCAAGATACTGAAAGTAAAGCACAATTACCTGCTTCCCTTTCTGACACCATTCCAGAAAATGATGATGAGATACAATACTTTTCTGAAGTTTTAAGTACAGTATGGTTTGAGAGCCCTGTCAATATGAATATGAGGTTAGAGCCTACATATGGTGTTGACTTGTTTATTAAATCACCTACTAATTTTAAAAGCGAGGTAATTCAGAATTACTTTATAAATAAGCTTACTGTTAGAGATACTGAAAATCAGAATGGTGTCTTGTATCAAGGATTCTGTACTGCGGAGTTCTATGAGATTAATAAAGATTACCTTAGAACGAATAAAGAGAAAATATTTTTTCCTTTACCTTTAGAATATATCCTCAATAATGGCCAGTTTAGAAGGTTTCCACATAGGGTATATTATTCAGAACAAAGTTTTCAAGAAGAACTTTCAGATAACTTTAGGGTGTTCTTACCTAATAACTATAGAGATATAGAGGGTGAAACAGGAGAAATAACAGACCTCTTTAAAATACAAAATAACTTGTTTATCCATACTGAAGAAGCTTTATGGTCTTTACCGCAGAATCTTCAAGAAAGAGTTACAGGGGATTTTTTAACATTTCTTGGTACAGGTGAATACTTTAGTGTACCACCAAGACGTATAATAGATGCAGAGAATGGAAATTCAGCAGGTTGTATTCAAAAATGGGCTACATTAAAAACTCCTTATGGAGTATTCTTTGTGTGTGAAAAACAAAATCAAATATATAATTTCAACGGTCAACAATTAAAAAGTATTAGTGATGTTGGAATGAAAGCATTTTTTAATAATAATATGCAATTTGATTTCCCTAAAGAATTTTATAATCAAACAGGGAATACTTTAGATTATATAGTCAACCCTTTCAATGCTTATGGTATAGGTTATATTTCTGTGTATGATTCTAAAAATGAAAGAATTTTGTTTACTAAAAGAGATTTTAGTATTGAAGATACTTTTGCTGCTGACAATCAGCTTGTGGCTTTTGGAGATAAATTATTTCTTTTTGAAGATTATGTTTTGACTATAAATGATTATATAGACAATGGTTATACTTTTAAAGGAATGATTAACAAAGAGTTGATATTTGAAAAAAATGGTACTACGGTTAGAGAAATTTCAACACAATATATACCTACCACAGTAATCCAGAAAGGTTGGACATTATCTTATAATATTAAAACTAACACATGGATTTCGTTTCATAGTTATATACCGCAAAGATATTACAATACTCTTTCAACTATATATTCTAAAAATGTTGGTGATAGGTATTTATGGAAACATAATACTTTAGGTTTATACAATAACTATTATGGTACATTGAAACCTTTCATTGTAGAGATTGTTTCAAATCAAAATCCTTTACAAACAAAAATATTTGACTATATCAAATTTCTTTCAGAAGCTCGAAGATATGATAGTATAACACAACAATTTAGGGAAGATAGATATACTACATTTAATAAAGCAATAATTTATAATACAAGACAAAGTACAGGTTTAATAGAATTATCTCCTAAAAGTGTAACATCTGCTGATTACCTTATGGAACAAATTATAAATTCTCCTAATAAAGCTTTATTAAGTAGAGGAGAAAAAGATTGGTCATTAAATAATTTTAGAGATTATGTTATATCTTATGATGAATCTTTATTCAGTTCTGATTATTCTGACAGACAGGATGATTATTTTATTGATAAGGTTATAAACACTAATGTTATAGATGAAACAAAAAGTTGGGAACAACTTGAATCTTTTAGAGATAAATACTTGATTATACGTTTTATTTTTGATAACTTTGACAATATTAAATTATTATTCAATTTTTCATCTGAATCTGATAATATATCACAGAGGTAAATTTAAAAGTTAAAAAATATTAATATGAAAATTAAAAGAAAAAAATGTGCTATAGGAACTTCAATAAAAGGTTTAGTTAAGAACCCCACAGAAGCTTTGGTGCAAAATAATATAAATCTTGATAAAGCTACTTATGAAGCTATGTCAAGTCCTTTAAGTCAAGCTCTTGGTTATGCAGCAGCATTATCACCAATTGTAGGACAAATTTATACTGAGGATATTTTACCTATAATTAAAAAATATAATTTTGGTGGTACAGTTGAAGAACAAATTCCTGTTGAGGTTGAGGGGGAAGAAGTTGCTAAAACACCAAATGGTGAAGTTATGGAATTTAATGGTCCTGACCATGAACAAGGTGGTATAGAAATTTCATTACCTGAACAAACTAAAATATTTTCTAAAAGAATTAAAAAATTTGGTAATTCTATGGCTCAAAGAGCTAAAGAAAGAGAACAAAAAGTAAAATCTTTAGAAAAGAAATTGCAAAAAAATCCAACAGATATTTTACTTCTTCAGACTTTAGAAAGAATAAAAGCTAATAATAAAATTTTAGAAGAAAAGGATTTAGCTCTTCAAGAAGCTTTTAACAATATGTTAAAGACAGAAACATCACAAGAAGTAGCTTATGGTACAGGTAAAAAAGGTTTGAGAAAATATCAAGGTGGCTCATCTGGTGTGTTATTACCTGAAGATGAGGAAGTAAAATCAATTAAAATGTATTTACCTGAGTATTTACAAAATAATCAAGACCAATTCTCTATTACAAAAGTTTATAATCCTGTAACAACTCCAGTATCTTATGCTAAGACAGAGATACCTTCTTTTGAAAATAATAGTACAGAGATTATTGGGGCTAAAACAAGTTCGCCAATTTCTTTTGAAAAGACAATAGATGTTGATAATATTGGTGGCAGTAACTTATCTGAAGTTGGTGCAAAAAACCTTTATGGTGGTAATAATAGTAAGTTTAAAATACCTACAGTTGGTAGCCTTAATATACCATTTACAACAGGTGATGTTGTAGGATTGGTTGGTCAAGGTATTAGTACATTTGCCCCTTATATGAATACTTTAAAAAATAGAAGTACTGATAGAGTGCATGAAAATTTTATGCAAGGTGTTGGAGATGAAGCTTTAAAAACTTATGAAGATGCTATAGTGTCTTTAAAACAAAATAGAGATAAGGCTTTACAAGATTTAGAATTGATGAGAAATACAATGGCTCAAAGAGCAAGAAGTTCTGCAAGAGGTATTAATACCTCAAGAGCTTTAGATTTGTTTTCTCAACAAGAATTGAATAAGAAACAAAATGAAATCAATATGGCTTATGCTAATCAAGTAATGGAAGTTATGTTAGGTAAAGCTGGTATGCAATTACAAACAGACCAAATGCAAAGAGCTGGTGCTCAAACTGCTGATATGATGAATAGAAGAGACCAAGATATATTTAATCAAAATTTAGGTCGAGATAAAGCTAATATTGGTTATGGTTTACAGAATATTGGTAAAAGCTTAAATGAGATTTATGGTACTAAAGATTTAGCAAGACAGATAGAGATTTGGAAAAAACAAGGTAAAACAGCAGAACAAATACAGTCTTTAATTGATTTATATTTAATTCAACATAATTCTGGTGTAGTACAACCTACAGCAGAATAACCTAAACAAAAATAATATATGGGAGCATACTATAATACAGCAGAAGGTAAATTTATTGACTTTATTTATAAACCTGATAAGCAAATACAGATGGCTATAGCTGCACAAGATGTAGCTTTAGAAGGTTTAAAAGGAAAGTTAATTAATATTAATGAACAATTCACTGAACCTAAATTAACTATCTTTCAAGAACATGAAGAAAAAGCTCAAGAAATTTTACAACCTATGGGAGAGAAATTAAATTCTCTTGTTTCTCAAGTAGTTAAAGACCCTGAGAATGTTAATGTGAATGCTCAATTAAGAACTGCAATAAAAGATATGTCTAAAGAATTAAAATCTGGCGATATCTCTAAAATGCAAAATCTGTATTCTACATGGCAAGCTCAGAATAAAGCTTATGAAGATATGATATCTAAAGCTAAAGATGAGGATGAAAGAACAGGTTTTAAAAATATGCAAAATGTATATAATGCTTGGGTGAAACAGCAAGTAGCTAAAGGCTATGACCCTGAGTTTAAATTACCTGGAGGTGCTGGTTATGTTAATGCTCAAAATATTTTGAAAGAAACTGTAGATACAGAAGGCTTAAAATATATAACAACAAGACCTGGTATGCAAACAGGTGTAATTTATTATGACCCTAACACAGGTAAAGAAGGTAAAGTTGACCCTAATACAATGGAAGTTGACATGGAAAGACGTGTTGTTAAAGATAAAAACACAGGGCAGATTTATGGGGCTGCCATAAGTTTTGACCCAAGCATACAATATTTAACAGGTACAGAATTTCAAACTTATGAACATACTTTAGAGGGGTATTACCAAAATACAATACATCAGGTAGCTTTAGCTAATTTATTGAATAATGATGCTTTTATTTCTATGGAAAGACAGAAATACAGATTGGGTGATGCTGGAGGTACAAATGAAAAGGGAGAAAAAGAAACTGAACAACAATATATTTATAGAAAAGCTAATGAGCAAGCACGTATATATGCAGCTAAATATGCTGAAGTTACTACAGATAAACTTACAGCTAAAA
>ERZ795047.3775-NODE-3775-length-13201-cov-17.281454_pt1 | contig 13201 bp, 11 predicted proteins | sample MGYA00375131_ERZ795047 | MGnify/ENA primary metagenome ERZ795047 (study PRJEB30176, sample SAMN05720228) | activated sludge metagenome | isolation source: Anaerobic digester | place: Japan | collected 2015-05-20 ... | reverse complement strand
CAGTAGTTGAATACTGGTCGTAATCCCTTCATTCAGGTCACAAGGTAAAAACGAACGTGCGAATTGCACCATGATGCTTATTTTGAGGGGTATGGGTCGTAATCCCTTCATTCAGGTCACAAGGTAAAAACTCATCCAATCGCATAGCAAACAACAAAGATACTTTGCGTCGTAATCCCTTCATTCAGGTCACAAGGTAAAAACCCTTGAATTGATGGAGAAGTTTGCGGAGGTCAAGGACCGTCGTAATCCCTTCATTCAGGTCACAAGGTAAAAACGCTTCAATCAACTTTGTTTCCCCTCAGACGGGGGAAGCGTCGTAATCCCTTCATTCAGGTCACAAGGTAAAAACGAGCTCCTCGCAGAATTATGAGATACACGGTTGACGGGTCGTAATCCCTTCATTCAGGTCACAAGGTAAAAACTCACTTATCGAAAGGGGATTTCGCAATCCTAATATGAGGTCGTAATCCCTTCATTCAGGTCACAAGGTAAAAACCCAAGGAATACGACGAGGACGCTTGCCCAGTAACACTTGGTCGTAATCCCTTCATTCAGGTCACAAGGTAAAAACTCTTCCTGTATTATATCCTTGTATAGTATAACAATAATTGGCACAATTCGCCAACCCCTGCATTAATCGATTAAAATACAGTAAATTTAAGAATTTCTGATACGATAACATCTCTATCTCCTTTATAATTAAATAATTATATTCATCCGCGTACCTAGCATAAAAATCCTATATTTTTCTTATTTTACTAGTTCGCGGAATAACCTTTTAAATAAATAAAGGCCCTTCTTCATCCTTTGGATCGATGTAATCTTTTTTAATGATTCCATAACGCACTGTTTTTTCCCAATCCTGTATACAGGCTGGTATAAATGCATAAGAGTCTTCATCTTCAATCATCATTTTGATTGTTTTTTCTATATTGTTTAATGTAAAATCATCAGTATAAAACTCAAATACTGATTTCTGAACCCTATTTCCAAATGATTCAGCGAACTTAGCCACCTTTCGTAAACGTTTTGGGTCCTTTATATCGTATAAAAATATCCAACGATGTTTAACTTTCATAGAAAGATAACCTCATCAGGATTGATAAACTTTTCAGGTCCTTGAACCCTGGCAAGTCGTATACAGTCATCACATAAAGAATAAGCAATGATGGAATCTTTTTTTGGATTAATAGTATTTTTTATTTCATTTAATAATTTGATGAACTGTTCCTCGTCGGCATCAACCTGAAAACAGGATTTTTGGAGCCTAATACCGTATCTTTCGCATATTCGAGCAATTTCTCTGAGACGTTTAGGTTTTTGAACATTGATATCATAACAGACTAAGCGAAGCATATTATTTTATTACAAATGGTTTATATTCCATCTCATCACCAGATACAAAACGCTTAAAATGCCGTATCTGTTCTATCATGACTTGTTCATAAGAAAGTTGTTTCCCAAGGGGTGGATATAAAATGAGGGTTTTTAATTTTTCTTCAAATTGATAAGCCGCTTTCTGCAATCCCTCCTTGGTAAGCAATACACCTTCGACCTTTTCACTTGTTTCTATAGTTTTATCAACCTGTTCTATCCCATCTTGCTCTAATGGATACTCATCATCTTCTTCATTAAAAACCTTTCTTTGAAAATCCACAGGTTTTAATATTCCTAAATTAAAAAGTGCACAGGTAAGGGTGTCACAAATACTTGTGCGGTATTCTTCCATTAAATCAAAGCACAAAGCCCGTTTTCCATAATCCAGGGTATGAAGATAACCAACGTAAGGGTCTAATCCTTCCATTACGATGATCGCATCAATCCTATATGCCAGTAGTGTATACAGGAAACTTAATACCGCATTCACAACATCGCGAGGAGGCTGCATGGATCGGCCTTTAAATACAGCCCACTCTGGTACTATATTTTCTTTAAAAACAGAGAAAAATACCCTTGATCCATAGCCTTCATACCCCCTTAGGGTATCTATTGATGTTGCGTTCTCGACATTTGCAGCATTTCTTTGAGCATCACGAATTGCTTTATCGATTGTAATAGTATCTTTTTTACGACCAATACGCTGCATAAATGCTATTTGATTTTTTATTTTTCCTCGCACAATACTACGAACAATTTCTATTTTTTTCTGTTCATCATTAAGGAGATCATATTGCTTTTTTCTAAGAAAGACATTTTTGCCATCAGAAAACTCAAGCTTACCATTATACCGTCCATTTTTGCTTAAAAACACCGTGTCAATTTGATGCCGCATAATCAATTTCAGGGCACTACCAGTAATTTCTACTGTACCAGAAATAATAATTCGATCGGTACGATGAATAAATATTTTACGCTCCGTGCCGTCGGCTCCATTAAACTGTAATGCATCATCTTTTTTTGTTAGTTTTCCATGATCAGAAATAATATAAACTGTTCCCATAAAGCCCCCTTGTAGGGTTATATCTGATCTTTACCGGTACAATGTGCCTTCCCGAAGCAACATCTATCTGGATCAGTTTTTTCAAACAACACGGGATAATAATCATTCTTTTTGTGCTAGACTTTTCGCCACATTAATAAGCCACGCTTCTTTTATTTCTTTATTTTCACTAAATACTAATAGAGTTTGTCTAAATATATCTTTTAGTCCCAATTCAAATCTATCAGGACGTATATTCTGGGAAGTAAAACCCGCATGGTTTATATCATTACGGATATCCTGTAATCGTTTGTAGACTGTTTTTAATGATTCAAGCATTATACTTTTCTCCAGCTTTTCACCTATTACTTTGTATTGTTCTTCATTAGCTGGATGAGTATATTTACCAGGTTCGTTAATATAGGTAAAATACCTTGAAACCGCTTCTCTGTGTTCCCTGGTATAAAAATCATCGATACCAAGCACATATAGAACAATGGTAATAATACCTTCTTGTAATAATGTAATACCCTGTTGAATTAAATTGTATTTAATACAGAGCTGCACAGCAGGAAGAATATTGGCAACGCAATCTTTTTTGAATAGATATACAATCTCTTCTATCTTGTCATACAAAACACCTAATGGCTTGATATAATGGATATTATACTTTTTTAATTCTTCTATTTTATCTTTGATAGAAATAAATTTGCTTCCATCAATTATCTCATTAGACCGACACGTTGTGAGAATTGGCCAGATATTTTTTAAATTATTGGCCAGGTTTCTTTCTAAATATAGATAAGGATCAGCATCTTTATTGGCCGCTTTATACCTGCTAACGGTTTCATTGGCCAGCTGGTTTATCTCTATAGCATTTCCAGTGTTTAAATACTGGGATACCCCGATACTCCAGCGAAGCAACCTATCAATATTGGTGAGATCTATAATTTTATAGGGAGAGGAAAGATTCCTATCGTAAGCCCCGTAAAAAATTCCCCGCAGGGATATATTTTTTACAAGTCTTGTGTAATTAATAATAACAATACCAAGAAAAGGTATGGACCTAAATGCATGGGTTATATCAAAAACCAGTTCACTCTGTTCAGGTATATTTTGAAATATTTTATCAAAGAGGGACCATATCTGTTCTTCCGTAGTAACCGTATCTATTTCTATTGTTTTTATAGTATCTTCTGAGAAATATTTCTTTAATTCACTCTGTAGACTTTGTTCTGTATCCCAATGCCGAGCTTTTGCTTCCGGTGTAACAAACACAAATGCCCTACCATCCCTTTGCATCTCATTACGAAAACCATGTACAATTGCAGTCTGAGCATAAGCGGTGTTAATAATAGAACCGTCAAGGGTCTGGTAGGAAACTTTTTCATAATTACCGGTTCCCAGAAAGGTTACAAAACAAAGCGACATGGGGAGCTCCTATTTCTATATATTGATTTTCATGGCACACCAACCCATTGGATACAAAGCCTTATTATATTGAATAAGTGTCCTTGTCTTACCATAACCTTTTCTATTAAATGGTTTTCTGTATTTCTCTACTGTAACCGCTTCTATATGACTCCATCGACCTATCCTAATAAGAATTTCATTTTTATTCTTCATCTCTGTATCGATATAATCAGCAATCTGATCATAAATTGCCTTTATGCTGTCGGACATTTTTCCTTCTTGAACTTTATTATATTCGTCAGTGAACATGTTATTATAAAAATCATTAATACATTTAGATAGATCATCGATGTTATGAAATTTCTTTCTCTTTAATATAAAAGTTTTATTCTCATTTAATATAATTTTTTTATCTAACATTTCATCTTTTATCATAATCTCACCTCTGCCTGAAATATCAGGGTTAAATAAAACACCTTTCAGGGCTTCTATATAAATATTAATGCCAACAGGGTTTTCATTTGTATTAAAGTGAGAGAGCATCATGGGACTAACAATTAAGTTTTCCTTTGGTTCAAAGAAAACATCACTTAAAGAAATAGCCCTAAAGGGATCATTTTTCGCATCATAATAATCCAACAACATTTGTTGGAATCTACGGTCATCTCTTTTATCTTGTTCTGTGACTCTGTAGTCTGCATACTGTTCTTGCTGAGATAAACAATTTAATATAGATGTTCTAATTGCGCCTTTAATTGAAGAACCGGGTATAATAATTTTATTATTACCCTTGTAAGTTGTAGCTATTTCAAGAGCATTATTTTTATCATTTTTTGTTTCCTCATACTTTTTTTTAAATTCCTCAGAAATCCAGGCTATATAATTAATACATTTTTGTATATAATCTTTACTCTTAGATTTCTCACTAAGAAAACTCCGTAATCCTACAATATCATTTTTTTCAGCTAGATTATTAAAAACATTTAGTTCTTCATTATTAAAAAGTGATACCAATTTTTCTGGATAAAACGTAAAGAGAACATCTTTTTGATTTATTCTTCCGATAGCATATTCTATCGGACTTATAACCTCCCCTGTTCCTATATGCACAGCCGTAAGTGGACTTAAAAAAAATGTATATTTTTTCATAATTACCCCTCATTGAACCTTATAACAGGAGCCCATCCTTGATGTACTATTCTATCATCCTTGTGAATATTTCTAAGTAAGCTACCTATATATGGTTTATTAATAGCATCCGCGTTAAAGGTAGATCCTTCCGCATAAAACAGTATAGGTTTCTTAAAAGGATTAATGTGATGTGTATAAATATCCCCCACTTTTCCTCTTTTCACAATAGTATTTGCCCTTAAATCCAGTTTTTCATAAAGATGAGGTTCAGGAACAACAAAAGGTCCTAGTGCCATGGCTCTCGTTCCATTTTCCGGGAATTGAACTGCTTCTATTGTAATAAAAGTAATGGCACCAGCACCTATTGAAGCATCCGCACCATATCCGTTCTCAAAAGACCATGTAATATATTGTTCTATGTCTTTTAGTTCTAGAGATGTTCCTATATAAATATCAAACAATACTTTTTTATTCTCTCCTGCCGTAATCCATATTTCTTCAACACCATAAAGGCCTGTCTCTTCAATAGTGCCACCATTAATTCTATCGCAGGTATTCTTTATGTGTTCCAACGTTTCATACTTATACATACTTTCATCATTAATGTATTTTGAAAATAAAGTTGTTGTAATTTTTTCATTTTTATAAAAATATTCAGCAGGAATATATTTTATTTTTTTAATCTTCTTAATATTACTATAATCTTCTTCTTTATAGCTGTTATCAATTAGTATTGGTTTTGGCAAATAATTATGCGGGAAAGCATTGGATACCACAAACGGTTTTTGCTCTAATGTGTTAATAAACTTGGTAACCGCCTCATCACCCTCATTTCGGGCAATACCCCACAAAACATGACCAAAAATAGTATCACCCATTAACGGCGTAACAAGACGGCTTTTAAGTTCTATAATGACTTTATAAATAGTCATATATTCACCTTTTTGCCTGAATTTCACTTAGAGAAGGAAGTTTTATAGGATTGTTATTTTCATCAACTAGATCTACAAACTCTATTCTACCATTCCCTCTGCTGCCACCTCCACCCAAATAATCATTTTGCAGCAATGCTAAACCGGTGAGCACTACAGATTCAAAATAGTCTAAGTCTTTCTTTCCATTATCTCCATCAATATCAAATACTCTATAAGCCATTTCAAAGTTGAATCTAACACCAGGAACAACCCGCTCAATGGGCCTGGGATTGGCCTCTGCGGTAATTCTGTTAAGACTATTTTCACTTTTTTCTTCAATTATTTCTTTATCTTTATAATCATCATGTAAATATGCATCTCTCAAAATTAGCCTAGTGGGACCTCTATTAAGGGCTATTTCTTCGTTTCCTTTATTGTTAACGGCAGTCCCAAAAACGCGACAGATTTTACAATTTGGTTCTCCACAGCTACAAGGTTTCCCTTTAAACTTAACTATCTTTTCTGAAATATAAAACAATTCTAATAATGAACGCATTTTACCTTTAATAGAAGATCCTGGTATATAGGGTAACTTTGTGTAGGGATCCCTTATGATTGGATTATCCATACCACCAATTTCAATTACATCATTACCAGCGCCAATATGCAGACCCGTTTTTACTAAAATAGTTCCTTTAATAGTTTTTATTGTCTTAAGTTTCATATTTATCCTCCCTACTCACACTCTTTTCGTGGTATTTGCATAGTAATATGCATATAAAGCTTCAATATACAAAGTGATAACTCTATAATCTTTATCATTTTGTACACTATCCAAAGCTTCTTTTAAAATATTTTTTAATATATCCCATTCAATTTTTTCATCTTTTTGTGCACTTTTTTGTCCACGTCTAATAGTATACTCCAATTGCGCTTTTTGTAATTTAACTAAGGGTTCAATCCTTCCCCATCCTTCTTTTTCAATTCGATTATTTAAAGCTTTAAACTGATTAAATATTCTTCTCATCTGAGTTGGACTAACCTTGAGAATTTTTTTTGCATTTTCTTCTGCTTCCTTGCCTATTAAATCTGGCCTAACCGTAATTTTATCCTCTTTGTATAGCTGCATTACTTTCCTCCCGTATCCTATTACTATACAACCCGTAGGTTGCTGATATACCTGATAAAATCATATTATCTGGATTAACAGATAATTCCTTTAATTTTGCTTTTATTGTCTCGTCTATATCCTTTTTAATATTTCTTTTTAAGGTGTAAAGGTAATGACTTTTCCAGAGAGCATTTTTTTCATTTATATTTCCTTCTTTAAATCCTTTTGCTTTTTCTGAATATATTAATAATTTATAGGAAAACCTTGTACTTACTAGTTTTTCTTTTATCCATACGTCTAAGTCTTTTCCAAGTTCAATATATTTTTTAAAATCAGGCCATGTTGCACGGATATTAATAACAGTTATAGCATTTTTTTCTTGCTTTCCTTTTGATTGCTCTAGTTGATATTCTGCCATATCAGCAACCCTTGCAATCGGTAAACCCTGGTGTGTAAATGCTATTCCACCCGATATAGTAATATTTTTATTATTTCCAACAAATTTCTCAAACTCATTTTGTATTTTAATTGCAAAATCAATAATTTTATCCCAGGCACCAATAACACAAATATCATCACCACCTGAGTAAACGCAATAAATGCTATCTTTCCAATTTTCTTCTATGATTTCTCTTACAATAACAGAGAAGAAATAATCCAGCATCCTGCTAAGAGTTGCATACCTGGAAACCGAAAGATTTTCTCCCAGCCCCTTTGAGAGCACAAGGCCCAGATTATCAAGGTCAGCCTTGAACATTGCAAGGTTGTGTACTCCCTTTGCCTGTTTAGCAATTTCAGAAAAACTGTATCCCTCTTTATATTCATTTCTTGGTATAGTGTATGGTAGCTTTATTAATCCATATCCATCTTTATAATTGTTAACTGATAACAATCCCTTTTCATCTTTTTCAGGTTTTAAGGCGATTCTAATATTATTAAATAATGGTATCCCTGTGTCGCCAATTTTAATAAAATCGGCCTTTGGTAAGGCTTCTCCAATTTTCCTCAAATTATTACAATCTCCACAAAGATCGTCTGCAGAGATAGGTTTTACTTCGCACATTTTACAGACTTGATTGCTTGCATTTATCTTATCATAGTAATCATCAATAATATGGCCTGCCTTTATTACCCCACGTTGTAATTTTTTTTGTTTACTCACATTAGATTTTTTTTGTAGTTCCTTGAATGTATTTGTAAAATTGTTATTATCAATTAAAAAATCAATTTTAGAACATTCCTGAATATCAGAAATACAAATTGCCAGTGAACCAGCATATTTTTTAATAAAGAAAACATCTATTTCCTCTCTTATTTCATCCATAAGATTTGCTGCATTTTTTAGATTAGGAAGAAGTATGGTAAATCTACCACCCGCACTGCTCAATAAACAAAATCTATTAATATTGAATTTTTCTATTATAAACTGTGAAACACTATCGGTAATCGCTCTGATTTCAAAACTGCGGGCCCGCAGTATCTTGGTACTCCTATAAGTAGTTTTTAAATCGAATAGATAATTCTGGATACCTGATACATCCCCTGTAATGAGTCCGTATAGTTTTTGATTATTGATTGCATTTTCTATATTTACGTTTTCTTGTTCTTTTTTGTACCAACTAAATAACACTGTGGCAAAAGCCGCGGTTGTTTTAGCATGATCATAAAGACTTATATCCGGCTGATCTTTAGTACTCGAAGGCACCGCCCAGGTCCAATACTCTAATGCTGCATCCAGAGCCGCTAGATAGTTATTAAAATCTTTTTCATGTATTGAATAAATACTTTTCTTTAAACCTTCCCATATTTCTTTATAAACATCCTTACTATTTTGGGTTTGTTTAACAGGGTAGGAAGTATTTTGATTCAATGATGCAGCTTTATAATAAACCTTTTCTGGGATTTGTTTATGTATTGTAACAGAAGAAAATACACTTTGCAGAGCTTGGGTTTGAGCACGTGTAAAATAACTGCCTTTTTGTATTGTATCTTCTTCGTTTTCTTTTCTGTCCGCGCCACTTGAAAGCCGATCACTTTCAGCAATTATATGTTCTGCCCAATGGGATGGCGCATGGTGTTTAGCAGCTACGGATGCAACTATAGGAGGACGTATATCAATATATTTCCCTATTTCTTTACATAGTTCTTCTAATGCACCATATGTATACAATGCGTGTCGATGTGTATAATAGTCTGCATTGCGGGCCTTAGGTAATATCTGCCCTTCCATATCCAGTTTTTCACAACCCTTGTCTTCCGCCCGTTGGGCAATTTTACCAATATCATGTAAAAGGGCAGCTAAAACTATTTCTTCGTATCTTATATTATCTAAATCTGAAGCAGTAACTCCCATTTTCCCCTCACTCCTCCGTTACCCTGATATCGCCAAAGCCGAAGCTGGTGTTTTTGCCGGTGCCAATGCGGCCCGCCAGGTGCAGGGTTTCCCAGACCCAGCGGGGTGCGTTGCCGCTTATGGTGATGGTTCCCACGTGTCCTCCCAATTTCATTGGGCTTCCCTGGCGGCGGGAAAACCGGGGGTAATCCCGCCAGGCCAGATCCCGATGGGTAATTTTAATTTCCCCCTCCCAATTGGGTTTCTGTTTATTGTATGCAAATTCCGTGCCATCCCCATATAAATAAAACATGGTATCGATATGCCGCTGACTGGTAAGCACCAGATCCGGCGCTGTAAACTCACTGGTCAGACGGTTATTAACCTTAAAACGAAGGGGACTACGGCACAGTACCTGTACCGTCCGTGTCTCCATGTCAGTCCCCGATGGATAGGGTTCAGTTTCATTGATTATATGAGATTGGATTATCCGGTCTTTTTCTAAAATCGGTTCATTATTGATATTAGCAACACTGAGCCTAAAGGGGACCCGCTCCCGAAAAAGCCCATCCTTTCCCGCTTCCCGGAGCGCAAACACCACATGGGGCACATAATCTACCGCAGGACCAAATAATTGAATACCCAACTCAAGGGTAGAAATTACCCTTCCATGATCCGAATGGCCAATAATCCTGAAGGGATGACTCGCCCTATCACGGCCGTCTAAAACAGGGGTATCCTTATCTATGATACTTTCGAACAAAAAAACATACGCACAGGTTCGCCGGAAAACACAATCCTGACAGGGGGTTTGGTGAGCCACACAGTGCATTCGTTTCAGGTGATAGCCAAGAACACTGCGGATTACAAAAGATGGATAGGTATCTGCCCTGACGGGTTTTTGAAATTCTAGCGAACAAATAAGCTTTGTATTTTTCAGGTTGATATTCATAAATGTGCTCCCATGATAAACCTGTCTCCTTAACATGTCAAATAAATTTTTATTATATCTTTGCAATACAAATATTTACAATCTCCAATAACTAAAATATTAACAATATTCCCGGTTTAAGTAATCCGCAGCCCATACAAGCCCTTCCAAAGAAGGGTCTGTAATAGTAAGCTCGAACCGGGCGCCGAACTTATTTTTATCCAGATAGGTACCAATCAGTTTTTGTTTTCCATCAATCTCTTTAACATAAAAACTAATGTCCTTTATCGAACGTTGCTTGTTATAGGGAAGGCTGTGGGTTGTAATTATCCAGGGAATATCCTGCCATAATTTTGTAACATACTCTTTAAAACCAATGGGGTAATGATCCTCTCTAAAATTGGGAGCCTTTTTTAAATCACCTGCGGGTATTAGGTTTGGAATCCTTGGGTACCGCAGACGATATCCGAGAAGAAACAGTGCTCCAATCGGGCTTAACGCATACAAGATGGTATTATCAACAGAGATTTCCTCTAAAAACACCCGGAGCCGTTCATCAATCCGAGACAGCGGCAGATCCTCAGCGGTCAGGGTTGATGAACCGTTCTCAAGATAGGTCAGTAAATCGGAATATTCACCTACAATACTGTAATCAAACGAAACCGGTAATGGAGGAAAATCGATAATTTCAGAAAACCGTTCGTGTTTGTAACTTACCGGAATGTTAAGCACCTGGCCAATGAGCACCGCAATTGCAATCTGAGCTTTATAGCCTCCGGTGGCATCGATCATTACCTGGTTCGGTCCTCCAACTCTCTGAATAATTTCTCCGATTTTCCGTACCAGGTTCCGCAAACCATAAATTTTAAAATCCCTTGGATTTTGATCCTGGAGTTTATCAACCTTATAGAATTCAACCTCGTTAAATGAAAACTGTGGATGTTCTGTAAAATAGGTTTTTAATACCTTACCAGTTTCCTCGCCCGTTTCAGTGTCCGATACCAGAAGGTATAATTTCTGAAGTGGCCGTTGCTTTTTAAATACCAGGTCATAGATGGTATTTATTTCCGCCCCACAAATTCGATGGGAAGCTTCTACTTTAATCAGTTCACGGCTCAGGTTTTGCCATTTTTTGCCAAGATAGGCTTCTTGAATTGCTTTCCAGTTTTCTGGTTTTAATGCTTCTTGTAAATCGTTAATTCTTTTTAAGTTACTTTCAAATAAACTGGTGCCAACGGTACAGATTACGATGTTTCGTTCCATAGTCTCACTCTCCTTCCCATTCCTGTTCTATAAAGCCGGCGAAGCGTTCACGCAGGGCTTTGCGGAACGAGTGGCCGGTCATGCCCAATAGTTTTGCTGCGGCTTCCCGGTTTCCGCCGCTGGTCCGGAGGGCCGCCGATACATAGCTCCATTCTATCTGCAGGAGCCGGGCCCGCAGGTCTATACCTTCGGGGGGCAGGATAGGCGATCCCGCCGGGGTTGCGATCCCATAGCCGATTCTGTCCTGGGGACCTGGGCTTGCCTGAACTTCGCCGGTTCGGAGCAGGGCCAGCAGTTCCTCACTGAGCGCTTCCGGCTCAATGCAATCCTTTAGAGAGATGGAACAGGCGCTGTCGATGGTATTCTTTAGTTCCCGGATATTTCCCGGCCAGGGGTACCGTATAAAAAGGTTTTTAACATCCCCGGAAAGGTAGCGGGATTCTCCGTACTTTCTGTTTCGTTCGGCCAGGAAATATTCTGCCAGGGGGAGTATATCTTCCCGGCGTTCCCGAAGCGGGGGCAGTTTGATGACCACCACCTTAAGGCGCTGATACAGATCGGCCCGAAAGGTCCCCTCCCTGACCATGTGTACTAAATCCTTGTGGGTTGCGGCGATGAGCCGCACATCGACGGGGACACTTTCGTCGGAACCTACCGGGTAAATGCTCTGATCCTCCAGGGCTTTAAGGAGTTTTACCTGCAGATCCACGGGAAGGTCCCCGATTTCATCCAGAAAGAGGGTTCCCCTGTGGGCGGCCCGGAATTTACCGCTCCGATTTTTATTAGCCCCCGTAAAGGCTCCCTGAACATGGCCAAAGAGTTCACTTTCCGCCAGTTCCCGGGCTATGGCGGAACAGTTTACCTCCACAAAGGGGCCGGACTTTCTGCTGCTTAATTCATGGATCCGCCGGGCAATGATGGTTTTGCCGGTGCCGGTTTCTCCCAGGAGCAGTACCGGCTCATCATACTGGGCGACCCGTTGGGCCCGTTCCAGAGCATCTTTAAAAAGGCCGGCGTTACCGGGAAGAGGTGCATCGGAACCGGCGGGGTATGCTACAGAAAGGGATGGCTCAGGACCTGGGGGGAGCCCGCCTACCCCGCCCCGCTGCAGGGGCGCAAAGGGTTCCAGATCGACCCGGCGGCTTCGGTAGGAGCCGCCAGAAAATTCCGGCGGTATCCCCTGATAGACCGTGGCAGGGAAATACCCCATTGCGGCGGCAAAAAAGAGGCTCGACTTCATCTGGGGTGTGCCGGAGTCGAGCAAAAAGAGCCAGTCCACCCCGATACGGGCCGGCAGGGATTCATCAACCTGGAGCTTTAGATTCTGGAGGGTTTTTAAAAGCTGGTCCCAGATCGCGCCGTAGTCGACCACATCCTGTACAAAAAAATGTAGGGGCTCAAAACGGGTTAACAGGCCCTCATCCTTGGCTTCTCTGACCAGGTCCTGGGCTCGTTCCAGATAGAGGGCACTGCTGCAGAGCAGAAAGGCCTTGTCTACCTCGTTATGCAACAGAAAGGAAAGCAGCGGCCCCGGTTGTTCATCCTTGTCCGGATAGGGGTCCCGATTCCCAACAAAACTTACCAACACACGAATCGTTTTTGCCATGTCGTCCATGCTATCACGGGTTCCCATATAAGACAACTTGCAAAAGCCGTGCCAAACCGGGAATGGTGATGATTGATG
>ERZ795047.3769-NODE-3769-length-13223-cov-7.740583_pt1 | contig 13223 bp, 7 predicted proteins | sample MGYA00375131_ERZ795047 | MGnify/ENA primary metagenome ERZ795047 (study PRJEB30176, sample SAMN05720228) | activated sludge metagenome | isolation source: Anaerobic digester | place: Japan | collected 2015-05-20 ... | reverse complement strand
TGGAGGTTCAGGTGGCGCAGTTCTACGACGTGTCGTTCGAGCAAGGGAATGAAGCGGCTCAGCAAATCAATGTCGGTATCGACCAGCGCCTGAATACCGGGACGCTGGATCTTCACGACCACCGCTTCGCCGGTAGCGGCCAGGCGCGCCGCATGTACTTGAGAAAGCGATGCCGCGCCCAGGGGAGTTTCCGAAAAATAAGAGAAAATCGTGTTGAGCGGCTGCCTGTACTCGCTCTCCACCACCGCAATAGCGTCGGCCAGCGGCATGGCCTCGACACCGTCTTGCAGCCGCGCCAACTCGTCAGCGACACCATCCGGCAACAGGTCGCGCCGCGTGCTGAGCACTTGACCGAACTTGATAAAGGTGGGGCCCAGACGCTCGCATGCCGTACGTAAAGCAGAGCCGAGACAGACGGCGGTATCAACCGAAACGCCGGTTTTTTTCATCTCGCGGTACAGTCGCACCCGGGCGCGCATATAGGTAAAGGCACAGCCCAAGGCAACCGCGACAATGCGCCGTAGCCGTTTCATATTCCTGTATGGCTGAAGTCTGCCTAGACGAGTTAACCGCATCGGTGAAACATTGACATAACACAGCGCCCAAGACAAGGAGGATTTAGGATTGGGGGATTTAGGATTTACTTCCGCCATGATTCGCTTTTTGTGGTGTGGCATTCTGGAGAATTCCGCTATGCTTCACGTGTTATGGGCAAGACTCTGCATGCATGTTTCGACCTTCCATCCCGCCAGTCCCCCCTACTCTTCTTGGCACCGATGGCCGGTTATACCAACGCTCCGATGCGCCGCCTCTGTCATCAGCACGGTGCCGCGCTGACGTATACCGAAATGACGAGTGATCTTGGCCTGCTACACACCTCTGACAAGACCTGGCATCTGCTGGAAACCTTTGACGACGAAGGACCGGTCATCGCCCATCTCTATGGTTCCGACCCTGCGTCGTTGGCAGAGGCCGCCGTCCGTGTCGAGCAGAGCGGACGCTTTGTCGGCATCGACCTCAACGCTGGCTGTCCGGTTCACAAAATCACCGCGAACGGTGCCGGCGCCGCCCTGATCCATGACCCCCGCCGCATCCATGCCATTCTCTCCGCGATGCGACGCGCCATCCGTTTGCCGCTGACCCTCAAGACGCGTCTTGGGCCGTCCCCTGACCGTGTAGCCATCTTTGAAACTCTCGACGCCGCCGAACAAGCTGGTGCCGACGCCCTCACGCTACATGGACGCTTCACCTCGCAGGGCCACGGCGGTCCCGTGCATCTCGACCTGCTGGCCGAAGTGAAACGACGCGCGACACTCCCAGTCATCGGCAATGGCGGCGTGGCCTCCCCGTACGATGCGTGGCGCATGTTTCACGAAACCGGCGTGGACGCCATCATGATCGCCCGCGCCGCACTCGGCAATCCCTGGATCTTTGAAGACACGCTGGCGGCGTTTGCTTCCGGCGCAGAACCTCCGGCGCCCGCCTTTGCCGGCGCGCGTCCGCGCCGCGACCTCACCGTGATCCGCGACACGTTCGAAGCGCATATCGCGGCCGAAATCGCGTTGTTCGAACGCATCCAAGCGCGCTCTGGCCTGCCTGTCGATGCCGCACAGTTGGAGGAAACGCTGGCCACAACCTTCCGTTGCCACCTCTTCCGCTACCTGCACGGACTCAAAGGCTCGTCCTACGTGCGCGGACGCCTGCATGAACTAAACACCCTCGACGCGATCCACGCCGCCGTCGCGGGTTGCCTCGAACGCGAAGCCGCCTACCGCGCGGCCGCGCTGCCGCGCGGAGTTAGGATTTAGGATTTAGGAGTTAGGAGTTTTTTAACTCAGAACGCTGAACGTCGAACTCTAAACTCTGAAGTCGAAAACTCCTTGCCTATAACTTGGCATTAAAATAGGGGCACGGGTTTTCCAACCCGTGGCACGGACAGGAATGTCCGTGCTCCTTTCGCCGCGCACAGCGCGGCCGGTCAAGCAGACGCTTGACCCTCCCGGTGCTTCGCGAGCCCAGACCGCAGCACTGGAGGGCGAGTGTCCCCACGAGCCGCCGTCCGCTCAACTTTCAACGCTCAAGTGGGCGGCGTTTAACGCCGTCTCTTTTGAACGCAGAACGTCGAACGCAGAACGCAGAAGTGAAAAATCCGCGCACAGCGCGGCTGCGGCTCGTGGGGACACTCGCCCTCCAAATCATGTCAATCATGTCGATCGTGTCGTTTACGCGTCCGCGCAGCGGGAAATCCTGTCAAAAAATGAAACCATGGAACACGGCAAGATGCCCGTGCCACACCCTTTTACAAGACACGTTGTTGCGGGCGAGGACACCCGCGCCCGACTTTCTACTCCCCCTTTCACCATAAACGCACGATCTTCACACATCCCTGTCACGAACCGATTTTTTTGGGGGGAAGTCCATTAGACAAACGCCTCGGAATGTGTGACAATGCCTTTTTGTCAGCGTTTTGCGACTCGACACAAGCGCGATAAGAAAAGGAACTCAAAAAATGACGATTCACGACACGAAGCGCAGGAAGGTAAGTGCAGGTCAGTCACGGCCTCGCATCGGACAAGCCGCATTCATTGCCGCGTTGTGCGCGGCGACGGCAGACTGGTGATCGTCGTCAGATGAAGACGTCGCTTGCTCTTTCCGTGGCCGTGTGGGGCTGCATAGTGTCGCTAGCCGGGGCGAATGCGGGTCGGCTTGTGGCGCATTGGACGTTCGACGACATGCCGTTGGACGGTCGGAGCGCCCCGGAGGGCTGGATCGTGGGCAACTGGGGCAGACGGACGTGCGCGTTCGGCAGCCAAACAGGTGCAGACGGTCGAGGGCGGGCGATGAACGTGGACATGACCGGCAACTTCGGCGGCGAACTGCAGATCTTCTCGCCCGCCTGGCCGATGTGGCAGCAGCGCTGGTACCGCGTGAGCTTTCTCCTGAAAGGCATAGATCATCCCGGCAAGATCAACGTGTGCGTGCGGAAAATCGGCTACCCCTGGACGATGTATGGCGCGGGGAACACGTTCCGCCCCACGAACGGCTGGCAGCGGCATGCGTTCGCATTCTGCGCCAAGGCCGATGTGCAGAGCGGATTTGGCGTGATGGTCTCCACAGGCAGCATAGGACACTTTCTGCTGGACGACGTGATGGTTGAGGAATTTGACGCCAACCCCGACGCGACCGTGGAGAAGAACAACAATCCACCCGTCGCCGGAAACCTCGTGCCATCAAGCTCCTGCGAGGCGAAGGACGACAACTTCTTCATCAACACCGTCTTCACCGGCGAAGCGTGGAGCGAATGGCAGGACGCGCGTCCGGAATGGATCGCGGGCGGCAAGTTCGGCCGACGGGCGCTGTGGTTCCCGAAACGTCCCTATACGGCGGGCGAGACCGTCACGCGTCCGATGGATGTGGCGAGCGGGCAAGCGTATACATTTTCGCTTTGGGCAAAATGCGAAGAAGGTACGGCACATGTCCGACTGGGCGGCTGGGACGGACGGCTCAATTCGAACAAATGGCGCTTCGGCAAAACGTTTCCCGTGGCGGCACAGGACGGATGGGTGCGGTTGGAGGTGACGACGCCGCCCGTCCCCGAGGATGTCCGGCAGGCGGCGCTTACGATATCCTGCGACAACGGCCATGCCGTGCGCGTGGACGGACTCCAGTTTGAACTGGGGTCGCGCGCGACGCCGTACGCCCCCGCCGCGCCCCACGAGCTTGAACTGGCATTCGACGCGCCGACGGACCAGCCGGCCATCGTGCCGTGGGGACGGCCTCTTCCGCTGCGCCTGGCGGCGCATGCGGCCGACAGCCCGACGGGGACCGTGGTGCATGCCACCCTGCGGGTGACGGCGTATCCGAACCGCCTGGTGCATGAGCGGCGCGTGGAGCTTGTGGCCGGCGGCAAGACGCATCACCTCGACGTTGAGCCGAATGCGAACGGCCTTCTACGCGTGGAGCTTGTGCCGCAGGACGCCTCGTCCGCCGTGCGGTGCGAGCGTGTGCTGGCCCGTTTGCCGCCTCCACGTGGACTGGGGGAGCGCAGCCGCTTCGGCACGCATTTCCGCCTTTCGCCGTATTTCATCCGCTATGCGCGGGCGATCGGCATGGGCTGGGAGCGGCTGCATGACTGTTCGGGCATCACGAAAATGTCCTGCGGCAACCCGAAGCCGGGCGAGTGGAGATGGTTCGATGAACCGGTCGACGCCGTCCGGGCGGCGGGCATCGCGATTCTCGGGCTGCCGGACGGGCCGCCAGAGTGGGCGCATCCCGTGGACGCGCAGGGGAAGCACCATTACGACGCCGCGGCCTTCGCGGCCTGGTGCGAGCAGGTGGCGGCGCATTACGCCGGCCGCATCGACCACTGGGAGGTGTGGAACGAACCCTACATCTCCGGCTATTTCTTCCGCGGCACGGCGGCGGAGTTCGGCCCCGTCTTCAACGCCGGCGCGGCGGCGCTCCGAAAGGGCAATCCGTCCGCGAAGGTCGTCGGCTGGTGTACCGAGCTGTCGAGTCCCGACTACGTGAAACCGTTTCTGGAGAGCGCCCCGGTCGCGGAGCGGCCGGACATCAACTCGATGCACTATTACTTCTGCAACGTCCCCGGCGACGGCGATACCGACGGCGGCGCCCTCATCGCCAACATGCGCGCGACGTTCGGCGCTCGCGCCGCGCCGGAAATCTGGAATACGGAAGGCAACCTGAGCATGACGGCCAGCTTCTACACCTTCCGCCGCACGCCGCCCGAGGATCTCGAGGAGGCGGTTGCCTTTGGCGCGCGCTGCTGGGCGGACACGTTCGCGAACGGCATCGCCAAGCTTTTCCTCTATTCGCTGCACAACACGGACCGTTTTGACGGGCACGGGCTGATGAATCTGGCCGACTACGACCGTGCCGTCTCGCCGGTGGCCGCCGCCACCGCCGTGACCGCCTATTTCATTGATGGCCTTGAACCCGCCCCCTTGGCCCCGCCGCCCGAGGGCATGCGCGTGGCGCGGTTCCGTGGGGACGACCGTTCGGTGAGCGTTCTATGGGACGACGTACTTGTGCCGGGACGCGCACGGCTCGATCGCGCGGCTCTGCCGCAGGGGGGGCGCCTATGGGATGCGATGGGAAATGAACTCGTCGGCGCGGCGTCCGTCGAGGTTGGCCGAACACCCGTTTTCGTCGTCGTGCCGCAGGAGCAGTAAGGGAATTAGACCCTATTACCTCTTACCTAGCTTCACCCGCACCATCACCGGATCCAGCGGGTCAAGGCAGAAGGCCAGTCGACCGCCGTCCAAAACCTTGGGCACCTGACCGAATTCAGCGTGAAGCTCTGAGAAGCCGCCCGCGATCGAAACCTCGGCATCAGCCGCCGCCGTGTCACCGTTCACTGCCAGCAGGTAGAGATGTGACCCCACACGCCACGCGCGCGTTTCCACGGACGCCGGTGCCTTGCAAGTCAATTGCGGCAGCGGCTCGATCGAGAGCATGACCGGAATGTAACGCTTGAGTTCCTCGCCCATCGCGCAGACATCAGCCCAACGCCGCTCGAATGGATCGCGGTCATGCATCTTGAACAGGTCAAAGAAGGAGTAGAAAACCAATCCGTTCGCACCGGCAGCCACGCACTGCCACGCCATAGCGCGCATCTCCGCCAGCGTCGGCGCGCGTGTTTTCTCGCGGGCTTCGCCTTTGCGGTATGCGCCCCAATCGAAGACCTGAGGCACTTGCCACATGGCCCGCGTGCCGAAAGAAAGATCACGCGTGTTGCGCGTCCACAGCAACGCCGTACCGACCGGCTTGGCGGGCAACGGATAGGGATCGGTTCCGATCACATCGAAGGTCGGCAGGTAGGCGTCCACTTGGTCATGCTGATACAGAACCACCCATGTGGGATGATCAGGATCAAGCTTCTCCATCAACCGCTGGCGCGCGGCCAGCCGATCCACCATCGCGAGTGGTAGTTCATCGTTGATGTACCAAGCCAACAGGGCCGGATGTTTCCCGTGCAGCGCCACGCGCCGCTGGATTTCGGCCACCTCATCCGCTTCGGTCTTCATGTGGGCAGGTGCCCAGCGTGTGCCGGAGTAGTAATCTTTGATCGAGTAGATCACCTTGAGGCCGCGCGCATGGCAAGCATCCATCTGATTCGTCGTCGGACTGCCGTACGGCATCAGGCAGTTGAAAGGCCCTTTGGCGTAAATTCCCAACTCCTTCTCTTTGACGCCGCCCCAATACATGCCGAGCGGGAAGAACGGTTGTCCGTCCACGATCAGCCGCCGGTGCGGGTCGATGAACACACGCCGCTCCGGCAGACGATCAACGCGCAAGAAATGGGTCTGCGCGCTACCGCGAGATGTCCCGTCACGCATATTCAAAGTAAAGCGCACTGTGTAGGTGCCGACCGGTAGCGTCCGCGCGTCCAACGTGCATGCGGCATGGCGTTCGGTCAGCGTCGCCGGTTCCAAGCGTTTCACCGTCTGACCATCACTCGTTTCGATGCTGAAAAGTCCCTTCACTTCCGAAGGCACCACGCCGGACTCGTCCAACGTGAGCGCCGCATGAAATGACACGGGGCCCTCCGCCGCGACATGGCGATAAGTGGAAACGCTCACGGCGCGAACCAGCGGCGGCACGTAGCGCGTCACCTTGAGATCATCGAACCACGCCTTGCCGGTCATGCCGCGGCGCACATAGGGGGAGATGCTGACGCGCGTGGCATTCGTCGGGATAGCGCGCGTGAAACCGTGTACGCGCTGCCAGCCCTCGCTGGTTCCACGCACCCCTTCGGCATACGCCCCGCCCAGATATTTACTGCCGTCATACCACTCCATGCAGACCGCCGCCCCCGACTCCTCGCCCACAAGGTTTTCGGTCCGGACCCATACTTCATAGGCGTAGCAACACCCGCGCTGCAGGTCGAGCGCCTGCGACGGAAACGAGTAGAACTTGGGATCGCTGTTCTCAAAGACCAGTCCCCGCGAGCCCTCCCGTCCTGCGCCATCCGCAAAGCGATACACCGGTTTGCGTTCGGGCCAAGCGACAGTGGCCCCGGAAGGCTCCGTCTGCTCGAAGCCGGGGTTGCGCACCAGATTCTCCTGCCCGCCGTGACAAACGAAAGCCGCCGCGATTACCGCCAGCCAAACATTGCGATTGCAGATCATAACTTTCCCCTTTTTCATTTCTCTTCTCCGGCATAGGCCGGACGTGTTTCCGCGACCGCCGAGACGCCATCCGCGTCATCTCGGTAATCGACCTTCCCCGCATAAAAATCGTTGCAATGGTACGAAACGAGAACGTGATCGGCAAGGGGAATCGAGTAAATTTGGGCAATCGGTTCGTGACAGGGGTGCGCGAGGATCATACGTTTCTGGTGAAAAGGAGGTCGTGAGAAAATAACGCGGGCGTTCTCGCCAGCGACAGCACGCCTTGCAAAAGGGGTGTGGCACGAGCATCTTGCCCGTGTGCGCTTCATGGGCGGGACGCCCATGCTACGGGTGTGGCACGGGCATCTTGCCCGTGTTCCGTGGTTTAATTTTTTTTGGCCTGATTGACCTAATTTCCCGCTACGCGGGCGCATGAACTACATGATTTGATTTGGAGGGCAAGTGTCCCCACGAGCCGCCTTCCGCTGTGCGGAAGGATGGTTTCAGGTTTCATTACGGAGCACCGGGAGGGACGAGCGTCTGCTCGTCCGGCGGCGCATGCGCCGCCTACTTGAGCGTTGAAAGTTGAGCGTTGAGAGTTGGCAGGTATCTGGCGTATTTAGACCGTGCATGGCGCAGCGGAAAATTTGCGGTGACAAGAGCCGCGCTGTGCGCGGGTCGCGGCACCGCTTTCTCTCCGCGCCGTGAGCGGAGACACACACTTAGTCGTCTACAGTCGAAACCACTTGGTAGATTACGCCAGCGGCGAAGTGTAGGGACGAAGTGTAACCGACGAAGTGCTGGGACTAAGGGTTCAAAAAGCGGCGTCGCGCGGAATACCGCTTGCCGCCGCACAAAATCTTTTACCGAGCTCGCGGAGCACCGGGAGGGTCAAGCGTCTGCTTGACCGGCCGCGCTGTGCGCGGCGAAAGGAGCACGGACATTCCTGTCCGTGCCACGGGTTGGAAAACCCGTGCCCCTATTTTAATGCCAAGTTATAGGCAAGGAGTTTTCACCTTCAGAGTTCAGAGTTCGACGTTCAGCGTTCTGAGTTAAAAAACATTCAACTTCTAACTTTCAACTTTCTGCGGGCGCTCCCGACTGCGCACACACAAACCACGCACTAAACTCGCAAGCCCCTGTCACTAACCGATTACGCGAAAATCAGATAAAAATTTGGTAAAGACTTCCGCTGCGCACTCAGGTATACTGGCATCACATTCTGTCATTATCATTCTAACTTAGGAGGTTTGATATCATGCAGACGACATTCCGTTTCTCATTTGGCCCTTGGAACATTCACGAAGGCGCTGATCCCTTCGGTCCGCCCGTGCGCGACTCAATGTCATTCGCTCAGAAGCTGAAGCTGTTCAAACCGCTGGGCTTCGATGGCGTCCAATTTCACGATGACGACGCCGTGCCCGACCTGAATGACCTCGACTCCACCGCGCTCGCGAAAAAGGCCAAAGAGGTGAAGAGTATGCTGGACGGCGAAGGGCTGGTCGCCGAATTCGTGGCCCCCCGGCTCTGGGAAGACCCGCGCACGATCGACGGCGGCTACACCGCCAACGATCCTGCCTGCCGCACCTACGCCATCGAGCGCAGTCTGCGGGCCATCGACATTGCCCATGCGCTGGACACCAAGCTGATCGTGCTCTGGCTGGCCCGCGAAGGCACCTACGTGCGCGAATCCAAGGACAGCAAGCGCTCGACCGAGTATCTCGTCGAGGCCATCAACCGCATGCTGGCCCATGACTCCTCCATCCGCATTGCGATTGAGCCCAAGCCCAACGAGCCTGTCGATCAGGCCTACATCCCCACCACCGGTCACGCGATCGCTCTGGGGCACCTCTGCTCCGATCCCGCGCGCGTCGGCGTAAATATCGAGAGCGCGCACGCGATTCTCGCCGGGCTTGATCCCTCGGACGAGATGGGCTTTGCGCTGGCACACAAAAAACTCTTCTCGGTGCATCTGAACGACCAGAACGGCATCAAGTTCGACGCGGACCGCAGCTTCGGCAGCATCGACCTGCGGCGCGCGTTCAATCAAGTGCGCATTCTCGATCGCCACGCCTACGGCAGCAGCGGAGAGTTTGTCGGGCTCGACATCAAAGCCATGCGCACGCAAAAATTCGATGTCAGCACCAAGCACCTCTCCAACAGCCGCACGGTTTTCCTGAATCTGCTCGAGGTCTCGCGCGGGCTGGATCAGAAGGCGATCGACGCCCTCATCGCCGCGCGCGACTATGAAGAACTCGACCTGCTGATCATCAACGCACTGATGGGGAAATAGCGCGGATGCGGGCAACGCCCGCATCCCAAGTTAATGAGTTAATTAGAAAAGCAGCCGCAGATTCACGCCGCCCCACACGATCTCGTCCGGCGAACAGGCGCTGCGGTCGAGCCCCCAGGCTCCACCGATCAGACCGGTATAGGCCAGCGTCGCGCCGGCCGAGAAGTTCTCGGTGACGGCATACGACAAAAAGAGCGAGGTCTGATAATCGGCAAAGCCTTCGCCGGGCGACTTGTAGCGGACCGCGTTGTAGCGGCTGGTGCCGGCACCGAGTAGCACGCACCCGCCGGCGCGTAGCCGCTCAGTGATTGGTACCGATTTGTCTAGCGCGGCGCGGATATAGAGGTCTTTGAGCGGATTGTCCTCAAGGAAACTGCCGCCCACATCACGGTAATCGTAGTAGACACTGAGCGAAGGCGTCACGACTGGGTTTTTGTAGGCCACCGTCGTGAAGAGTTCATACGTGCTGTTGCTGTTCTTCGGCCAGCCGTTGCCCGGAAACGTGTAAAAGATGTTACCGATCGTGACATCCACAGGCCCGAACGCCCGGCTGTAAGACGGCGTGATATTGAACACGTTGATTCCGCCGCCGGTGCGCGTCGCCTTGGGCTTTGAGGTGCGCCGCTGACTTATGTCCCAGTTCACCCAGAACTTCAAGGAGAACGCACCGTACTCCTGCGCGTCGTAGGTTGTGATGACGCTGGGCTGCGCTACGGCACGCCGGTCTAGCACCTTGCCGCGCCACACATAGGACGAGTAGAAATCGGTTCGCGCGTCGAGTGACACAGGCAGCTTCTCCTCTGCGCACACCGAGAGCGCAACCGCCATCAAAAGCGCGGCGGCCACGCGTAATCGGTTAGTGGCAGGGAGCCACGCATCCCTACACTTCGTCCAAACACTTCGTCCAAGCACTTCGTCGCCTACACTTCGTCCAAACATCAGAGGGACCACCCCTCTCGATAAGTCGTCTTCACATACGCGTTCAACTCCGGCATGTTCGTGCAACGCATCGCGGCGGCGTCCCACTCGACACGACGGCCACGCCCCGCAATCATCGCGATATTGCCGAGCAAGGCGATTTCAGCCAACGGCGCGGAGTACTCGAAGTTCGAGCAGGCCGGCGCACCGCCGCGGCACGCGCGGAAGAAGTCGTCCTGATGTGTGCCTTTAACGCGCGGCAGGATCTTGTCGGGAATCGGGAAAGCTCGGTGAGCCTCCTCGGGCACCATGCGGCAAGCGTCGCCGAATTCACCGATCGTCATGATTCCCTTGTCGCCAATGAGCAACGATCCGTTCCTGCCGAAATTCCGGTCGTACTTTTTCTCCAGTTCGAGGACCAGCGGCGGCAAGTATTGCCATTCGCGCTTGTTGACGTTGCGCCAGCGCCGCGCCACCGTCTGCTCACCGTATTCCAACTCATGCGCCAGACCATCGTACCAGTAGACCTTGACCGGTGCCATCTCGCCGCGGGCCGGAAAGTCCCAGCGGAGGCGGGTCGTGATCGGCCAGACCTTACTGTCCCCGCCACGCACATCCTCGAGTTCTACCGCTTCCGGCGCTTGCAGCTTGAGTGCCCAGAATGCGGGATCGATGATATGGCAGCCCATGTTACCGATCGCGGCATTACCGAAATCGCGCCAGAGGTGCCAATTGTGCGGATGCAGATCGTTATGGAAATCACGGAAAGGCGCTGGTCCGATCCATGAGTCCCAATCAAAGCCCTGCGGCAGGGGAAGAGCCGGAGAGTGATTGCCGTCGGGCAGACCGTTACAACGACTGGTCCAGCAATACACCTCGCGCACCTGACCGATCGCACCGGCCCAAATATACTCGCAGAGACGCCGGCATCCCTCGTTCGAATGACCGTGATTCCCCAATTGGGTTACCACGCCATGACGCTTGGCCTCTTCCCGCAGCAAGCGCGCTTCTTGGATCGTGTGCGTCAGGGGCTTTTCAACATACACGTGGAGTCCACGGCGGATCGCCATCAACGCAGGTATCGCGTGCTGGTGGTTGGGCGTGGCGATGAACACCGCATCCAAATCTTTACCCATCACATCGAAAAGTTTCCGGTAATCGGAAAACGTTTTGATCGCGCCGGTGTCGGCGGAGGGCAGGGTTTTGCGCACCTGCTGCAATGTGAACGCGATACGCGCGGGATCGGGATCGGCCAACGCCACGACCTGCTCCTTACAACACTCGACGATCAACTGCCTGCCACCGCGATCGCCGCAGCCGATCAAAGCGATACGCAACGGTTTTTTGGCACCGGTTGCTCCCTGACCGCGCGCCCCCATGACTGACAGCCCGCCAATCCCGGCCGCTGTCGTTTTGATGAAATCACGTCTTTTCATTGTTCAACTCCTCATTCCTCATTCCAAAATCCCAAATCCTAAATTCTAACTCCTAAATTCTAACTCCCAATCACGCTTCCCATCCTGCGCGACTCGGCACACTCAAAATCTTGTTCGCTGCGTCATCCTTGAAGCGCCCGGCCTTGCCGTCCCAATCCAACCTTCTGCCGGAGCCTTCCTCAATAGCGGCAACACCGAGCAGCACGATTTCATTGAGCGGCTGTGAGTAGTCAAAGTTCGCACAGGCCGCCGGACCGCCCAAGCACGCGCGCATGAAATCCACCTGATGCGAACCGCGGATGCGCGGGAGCGTCTTGGGCGGCGGCGGAATCGTGGACCGGAGACTGTCCGGCACAAACCGCAGACTCTCGCCAAACACGCTGATGCAGAGAATGCCTTTCTCGCCAACCAGAATCGACGCGCAACGGCCAAGATCGACACCGTGCTTCTTCTCGATCTCCAACAGTTTCGGCGGCAGGTTCTGGTGTTCTTTCTTGACGATGTACTTGTAGGTGCCCTTCGTCCATGTGCTGTCGTCCCAGTGCAGGTCGCCTTTGAGTCCGTCAAACCAATGCATCTCGACAGGCGCAAGGTCACCACGCTGCGGGAACTTCCAGACGATATGGTCGCGAAGGCCCCATGACTCTTCTGCGCCCGGGCGGAAATCCACGAGTTGGACACTCTCCGGGCTGCCGAGTTTCAACGCCCAGAAGACGGGATCAATGACGTGGTTGCCCATGTTGCCGATGGTCGCGCTACCAAACCTGCGCCACGAATACCAGCCGACAGGATGAAGTCCGCGGTTATAGCCGCGCCATGCTGCCGGGCCGATCCACTTGTCCCAGTCCAAGTTTTTCGGACACTCCGAATCCTGTGCGAGCGGCTGCTCGCGCGCGTTGAGTCGGTCACACCAGCAATACACCTCGGTGACTTGACCGATGACTCCCGCCCAGACATATTCGCAGAGTCGGCGCGCACCTTCGTTGGAGTGGCCGTGCTGCCCCATTTGCGTGACCACGCGGTTGGCACGCGCCTCGGCCAGCATCCGGCGCCCCTCCTCAACCGTATTGGCCATAGGCTTCTCAACGTAGGCATGAATGCCGTTGCGAAAAGCGAGGAGTGCGGGCAGGCAATGCTGATGGTTGGGCGTCGCGATAAAAACCGCATCAACGCCGCCTGCCATCTGCTTGTAAAAATCACGGTAGTCGGCAAACGCGGCGATCGATTCCACGTTCGCTTCGGGCCGGTATTTCTTTAAACGTGCTCGTGCACGAGTGATGGCGCCTCCGTCCGGATCAATGAACGCCACGACCTCCGCCATGCCCGATGTCATGACGTTCGGCAGAATCGCATGACAGCCGCGGTCACCGCAACCGATCAATGCCACGCGTAACGGTTTGTCAGGCGCCGCCGCCGTGTCCTGACCACGCGCCCCCATGACTG
>ERZ795047.3765-NODE-3765-length-13231-cov-3.994080_pt1 | contig 13231 bp, 16 predicted proteins | sample MGYA00375131_ERZ795047 | MGnify/ENA primary metagenome ERZ795047 (study PRJEB30176, sample SAMN05720228) | activated sludge metagenome | isolation source: Anaerobic digester | place: Japan | collected 2015-05-20 ... | reverse complement strand
AAAATAAAATCTTCATATTAATAATTATAACTGATAGGAAAAAAAGTTTTCAATTTTTTTATTAAATGAGTTATAATTTTTTTAATTAAAAAAAAGGAGATTAAACAATGAATAATTCCAACTTTGTCTAGTTTAGTAATTTTGAAAGTACTGCAATTAATAAATTATGGTACTCAGAAAAAACAAAAGAACTTATTGTAGAATTTAAAAACGGAGAACAATATCGTTATGGAGAAGTTTCTCCTGAAGAATGGAGGGACTTAATACAATCTTAGTCTAAAGGAAAATTTATTACATAGAATATAAAAAGTAAACCATATCAAAAGATGGTGCTACATGATTAATTAGAATAATAAATTCAACTAGAATTATATTTCAAATAATACTTCAATATCAAATAAAAATTTTTTATCTAATTAGAATATTTCAAAATATGAAAAAATATCTACAAAATATAAAATAAAATTTTTTAATTTCTTTTTGAATGCATATTTAAATAAATTTGGAGGATATAATTTAGACCATGATGATATGGTTTACAAAATTGCAAATTTTGGAGCAAAAGTTCGTCCAACTTATTTAAGTTTTGTTTTTGGAACTAAATAGGAAGATATATATGGGTTTATTGATTTACTTGAAAGCTTTGAAATATTTGATATCAAACAACTTTAGAGAAATATAGTGCAAATATATTTTCCATTTACAGAATCAAGAATTAAGCAACTTAAATATAAAAGATTAAAAACCGAAAAACAAAAAATTCTAAAACAAATGGTGTTAGATTGTTATAGAAAAATGAAAGAAATTAATTATTAGGAGAATTTTAAATGAAAAATTTTGAAGTTACTGGCGATAAAATGCAAGATTTTATAACTTATTATTTTTTAATGATTTCTTTAGGAGATTGTGATCCTTCCTATCCTGCTTTACAATATATAGCAAATAAACAACAATTAAATGTATAGCAAAGATATTGGTTAGCTTATCTATATAGTATGTCATATTGTGGACCAACAGCTTATTATATGTTTTCTGAATTTCCTGATTATAAGAATGTAGAAATAAAAGAAATAAATGATTGGTGGAATGACAAAAAATCTAAATTACTTTTTCAAACTGATAGAGCTAAAGTTAAAAATTTTAATAAAGTTCCTTAGATGATCAAAAGTTATAAAGAAATTATAGGATAGAATCAATAGAATTTTTATAAAAATTTAATTGTAGAAGGCAATTAGGAAGAAAGTTATAATAATGTTTATAAAGCCACTTCCAAATTATTTTATTATGGAAGATTTAGCTTATTTAATCTATTATAGGCTATAAATAAATTAACACAACTTCCAATAAAACCACCAACTTTAGAATTAAAACATGCCTAGAGTTGCAGAAATGGATTATGTTATGCATTAGATGAACTTGATATGGTTACTATGCATCATACTCCTTCTAAATAGCCAATAGATTATATATTTTTAACAAAAAAATTGTTTGAATTACATGATAATCTTAAAGCTTTATTTCCCAGTTTTCCAGTAACATATTGGAATATATAGACCGTATTATGTGGATATAAAAAATTATATTGGAATACAAGATATCTTGGATATTATATAGATAGACAACAATAGGAAATAATTGCAAATGAAAAGAATATAAATCAAAAAGATATGTGGGAATTTAGATAGAATTATTTTTTCCCAGAAATGTTGGGTGAAAAACAAAATTGGACTGGAATAAGAAAACCAGCAATGACTTGGTTTACAAAGGAAAAAATTTTTAACCCGCTTTTACCTAAAGATATATTATTATAATATATATTAATTTACAATTTTCTTATAAGAAAATTGTAAATTTAATTGTAGCTAGCTACAATTAAATTTAATATATTTATATTTATATATTTATATTATATATTTATATAGAAGGAGATAATTTGAAAACAAAATATTATATTACCCTATTTGGTAGTAACGCTACGGGAAAAAGTTCAACAGCTGGATGGTTGGCAGAATAGCTTCCAAAACATGGAATAACTGTAGAAACTGTAGGAAAATATGGAATTAGAAAAGGAAAAACTTACCATACTGGTGGGGCAGATGCTCTTCATTCAAAAGAAAGAAAAAAGAGTATGACTGATGAAGAAAGAATGAAAGTAATTAAAGAAAAATGGATGTCTGATGCCGATGTGGTAATTGGTGAAGGAATGTTTTTAAGTGGTCATAAAATGCTACAACATTATATTGATATGAAAAAACTTAAAGATAGAATAATTTTAGTTATTCATTTATATGCTGATATTGATGAATTAGGTAAAAGAATAACAGAAAGAAGTGGAGGTAAAGAATTAACTCCTGTTAGAATTAAAAGGTTAAAAATTAGAACAAAATCTGCAATTCAAGATATTTCTAAATTTAAAAATAATTCAGATTTATAGATACATGAATTTGATACTACAAATAAATAGAACTTTCCAATTTTTAGACAAAAAATTTTAGAATTAATTGTGGAAAGGAAATAATAGTTAAATGGAATATAAATACCCAAAAGAAATATTTACTTATGGAACCGAATTATAGTTAGCAGATGTTGATACTCAAATAATTCTTCCTTAGGGTAATAAATGGAATTGTAAAGAAACCGATATTGCCAATAGCAACGGAATTGGAAATGATCCTTGGAAAAGATTAAATAGATATGGAGGAGAAATTAATGTAAAACCTACTCCAACAGTATAGAGTCAAGTTTAGGAATGTAAAAAAATATTTGATATATTAAGAAAAAAAGGTAAATTATCAGTTAATTATTCTTGTTTTCATCATGTTCATGTAGGTATACCAGGTCTTGTTTAGGATATTGAATATTTAAAGAAAGCATGGACATATTTTTATAAATGGCAAAAAGAAATTGCAGATCTTTCATTTAGTGTATTTCCTAAACCAACTAGATAGGAATTTCCTGATGAAAATGATTATAAATTGGCACAAGAAGCATATAGATTTTAGAATAGTTTTGTTTTTAAATTAAGTTAGGATAAATACCAATTTACAATGAAATCAAAAACTCCTGAATAGTTTTATATGTCTAGATTTAATAGAAATAAAATTACAGGCAAACCAATATATTCATTATGTCGTAGATATCATGTTAATTTTATGCAATTATTTGATCAGACTCATACAATTGAATTTAGGCATTTCCAACCTACATTAGATTTAGAAGAAATAAAAAGTTGCACTTTTTATTGCCAAGAATTAGTTGATGCTATGCTTAATACTAATAAAAGTCCTTATGAAATAATTCAGGAAAATCCTTGGTTAAAATTTCCTAAACCTTTGCCATTTAATCTTGAAATGTTTAAAATTTTTAAATTGACTGGAAGGCATACAGATGTATATGGTATTAAAAAGAGGAAAATTGCTTTAGAAAATATTAAAAAATTAATTAAAATAGGCTATATTACTAAATAGGATGTTGGTTGGTGGAGTGATGATCAACCATTAGAAGATATGTCATTGGTTCATAAGCCTCCTATAAAATAGTGGCAAAAATAATATATATAAAGAAAGTAAAAATGAAATACATGATATATTTAATAGGTGCAAATGCTACTGGAAAAAGTTCTATGACAGGTTGGATTTTAAATAATTTTAAAAATTCCTAGGCTGTAGGAATTTACAAAAAAAGATAGATATAGGGAACTTATACTGGAGGAGCAGATGCTTTAAAAATAACAAATCAAAAACGCAGAGATATGTTATAGAATATATGGATGAGTGATAAAGATATTGTAATAATGGAAGGAATGATAATTATTTCCAAATTAAATATAGATTATTTTTTATAGCTGCAAAAAAAATTTTATAGAAAAATTATAGTGATTCATCTTTTTTGTTCTTTGGATACTTTATAGAAAAGAATATATGAAAGAAGTAAAGGCAAAGTTCAGAGTGAAAAACGAACAAAAAATTTAATTGATAAAACAAAAATTTCAGAAAAAGTAGCAAAATATGCAGAATCTCTAGGATTAAAAGTTTTACATATATATTGTGACGATATTAATGCATATAATATATTAAAATAGAAACTTAAAAAATAGTTGGAATAAATTGATATTATGAAAATATATGAAAAAATAATGCCAATAATTAATTAGAATTTAAATGAAGAATATTTAAAAATGTTTTTGTATTGGATAATAGAAAGATATAATATTCACTTACGTAAAGATATAGAAAAAAATCCTTTTCCCTGGACATAGGATGATATACTTAAAACTTATTCTTTTACAAATGTAAGAAGAATATAGGATAAAGTTACTAAATTTGTATTAAATTAGATATGCTTTAATTCGGAATTAAATTTAAGGGAAAAAATAATAAATATAATATTATTCAGAATATTTAATGAACCTACTAGCTATAAATTATTAAAATTGCCAATAAAATAGAATTTAATTCAAAATTAGAATTTTTATGACTTTTTGAACTATCATACATAGAATATTACTTCAAATACTATATTATATAGAACAGCATATATGCATAGTGGAGTGTGTAAATCATATGATTAGATATCTCAAAGCATTTCTTCAAATTTAAGACCATTTTATATGATTTGGAAAGCATATAAATAGAATAAAATAGAAAATATAGAACAATTTATATTAAAAAATGAAAAAAATAAAGTTTATAATTAGATATTGTCAATAAAGGGAATAGGAGATTTTTTAGCTTATCAAATATATATAGATTTAACATATTGTCCCTAGACAAAACTTACAGAAAATGATTTTGTATATTTAGGTTAGGGAGCTTTAAGTGGTATAAATATTGTTTGTCCAAATATTCCTAGATCAAAACGATATATGTTTGTTTATTATATTCAAGATAATATTGAAAAATTTTTAAAAAAATACTATAATATTGATTTAAAACATTTAATGTGGGACTTACCAGAAGAACAAAGATTTCTTTCACTTTCAAATATTCAAAATTGTTTTTGCGAATTTAGTAAATATTTTAGATTCAAGTATTCCACAAAACCTTTAAAGCGTAGATTTTATAAAGTTAAAAAATAAAAACCATTTTTTTAAAAAACAAGTTATACTATATTAAAGGAAAAAAAGTTATGAAAAATTTTTTAAATTTGACATTTAAAACAATAATAATGGTTATTTTTAGTCCATTTTTTATTGGAACAATAATTGCTGTTGGTTTTTTGATAATTGTTGATGTTGTCTTTCCTCACACGCATAAAATTGGATATAATTTAAAATACTGATTATGTAAAATATAAATATATACAAACATAATTAAGTTTTAATTAAAATAGATTATTTAAAATGGTTGTAATAAAAATATAAATATATAGTTTTTAAAAAAGAAAAGAAAGAACCAAAGAAAAGAAAAAGAAAAGAAAGAACCAAAGAAAAAGAAAAAGAAAAGAAAGAACCAAAGAAAAAGAAAAAGAAAAGAAAGAAAAAAAGAAAAAGAAAAAGAAAAGAAAAATGAAAAAATTTTTAATTTCAGTTTTAAAATTAATTATAGTATTAATATTTAGTCCAGTTATTTTGTTAAGTGGACTAGCTATGACATTATTAGTTGCATTAGATAATATTAAATAAGGAAATTTATAAGATGGAAAAAGTTTGCACTAGATTTTCTCCAAGTCCTACTGGAAATATGCATATAGGTAATTTAAGAATAGCATTGTATGCTTATCTATATGCCAAGCAAAATAATGGAAAATTTATACTTAGAATTGAAGATACTAATAAAAATTTTAGTAAATTGGATTTGGATACTAATATAAGTTATATTAAAAGTACGTTAAAGCAATTTAATTTAAATTGGGATGAATATTATCGTCAATCTGAAAGATTATCAATTTATCAATATTATGCACATAAGTTGGTTAATGAAGGAATGGCATATATTTGCCAATGTCCAGAAAATTCAATTGAACCTTGTAAATGCAAATTGACTAATAATCCATATGTAAACAAAAATTATTGTATTAAATTTAGAGTTAATTCAGACATATCTTATAATATTGATTGTAAAGATGAACTACGTGGAAATATTTCTTGTAATTCAAATAATTTAAAAGACATTGTAATATTGAAGCAAAATGGTTACCCCACTTATCATTTAGCTTCAGTAATTGATGATTTTTTAATGGGTATTACAGATGTATTTCGTGGTGAAGAATGGTTAAATTTTTTCCCTTATCATATACTATTATATAATGCTTTGGGTTTTTCAATACCTAAATATTATCATCTGCCATTAATATTAAATGAAAATAGTAAAAAATTAAGTAAAAGAAATAATGATATTGATATTACATCAATTATGTTATCTGGAATTCTTCCTTCTGTGATATTAAATTATACATTAATGTTAGGATATAAATTTGTTGAAACTGAAACAATAATGACTATTGGTGAAATGATTAAAATTTTTAATGTTCATAATATCAATCTTTCTCCTTCTCGTTTTGATAAGAAAAAATTGAAAAATATGAATTTAAAATATGCAAAAACAAAAGAAGGTATTACAGAATATTTTGAATTGTATAAAAATAAATTTAAACATGAAAGATTGGAACGATTATTATATGCATATCAAAATGGAATAAATATTGTTGATTTATATAATAAAACTCTTAATGCACCAAGAATTAATTCAATAAAAGATTTGGATATACGCTATAAAAAATTTTTTAAATATTTATATCAACAATTAGAATATATTAAAAAACATAAATACAATAATGATGGAAGAAATTTTCTTGATATTTCGGAAGCAAAAAATATTTTGCAAAAATTTTTGAATATTGGTTATACTAATAAAGAAATACACGAATGGATAAGAAAGGCATTAACAGGGGAAATAAAGGGACTCCCTGCAGATATTCTTTTAACGATTTTGAACATTGATGAATTATTATGGCAAATAACATTTAAAAAGGAATAAAATTAAAATGAAAAAGAAACGAATTGCTCAAACTCCTAAAGATCAAATAAAAAAAGAATATGGAATTATCAGAGATAAATTAAAAAATAGTGGCTATTTTGATGGTCGCTATAATTCAAAAATTTTTCTTTCCAAAAAGGAAAAACAATTTAAATATTCAAAAAAGAAACATCTTGATGAATATTTGGATTTATAGGATATAATATAATCAAAAAAAGAGGTAATAATGCCATTAGCTTCAGATAATTTCAAAGATTTAATGTCTATAGTTGAAACTATAAATTTTAAAAGAGATCCTTCTAAATTGTTAGAATTTTTAACAGAAGGAGATTTCTTTGTGGCGCCAGCATCTGCCTTTTACCATGGTAATTTTGAAGGTGGATTATATAATCATTGTAAACATGTTTATAACATTTTAATACATTTGAATAAATTGCTACCAGAAAAAAATAAATTTAGTGAGGAAAGCTTATTTTACGTATCTTTTTGTCATGATTTATGTAAAATAAACAATTATAAAATTGTAGAAAAATGGAAAAAAGATAAATTTGGAAAATGGGAAGCATATAATGCTTACGAAGAACAAGAAACATTTCCTTGTGGCCATGCTACTAAATCAATAGTTTTGGCATTACCATTAGTTTCTTTAACTAAAGAAGAAATAGTAGCAATTAGATATCATATGGGATCATTTATGGAAATAGACAATTATAGTAATAGAATATATAGCGATGCCAGACAATTTTCATATTTAACTACTATGCTTCAATCTGCAGATATTATTGCTTCAGATATTTTTGAGGAAATAAAGAAATACTAATTAAAATAATTTATATAGTGTGTATTATAATACAACAGTTAAGGACATTCAGCAAACTTTATAAATGATAATAAATAGTGAATATCAATTATATTGTCCTTGTAAAATTTTCTTCTGTTGCAAATACAATGTGCAAAATTTAGATTGTATAATCTTTGGGATTTACAGCAAATAATATATTCTATGCTAGGAATAATATCCCTGTAAAAATTTTGCACATATTAAAACAAGGAAGGCTAACAACCAAAAGTATATTAAAAATATTATGCCTTCTATAGTTTTTTATATGTTATTTTTATTGGGGACTAACAGCCACTTTCTTATTGAATTAAGATCATGTCCCCTGAAATTTTTAACAATAATAAAAAAAAAGAGAGGAAACATGAATTCTTTTGTTAAGGCAAATTTGCATAATAATAGTTATACAAAAAATTATATGCCAACAAATTCTTCAAGTAACGATCCTTTAGTTGATTTCTTTTTTATTTGTGGAGCTTCTCGCAATATGCCAGAAGAAGATATTATTACCATTTTTAACGAAGCATATCAAAAGGATTCAACTATAGCTTTGCGTTTATTATTTTGGGCACGTGATATTGAACAAGGACTTGGAGAACGCAGAATATTTAGAATTATTATTAATTGGCTTAATGAATCCGTTTTAAAAAATTTATTAAAGGAAGAAAATTTTATTAATAATATTGTTCGGGTAGATGATATTGTTTATCTTGCCAATCAATTTGTCTTAACAAAAAGATATGAATTAGCAGATAAAATAATTGTTTTTCTTTTTGAATTATTGAAAAATAAAAATATACAAAGTATAGTTGCTAAATGGATGCCTCGTAAAAAATCTCAATATAAAGAATTAGTAAAATATATGAGATCAAATGGATTTATTAATTCATATTCAGAATATAGACATAAAATTGTTAGTTTAACTAATGTTGTTGAACAAAAAATGTCTGCTAATAAATGGGATAGTATAGAACTTGAAAAAGTTCCTTCTTTGGCAATGAAAAAATATAAACAAGCATTTAATCGCCATGGAATTCTTGAATCTTATGTTAAAAAAGTTGTAAATGGAGAAGCAAAGGTAAATGCAAAAAGATTATTTCCCTATGACATTGTTAGAGAAGTATTAATTAAATATTTAAATATTTTGGATTCAACTTATACTAATAATATTCATAATTCAGAAATTGAAAATTTAAATATTCAAAGACAATTATTAAATGAACAATGGAAATCTTTAAAAGAACTTGATGATTTACCAAAAGAATTTCAAGTAATTCCTATAATAGATGTGTCGGGTTCTATGTTAATTCCCAAATATCTTCCCATAAGTGTAGCATTAGGTTTAGGTTTGTATATGGCAGAAAATAATCCTAATAAAGATTTTCGTAATTACTTTTTGACATTTAGTAATTATCCAAAATTTCAAAAAATTATTGGTTCAGATATTGTAGAAAAAGTCAAAAATGCATTAAATTCTGATTGGGGTATGTCTACTAATTTAGAACTTGCCTTTAATTGCATATTAAAAAAGGCAAAAAATGATAATGTTCCTCCAGAAGAAATGCCTACTCATATATTAATTCTATCTGATATGGAATTTAATATGTCCGTAAAAAATCCGGATAATAATGCCTATGAAATGATAAGAAGTGAATATGAATCAGCTGGTTATAATATGCCTACAGTAATATATTGGAATTTAAATGGAAGAATTGGAAATGTTCCAGCATTGGCAAGCGATAAACATACTCTTTTAATTTCCGGAGCATCTCAAAATGTTATTAATTTTGTTCTTAAAAAAGGATATGAAGATATGATGCAATTAATATTAGAAATTACAGAAAATTTTAGATATAGTCATATTAGTTAAATTAACAATTTCTAAAATATTTGTTATAATATCAAAACTTTTAAATTTTAGTATATAAGAAAAATTAATGAAATTAATAGCAAAAAGAGAATTTAAAAACGGTATAGTGTATTGTCTAAAGCTTAATGATGGAGCTTTAATTGAAACTACTGATACATTTTTACCCCTTTATACTAAAGATGCTATAGGAAGAAAACAAAATTTTTTACAAGATTATGAAGTAGGAAATAGATCTGAGCGTTGGATGATAGGTATCTCTACAATGTCAGGATGCCCTGTTGGATGCAAATTCTGTGCTACAGGACAAATGAAAAAATGGAGAAATTTAACTGCAAATGAAATTATTGAACAAGTACAATTTATTATAAATAATAATCCTAATTATAATCCATTAAATTCTAAAGAATTTAAAATTAATTATACTCGTATGGGTGAACCATTTCTTAATATAGAAAATGTTAAAACCGTTATACGAGTAATAAATGAAAAATATCCAAATGTTCACCATTATATTTCAACTATAGGCATTAAAAATAGTGATTTTTCTTTCATTAAAGATAATATAACATTGCAGTTATCTTTACATTCTATGAAAGAAGATAGAAGAAATGCTTTAATACCTTTTAAAGGAAAATTATCTATAGAAGAATTAGGTAAAATAAGAACTAATAGTAATTTAAAAACTACATTGAATTGTACTTTAGTTTCAGAAGAAGATTGGGATATAGAAATACTTTCTAAGTATTTTGATAAAAGATATTTTTTTATTAAATTATCTCCTATTAATCCTAATGCAATTTCTGAAAATAATAATATGGGATTGGGAATAATTGAAGGGTTAAATTTAGTGTAAGAATATAACTTTTTCAAATATAATAATTTTATAGTTAAAATAATAAGGAGATATAAAAATGGAAAAAATTAAAGAACAACTTGAGGAACTTGGATATGATTATGCTATTGCAATTGCTACAAAATCTGAAATTGAAAATGGTGCTGCATGTGGTCAATTATCTATTATTATTGACCAATTAAATGAAGAATATTCAAAAGTTGTGAAAGATTAATTAAAAATATTAAATTACAAAAAAAAAAAGAGAGGGAGGAGAAACAATGAATAATCAAAAAGAATTTTGGAAGAGTAAAACCTTTTGGATTAATACTATTGCAATGATAGTATTTCTTGTCCAAATATTTTGGGATCAAAATTTTATTATTTAGCCATAGGTTCAAGGTGCAATATTGGCAGTTATTAATTTTATATTAAGATTGGTAACAAAAGAAGAAATAGTATGGTCAAAAGATAAAAGCATAAATAAAAAATAAAGGATATTTCTATATACAAATAATATATTAATGAACTCTAAGTTATTAATTTAGAGTTCATATTTTTAATTTGGATGTTGATCATTTAATAATAAAAAGATATTTATGGAAAATATTTTAAACGATTTAAAAAAATTGCTTGTAATAGATAAACGCTTTGTTAATAGATAGAATCTATATAGATAAAATAATAGAATTAGCTTTAAAATTAGATATAAATTTATTAAAAAAAAAAAAATGCCATTTTTTAAAAAACAAGTTATAATAAATATATTAATATAAAAAGTAAATTTGCCCCTATCGTCTAATGGTCAGGACGGCGGATTCTAAATCCTCTGATACGGGTTCAAATCCCGTTAGGGGTACCAAAATTTTAATAAAAAGTTTGATTTGTGGGTATCACTGGTTTATGAGTGATACCCACGGAGGTAAGTTTAAAAAAACATTGGCTCATTCCCGAATCGGTACCAAACAGGGGATCTTGCTACCAAGAGAGCATATTAAAAGGATATCCTTACTAACAATAAATTGTTAGTAACTTAATGATGCTTGAGGGATGTGTTAATTGAAAGATTAACCTTGGTTTAAAAAACTAGCAGTAAACCAATGTTTTTTTTTTTTTTATTATATATAAAGGATCAATATTTTAAATGAAAAAATTGGAAACAATAAAAATTAAATTTTAGAAATACCCAACGGAAAAATATTGTGGAAAAAAGTGTAAATGGAAATATATTGTATTAGAATAGGAAAACGAAATTTCATATTGTATGTTATTTAATAATAATGAATTATTAGTTGAAAACAAATAGACATGTCGTTGTCAAGAATGTATAGAATCATAGTTTTATGAAAATGGCAAACGATATTTGAGATATAATATATTTAATTCTGATGAAGAAACATGTGGTGATTGTTTATTGCAATATTATGATTTTACTGGAAAAATTTATGGTTATAGTATTTGTCCAGCATTTAATTCTAAAATACTCTATAAATAGGGTCTTATATTAGAAGGTGATGATGTGTATGAAATACATTATCGTTGCAAAGCGTGCAAAAATGCAACAATAAAAAATAAAGAATAGTAAATAAAAGGATGATTATTATGGCACACGCCGATTATGCATGTTGTGCATGTTGTGATTCAAAAGTTTATTATAAAGAAAATGCAGCATCAAAAAGTGTTTTGTGTGAGAGATGTGCAGAAAAAATTAGTGAAATTGTTGGAAAACCCATTGTAACGGTATCACAGTTTAGAAATTTAATTGAAAATTTCAATGATAAAAAATTGCTTTTTTCTCTTTTAAAAAATATAAATTTTCACTTTTGTATATATTCTAATCCGTTTGATCAAATGATTTCTCAAAAAATAGGAAATGAATATACTGAAGAAATAAAGGAAAAAAAAAATATAATATATTAGTTTTAATAAAAACAATATTATTAAATAAAGGAATTAATGGTCGGATCATATAATGGTGAATATGCGTCTCTTATAAATAATTGCATGAACAGATAAAGTGAAGAAAGGGGAAATATAAAGACGTCTTCACTGGCAATCTAACATTCCATTGAAAAAATGGTCTCCACTTATAAGTGGAGAATCGCAATATTAATGGGTTAATCTTTCTCTAATACGATTGAAAAGATAGACTGAAATGAACATTAAAGGGTCTTGCAAAGATAGGATTGGGGCTTGCAAGTTATCTGTTCACTTTTAAATTTAAAGTTCTTGTCGTCTAATCGGGTAGGACACATGACTTTCTATCATGTAATCCCAGTTCAAATCTGGGCAAGAACGCCATTATTTAATATTAATTTAAATAAAATTTATTCTATATCCCGCTTTAACAGCAGGAGACTGTAAATCTCCCCTCCGTTAACAAATTGCTGTAATAAACTTGGAGTAGGAAAGTTCAAATTTTTCAGGCGGGACTAATTATTATAAAAAGTATAACAAATTTAAGGAGATAGGTAATGATTAATCTTGTTCATTATATGACTAAAGAAATTTGGGATAGTATGATAGAAATGTAGCAAATGTATGGAGGGCATCCTGTATGTTTTGATAATTGCCCTCCATAGAAATGGATAACAAATAATGATAAAAAATATAAGTATATAGTATTGTCATTACCTGATTATGATTTAAACAATACTCATATGTATGGAAAATTTGCAAAATGTAATAATTGTGGACATTATTATTCTGGATGG
>ERZ795047.3757-NODE-3757-length-13252-cov-5.152838_pt1 | contig 13252 bp, 8 predicted proteins | sample MGYA00375131_ERZ795047 | MGnify/ENA primary metagenome ERZ795047 (study PRJEB30176, sample SAMN05720228) | activated sludge metagenome | isolation source: Anaerobic digester | place: Japan | collected 2015-05-20 ... | reverse complement strand
CGGTCGACGGCCCCAGCGCCCGCCTTCGCAAGAACATCACATACGCCATCGAAGAAGGATGCCAACTCCCGGGACTCAGCTATCAACGCTGCGTCGCTTCCCGGAAGCCCGAACTCTGCCACGTACCTTGCGGCCCTCGCATCGGGCAGTTCCGGCAGAGCGCCCTTGATCTCTTCCACCCACTCCGGGGCGATTTCGAGCGGCACGAGGTCCGGCTCGGGGAAGTAGCGGTAGTCGGCCGCCTGCTCCTTGCTGCGCATGAAGGCCGTTTCACCGCGGACATCATCCCAGTGTCGCGTCTCGCGAGTGACCCGTCCACCGGAGCGTACCAAGTCGATCTGACGCGCCGACTCATACTGGATGGCCCTGTGCACTGCCCTGAACGACGCTATGTTCTTGAGCTCCACCAACGTGCCGTATTCCTTCGAACCCCGAGGCCTCACGGACACGTTGGCCTCGCACCTCATCGAGCCTTCCTCCATCTTGCAGTCGGACACGCCGATAGCCACCAAGATGGATCGGAGCTTGGTCAGGTACGCCCGAGCCTCGTCGGCCGATCGCATGTCGGCGTCCGACACGATCTCTATCAGACCGATCCCGGAGCGGTTGAAGTCTAGAAGCGACTGGTTGGCCGAGATTATGTCGTCGCCGGCGTGCACTAGCTTGGCGGTCTCCTCCTCAAGGTGCACACGCCTGACCCGTATCCGCTTTGGCTGCCCGTCCACCTCTATATCGATGTAACCGTCGCGCGCAATGGGGATATCGTACTGCGACACCTGGTATCCCTTGGCAAGGTCGGGGTAGAAGTAGTTCTTCCTGTCGAACTTGGTCCAGCCCGCGATGGTGCAGCCCAGCGCCAGCCCCGCCCGGATCGTATACTCGAGCGCGCGTTTATTGAGCATCGGCAGGGCGCCGGGCATGCCTAGGCACACAGGGCAGACCTGCGTGTTTGGCGCGGCGCCGAACGCGGTTTTGCATCCGCAGAACACCTTGGACTCAGTCGCCAGCTCCACGTGGACTTCGATACCGATAACAACCTCGTAGTCGTCTCGCTCCGTCACTTCGCGCACCCCCCAACCGCGGGCCTAGCCCCGCCGATTCCCGACACCAGCTCAACCGCACGCCCAACCCGGATCAACGTGGCCTCATCGAACATCCTGCCCATGATCTGCAACCCCACTGGCATGCCGTCCGCGAGTCCACACGGAACCGACATCGCCGGCACGCCTGCCAGGTTTGCCAGAGTGGTGTAGATATCTTGCAGGTACATGGCCAGCGGATCGTCGGGTTCCTCATCGAACCTGAACGCGACCGTCGGAGCAGTGGGCGACACCAGGCAGTCGCATTCCGCCAGCGCCCGCTGCACATCCTCCGCTAGAAGCCGCCGCGACCTAAGGGCCCGCCCGTAAAACGCGTCGAAGTTGCCGGAGCTCAAGACGAATGTCCCCAGCATTATGCGGCGCTTCACTTCCATGCCGAAACCCTGCCCGCGGCTTAGGCTCATGAGGTCGGCCACATCCATTCCGCCGCGCCCCTCAGGTCTGTATCCATAACGGATGCCGTCCAGCCGCGCCATATTCGAACTAGCTTCCGCCGTAGCCACCAGGTAGTATACCGCCAGCGCATGCTCTACTAGCGGGAGCGACACTTCGACAATATCGGCCCCGGCACCCTCTAGAGCCCGCAGTGCACGCTCCACCGCGTCCCGCACGCCCTCGCTCATTCCAGGCCCGAAGAACTCCTTCGGGATCCCGATTCTGAGCCCCTGTACTCCTCGTTCCACGCACTCGGTGTAGTCCGGCACTGCATCAGGCGCGGACGTAGCATCCCGCTCATCGCGCCCGGCGATGGCGTTAAGCATGACGGCACAATCCCGCACATCCCTCGTAAGCGGTCCGATTGTGTCCAGTGATGATGCGAAAGCCACTACACCGTACCTGCTCACCCGCCCGTACGTAGGCTTCAGCCCGACTACACCGCAAAAAGATGCCGGTTGCCTGATGGATCCCCCGGTGTCTGTCCCTATGGCCGCCACGGCTTCGCCCGCCGCCACAGCCGCCGCGCACCCGCCGCTAGAACCGCCCGGAACCCGCTCTAAGTCCCAGGGGTTCCGCGTCATATGAAAGACTGAGGTCTGAGTAGTGGACCCCATAGCGAACTCGTCCATGTTGGCCTTGCCCACGATGACTGCCCCTGCCTCACGCAAACGCGCCGTTACTGTGGCATCATACGCAGGGACGAAGCCCTCCAGCATCTTCGAGCAGCACGTAGTGCGCATCCCGCGGGTGCACACATTATCCTTTAGCGACACTGGTATTCCGGCCAGAGGTCCGACCGCGCCGAAATCGCCGTCACGCCTGGCCTGGGCGATCGTCGCATCGGCCGCTTCAGCGCTGCTCAGCGCCCCTTCGCGGTCCACTGTCACGTATGCTCCGACCGATGCCTCCACCTCGTCTATCTGGGCGAGGACGTCACTCGTGATCTCTCTCGCCGACACCTGGCCCTGCGCCAGCATGTCGCGGAGTTCATGCAATGTCATATGGCATAGCCTCGTATCTGCGCTGCCGCTCATGCCTCGCTCGCCTCCCCTGCATCGATGATCCTCGGCACCCGGAAGAACTCGCCTTGCCTATCAGGAGCATTCGCGAGCGCCTCCTCCTGGGATAGCGAAGGCTCAGCGCGATCGTCGCGACACACATTCACCGTGCCCAGCACGTGGGACATAGGTCGAACGTGGGCCCTATCGATCCCCGCCAGCTTCTCCATGTAGTCGATTATCTCCGTGAGGTCATGAGCGATCCGCGCAAGCTCATCATCACTGAGGCTCAGCCTCGCAAGGTCCGCGAGACGAGCAGTCTCTTCTCTAGATAACGACAATTTACTCACCACCCTGCATCGCTGCACCGATTCCTGCCCGATCAAGCATGTCCACGAATTCCTGTTCGGAAAGGACGGGGACTCCAAGTTCTCTCGCCCGAGCCAACTTAGATCCTGCGTCTTCTCCTGCCACAACATAGTCAGTCTTCCGGCTCACGCTCGACGCGGCGCGTCCACCCAGCATCTCCGCAATCTCCTCTGCCCGCTGCCTTGTAAACCGCTTGAGCGCTCCGGTAAACACGAATGACTTTCCCTGAAACTCCGACCTGTTGACACCCGGCGTCTCCGATCCAGTGGGCGCCTCATCCGCCATCCTCACGCCCGCCTCCGCAAGCCGCCCGATAGCCGCCCGATTCTCCTCAGACTCAAAGAACGTGACCACGCTATCGGCTATCGCCTCGCCCACCGTGGGCACCGACAGCAGATCGACGTGGGTCGCGCAAGCCAGAGCATCCATGGAGCGGAAATGGCCGGCCAGCAACTTTGCCACATTCTCGCCCACGTGCCGGATTCCCAGCGCGAAGATCACCCGGTAGAGCGGGTTAGCCTTACTATTGTCAATGGCAGCGGCCAAATTAGCCGCCGACTTCTCCCCCATGCGTTCGATCCCCTTGAGCTGCTCCCGAGTGAGGGTGTAGATGTCCGCCACGTTGCGAACCAGTCCTGCAGCGAGCAACCTTTCAACAGTGGACGGCCCCATCCCATCAATGTCCATGGCATCGCGCGAGGCGAAGTGTATCAGGCCTTCGCGTATGCGCGCAGGACACGACAGGTTCACGCACCTGGTAGCCGCCTCGCCCGCCTCCCGCACGACGCCAGATCCGCATTCGGGGCAGATGGCCGGCATAGCGAACTCCCGCTCCAGGCCGTTTCGGCGCTCCGTGAGCACCCTCACTACCTCCGGGATGACATCGCCCGCGCGCTGTATGATCACCCTATCTCCGACTCGAATATCCTTGGCTCGCACATAGTCCTGGTTGTGCAGTGATGCACGGCTCACGGTAACCCCGCCTACATCCACGGGCTCAAACTCCGCCGTGGGCGTCAACACTCCTGTGCGCCCGACTTGCACCACGATGTCGCGCACGGTCGTCTCCGCCTGCTGCGCCGGATACTTGTACGCCGTAGCCCACCTGGGGGAACGGGACGTGAACCCGAGATCCCTCTGGAGATCGAACCGGTTGACCTTGACCACCGCCCCGTCGATCTCATACGGCAAGGACTCTCGCATACCGGCGATGTCGTGAATAAATGCGATGACCTGCTCAATGTCGCGGCACAAGGTTATCTTGTCATTCACCCGAAAGCCCAAGTTCCGCATGCGTTCGAGCGCCTCCCAATGCGTGTTGGCGCCGAGCTGCTCGCTTATGGGCAGGTAGTAGAAGAAGGCGTCCAGCTTGCGCGATGCCGTCACATGCGGATCCTGCTGCCGAAGGGATCCCGCCGCAGCATTCCTGGGATTTGCGAATACGGGCTCGCCGCGCTCTTCCCTCTCTTCATTGAGACCGACGAAGTCAGGCTTGCGCATGTACACCTCGCCCCGAACGGTGAGGGATTCCGGCGCTCCGTCAGGAAGAATCAAAGGTATGGACCGAATGGTCCTGAGGTTCGCCGTCACGTTCTCGCCGCGTTCGCCGTCGCCGCGAGTAGCCCCCACAGAAAGGCGCCCGTCTCGATACGTCAGGGAAATGGCCAGCCCGTCTATTTTCGGTTCAGCCACATACTCCACACTCGGTAATCCAGTAGCGCGCCGCACACGCGCATCGAACGCGCGAAGCAGTTCCTCGCTGAACACATTGTCCAGCGATAGCATGGGAATCTCGTGCATCACCGGCTCAAATGAGGCGGCAACCTCGCCGCCTACCCTCCGCGACGGAGAGTCGGGGTCGGCCAGCTCCGGATGCGCCTCTTCCAGCGCGGCAAGCTCGCGCATGAGCGCATCGTATTCGGCGTCGGTTATCTCAGGATCGTCAAGCACGTAGTAACGGTGGTTATGATAGCGAATGAGTTCTCTGAGTTCCCGCACTCGCCCTAGGGCATCGGCCAACTCCATCACCCCCGTTCAGACTGAGCGAACCTTTTCAATCGGCGCTAAGCTCAGCACAAACTGCTTGACCCCCGCTCCGGGAAACGCGATAGTAGCGAGCCACTCACCTGCACTCTGCTGGACCGACACAACAGTGCCCTCTCCGAACTTGGCATGCTTAATCCTGTCGCCGGCCTCAAACTCGGGCCTGCCTGGCACCTGGCGCGTCGCCCATGCCCTTTCAACTCCAGATGCGACCTTCTCGGCCCTGACTGCCTCAGGCCTCGTGCCAGCTCCATCCCCGAGCCAAGCGCGACCCGGAACCCCGCCACGCCCGCCATGGTAGACTCTATACCTCTCCGCAAACGCATCCGACAGAAGATGCCCCGGGATCTCCTCCACAAACCGCGACACTGGATTGGCTGTGGAGGATCCGAATATAGCGCGGGTGAACGCATGAACCAGATAGAGCCTGTCTTTGGCGCGCGTGATCCCCACATAGCATAGCCTGCGCTCTTCTTCCAGGGCCGCCGGGTCATAGGCCGAACGCGCCAACGGGAACACGTTCTCTTCCATGCCCGCCATGAAGACCACCGGGAATTCCAGCCCCTTGGCCGAATGCAAAGTCATTAGCGTCACCTGGTCAGTCGAAAGGTCCGCCCTATCTAGGTCAGTGAGGAGCGAAACCTCCTCCAAGAAGGCTGCGAGATCGTTGGGGCCGGACGCATGTACCTCAAGTTGCGCGCCTTCCGGGCCCGCCCCGACCCCCGCCTCGGCCCCTGTGCCCTGCGCAGCATGCCTCGACTCGAACTCCTGCGTGACAGTGATCAGTTCCTTCAGGTTCTCGATCCTGCCCTCGGCTTCAATGGTCTGCTCCCGCTCCAGTTCTGCCAAGTAACCCGTTTCATCAAGCACTGCTCTTGTGATCTGCGACACCGTTTTCTCGCCCCGAAGCGGCCAAAGACGCGACATCGTCGCAAGGAAATCGGCCAGCGCGGCTCGCGCCCGCGTCGTGAGCTCCGTCGACTCGGTCGCCATCTTCACGCCTTCGAGGAGCGGCAGGCCCTTCTGCTGCGCCAACGCCCGGGCCGCAGACAAAGTGGAATCGCCTATTCCACGCCTGGGCACGTTGATTATTCGCTCCAGGCTCACCGAGTCCTCCGGGTTCTCAATCACTCGCAGGTACGCCAAAACATCCTTGATCTCGCGCCGTTCGTAGAACTTGAGGCCTCCCACAATCCTGTATGGTATTCCCCTGTTTACCAGCACTTCCTCTATAGCGCGCGACTGCGCGTTCATCCTGTATAGCACGGCGAAGTCGCCATAGCATCGACCCTCGGCTACAATCAGGCGGTCGAGTTCGTCGGCAATGAAACGAGCTTCGTCTTTCTCCGTGTCCGCACTGTACAGGGCGATCTTCGCGCCCGGCTCGCGAGCAGTCCAGAGCGACTTACTCTTCCTGTCGCGGTTGTTGGCGATGACATGACAGGCCGCATCCAGAATCGTCTGGGTTGAGCGGTAGTTCTGCTCCAACTTCACCACGCGCGCCTCCGGGTAGTCCCGCTCAAACTCCAGGATGTTGCGGATATCCGCTCCCCGCCACTCATAAATGGACTGATCATCATCGCCCACCACACACAAGTTTCGAGTTCTGGCCGCAAGCAGCTTGACCAACATGTACTGGGCATGGTTGGTGTCTTGGTATTCGACGACCATGATGTACGTGAACCGGTTACGGTACTTCTCCAGCACATCAGGCCGCTCCCTGAACAGACGCACTGCAATCATGATTAAGTCGTCGAAATCCAGGGCATTGTCGCGCGCCAATACACCCTGATAAGCCTCGTATAGCTGGACGATGGTCCGTTGCCTCACATCGCGCGCGCTCTCCCGAAAGACTTCCACATCCATGAGCTCATTCTTGGCCGCGCCTATCGCGGCCAACACCGACTGCGGCCGGAACATGTCGCCTGACACATTCAGCTGTTTCAGACAGCGCTTGATCACGGTCGTCTGGTCCGACTCATCCAGAATGGTGAAGCTCTTCTTGTAGCCCAGCGCCTCGATATCTTCGCGCAGTATGCGCGCGCAGAACGAGTGGAATGTCGACACCCATACCCACCGCGCCGCCGGCCCCGCAAGCCCCGCCACCCGGCTTTTCATCTCGGCCGCAGCCTTGTTGGTGAACGTCACGGCCAGAATCCTGTAGGGTGGTACACCTGCATGGGAGATTAAGTAGGCAACACGGTGGGTGAGCACCCTCGTCTTGCCGCTTCCGGCACCTGCAAGTATGAGAAGGGGGCCGTCGGTGCACACGACGGCCTCTTTTTGCGGTGGGTTCAACCCGTCAAGAAGATCAGCGCCCATGCGCCTATTCCTCCAGGGCCCGAGTGGCCCGGGCAATGCGAGCCATAGACTTTTCCCGCCCCAGCAGAACAAGGCTTTCAAATAGAGGCGGGGTAACCCGCCGGCCGGTAATGGCCACACGCACCTGCATGAGCAGATCGCCTACCTTCCAACCAAGCGACTCCGCCAAGGCGCGCAGTGATGCCTCAATATCCTCGTGGGTCCACTGATCCAGCCCGCCAAGAACGCGCTCGCACTCCACAAGGGCTCCAGCGATGTCGCCAGGTGTGAGCTTGCCCTTCCCGGCAAACGATTCCCTGGCCAGATCGACCCTGTCAACGAAGAGGAACCCGAGCATGTCCGGGGCCTCGGTCAGCTTGCCCAGCCTGTCGGTGACCAACGTGACGGCCTTCTCCAGGAACGCCTGGTCTGAAGTGGCGTACCCGGCCTTCTCCATGAACGGGCGCACCCTGGCGGCCAGGTCCTCAGGCGTCAAGCTCCGGATGTACACCCCGTTAAACCAGTCGAGTTTCTTGATGTCAAACACGGCGTCCGACCGCGAAAGCGTCTCCACGGAAAAAGCCTCGACCAGCTCATCCATGCTGAAGATCTCCTGTTCAGTGCCGGGGTTCCAGCCCAGAAGCGCAAGAAAGTTCACCAGAGCTTCCGGAAGGTACCCCATGTCGCGAAACTCGCCGATGTACACGGCCCCCGCGCGCTTCGAAATCTTGGTGCGGTCGGGGTTGAGCATGAGCGTCAAGTGCCCGAACTGGGGTGGATCCCACCCCATTGCCTCATACACGGCCAGCTGGTCGAAGGTGTTGGTGAGGTGCTCCACAGCGCGGAACACGTGAGTCATAGCCATGTAGTGCTCATCGACGACTGTGGCGAAGTTGTAGACCGGGCTGCCGTCGGACTTGACTATCACGAAATCGCCGCGCTCGCCCATGTCCTTCTGTTGATGCCCGCGGAGCAGGTCGACGAAGGTCAGGATCTTATCGGGCGCTCGCAGCCTGATGACATGCTTTCTGCCCTCCGCCTCGAGCTTGGCGCACTCTTCAGGCGCAAGGTTCCTGCACTTGCCGTAGTAGCGTGGGGGCTTGCCGACCGCCAACGCCTCTCTACGCTCAGCTTCCAGTTCCTCGGGTGTGCAGTAGCATCGGTAAGCCTTGCCCTCTGCCATCAGCCTATCTGCGACCTCGCGATACGTGTATGCGCGCTCCATCTGGCGATAGGGTCCGTAGGGCCCTCCGACATCCGGGCCTTCGTCCCACTTTATCCCGAGCCATCTCAGTCCTTCGAGCACACCCTCTTCCGACTCCTTTGTGCTGCGGCTGAGATCGGTGTCGTCGATTCTGAGGATGAACTTACCGCCGTATTTCCTGGCGTAAAGCATGTTATAGAGCGCAGTGCGCGCGGTGCCCACATGGCAATTGCCTGTGGGCGAAGGCGCTATCCGAACCCTAACCGTCGAACCGCATTCCGCATTCATGATCCATTGTCAGCTCCTCTTTGCCTAGACCGTTGATCCTGTAACTTGCAGCCGCGCCCGGATGGCCGGCGCGCGGTATATGGACATGCCGTTGCCCGTGGGCAACAGCCCCGTATCACGCGAAACATCCGTTATGCTTGCAAACAGCCCGTCCAGAATGGAGTCGGTGAATCTCAGATTCCTCAAAGGACGACCGATTCTGCCATCCTCAATTAGGAACGTGCCGTCTTTGGTCATACCGGTGAAGATGGTCTTCACCGGGTGGACCGGATTGGCGTAGTTAAACCGCGTGATGTATATCCCCCGCTCTGTGCCGGCAACCATCTCTTCAATGCTGGAATCGCCGGCGTTCATCACAAGATGCAAAGGATAGCCGCCCGGCATTCCGCCTCCGGGAACAGCATGCCCCGTAGACTTCGTGTTAGCCCTGGCGGCCGCGCTCCTATCATAGATCATTCCAGAGGCCGTCCCCTGCTCGATCAGGGTCACCCTCTGCCTGGGAGTACCCTCGAAATCGAATGGCAGGGGTGAGGTATCGGGGTCGCGCCAGTCGTCGGCGATCGTGACCATCTCCGACGTAACTTTCGTCCCCAGTCGCCCGCTGGCGTAGCTCCTGCCTTCTACGAAAGATATCCCGTTCATGCCCATGTACGCAAGCATCTGCATGGCTGTGGCAACAGCCGAAGGCTCCATAACCACAACGTACTCGCCCGGTTCCACATCCTGAGGGCGCCGCGTGGAAAGGCACTTATGGACAGCCGTAGCGCCCAGGGTGTCGAAGTCAAGGTCGCCCACGCGCCGAGAAGCCGCCTCGGCGTAGCCTGACCCGGCATCGGACTCGAACCCCGTCATTACCACTGTTATCAATGAGGCATCCGTCCCACGGGTCCACGCCCTGACGCCTCTGGAGTTAGCCACCGCTACTTCCGTCACTCGCGTCCTCAGCGATCCGGAAGCATTGAGCCCATGCACGTCCGCCTGTCGTATTATGCGGCTCACGGCCTGCGCTCTGTCAGCTGGGGTGAAAGCTGCAGTTCGCTCGTCATACCCGTCGGCCTCTTCGTATTTCGCAGGATCGGCCAGGCCCGGCGAATCGGGGTTCTCCGGCTGAACGCGTGCCATCTGCACAGCTCGCAGCGCAGCTTCCTGTACGGCATCGTGGGTGATCTGATTGGTTGAGGCCCAGCCGGCTCTCGTGCCGAGCACCGCGCGGACGAAAAGCGTAGCGTCATCGACAGTCGTGTTCTGATGGATTTCGGAATTGGCGAACCTCGTCAAGCTGTCGGTCTCCAGCATGAGTACCACTTCTGCCGCATCGGCGCCGCAGGCGGAAATCGCGGTCTCGCACACACTGAGCGCCCGATCCTTTCCTACCATCTTCCCACACCCACCTTCACGTTTCTGAACCTCGCAGGCGATGTGCCATGGCCCACCCGCATGATCTGAAGAGGTTCGCCCTTGCCGCAATTGGGCACTCCCCACAGTACCCACTCCTCGGGGCCGGCGATTCCGTCGCACGAGCCCCAGAACTCAGGGGTTATCCCTGTGTAGGTGGGGTTCTTAACCATCTCGGCGAGCTGGCCGTTGCGAATTCGGTAGCCTATCTCCGAGCCAAACTGGAAGTTGAGTCGCCTATCGTCTATGCTCCAGCTCTTGATTCCGTCCATGAAGACGCCGTCGTCAGTTCCGGCAATCAGCGATTCCAAAGTGTCGTTACCCGGCTCAAGACAGATGTTGGTCATGCGGATGATGGGCATCCTGTCCCATCCGCTGGCGCGCATGGCACCATTGCTCACCGTTCCGAGGTCATGCGCGGTCTCCCGCGACATCAAGTAGCCCACAAGTATGCCGTCTTTCACAAGATAACTATGGCATGCAGGCGTTCCCTCGTCGTCGTATGCGAAAGTACCCAGCCCGCCCGGGATTTGGGAGTCGGCGTACAAGTTCACAAACTTTGAGCCATATCTGTAGCTGCCCAGCTTTTCGGTGGTGAGAAAGCTCGTTCCCGCAAAAGATGCCTCAGTTCCGTAAACGCGGTCAAGTTCGGTGGGGTGCCCGCACGATTCGTGGATCTGCAGGGCGAGCTGGTTCGTGCCAAGGATCAATGTCATTGTGTCGGAAGGGCACTGCTCCGCCGAGAGCAGCGCCTGTGCCTCCGCTCCGACGCGTTTGGCATTTGCAGCTAGGTCCATCTCCTCGACAAACTCGTACCCGGCCTGGCGCACGTTGCCGTCGAAGGTTCCAGGATACGACCGTATCTGCATCTCTCCTGCTCCCACCGCCACTGCACGCACACCCGCCGACGTAATGGTAGACGTCTGAGTGATCCGCGCCCCTTCAGTGCTTGCATAGTTCTTCACCTCGCGGATGGCCCGCATGTACGCCATGGCGACTCGTACATCGCTTCCTCCGGACTGTGCAGCTTTGCAGGCCTCGCGCAGCATATCCACCTTGCGCGACGTCGGCACAGACCAGGGATCGATCCGGCAGGGCGATTCCCAAGTGTCGACCGCCGGAGGCACAGGCGCCAGCCTCACCTCGCGCTTGCGAACCACGCTGCTAGCTTTGGCGATCTCCACAGCGAGGCCGGCAAGACGGGCTGCCTCCGCCTCCGATACGACACTACCTGCGGCGTAACCCCATTGTCCGTCCACCAGCACCCTTACGCCAAGCCCGTATGACATGCCGCTGCGTGCCTGCTCCACGTGACCGTTTCGCACGGTCAGGCCCTCGTCGGCCTGCTGCAGCGATCGTGCGTCCGCATAGGATGCCCCGGCGGCACGCGCCCGGTCAAGAGCCATTTCGACTATTCTCAACACCATCACACCTCCTGCGGTCGTGCAATATCGCCTATCTGGCACACGAGTATGCCGAGGAGTATCAACGCCGCGCCGGCGAACTGCTTTGCAGCCATGCGCTCTCCAATCAAAAGCCACGCGAATAGCGCGGCAAACACCGGCTCCGACTGCATTATCAGAGCCGCCCTCGTTGGCGGAGTGTATTTCTGCGCAATTGTCTGGACAAGGTAGGCTAGGGCGGTGCCCGTGGCGCCAAGATATGTGACGGACCACACCACCTCGGGGCCGAACGACAACGCCTGGGCCATGTCGCGTCCGGAAATCACAGCGGCGAGAACCGCCGACCATACCATCTGAGTGAACGAAAGCAGGAACCCGTCGTGCCTGGGCGAGTAGTGCCCCAGCATGACAATGTGAAGCCCAAAGGCGAACGCACACGCCAGGACGAGCAGATCGCCCGCTGACGGACGCCCGAAACCTTCAAGTGTGAGTAATCCCAGTCCGACTAAGGCTACAGCTACCCCCGCAGTCTGATACGGCAGTACCTTCCTGCGCCCAATCGTATACTCCAGAAGCGGAGTGAACACAACGTGCATCCCTGTGATAAAGCCGGCCTTAGAGGCAGTCGTGGCCTTCAGGCCGTAAGTCTGCGTGAGAAACCCGGCTATGAGCGGAACCGCCAGCAACAGGCCTGCCGTCCACGTGCGTCTATCAAGCCTCTTCAGGCGTGGGCTGGCGATCAACCCCAGGATAATCGACGCAATTCCGAATCGAACTGCAATGAACGTGGCGGGATTGATATCTCCGACCACGCTCTTGACAATCGCAAAGCTTGTGCCCCACACCACGCATATGCCGACCAGGCTGAGGTCGGCAAAGAGTGATCTGGACGATGTCGAAAGCCGAGTACGCAATTTCGTGCCCTACTCCCATTCGATAGTAGACGGGGGCTTGGACGTGATGTCGTACACCACCCTGTTAACGCCGGGGACTTCCGAGACAATCCTTCTCGAAATCGCATCCAGCACATCGTGGGGAAGGCGTGCCCACTCAGCCGTCATCGCATCCTCACTCGTCACGGCGCGCACCGCAATCATGTGGGAGTACGACCGCGCTCTAGAACCTTCCTCCACCACTATGCCAACGCTTCGTATCGTAGGAAGGATGGCGAAATACTGCCACACACCGCCGGCCGCCGCGAGCTTTTCGATCTCATCCCGCACTATGGCATCGGCTTCGCGCAGAACCTCCAGCCTCTCGCGGGTCACCTCTCCCACGATCCTGACTGCGAGCCCGGGGCCTGGGAACGGTTGCCTACCTACTACCGACTGGGGAAGGCCAAGCGCCGCGCCCGCTCGGCGGACCTCCTCCTTGAACAGATGTCTGAGCGGCTCCACTAGTTCGAAGCGGAGATTCTCGGGAAGCCCGCCCACATTGTGGTGGCTCTTCACCCCGGCCCCGCCGCGGCCCTGCGACTGGCTTTCGAGCACGTCGGGGTAGATCGTCCCCTGCACCAAGTAACGTACATCGCCCAGCCGGCGGGCCTCCTCTTCGAAAACCCGGATGAATTCCTCGCCAATTATCTTCCGCTTGGCCTCGGGGTCCACTACGCCGGCCAGCCGGCCCAGGAAGCGGTCCCGCGCATCCACGACCACTAGGTTCATATGGAAGTGGCCCTGGAATACCTTCTGGACCTCGCAGGCTTCGCCCTTG
>ERZ795047.3755-NODE-3755-length-13253-cov-5.623200_pt1 | contig 13253 bp, 8 predicted proteins | sample MGYA00375131_ERZ795047 | MGnify/ENA primary metagenome ERZ795047 (study PRJEB30176, sample SAMN05720228) | activated sludge metagenome | isolation source: Anaerobic digester | place: Japan | collected 2015-05-20 ... | reverse complement strand
GCCGAGCAGGCGCCGCCGTGTCCAGAATGAGGCTCCGGCCGAGGGCGCGGACGGCATGCCGGCCACCGGCATGCGCTCATGCAGGCGCGGGGCTTTGGGACTTGGGCCGAGCATCGTCATCGCCTGTTCGATCACGCACCCACCTCACCGGGCCACGCGAGCAGGGGCGAGGCCTGATGAGAGATGGGCGGCCCGCACCGAGCGGGGGGCGCTGGCCCGGCATGCCTTCCATGCCGCCTGCCCGCGCCGCCCGGTCGGCGCCGGGATCAGTTGAGCTTGCTGGGCACGGTCCAGGTGAACCCGAGATTGGTGATGCCCTGGATGGTGCTCTGGAAATCAGCGTAGCCCGGCACCCCCAGTTGAGGCTCCAGCCAGAACGGATGGAAGAAGAACGATGCGAAGCCGTCGCGCACGGTCTTGACGTACTGCGCGTTGGTCACGATGTCCTGCCACGTGTAGTTGTAGTTGGACGTTGGATCGATCGCACTGATGTCGTACTCGATGTTGCCCAGACTCTCCGGCAGCACACGCTGGCCGTAGTAATCCTTCTTGATCGGGTACGGAAAGATCTGCCCGACCGCGAAGTCCTTGCCCACGGCGGCGTTGAAGTTCGGGTTGTCCGCCGTGTAATACACCACCCGCTGGTAGGTCTTGGCAAACGTCTGGGCCGCGGCCTTGGAGGCCAGCGCCGAACCCTGGTAATGGGGCGTTTCCCACGCCGTAGGGGAGTAGCCGTTGCTGGACAACTCGAGAAGGCCGGCCAGGTAGCGGCTCTTTGCCCAGGCCATCGAGTCCTCGGCGACCGGAGTGTTGGCCACGATGTTCCAGAACTCGTAGTCATCGCCGCTGACACCGGTGTACTTGTTGCGCATGTTGCTGTACTGGTGGGTGTAGCCGTGCATCACGACCTCGCCGCCGCGCGCCAGGGCGTAGTTGAGCGAGGTCTTCAGATTGGTGGCCTGCGACATCGGTATGAACTGCGCGACGTTGCCGTTGTAGACGCCCAGCGGGTCGGCGTAGTAGGGGATGGTGGCGATGGAGAACGGGATCTGTCGCTGGTACAGGTAGTTGGTGAGGGTCTGCATGGCCGAGACACTGACCAGCGCGCCGACGTCTTCAAGACGTACCATCGCCTGATGGCTCTCGGCGTGGTTGACGCCCAGCATGTCGTGCAGCAGGTCGGTCAGCACCAGATAGCGGTCACGCGGGCCGATGTAGCTGAATGGCAGATCGGCCACGTACCAGAAATTGCCCGAGCGCACGACATAGGGCGCGGATTCGCCCGTCTGCGGGTTCGACATCGGCACCAAGGTCGTCGCCTTGGCGGCATCGGTGATGCCGACGATACCGACGTCCGGATCGGCGGCCACCGCACTGCCGTCATACGTGTAGTACTTGACGAAGGGCAGCGACTTGTAGGTGATGGTGTCGAAAAAGCCCGGGTTGGGGTTGGCTGCCGAGGGCAGCGCGTTCAGTCCGCGCAAGCCGTTGAAGCCGAAGCCGAATCTGCCCTGGAAGTTGTAGGCGGGGTCCCAGGCCATCTGCCACAGGTTGTACTTGAACCACACCACCGTCTTGGCCGTGGTCGTCACGTCGGCCATGAAGCTGGGCGGCACCGAATTGTCGTAGTACGCACCCAGGTAGAAGGTGGCATCGTAGTTGTTGACCTGCCCGGCCGCGTAGTTCTGCACCGGCACCAGGTCGACCGTGCTGTCGAAGTGCCCCAGCAGATTGCGCAGCATGATGGCGTAGGCCATGCCGAGTTTGGTGAAGGTCTGGCCGGGTGGGGCGTCATAGAGCACCAGCGTGCGCGGGCCGGGCTGCGTGGCGACCGGCGGGGGTACCGTGGGCGCGGGCTTGGGCTTCGGTTTCGGGATGAGCTGCGCCGGCAGTTTCAGCACGGCGCCGATCAGGGACGACAGTGACAGGGCCGTGCGTTGTTCGGTCTGGGCCGCTGCGGGCATCGCCAGGCACAGCGTCAGCAGCGCGGCGAGCAAGGGTTTGACGGGTTTCATGGTTCATTCCTCCAGGAGATTCGTGAAAGCACAGGGGGCTTTCAGCGCGACGGCGAATTGGGCGGCGTGGCCGGGCTGCTGGTGGTGCCGCTGCCGGGCGCTGGCGCCACGTCGGGGCGCATGTAGTCCTTGTTGCGCAGGTTGCCGTGCTTGTGGGCGCGCTCGGTGCGTATGGCTTCCGCCGGCGAGGCGCCCGCCTCGACTTTGACCATCGGCGAGCCGGGCGGCAACGGCGGCGGCGCCACCCCGGCCGCGCTGGCCGATGCACTGAACACCGTCAGCAGGGCCGCCGCGGACGCGCATGTCAGCAACAGATTGCGGTTTTTCGTTTTCATCGTCGATCTCCTTTCGTCTTTCAGTCGGAACACGGAACGCCTTGAGCGAAGTCGCCGTCGCGACTTCAGTAGTTGAAGGTGATGCGCAGGAACACGCCCTTGCCGCGCGTGCCACCGCCCAGTCGCGCGCGGTATTGCAGCGAAACATCCACGTATGAACGCGGGGCCTGATGGCGGTTTTCGTTGAACCAGTACCTCGCCGCCAGGCCGACACCGGCGCCGCTGGCGGTGCGCTGGCCGGACGCCAGCTTGGAGTCGTGGTCGGCGGCCAGCACCAGGTGCGGAAACAGCACCAGGCGGGCGTCGATATCCTTCAATCGGATGCTGCGACCGACGTCGGCCTCAAACGTGGCGTAGCCGCGGTGTGCGCGCAGGAAGCGGCCTGCTTCGGCATACACCTGCGTGGTGAACCAGCTGTCGGTGTCGATCCGCAGATCGGTGCCATGCGTGTACGAGTACCCCGCGCGCAGCAGCCAGTCGTTGCTGGACAGGCTGCCGATCTTGACGCGACGTTCCACGGCCAGCACCAGGTTGGTCGAGCGAAACGGCTTGACCCGTGCGCCCAGCATGCCTTGCGCCGTCTGGCCGCCGGATGGCGCGCCACCCTTGGCCCAGGGCGTCTGGAAGCCGCCGCCATAGAGCTCGACATAGCTGCCATCCCGATAACCGGCCGGTCGCCAGTAGACCTCCATCCCCGCCTGCAGGCTGTCGCCAATGGTGGCGGGCGCACCGGCCAGTTGACCACCGGGCGACACGCCCCGGTAGCCGAGCGACAGCGTGGCGCCCCAGGTGCGCGTGCGATCGGCGACCTCGCGCCGGGTCTCGAACAGGCGTTGTGGCGTCAGGGCCAGCCGGCCAGCCTCGGCGGCGTCGATGGCTTGCTTGAAGTAGTTCACGGCGACGTCGGAGCGACCGAGCCGGCCGGAGACGTAGCCGGCGTCCAGCAAGGCGTGGTCGGGCAATTGCTGGCGCTCGGCGGCGCGGGCAAATGCCTGCGCGGCACTGGCGTCGTCACCGACGCGCACGGCCAGGTAGGCGGCGTCGGTGTCGCTCAGCTCCTCGATCATCGGCGAACGCCGTGCGGCTTCGAATACCGCGCGCGCGCCAGCGGGGTCGCTGGGCAGCAACAGATCAATCTGGCTCGACACGGACAGGCGTGAGTCCGACAGCGCGGCCCGGGCGTCCGCCGTGGCTGCCGCCGGCTGTTGCCGTTGCCGGTGCAATTGGCTGCGCAGCGCCAGCATCTCCGGTTCCGGGTCGGGTCGGGCCAGGAGCTCGTTCGCCCGGTCGAGCGCCTGCGCTGGCTGGCCCGCGGCCAGCAGGGCGCGAACGTAGAGCAACTGATAGCGCCGGTTGGCTGGCGCATGCTCGACCGCGGCGCGCGCCTGGGAGGCGGCATCGGCATACGACGCCGCGGCGTAGGCGCGCACGGCAGCGTCGGCAGACGCCGCACCCGGGTCGTCGGGCACCTCGCCCGGCCACAGCTCGCAGTACGGTGTGTGCGACGAGCCGATGCAGATCACCTTGGGCGTGGCCAAGGTCGGCGCGATCGCGGGGCTGGGAAGCATCGGGCGACGCTTGCCGGCGCTGGCCTGGCGGCGTCGGGTGTCGACCTCGGCATCGGCATCGGCCGTTCCGGGTAGCGCGGCCAACAATTGCTCGGCCCGGTTGTCCTGCCCCGCGGCCAGGGCAGCGTCGGCGGCGATCAGGCGGACGTTGCGGCCGCGGGTCGAGTCGTCGGACGCGAGCGCCAGTGCGCGGTCGAAGTCGGCCACGGCGTCGTCCAGGCGGTCCTGGCGCTGTCGCGCATGGGCGCGCAGGACGCGGATGTCGGCGCTGTCCATGCCGGGGCGTTCAAGCACCCGGCTGGCGGCCGTCTCCAGCGCGGACCAGCGGCTCGCCGACGCCAGCGTGCCCAGCCACTGCACCTGATGTGCCAGTACCCCAGGTGCCAGCTCCGCGCCGCGCGCGGCCTGTTCAATGGCCCGGTCCACATCCCCCTGGGCCAATGCGCGGTTGGCAGCTTCGAACTCGGCGTAGGCGCGGCGCTGGCGTGCCTGTCTGGCCAGCTCGGTCAACTCCGGGTCCGATGGCGTGCCCTGACCGGCGACCGCTTCGACATCGGCATAGGCGCCGGTTTCCAGCAGCGCATAGGCCAGCAGACGCCGGTAGTCGCCGTTGTCAGGTTCGAGTTGCACGGCCTGCCGTGCGGCCCGCGCGGCGCTCTGGAAGTCGCCCTGGGCGCTTGCCTTGTAGGCCGTGTCGGCCGAGTCGTAGGCCGCGCCGCGGCGACCCGCTGCTGGCCCGGCCGCCAGGGCTGCGCCAGGGGAGGCCGACCGCGGCAGGCGTGCGCTGCGGGAAATGGCGCCGCGTGACGGGGTGCGACGTGAGGCGACCCCCTGCGGCGCTGAGGCGCGCGACGGGGCCGCGTCCTGTTGCGCGAGTGCGCGCCGCGCAGGCGTTTCGTTTTCGTGGGTCGGTGCCACGGCGCTGGCCTGGTCGGCGCTTGGCACCGTGCCGGAGGCGGGCCCGGGATCGGTGGCCTGGGCGCTGGCTTGTGTCTGAGGTTCCGCGGTCCGTGGTGCCGCCACCGGTTCGAGGCTCGCCAGGGTGCGTCGCAAGGCGGCATCACCGGGGTGCTTGGCGATCTGCTGCTGCAACAACTGGCGAGCCTTGTCCGTGTCGCCGAACTGGCGATACGCCTCCGCCAGGTAGCCTGCAATCACGGCGCTGTCCGGGGCCAGTCGCAAGGCCTGCCGGAATTCGTCATAGGCGCGCGCCCGGTCGGCGTCGCGCAGGGCGTCAAAGCCCTTTTGCAGATGCGGGTACACCAGAAAGCGGGTGTACCCAGACACCCCTGGCCCCAGGTCGATCGCCTGGCCAAGCACCGGCCCCGCTACCAGCAGCAGCGTCAGCGCCAAGGTGGAGGGCAGGCGCTTCATTCATGCCTCCGCTGCCAGCGGGCCACTGCCCACGCGGCCCTTCGAGAGGCTGATCACCAGTTCCCGGACCGGAGGCTGCAGCTTCTGTTGCAAGGCCAGTGCCTCGTCCAGTGCTTCGCGGGTCAACAAGCCTCGGGCGAGCATGAATTCACCCAACCGCTCGTGGGTCTTGGCACGCTGGATCAGCACCGACTTCAGTGCAGCCGGATCGATGTGGCCGAGCGCACACAGGATGTCGCCGAGCAGCAGTTGGCCCCCGACGTAGACATGCCACATCAGCGCGGCGGTCTTCGGCGTCGCGGCGGGCGCGCCTTCGGCGCCGGGCCGTCCCGTTGGCGCCGGATCGCCGTCTGCGCGGGCGCCATACCAGTGCCTCAAGCCAACGGTGACTTCGCCCTTCGGGACGATCACATAGCCGATCTTGCGGTTCAGCTTGCGCCCCATGGCGGCCAGCGATACCGGGTCCAGATACGACTCGCAGGCCAGCACCAGGGTATCGCCTTCCTCACGAATCGGCACCACGGCATAGTGCAGGGCCACCGATGCCGGCACGCAGGCCACCAGCGCTTCAGTGAGCTGGCGGCTGTCGAAAGGCTCCCAGTGGGCGCGCGACTGCGCCGCCACCGCTGCCGCCAGCTGCTCGGGCGTGATCAGGCCGCGGTGCACGAGCGCCGCGCCCAGTCGCAAGCCGCGCACCGGCTCGGCCAGTGCTTCGTCCAGTTGCTCTTGCGTGAGCGCGGACTGCGCCACCAGGATCTGCCCCAGCGGCTCACGTGCGCCGCCTTCGCCACCCAGGGTGGGGAAGTCGTGCTCCGTCTTGGCCCAGGCGATGCGCCGCACGTCCTTGGCTTGCAGCGTCTGCATCAGGGCGCGCCAGTTGGCGAAGAAATTGATCACGTTGCCCCAGACCAGCCGCGGTACCGACAGCAGGCCCTGCCTGATTCCGTAGTAGGACGACACGAAATAGATGCGCTGCAGCGCACGGTTGCACAGCAGCGCCAGATTGGCGACCAGCAGCGTCGTCAGCCAGGCGCTGTCTTCGAAGATGGAGAGGAACTGGTAGCTGTCTGGCACCAGCCGCTGATACAGCCACAGGGCGAGCAGTTGCAGCAGCAGCAAGGTCGCCAGCAGGCCGGCGAAATTGGTGATCACGCCCTTGCGGTCGCGCCAGAGGAAGTAGTTCAATCCCCAGTGCCGTGACCAGCCCATGGTCTTCGTGCCCTGGTAGATGATGCCGATGATCCAGCGCGATTTCTGGCGGATCGCGGCGCGCGCGACCGACGGAAAGTACTCGCGCACGCACACGGTGCTGGCTTCGCGGGCGCTTTGGCCAAGCCGGACGCCCTGCGCCGCCGGGCTGCCACGGCCGTGCGGATCCATCGGGAAGCGCACGAAGATCTCCTTCATGCCCATGCCCTTGAGCCGCAAGCCGATGTCGTAGTCCTCGGTCAGGCTCTTCACGTCGAAGGCCGTGCCCTTGCCATGGCTGAGCAGGGCCATCACCGCCTTGCGACTGAAGCAGGTGCCAACCCCGGCACTGGGGACCTGACCGACCAGGGCCTCGCGCACCAGCAGATCCTTGCCGTGCGATTCGGCGAACTCGTCCAGGTAGTGGCAGCTGGTGAAGTCAGTCCAGGGGCGCGGCAGCGGGTAGACCGGCAGCTGGATCAGGTCCTTGCGGCCCACCAGATGGTTGAACACGCGCAGCTCCATGGGGGACAGCACGTCTTCCGAGTCGTGCAGGATGAAGCCCTCGAAGTGGATGCCGGCGCGCTCCTCGAACTGGAATATCGCATCGAGCACGTTGTTGAGGCAATCCGCCTTGCTGGTCGGGCCATCGCGGGAACCGACGACCTTGTGCACGTTGGGAAAGCGGGCGCAGACCTTCTCGACGTCCGACTGTGTCTGTGGGTCGTTGGGGTAGGTGCCGACGAAGATGTGGTAGTTCTCGTAGTCCAGCGTGGTGGCCGCCAGCTCGGCCATGCGGTCGATGACCCCGTGCTCCTGCCAGGCCGGCACCATGATGGCCAGCGGCTTCTCGTCGCGCGCCTGCAGGTCAGCCGGCTCAGCGCGGGCGTGGCGCCGGTAGACCGTGGCGCGGCGCCACAGGCGTCGTCCCCAATAGACCAGGTCGATGAACAGGTCATCCAGACTACTGATCAGGATGATCGCCGCCAGCACCAGCGCCACGGACTTCAGGCCGTAGAGGTAGGCGGAGACGTAGTCAACCGACCACATGCTCCTGCTCCTGCATCACCGAGGCGTGGCTTGGGAACATGCCGAGTCCGGCGGCAAGGTGCGCCGCGATCTGCCGCGACGCCGTGCCGTCGCCGAACGGGTTGCCGGCCTGTTGCATGCGCTGGAATTCGACCGGATCACGCCACAGGCGGCGCACGTGCTCCAGGATGGTCTCCGTCGACGTGCCCACGATGGCCGCGCAGCCGGCTTCCAGGGCTTCCGGCCGCTCGGTCTCCTCGCGCAACACCAGCAGCGGCACGCCGAACGTCGGCGCTTCTTCCTGCAGGCCACCCGAATCGGTGAGGACGATCCAGGCGTCCCGCAAGGCCTGCTGCATGTCGAGGTAGTCCAGCGGGGCCGTGAGCTTGACGTTCGGCAAGCCGGCCAGCAGTTCATGCACGGGGCCGTGCACCACGGGATTGAGGTGCACCGGAAACAGCACCCGCAGATCGGGCTGTTCGCGCGCGATCACCGCGATGGCCCGGCACACGCGCTCGATGTCCTGCCCCCAGTTTTCGCGTCGGTGCATGGTCACCAGCAGGTGGCCACGACCGCTGGCCCGGCGACGCACGCCGCGATGGGCGCAGACCCATTGCTGGGCGTCGATCACGGTGTTGCCCGTGACCCAGACACGTTGCGCCGGCACGCCCTCGGCCAGCAGGGCCTGCCGTGAGCGCTCGGTTGGCGCGAAGTGGAGTCGGGCAATGCGCCCGATCATCTGACGCAAGCCCTCCTCGGGAAACGGCCGGCGCAGGTTGTAGGTGCGCAAGCCGGCTTCGACATGGGCCACGGGCACGCTGTTGTAGAAGCCGGCCAGCGCCCCCAGAAAGGCGCTCTCGGTATCGCCCTGGACCACCACGGTGGCCCACTCGCCTGCACTCAACACGCCTTCGAGCTGGGCGCGGCAGCCCAGACTGAAGTCCAGCAGTGAATCGCCCTGACGGGTCAGCCTGATGTCGGGATGGATGTCGAAGCTGCGCAGGATCGGCTCCGCCATCTGGGCATGCTGTCCGGTGTGCAACCAGGTCACGCGCGCCCACGGCTGGCGCCGCAGTTCGTGATAGAGCGGCGCCAGCTTGATGATCTCCGGGCGCGTGCCGCAGACGATCAGGATGGGCGCGGCGTCGGCCGCGGTCGGACGGGTCGTGACGCGGGCGTCCATCACAGCTCCTCGCAGCTCGCCCACTGGGATGACGGGCCCGTGTCCTCTGGCGTGTCGGGGGTCTGCAGGTCGACGACGAACACGATTTCGCCACCGAAGCGCCCCACGCCCAGTGAGTGCATCAGTGCGCGTTCCTGCTCAGGCGTCTGCAAGCGCACGAAGCAGATGGCCTGCTGGCGCCCTTCGTGCGCGGCCATCAGAATGTCCAGGCGCTTGAGCGTGCCGAACGTGGCGCTGAGATCCGCCACTCGCGATTTCAGCGTGGCCACGTCATCGCAGTGGCGGAATGCGGAAAGCGTATCCATCATGATCCCTGACCCTGAGCGCCGCTGCTTGCGGCTTGTTGTCTGATGTTTCAGACTATTTCTGATTGGCATGCCGCTGGCAATTCACTCGGAATGGGGTCTGCACCGGCTCCGAGGCGCTCCGAATGCGGCGCAAATGCCCGCCAGTCATTGGTTTCTGTCTGAATGTGACAAAACGAGACATTCGATACATTTGTTGTTGCGCTTGAACCTGAGCGAAGATTCCGCGATGTCTCGAAAGCCCACTCTCTCCGGTGCTGACCGCGGAACCTGCGCCGCCGACAGCGCGCAGCGCGGCTTCGCGCGGGACGGCCGGCTTGACCAAGTGGCCCGGCTGGCGGCCTGTCTGGCCGGGGTCGACGCCGCGCTGGTCTGGTTGACGCCATCGGATGGGCAGGCGGGCGGTTGGGGCGGCGCGGGCCGGGCGGGGGCCTGGGCGCAGGCGAGTGCCTGCATCGCTGCACTGAGCCGCCAGCCTGCCGGGCAGCCCGATCCTGGCGGCGCACCGCAGCTCATCGACCTGCCGGAGGGCGAGACATGCCATGTCCGCCAAGCGACGATCGGCGACCCCGACGGCCAACCCATGGGTGGCCTGGCGGTGCTGGGTGAGGGCAACGCGCCGCTGCCGCCCGATGCCGGGCCACTGCTGGATCGGCTGGGGCGCTGGCTGGCGCAAGCGCTGGTGCCGGGCGCGCCCGCGGGCCCGGGCGGGTGGCCCGATGCGGCACGCGGTGCAGCGCTCATGGCGGCCTTGCAGGTGACCGCATGGCGCTATGACGCGAGCACCCGTGCTCTGCAGCTGGGCACCGGTGCGACGGCGGTGCTCGGACTGGCGCAGGGGCAGGCGCCGACCATTCTGGACGGTCTGCGCCCACTGTTGTCCGAGGACGCGGCGCGGCGCCTGCAGCGCGCCGTGGACACCTGCCTGGGCACCGGTCAGCCGATCGACGAGGAAATCCAGCTCGCCGCCGGCGAGTCGCCGCGGCGCTGGCTGCGCTGGGTCGGGGTGGCGATCCGGGACGCCACCGGTGGCGTCGGCGCGATCCAGGGTGCGCTGCAGGACATCAGCTCGCGCAAGCAGGCCCAGGAAGAGACACTGCGGCTGGCGATGCGCCTGACCACCACCCTGGCGAGCATCACCGAGGCTTTCGTCACCCTGGACCGCGCAGGCCGCTTCATGTACGTCAATGGCGAGAGCGAGCGGCTGTTGGGCGCCAGCACCCGACAGCTGCTGGACGAGCCGATCTGGCAGCAACTGCAAGGCCAGCAGCCGGACCTGGTGCGTGCGCGCATCGACGAGGCCCTGAGCCACAACCAGCGCGTCGAGTTCGAGGACTTCTACCCGACGCAGGGCAAATGGATCGAGCTGCGCGCCTACCCCTACGCCGAAGGCCTGGCGGTGTACTTCCGAGACGTGAGCGAGCGCAAGGCCGCCGAGGAGAAGATCCATCGCCTGGCGTTCTACGACCCGCTGACGGGCCTGCCCAATCGTCAGCTGCTCATCGAACGGCTGGAGACGGCGCTGCTCGATTGCGCCGCCAACGGACACTCGGGCGCGCTCATGTTCATCGACCTGGACAACTTCAAGGTCCTCAACGACACCCGGGGGCACCACACCGGTGATCTGCTGCTGAAGGGCGTGGCCACGCGATTGCGGCATTGCGTGCGCGTCGACGACACCGTGGCGCGCATCGGTGGCGACGAGTTCGTGGTGCTGCTGCAGGCGCTGGACAGTGACCCCGCGGTGGCGGCGCGCAAGGCGCACGCGGTGGCCACCAAGGTGCTGGCCCGGATGATCGAGCGCTTTGACCTCGACGGGCACCAGCACCATTGCACCACCAGCATCGGCATCACGCTGATCGCCGCCGGCCAGGACAACGTGGCCGAGCTGCTGCAGCAGGCCGACATGGCCATGTACCAGGCCAAGCACATGGGGCGCAACACCCTGGCGTTCTTCGACCCGCCGATGCAGGCCGCGCTGAACGCCAGCGCGTCGCTGGCGCTGGCGCTGCGCGCGGCGCTGAGCGACGACAGGCAGCTGACCCTGCACTACCAGCCGCAGTTCGATCGGGCGCGCCGCATCACCGGTGTCGAAGCCTTGCTGCGCTGGCAGCATCCGCAGCGCGGGCTGGTGGGCCCGGTGGAGTTCATCCCGGTGGCCGAAGACACCGGCCTGATCGTGCCGCTCGGCCTGTGGGCGCTGACCCAGGCCTGCCGTCAGCTGGCGTGCTGGCAGGGTCAGGCCAGGACGGCCGCGCTGAGCATCTCGGTCAACGTCAGCGCGCGGCAGTTCCGCCACCCGGACTTCGTCGATCAGGTCACGGCGGTCATTCGGCAGTGCGGTGCGCCACCCCGCCGGCTGCGGCTGGAATTGACCGAGAGCCTGCTGGCTGACCACCTGGACATCACGCTGGCGCAGATGGCCCGCCTGCGGCAACTGGGCGTGGCGCTGTCGCTGGACGACTTCGGCACCGGCTATTCGTCACTGGCCTACCTCAAGCGGCTGCCGCTGGACCAGATCAAGATCGACCGCGCCTTCGTGGCCGACGTGCTGAGCGACGCCGGCGATGCGGCGATTGCCGGCGCCATCATCGGCATGGCGCACAGCATGGGCCTGAAAGTGGTGGCGGAAGGCGTGGAAACCGAGGCGCAGCACCGGTTTCTGTCCGAGCGCGGCTGCGATCAGTTCCAGGGTTTTCTGCTGGCCCCGCCCCTGCCGCTGGAGGCACTGGAGGCCTTCATCGCCCTGCACGCCACGGCCTGAGCGGCCCGGCCACCAGGCGCCGGCCAGCTGGGGGGCGTGGCGCCGAAAAACCTGCCGATCAGCGCCGATGCAGCCATCGCCAGCGCGCCCCCGCACAGCACCGGGGTGAGTCGCGGCCCGTGGTGCCGCAGCGCCACCACGATCGGCGTGGCGGCAACCTGCCGGCTACGGCTTGCGCGACAGGCCCTCGGCGCCGCCGCGGGCCAGCACGCCAGCCACGATGCGGTCGCAGCGCGCGCCGTCGAAGGCGAAAGCGTCGCCCAGCGCGATATCGGCCTGGCTGGCCAGGCCCTCGCGCAGCAGGCCGCGGGCACGGAAGAAGCGCGTGCGCACGGTGGCCTCGGGAATCCCCAGCGCCTCCGACACCTCCTCCACGCTCATTTCCTCGACCGCGCGCAGCATGAACACGGTGCGGAACACTTCCGGCAGCAGGTCGATGCGCGCTTCCAGCAGCTGGCGCATCTGCGCGCGCATGGCGAACTGCTCGGGACGCTTGTCCGGCGTGTCGGTCAGCGAGGCCTGGATTTCGGGTTCGGTGGCGTTCATGGCGGCGTCCAGCGGAATGAGGGTGGCCTGATGGCGGCGCAGCCGGCCCAGCGCCTCGTTGGCGACGATGCGCACCAGCCAGGTGGACAGCTTGGCGTCGGCCCGGAAGCTGTCCAGTGCCCGCCAGGCGCGCAGATAGGCGTCCTGCAGGGCGTCCTCGGCGTCGGCGTCGTTCTTCAGAATGCTGCGCGCCGTGCGAAACAGCAGGCGGTTGTGGCGACGCATGATGGCCTCGAAGGCGGCTTGCTCGCCGCGCGCGGCGCGCGCCGCCAGCTCGGTGTCGGTGGTGTGCTGGGCGCTTGGCGCGTGTGCCAGGGGCAGGGTGTTCGGCATCAGATAGACCTCCGGAGCATTGGATGCGATGGGCGTGCCGTGCGTTCCCGCCGACCGCCGCCGATGGTCGGCGGTCGGGACAAGGCCGCTCAGTAGCCGTAGAACTCCTCGCTGCGCACGTCGTCCTCGTCGACGCCGGCGGCCACCAGGGTCTGCTGCATGGCCTGCACCAGGCCGGGCGGGCCGGAGACATAGAAGATCGGCGCCGGCAGGCCGGCCGTCTGCTGCCGGATCAGCGCGCTGTCGATCACCCGCGTCTCGCCGCGCCAGGGCTGGCTGCTGCGGCCCATCTCGGTCATGGTGGCGGCCAGGCGAAAGCGCGGATTGGCCTGCGCCAGCTGCTGCAGCTCGGCCAGGAAAGCCGTGTCCTCGGGCCGGCGGTTGGAATACAGCAGCAGCAGATCCTGCGGCGTCTGCTGGTGGGCGGCGTGACGCAGCATGCTCATGAACGGCGTGATGCCGATGCCGCCGGCAATCAGCACCCCGGCCCGCGCCGGGTTCCTGTGCAGCGTCAGCGCGCCGAACGGCCCGTCGAGCTGGACCGCCGCGCCATCGGGCAGCGCGCCCAGCGCCCGCTTGTAGGCGCTGTCGCGCATGCGGGTGGCCACCACCA
>ERZ795047.3747-NODE-3747-length-13277-cov-9.216911_pt1 | contig 13277 bp, 9 predicted proteins | sample MGYA00375131_ERZ795047 | MGnify/ENA primary metagenome ERZ795047 (study PRJEB30176, sample SAMN05720228) | activated sludge metagenome | isolation source: Anaerobic digester | place: Japan | collected 2015-05-20 ... | reverse complement strand
CATTGATTTGTCTCGTCCCAAATCATTAATTGAATTTATTTTGGACAGTAGTGGCCAGGTGTATGAAATGAGGCTCTTTGAGGAAGGAGAGGTAGAGGAATATCTCAATCGTCTCTATGAAATCCAGAGCAGCGACGACAGGACCCCATATGATTATATTTCCTTTGATTCCCAAGTAGAGCGAGAAATTGCCGAGAAGCTTGATACCAACGAGAATGTCAAATTCTTCTGCAAGCTTCCTCGCTGGTTTATTGTTCCCACACCCCTGGGTAATTATAACCCCGACTGGGCAGTAGTGACCGAAAATGATGAGAAGCTCTACTTGGTTCGGGAAACGAAAAGCACCCATGACCGTGACGAGAGGCGGAACATCGAGAACCAGAAGATTGATTGCGGAAAGGCCCATTTTGAAGCTCTCGGGGTTAACTTCAAGGTGGCTACGAGTATTCATGAGGTGTTGATGGAATAACGGGCAGCAACGTGATTCACGGGGTGTACCATGTAATATTATAAATCTATTGTAGTAGCTAAGACCCGATCTGACAGTTGGTCGCCTTTTTGAAGTTCTGTCTGGTCAGATCTGAGCTGTCAGATGGTGTATAAATTGAGATCTGATCTTACAAGACAATCAAGGAAGATATTTTCTTTCTTCTTATAAGGCGTACAAGCGGCGGTGCCAGCAATGTGATAAAGATGCCAATACCAGCAACATTCAATCCGATTGCCAGGTAGGTGTGCCGTTGCATCCATGGCCAGATTTCACTGATAGCCAGTTTCTCAAGTCGGTCCTCCACATCGTTGACACGAGGCATAACTACTATACGTTTGTCAAAAGAATCCGGGGTAACCCGAACGACTAACGCATGGTGGAACTGCTTGCCCTTTTCTTCATTCAGGTGTGCCCCGCCTCCACCAGTAACGATGTATGTTGTCTTACGCAGCTTGGTCTGCGCATAGCCATGGAAATCGCCAGCGAAGACGTACTCTATCCCAAGCTCGTCGAAAAGCTTGACCAGTTGCTCTGATTCACTATAGGTACGGGCAACGAACATTGGCGACACCTGCGGCGGAATATGAAGAAACACAAATGTATGGCGGTACTTGCTGAGATCGGCGTTGCGGAATTTTTCAAGGAAATTCACGCTTTCTTCATTAGTAAAAGGCTCGTTGAGGGTACGAAGCACAATGAACAGGCATTGACGGTACTCGAAACTGAAAATGCTGGGGCCGTATGCCTCCTCGAAGCGTCGGATCGTGAAACTTTCAGGGCTTACATCATGATTCCCTACGACATAAAAGACGGGGAACGGAAGCGCGTACTCATCCGCACATTCAGCGCGGAAATAGCGGTGGTCTTCTTCTGTACCGTCATACGAGCAATCTCCAAGCAGAAATGCGAAATCGAGTCGGATGTTGCGAAGCTCATCGACAATCCTTTCGAAGGTGCCAACACTTCTTGTGTCTCCGACAACCGCAAATGAGAATTCGCCTTCCTGCTGAACTTTTTCCAGAGCCGCCCGATTATTCTCAAAGTTTCCGAATAGCGGTGGTAAAGGCGAATCTCCTTCTACCTGCACCGCAAATGTGTATATCTCGAGTGTAAATGTCAATGTGAGTATAACGATGACTATTGTCCTGAACAACACCCGTACGATTCCATGAAAGCGATTGGGTTGCATATTCATATGTTAACGTTTCCTGCCGGCAACGGTATCAAGCTGCCTTGACCATGCTTTTTTCAGCTCTTTTCAGGAACTCTCTCTTATGTATATCACTTTTTAAGGCATTAGTCTATCCTCATTTTGGGACCAGATGATCCAGTCCATGGTCTTGTATAAAATCTATATACATTGTCTCAAGGTGTATATGATTTCTAAAGGTTCGAGCAAAACTAAGAGCATGTTCAAGCTACATTATTTCTGATAAATGTACACTATCTTCGATAACTGGATGCTTTTATTTCGGCCACATGAGTTAAAATCCTCAAATGTAATCTAGAATCATTATGCCTCATTAATGGATTATAGATAACGATATCTGGATTTTCTGTCGATGACAAACAGGGCTGTCGTCGGGTTTCGTTGGAATCTCACTTCTCTATTTGTCAGATCAAGTTGTAGCTAGTGCACCTAATGGGACAGGGATTCGATTTCCTCCACGTTCCATATACAAATTGTTTTAATGAGCTTGACAGTTACCGATAATGGTATTATAAACACCTTTAGGTGTTTATAATACCAAAGGGGGTGATTATGAATTTCAATACAAAAACAGTCGCCCGCATTCTTGGATTAACAATCAGGCAAATAGATTATTGGGACAAAACAAATCTGATCAAGCCCTCAGTACAAGAAGCTGCCGGGTATGGAAGTGTCAGGTTATATTCGTTTGCTGATCTCATCCAGTTAAAAGTTGCCAAGGCGCTCAAGGATGCAGGTATCAGTATCCAGAAGATGAGAAAAGCACTCATTTACCTGGAAAAGAATATGCCGGATGTCGATAAGCCTCTGGCGAACCTCAAATTCTTAACCGATGGGGAAACGATATTTGTCATTACCAGGGATAAAAAAACGATAATCGATACACTCAATCGTGGTCAGGTCGTATTCACGTTCCTCTTGGACGACATCATTAATGAGCTCAAAGGCACCGTGAAACCCTTATATGATCACAGGGAGTATGTGGTAAAGAGCAAGGGGCGGAAATATCCCGTTATACTCCACGAAGACACTGAGGATGGCGGCTATTGGGCCGAATGCCCTGAAATTCCAGGATGCGTATCTCAGGGTGATACTATTGGAGAAACTCTTGAGATGATCAAGGACGCTATCAATGGATGTCTTGATGTAATGAAACAGAATGAGAATAGCTCTAAAGCCTTATGAAGGGACTGCACAATCTAAAGCCCGAGAAGGTCGTCAAGGCTTTCGAAAGAGCTGGTTGGGAAGTGAAAAGACAGACAGGAAGTCATGTCATATTAGCCAAAGAGCATTATCCGTTGATTTTGTCCGTTCCAGTTCATAAGGGCAAGCCCCTCAAACATGGTTTACTTTGTAAGCTCATCGAGATCTCCGGGCTAACTGAAGATGAATTCCTTTTGTACTATAAATAAGGGGATGGTTGCAGGTGCAGAAATTTACTTTACGGTTACTTCACGGTACTTTTTGGGGTATGAATCTAGGATTGATGCGGGTTTATGGGCGAAATACCGTGGGTTCGAATCCCACCCTCTCCGCCACTACTTTTTGCCTTTTTCTGTTGTATCGTCCGGAATCCACTCGTACTCGGTTATCTCGATCTTTTTCTTGGCCTCTATCTTCTTCACCGGTATCTCTTTTCTGGTGATCCGGTATACCTTGCCTTCCCCGGTATAGCGCTGCAGGGCATCATCGAGATTCTTGTAGATTTCGATCTTCTTGGTGCCGAAGAGCGAATCCTTGATTATGGCATACTCCTCCGATATCCCCGGGGAAAACCAGAGCAGCACGAACAAAACGATCAGTGCGATCTTTTTCATCACATATCACCTTGTATCAAGTAGTTTGATATTCTAGCAGGTTCTGTCAAGCGCAGGAAGGAATAAATTTTCTGTTGCCAGGGCGGCTGCCCCCTATATCACCGTTTTCTCAGGGATTGCTTTGACGTTTACATTGACGGAACTTTATGTTAGTTCACCTTGAGCGATCTTTGATAACATTCCGCTGAGCTGCTGCGCGCTGCCGCAGCCTCGGAGGAATCATGCGGCAGTCTGGAGAGATGCCCGAGAGGCCGAAGGGGCGCGATTGGAAATCGCGTGTACCACCAAAAGTGGTACCGAGGGTTCGAATCCCTCTCTCTCCGCCAGGAAAAGGCCGTGCAAGGGGCCATGTCTCATGCAGTACAGCGCTGTGAACCCCGTCAGGCCCGGAAGGGAGCAGCGGTAAACGGTACGCTGTATGTGTATGTAAGGCATGGCCCCTTGTGCGGCCTTTTTTCTTGAATAATTCCTCACAGGATACTAGGATCAGGCCATGTATCAGGTGATCGCCCGAAAATTCAGACCCCAGACATTCGAAGACATTGTGGGCCAGGGGCATGTGACCAGTGTCATAAAAAACGCCATCGACCTCAAGCGCCTGCCACATGCCTTCATCTTCTCCGGCCCTCGGGGGGTGGGAAAGACCTCGGCTGCGAGGATCCTGGCCAAGGCGATCAACTGCGAAAAAGGCCCGTCAGGCACCCCCTGCAACGCCTGCAGGATATGCGAGGATATCACGGCGTCGCGTGCGGTGGATGTCTTCGAGATCGATGCCGCCTCCTACACCGGAGTGGACAACGTCCGGGATCTCATCGAAAACGCTCGCTATACGCCGAGCGTAGCGAGGTTCAAGACCTTCATCATCGACGAGGTCCACATGCTCTCCCGCAACGCCTTCAACGCCCTGCTCAAAACCCTGGAGGAGCCCCCCGAGCACGTCATCTTCATCATGGCCACCACCGAGCTTGCCAAGGTGCCTGTCACCGTCCTCTCGCGATGCCAGCGGTATGATTTCAGGCGTATCCCGGTTTCCGAGATCATCGCCCACCTTTCGTCCATCGCCTTACAGGAGCATATCTCCATCACTGAAGACGCCCTCATGATCATCGCGCTACAGGCGGACGGGAGCATGCGCGACGCCCAGGGCATGCTCGAGCACGTGGCCGCGGCCCAGAGCGGCGACGTTGATGCCCGGACCGTGGAGCGCATGCTCGGCCTGGTGGAGCGGACTACCATGCACGACCTTCTGACAGGCATTATCGGGCGGGACGTCTCTTCCGTGCTCGATGTGGTCGGCAGGGTCTACCAGTATGGGCACGATCTTCTCCAGCTCTACCGGTCTCTGATGGAGAGCTTCCGGAACATGATGGTGATCAAGGCCGGATATGCGAACATTTCTCTGCCTCAGGAGGAGAAGGAGTTCCTTCAGGAAATCGCCCATGGGGTCCCGTTCGAGGAGGTGCACCGGATGCTCAGCGTGCTGATCCATTCCGAGGAGGACGTAAAGTTCTCGAGTCTGCCCAAGGTGACGATAGAGACCGTTCTTCTGCGGATCATGTCTGCTCCGGATCTGGCGGATATTCAGCAGCTCATCCAGGCCGCAACTGCTAGGCCCGTCCCTGCGCCCGCCAGGCAGGCCGCGCAGGCGCCGGTCGCCCAGGAAAAATACCGGAAGCCGATCTCTGCACTCCCCCAGTCCTGGGATGGGTTCGTTTCCTATCTCAAAGACCACGACCCCCCCATGTACGCCATGCTTACGACGGCCAGCCGGACCGGAGAAAGCCAAGATGGCGTGGATCTGATGTGTGCAAACCAGTTCGTCGCAGAACAGATCAAAAAGGCCCTGCCCGAGATCCGGAAAAAGGCGCAGATATTTTTCAGGCGGGATATACAGATCCGTATCCTGCTGCAGGAAAGTCCGCAGCAGGCGGAGAGGAAGCCCAGGCCGTCCGAGATCCGCGCAAACGTCATGAAGTCTCCCGTGGTCAAAGAGATTCTCTCCGAGTTCAATGGTGTGGTCAAGGATGTCAAGTCCGGAGAATAAGACACTGACCGCCCTGGATGGAATAAGGGTGGGCCACTTCACCGATCTGGAGGGAGGCACCGGGGTCACGGTCATCCTCTTTGAGAGGCCCGCGATCGGAGCCGTTGATACGACAGGTATGGCCACATCCTCCCGGCAGATTGATTCCCTCGAGATGATGCATCCCGGATCAGCGGTCCATGCGGTGTGCCTTGCCGGCGGATCGGCCTTTGGCCTCGATGCCGCCACAGGCGTGGTCAGATACCTCGAAGAACAGGGCGTTGGGTTCGACCTGGTGGTGACGAAGCTGCCTATCGTTCCCACGGCCGTCATCTTCGACCTTTCATTTATGGACCCGTCCGCCAGGCCCGATCCCTCGATGGCATACCAGGCGTGCCTCAATGCGTCGTCGTCTCCGGTGGAGCAGGGATGCGTAGGAGCCGGCACAGGGGCGACATCAGGCAAGATCAGGGGAGTGGTCTCGGCCACCAAGGCAGGCCTTGGGTCGAGCATGGTTACGGGCACCAACGGTGCACGGATGGGCGCCTTGGTGGTGGCTAACCCCTTTGGAGACATTCTCGACGAACAGGGCGGGATCATTGCCGGGGCGCGGGAGGGATCAGGCTTTCTCAACTCCTTTGATGCGATTCGCAGAGGGGAGGTACGCACGAAGATGGGCGCACCGGGAAACACGACCCTGTGCGTGCTGGCGACTGATGCCCGCCTCGACAAAATATCGGCCATGCAGGTCGCCCGCATGGGAGGTAACGGCCTTGCCCGGCATATCGCACCGTACAATACGCCCTTTGACGGGGACATGGTATTCTGTTTTTCCGTCGGGGACAGAGACGTGCATCCGCTTCATTTAGGAGTCCTTGCCGCGCAGGCGGCCAGGGAGGCGCTGCTGAACGCTGTCCGCCATGCGCGCGCCCTGGGCGGGCTTCCGGCATCATCGGATCTGCTCGGGAAACCGGATTCCTTCTGATATCCGGTAATTCGAAAAGATCGCGGAGCCTCATTGAGGCCCGGTCTTCAAGGAGTTAAAACCGTTGACAAACCCATGAGAGTTGAGTAGAAAAATAATCCCGTGTGGCGGAGTAGCTCAGTAGGTTAGAGCATGCGGCTCATATCCGCAGAGTCGGGGGTTCAAGTCCCTCCTCCGCTACCATGCTCCCTTTGATCTTTATCATCTTTTTCATTCCACTTACCCTAAAAGCACCGAGCGGCCCTGATAGTCATTCACCGCCGATCCCTCTCCTCTCGTCCAGCCCCACAACCTCACCTTCGTTCCTTGTCTGGATCACTGCCACAATCTCAAAGGCATCGCTGTCCTCGACCTGACAGCACCGCTCAAACGCCCTGTCTGTCAGGCCAGATGCCACCTTCGCCCTGCCCGTTCCCGGGAGCCTCGCTGTCTCCGATGCCGGAGTGCGTGATCGGCCGAGATCGAGACCCCGGATAATCCCGACCCGGTGTCGTTCGTGTCTGCAATAACCACGCTTCTCGATGATTCCCGCTGAAATATTTTATGATTACTCTGCCGGTCTGTATCGAGATGATGTTTGTTTCACCGCAGAGTGAAGGGAGATTGTTGTGGATACTTCCCAGTATCGGTATTGAAAAATGTAGGTTATAATAGCTGAAACACCACGAAAGGAGAGCGCCCATGGATTACGATTTCAAAAAGATACTGTATGTGACTGATCTGTCGGAAAATGCAGAATACGCCTTTGGTTATGCTCTCAGCATCGCCAAAAGGTTTTCCGCAAAAATCACAGCACTGCACGTGATTGAGGAAATATCCCAGAGCACCTATTCTCTGGTGAGCTCCGTTCTGGGTGAAAAGCAGTGGGATGAGCTGCTCAAGAGGAACAAACAGGACGCCCTGAATGTCATCCAGCAGCGCATCATAGATTCCTGTGAAGGCGTGTGCGGGGATGTCAAGTCCGAAGATTTCATCGAAAAAGTGGTCGTCACCTTCGGCAACGCTGAAAACGAAATCCTGTCGATGGTGGACAAGCAGGGGTTTGATCTGGTCATCATCGGAGCGCATGCCGTGACAGCAGTAGGAAAGGCGCTGCTGGATTACACCGCCAGGCACGTTGTCCGCCAGTGCACCAAACCCGTCCTGATCATACACCTGCCCAATAAATAGCCGGGCGTCGGTGGTCGGATGCCGGCCCGGGAAGGGTGTGGGCGTATTTTCCGGGATCCTTCCCATCGATGCGGGTCAGAGGGCGGGCTCGGGCTTGAACGCTGCGCCGGAACAACGTTTTCGAACAATTGACCTGTTCGGGAAGGGGGTTATGGCCCCGGCGATATGTTCTGCCATAACAACGGCGCATCGCACACCGGATGAAAACGAATAACATATATTCGAGATTTCAGGCGGTTATCTGAGAGAAAACAGCCTGGCCCAATGAAGGCTCCGCAGGAAAAGCGGGGCCTTTTTTCTATCACAGGGTCTGTGTCTGAAGGAGAGGCCGGTTGCGAGATGGTCGACGGCCGGCCTCTTCTCAAGAATATCTTTCTCGGTCCGAGGAGCCCGATGGGGTGGAGCCGATGAGAGGTATGGCGGCCGGTCCTGGAACAGAGGGCCGTCACTCATGTGTATTCTGTTTCGGTATGAGGACCGAGCTTGTCTCCTTGGGGGAGGCTTGCCCTGGCATGGTCTCTCACAGAGACTGGGCAAGCCGTTCGAGTCTCGCGAGGCAGGCGGGCGTGAAAGCGCTCTCATGGTTTTTCTGCCGATTCGGCATCTTGCCCGGCAATACCGGCGATGCTTAAATCCGGTACCGAAGAAACGCCGGGACGGCTCACAGTGAGCAGGACAGCGGACAATCAATAAGGAATATGATGCCCGGTTTCTGCATGGGGCAAATATATCCACTGTCATTGGGCATATTCCCGGATCTTCCAAACACTTGAGTTCTCCCACCGGGAAGATACTTATTACCGTCAGGTATAAACCGAGGCCGCTTCTGCACGTCATGCAAGCCCGAGATGAGCCGGGTGATTCCGGCCCGTTCAGCCTGGTGCCGGATCCGACCTGCCATACACGGCAATGTCAACCGAATCGCGAGATTCAGGAGGTGAATATATGCCGAATATGAAATATCCGAAGTTGTTCGAAGCAGGAAAGATTGGGAGGATGCCGGTAAAAAACAGGATTGTCATGCCCCCTATGGCAACCAATTTTGCAGGTCCTTCAGGTGAGCCTACCGAGCGATTGATACGGTATTATGCCCAGCGGGCGAAAGGGGGTGCGGGGCTCATCATTGTCGAGAACGTGCAGGTGAAGTATCCCGAAGGCAAGAACGTCGCATGCCAGCTCCGGCTGGACCAGGACAAGTATATCCCCGGCTATCAGGAACTGGCGGAAGCGGTGCATGCATATCAGGCACGGATTTTCATCCAGATCCACCACGCCGGCAGACAGTATCATGACATCGAAGGCGCGGAGGGTGTGGCTCCTTCGGGCATACCATGCGGGTTTCTTCAGCAGCCGGTGAGGGCGCTGAGATCCGAGGAAATCCTGGACCTGATCGAGCGGTTTTCCGAAACAGCGCTGAGGGCGAAAAAGGCAGGGATGGACGGGGTCGAGTTTCATGGCGCTCACGGATATCTCATCAATGAGTTCATGTCTCCCCATACCAATCAGCGCATGGACGAGTGGGGCGGTACATTCGAGCGGCGCATGAGGTTCCCGCTGAAAATCATCGAGCGCACTCGTGAAAAGGTCGGGCCCGATTTCCCTCTTTCGTTCAGGTTCAGTGCCGACGAGTTCGTCGAAGGGGGGATCACCCTTGAAGACTCGAAGAAGATAGCACGCATGCTTGAAAATTCCGGGATAGATGTCCTGCACGTGAGCGCCGCCATCTATGAATCCATGCAGCGGATCCTCGAGCCCATGCGTTTCGAGGAAGGCTGGCGCAGCTACCTTGCTGCGGAAATCAAAAAGAGTGTGCATATCCCGGTCATAACCGTGGGACAGATCCGGTCTCCTGAGGTGGCAGAGCAGATTCTTCGAGACGGCAAGGCGGACTTTGTCGCTCTGGGCAGAACGCTCATCGCAGACCCCGACTGGCCGGAAAAGGCCAGGCTGGGCAGGACCGCAGAAATCAGAAAGTGCATCAGCTGCAATATCGGTTGCATCGGAGGGCATGTCTTCAATGACCTTTATATGAGATGCACGGTAAATCCCGTCGTAGGTCACGAACGGCTTGAAGGGTGGGTGCATCTCATCCCGGCAAAAAAGAAGAAGAGCGTCATGGTGGCGGGGGGCGGTCCGGGAGGTATGGAGGCGGCAAGGGTGGCGGCCCTGAGAGGCCATTCGGTCGCCCTGTATGAAAAGGAAAACGAGCTGGGCGGGCAGGTCCGCATTGCGGTCAAGGGGCCGGGCAAGGACAAGCTCGGTTTCATTCCGGCCTACTATTCACACGCCCTGAAAGCTGCCGGAGTCAAGGTGAATCTGAACACAGAAGTCACCGAAGATCTCATCGAGGCGAGCAAGCCGGACGTGCTCATCATTGCGACCGGCGCTCGACCTCTGGTGCCGGATATAACAGGCATCGACAACCCCGATAAGGTGAGCGGCAGCTGGGATGTTCTGAGCGGTGCTGTTCGCGTTCCCGGAAACAAAGTCGTTGTGGCCGGCGGGGGTCTGGTCGGATGTGAAACGGCGCTATACCTGGCCGGACAGGGAAAGGCCGTCACAATCATCGAAATGACGGCCGAGCTTGCCTGCGACATGGAGCCCATCACACGATTCGACTTTCTCACCGAGCTGCTCCCCCAGGCGGGGATCGAGGCAATGGTGAAGCTGGTCATATCCGAGATCACCGACAGCGGCGTGGTGGTGCTCGACCGATGGGGCAACAAGTCGCTTGTCGAGGCCGACAATGTGGTGATGGCTCTGGGGGCGTGCCCGGTGGACACACTGGCGAAATCCGCTCGGGTGTATGCACCGGAGATCTATACTGTCGGGGATTGCTGCAGGCCCCGCAAGATCATCAACGCGACATTCGAAGGAGCGTCCATCGCCCGCCTGATCTGACGCCGCAGACAGCCGGAACCGATGACAGGCCGGTTTATCCGGACTTCGGATGTGCATCCGTAACAACCGAGTTCCCGGCATCCGGGCCGGAAGCATGCTCATGACGATGTCTGAAGCATGATGAAGGGTCCAATCATCGCAAGGGGAGTTCATTCGGATGACACCTCGTATGCCTGGCTGAAAGGGGTTTTCTCTTCTTCCCCTCCCCTGAGGGCGCCACTTTTTGGGCCAAAGAGAGGATACAACAAAAGGGATATGACCGAATAGTTCCTTGATACCCCGCTGCCTGGTCTAAGCGGCGCCACATACTGCATGACGTCGCTTGAGATCGACGAGCTCAGGAACCGTGTGATGTGGGAAAGGGCGGGGCGGTGGCGGTAAGGCTTGAAGGTGCCGCCAGCCCGAGCATCATGGGAAGGATGCTTTGGTTTCCCTTTCCGAACAGGGGTTCATTTCGTGCGGATGAGGTTTTTTTCGGTGATGTTCAGCCGGGATCTCGAAATCGGGAGACAACCCTTGACAGGGGTGCTATCATTCAGCATACCGGATGAAAAGTTCGAAAGGATCGTGTGGCATGTCTGAAAAGATGTATCTGGCGTTCTGTGTTCATTCTCATCAGCCCGTGGGGAACTTTCCCAGCGTTTTCGAAAAGGGCGCCCGGGACTGCTATCTGCCGCTGCTGCGCATCCTGGCGGATTACCCCGACATCACCATGACCCTTCACTACACCGGTCCGCTCTGGGAGTGGTTCGAAGAGCACGATCCGGAGTTCTTCTCCCTGCTGAAACCCCTTGCAGAGCGCTCCCAAATTGAGCTCATGGGGGGCGGATTCTACGAGCCTATCCTGCCCGTGATTCCCGAGGCCGACGCCCGTGACCAGATCGAGTTCATGAGCGTATATCTCCAGGAGCATTTCGGCTCCAGACCCAGAGGCATGTGGTGCGCCGAGCGCATATGGGACCCGGGGGTTCCGAAAAAAATCTCCGGCTCAGGCATCGAGTACACCCTGCTGGACGACAGTCATTTCCTCTCGGCAGGGCTTTCTCCCGACGATGTCCACGGCTATTTCATCACCGAACGGGAGGGACACTCCCTGAAGGTGTTTCCCATCGATATGCGTCTTCGCTATCTCATTCCCTTCAGGCAGCCGCACGAGGTAGTCGACTATCTCCTGCAGATGAAGAAAAAGGGTGTGAGAATACTGACCTATGGCGACGATGGAGAGAAGTTCGGCATGTGGCCCGGCACCCATAAGTGGGTGATCGAAGAGGGATGGCTCAGGAAATTCTTCGATGAGATACGCAGATTCTCCTCCGAAATCGAGCTCATTCCTCTGTGCCGCGTGGTGGACAGCTTTCCTCCCAACGGGCTTGTCTACCTGCCTACCGGGTCGTATCAGGAGATGATGGAGTGGAGCCTTTTCGCAGAACAGGGAAGGCAGTACGAGGATCTCGTGAAGCAGGCCCGGGACAACGGTGTCTGGGAGAGCCGGCGCGCATTCCTGAGAGGCGGAATGTGGGACAACTTCTTTGCGAAGTATCCTGAATCGAACCTCATGCACAAAAAAGGCATGAAGATCAGCAACCTGGTCCGCACATACGGCCCTTCCAGAGATGCGCTGCGGCATCTCCTCATGGCGCAGACAAACTGCCCGTACTGGCACGGGCTCTTCGGCGGAGTTTATCTAAGCCACCTGAGGCACGTGGTGTACGAAAACCTGCTTACGGCGGAGTCAATCATCGATGAGGCTCGGTTCGGCAGCGATATCTGGCGCATGGAACGCATCGATCACGACCTCGACGGCACTGAAGAGATCCTGGTTTCGAGCAGGAGGTTCAACTGTGGCTTCTCGCCACGGCACTGCGCCTCGGTCTTTGCCCTGGAAGACAAAGCCGCGAAGTGCAATTTTTCCAACATCCTCATGCGGCATGAGGAAATCTATCACCGAAAGGTCCTCGATCCCGAAGCACCGCGTCAGGAAGGCCAGAGCAAAGAACCGCTGTCCATCCATGATATCCCGCACGAGACCCCCGGGGAATACCGGGACCTCCTGGTTTACGACACCTACCCCAAATATTCTTTCCTGACTCACTGCCTCGACGGCCCCCCTCCCTGGGACTCTCTGCTGAAGAAGAACATGCTCCAGGAATCTCTGAGCGTCCGCCTCCCCTTTGTGTACGTATCGCATTGCGAGTCAGAGGAAGCTTTTACCTTACACTTCAAAGCCCTGGGGGAATCCGTCGGCATCGAAAAGTCGTACCGGCTCTTCAAGGAGGGCCGGATCGAGGTCTTCCACACGATCAAGACCTCTCTCGGGGAGATGTGGCTCGCCTTGGAGTTCAACATCATGGTCATTTCCGGCCGGCGCCCTCTTGTTGGCGGTAAGGCGATGGAGCGGGACCGGGGACGATATCAAGCCGGCAGTGTGGAGCTCATGGACGATACCACCAACTCCCGGCTTTCGATCCGGTCGGACACCGAGTGGGATGTCTGCGTGGCGCCGATCGAATGCATCTCGCAGAGCGAGGAAGGGTTCGAAAAAACCTTTCAGGGATGGAGCATATATTGGATAAGAAAGGTCGAAGGGGATATTCCCGGGATTGTGCTCGAAATCTGCTGAATATGCCGGTATCGAGGAAGGTCCCGGTTGTGGACAGGAGGGTTGCGACCACCGGCGGCTC
>ERZ795047.3745-NODE-3745-length-13280-cov-7.456333_pt1 | contig 13280 bp, 11 predicted proteins | sample MGYA00375131_ERZ795047 | MGnify/ENA primary metagenome ERZ795047 (study PRJEB30176, sample SAMN05720228) | activated sludge metagenome | isolation source: Anaerobic digester | place: Japan | collected 2015-05-20 ... | reverse complement strand
CGGGCTGCGTATGCAAAGCAAACAGCGGCGAACCGAAGGCCCGCCGCGGGTTCGCCCATTTCATTGCATAGCAGACTTACTGCGCGCACTCAAGCATTTCCAGGCGGAGCTCCTCTGCGATTTTGGCAATGAAAAACGAGTTGGTCGGCGGTTTTCCTTCTCGTAGGTTCACGGCATAGCCAAAGATCTTGTTGATGTATTCAGGGTTTCCCTGTTTCCATGTCTTTTGTATTGTGTACCTTATAGCGGCCTCGACTATGAGGGGAGTGGTGCCGTGCTTTTCGGCAACTTTCGGATAGAGCGACTTCGTGACCGCGCCCAAGAGCCCGATGTCGCGTGTGACGAGCATTATTGCTTCTTTTATGTAGGAGTAGCCTTTGAAGTAGGTGGGCACACCCAAGTTATAAAGAATCCTTGTAGTCTCTGTTTCCAGATCGAACTGCGCGCCTCTGGGCTTCCGGTCAACTTCACGCGCCCTCTCTCGAGAGGCGTAAGCCCTATCCGTCTTGGGTTTTGGGGCAAGCGGTTCAGCGCTGACTACCTGCCGTATCCGGTTGATAAGGTTGTCCCTATCAAAAGGTTTAAGAAGATAGTAATCCGCTCCGAGACGAGCACATCTCCTGACCATCTCTTCCTCTTCAAATGCCGAAAGCATAACGATCTTTGGGCGTTCCTCGACGCCCGTTTCATCCAAGCGGGCCAAAACCTCCAGTCCATCGAGATACGGCATGATGATGTCGAGGAGGATAACGTCCGGTTGGGTCTTGGGTATCATCTCCAAAGCCTGGATCCCGTCATAGGCCGTTCCGGCCAGTTCTATGTCGTCCTCTTCTTTCAGCATTGCCTCGATGACTTCGCACAGGTCCTTGTTGTTCTCGACGACTAGAACCCTAGTTTTTCTCCCAATCAAGCTTCTTCCCCCCTATTGCCGTAGTTGTTTGAAGCGCGTAAAATTAACGCGAATGGACCATTCTACGAGGGGCATGCAAGTCCCTGCTCAATTGGACATAATTGACACGCGATTATGTTGTATTCATCGACACGCCATCTGAAATTGCCTTCGTAATGTTACGGAATATCTCGAAAACTGTAGAGCTACTCACCAACTTCTCCGGGAACGCCGTGAAATATGGCCGACTCCACGAAAATAATAGCCCTCTGCCGATCTGCAGAGGGACTCAAATAAATGGCGCGCCTAGCAGGAATTGAACCTGCGCAACTGGCTCCGGAGGCCAGTGCTCTATCCACTGAGCTATAGGCGCGTTCCAACTGTTCGAGTGTATTATACGCCTAAACGGCGAAGTTCGCAAATGATGTCCGGCACCGAGAACATCACCATTTCTAGCTGAAGGCATCGCACAACTTCCGCGCGTGCCTTAAGGACCCCTATACTTGCGAAAAAGCTATTCCCAACATCCCTGCGCCCCCGTGTACTGCCATAGATCCTCCCATTTCAGAGAAGTAGATCCGCTCGAAGGAAATCCTTGATTGCACTTCATCCAGCAAGCCTTGGGCATCCTCGATCGCGTTAGCATGCATCAACACGACCCTTTTTGCGCGGCCACCACAGGCCTCCACTGCAAGCTCTATCATTCGCCTTACCGAACCGCGGAATGTCCGAACTCGTTCGACGGCTTCGACCACACCGTCATGCGTAGTAAGTATGGGGTTGATCGAAAGGAGTGATGCAACCCAAGCCTGCACCTGCGGAACCCTGCCGCTGCGGCGCAAGTATTTCAAGGTTGGAAGGGCAACAAACACATGTGTCCCATCTGCGCCCCTGTGCATGAGGTCAATGATCTCATCTGAGCTTTTTCCTTCTTTGGCAGCCTCGGCTGCAGCTATTGTCAAAAGGCCCGTGCCCATGCTTGCAGTCTGTGTGTCAACTATGGTTATCTTGACGCCCTCGATCATCTCAGCCGCCAGCCTCGCAGATTGACACGTGCCGCTCGCTTTTGATGATAGGTGAATCGAAAGAATCTCGTCGCATTGTCCCACTAAGCTTCTGTATGCATTGACAAAATCACCCGGTGCGGGTTGCGATGTAGTGGGCAGCACAGGTTCTTCAATAAGCCTGTAAAACTTATCGCACGGAAGATCCACGCCTTCCTTGAATGACTCGGCGCCGAACTGGACCTGGATCGGCACTACGGTTATCCCGTATTCATCGATTACCTCAGGTGGTATGCCATTGGAGCTGTCTGTGACAATTCCGACCCTCGCCAAAGATGATTCCCCCCTCCAAAACAGTTAGACGGGGGAACGGGAGTAAAGTGTCACTGCGGGACATGCTCTGGAATTAGCAAGGCCATGTTCTCCCGCAACCGCCTCCGAGCTCTCCATAGCCTCGAACGTACGCTTTCGACAGAACACCCAAGGTTGTCAGCTATTTCTGCGTATGACAGGTTCAGCGCCTCTCTCATCCACAGAACAGAGCTGTCAAGGCGCGGCAAAGCCCGGATTGCTTCGGCCAAAGTTTCGCACTCTTCTTGCCGAATGGCCTCCTCTTCAGGCTGTCCGATCTCGGAGCGCACACAAGGTAGCGCATCATCGTTCTGTTCGGCCAGCTGATCGAGGGAAACAATCTCAGCAGAGCACGCCTTTCGCGCAAAATCCTTGTTTACGTTGACCAAGATCCTGTAAAGCCATGTGGAGAAAGAGCATTCCCACCGAAAGTTCCGGATAGAGCGAACGGCTCGGAGCAGAGCCTCCTGAACCATGTCCTCTATGTCGCAGCGGGCCCCGGCGATGCTCGATGCCATCTTCGAGACCGTCTCGATGTTTTCGGCGAAAAGCTGCTCCAGGGCGTTTCTGTCGCCAGCACGAACGCGCTCGCGCAAATCGTTCATTGCCCCATATCACCCTCAAACGATCGGAACCGGCCCGCGCCAACTCCCGACCGACATTATCCGGACATCCACCCCAGACTGCGCAACATCCAACATGACGCATAGAATCGGCTCGAACCTACACAGGCCGTCCTTTTACGGTCTAAATGCTCCAACAGTCGCCCCTGGATAATATTTCTCCAGGATAGCTTTGTAATCATATCCCTGCTTAGCCATGGCCCTCGCACCATACTGGCACATTCCGACCCCGTGCCCATAACCGGCGCCCACAAGCTCGAACTTCGCAGGAGCATCCCCGTATGCGTTCACCACGAACACTCCACTTTTGACAGACTGGGTTCCGCCTAGAGCCAACCTTATCGCGTATTCGCCAGCCACCTCGAAATCGCCTGAGGACGTATGGATTACCAACCGCACAGCAGCGCCCCTCGGCGTCCTCGCCGCAACTTCCAATGACTCAACACATACGCCCCGCCCGATCACCGGCTGCAAGATCTCAGCAAGCGCCTCCTGAGAATAGACAACGCTCCACCGGTAGCCATTCGACCCGTAGCAGTAATCTTTGGGATCAGGTGTTTCGATCCAGTTACGAACGTCCTCCTCCGACATATACACGCCATCACCACAGGCATCAATCTCTCCATTGCATCTCACTGTATGCATGTATGGAACATCTGTTCCCCACAAATCGCCCGGGCTCTCAGTGAAGCCCCCACAGCACGCATGATAATTCGCCGCTTTCGCGGGAACATCCCCATAAAAGATAACCTCTCCCGAAGTGGAATCCACTGCCTGCCTGACCATGGGATTGGCAAGCTCTGCGCCAGCTCCCTTGTATACCTGGCAGTGCGTCGTCGCGCAAAGATCGAACCCTTGAGACGAATGACGTCCCAAGCCGCCTAGAGCCTCAGTTCGCGCCACTACCGCCTGGGCTCGCAACGCCTCGTATGGAGAAGACGCCCCGATTTCATATGGCACCACGCCAGCAACATAATCCTCAAGCGCAACAATGTTGACTAAGGACAGGCCTCCCTTCGAATCGACGGAAAGCTCGAATGATCCCTTGTAGACGGCTTTGGCATTGTCGAGCCATATGAGCGCGGCCTCCTGCCCGCCAGCCTCCTCCACCTCTTTTGCCAAGTGGACCAGGATCGGAGCATGCAGGTCCTTGCGGGCCCCATCAGGCCCAATGCATGCTATCTCTCCATCCTCGCCCACGCAGAATTGGGCATGGTCAAGCTTGAGGTCTTCCCCTATCTGCAGGAGCTCTCCTGCCGTTCCAGAGCCCAGTGTTACCTGGCCATTGCAGGGTATACCCACTCGCACAAACACAGTTTTGCCGGGAGATGCCGCATCCGTTGCACATGCCGAATGCGATGCTACAATGATGGCTGCAAGAATGATGACTGCCGATAGGACGTACTGCTTTGGGCAGCTAGCCCCGAGTCGGTTTCTGTGAAAGATGTGAATGCCGTTCAAATCGGGTTAACCTCCATCATGGCCTTTGAGAGCCGATGACCGCAATCTTAAAGCATGCAGACACGACCGCTCGCGCGTGACCAAGGGAATTGGGCCTGCCAACAATCACAGAAGAAACGTTTCCGGGGCAACCGCGCCGTGTGCACGATTGCCCCGGAATGTTTCCACAAACTCGCTTGTATTTCCTTCTTTGACTATTCGCTGGAAGTAGAGACGACTATGTGCCTAGACAGATATGCCAACCCAGCTGCTAAATCTTCATCCCTGACCATCACATGCGGCGGAGTCTTGAGCCCCACAGGCGCAAAGTTCCAGATAGCTATCACACCTGCGTCACACAGGAGATCGGCCACATCCTGGGCACTCTTTCCAGGCACAGTAATTATCCCCATCTGGATCGACAACCTCTCGGTCACATGCGGTATCTCTGACACATGACGCACCAACGTGCCATCTAGCTCCGTCCCTACTTTCTCGGGATCCGAATCGAACAAGGCCACGATCTTGAGCCCATAGTCCTTGAAGCCAGGGTATCTGAAAAGTGCAGACCCGAGACGTCCGACACCAACCAAGACCGCTTCAGTCCGATTCTTGATCCCTAGTATCTCCTCGAGCGCCTCGATAAGCTCAGGGACATTGTAGCCAATGCCCGCTCTTCCAAAATCGCCAATTGAAGAGATGTCACGACGAACCTGAGCAGAGTCGATGCTAAGGCCTTCAGCAAGCTGGGCAGAGGAGATCCTATCGTGCCCAGATTGAGCATGCGCCAACACTTTCCGATAATAGAACGGCAATCTCGCCAAAGTCGCCCTTGACATTAGAATACATGAATCAGACACTAAACCACCCCTCGCCTATTGCTCCTCGAGGCGGGACATGATTTCCTCTCTAAATATCCTCTCGATGTCGTCTTCGCTAACTCCGGATATTATGCCTCCGTCAATCTGGATATTAGGACTATGCTCGCAATTCTCGAAACAAAACGTGGCATGAAGGTTTACCTTGTCTTCTATCCCCGCCTTATTAACCTTTTCCATCAAGCCCTTGAGAAGATCGTACGATCCATTCAGATAGCAGCACGTGCCTACGCACACGCCTACATCGATCTGACCGGCCACTTCCTCTGAGGAGAGCTTGATAGTCTCTCCCTTTATGCGTCTGCGCTCGCCGTAATCGGTGTGGAGCAACTCATGCGACGTCTCGCCACACGGTTCACCCAGGAATTTATCGTATAGCTGCTTCACGAACGGATTGTCGTGCGCTCTCCGCAACATCTGCATGGTATCCACGTCATATAGGGCCTTTGACCTTTTCTTCCTAACTTCCAAATGGGACGGGTTGGGTTGTCCGGCGCCTCCGATGCACCCTCCGGGACACGCCATGATCTCAACAAGGTCATACTCGGCCTCGCCCGACTTGATCCTTTCAAGCACCTGCGCCGCCGCTCCCAGCGAGTGGGCGACTGCAAGCCTTACCTCGCGTCCGCCCAGAGTCAAGCTAGCCTCCCGGACACCGTCGACTCCTCGCACCTCATCAAATACGATTCTCCTGTTGCTGCCCGCCCCAACAGCCTTGTTGGGCTCTAGTATATCAGAAGCGGCTCGGAGCACGGCCTCGGCAACCCCGCCTGTATTCCCGAAAATCATCCCTGCGCCTGTAGCCATCCCCATGGGAAGGTCAAACGGCTCAACAGGAAGATCATCGAACCTGACCCCGGCCTCCCGTATCATGCGGGCAAGTTCCTGTGTGGTGATGACAGCGTCCACATCAGGCCTGCCGTCTGAAACAAACTCATTCCTCGTCGCCTCAAACTTCTTCGCCGTGCACGGCATCACCGAAACCACGTATATCTCCTCGGGCTCCACACGCAGTTGGGCCGGGAGATATGTCCGGGCCAAGGCGCCGAACATCTGCTGTGGCGACCTGCATGACGATAGGTTCGAAAGATACTCCGGGTGATACTGCTCGACATATTTCACCCATGCAGGGCAACATGAAGTAAACTGCGGCAAACGCCCCTCGTTGCCCGATGAGATCCTCTCCAAGAACTCCGCGGTCTCCTCCACAACCGTAAGGTCGGCAGTGAATGAAGTGTCGAAGACGAGATCGAACCCGATCTTCTTCAAGGCAGCCACAACCTTGCCAGGTTCAGCCCAGCCTGGCGCATGCCCAAACTCTTCTCCAAGGGCTACCCTCACAGCCGGGGCAACCTGAGCCACCACCGTCTTATTCTTGTCATGTATTGCTTTCCACACCTCATCTGTGGACGAGTGGATAGTTATTGCGGCGGTCGGACATACACTGGCGCACTGCCCACACTGGACACAGTCTACATCAGCCAGCTCTTTTCCGAAAGCTGGCGTCACCATGGAATATGAACCGCGGTATGCGAAGTCCAAAACCCCTATGCCTTGCACCTCGCCGCATACACGCACGCAGTCTCCACAGAGAATGCACTTATTCGGGTCGCGCACTATAGCCGGCGTAGACCTGTCGAGGCGACGCCTCTCGTCTGCTTGTCCAAACCTAACGTTCGTCACGCCGAAACGCCTGGCCAGGTCCTGAAGCATGCACGCCCCGTTCTTGCTACACGTAGTGCAATCACGGTCATGGTTAGCCAGGAGAAGCTCTATTATCGTCCTCCTTATTGTCCTCAGCTTCTCGGTGTTGGTGGTCACCACCATGCCGGGCTGAGGCGGCACCGTGCAGGACGCCACTACCCCTCTGTTCTCGATCTCCACCACACACATCCTGCATGCTCCGTAAACGGAGAGCTCGGAGTGGTAGCAGAATGTAGGAAGATCTATTCCCGCCTTGCGTATGAGCTCCAGCAGATTGCGCTCGCCCTCTATAGGAACGGCCAGACCGTCTATTGTTACCATCTGTTGTGCAGACATTGATTTCCGCCCTCCCCCGGTCATCGCAGTGAGATAGCACCGAACGGACAATTTCCAGCGCACGCTCCACACTTGATACACTTATCCACATCTATAACGTGGGGATTCTTCACCTCGCCGCTGATGGCCCCGGCAGGGCACGACCTCTTGCACTTGCCGCAGCCTTTGCACAGCTCCGGGTCGATGGAATAATGCTTAAAGGCCACGCACACGCCGGCTGGACATTCTTTGTCCACTATATGAGCAACGTATTCATCGCGGAAATACCGCAACGTGGTAAGGACCGGATTCGGAGCAGTCTTGCCCAGGCCGCACAAGGAACTCTCCTTGACGACCCACGCGATCTCCTCCAAGTTATCAAGGTCCTCCATGGTTGCACGCCCGGCCACGATTTTCTCGAGGATCTCAAGCATCCTCTTGGTTCCCTCACGACACGGCACACACTTCCCGCAGGATTCGTGTTGCGTGAACTTCATGAAAAAGCGTGCCACCTCAACCATACAGGTTCCTTCATCCATGATCACCAGGCCGCCGGAACCTACCATCGCGCCGACCTTTGCCAGAGCGTCGTACTCGAGTGGAGTATCAAGTAGCTCAGCCGGCAGGCACCCTCCTGATGGCCCGCCTATCTGCGCAGCCTTGAATGCCCGGCCAGTCCGCACGCCACCGCCGATGTCGAAGACGACTTCCCTCAAAGTCGCACCCATCGGAACCTCGATCAGTCCGGTATTGGCCACCTGGCCCGTTATGGCAAATGTCTTCGTCCCCGGACTCGTCTCCCCCCCGATGCTGCGGAACCATGAAGGCCCATGGAGCATGATAGGAGGGACAGTTGCCAAAGTCTCAACGTTATTTATGACAGTAGGCTTACCATACAGGCCCTCGTGCGCAGGAAAGGGCGGACGGGGTCGGGGCATGCCTCGTTTCCCCTCGATGGATGCTAGGAGAGCCGTCTCTTCTCCGCACACAAAAGCGCCGGCGCCCTCCTTGATAGTCACATCGAAGGCAAATTCGGTCCCAAATATCCCCTCTCCTAGCAAGCCCAGTTCTCTAGCTTGTTTCACCGCGTTCTGCAAGCGCGCCACAGCCAACGGATATTCAGCCCTGACATAGACGTAGCCGTGGGATGCGCCAATCGCCCTTGCAGCAATGGCCAAGCCCTCTATAACTCGGTGAGGATCACCTTCCATGACGCTTCGGTCCATGAAAGCGCCGGGATCTCCCTCGTCGCCATTGCAGACTATATACTTCTCGCTGCCCTCGGCGGTCTGCGCAAACATCCATTTCCGCCCAGTGGGGAACCCTCCTCCCCCACGGCCTCTGAGCCCGCTTTCGAGGATCTCTTCGATGATCTCCTCAGGCGTAAGATCTACCACAGCCCTGGCAAGGGCCTTGTACCCGCCAAGAGCGATGTATTCTCTTATGTCATCGGGGTCGATGGCCCCGCAATTTGCCAAAGCAACCCTGGTTTGGCTCTTGTAAAAAGGTATGTCGCCCTCGCCTAGATACGCTTTCCCGGTAACCGGATGGTGATAGAGCAGACGCTCCACCGGCTCCCCCAGCTTTAGAGTCTTCTCGACTATTTCCTCTACATCCTCAGGCTTCACGTGTACATACAGTATGTGGTCGGGCTCGATCCTCACCAAAGGCCCCGCTTCACAAAAGCCATGACACCCGCTTTTTGTGACACCTACGGCATCAACCGAAAGCCTTTCAAACTCCTGCAAAACCTTGGCGGAGCCGTTGGCCAGACACCCCGTGCCCGCGCAGACAAGTACTCGCTTCTTCTTGGACGCAAGTTCCTTGCGGAACTGGTCAGCACAGGCGTTCAGTTCTTCCCTCGACGTAATCGCCATTTCTAGATCTGGCCCTCCCTTTCTAGCAGAGTGTCTATTATGATGCATGCTGCCTCTGGAGTCATCTTCCCGTGGACTTCATCATTGATCGTCATAACAGGCGCCAACCCACATGCGCCCAAGCACGATACGGTTTCTACGGTAAACATCAGGTCGGGAGTTGTGAATTTTCCGTCAGCAAGCTCAAGCTTTGATCTAACAGCCTCGTACACAGGCATTGACTGTCTGACGTGGCACGCCGTGCCGTCGCACACCCTCACCACGTACTTGCCCTTGGGCTCCAAGGAAAACTGGGCATAGAAGGTGGCTACACCGTACACTGTTGCGACAGACAGACCCATCGCTGTAGCGACGTACGTAAGAATCTCCTCAGGGAGATACCTGTATTCCGCCTGCACATCCTGGAGTATTGGAACAAGCGAAGACTGGCTGCGACCGTGCTTCTCGATTATCTCATTTACACGTTCAAATCTTCTCTGCGCTGCCTCAACGGCTGTCATTCTCCTGCCTCCAGACAAAGATTTTTTTCTGTTCCGCTTCAGCGCCCAGCAATCGGCGCTCAATAGTAAGAAACCGAAACCTCCTTGCCAAGCTCAACAAGAATCCTCGCTATATCATCCATCACCCGTTCCTTTAGTGTAGTGCTTATCGGCAAATCGGGGTTTTGATGAGCAGGGTTGACAGCCTTACCCACCAGCAATTCCACATGGTCGGCATCGAGCAACATTCGCGCCAGCCTGCTAGCGCCATCCTTACCATGAACAGGTTCACCCTGAATAAGGCGATCCAACGTCTTTGAAAGCGTTATTATCCCCTCTGTAACCAAATCGATCCCATTGATGCTCGCAGTCGGAGGCATGCCTCCATGGATAGTGTCAAGATCGACGTGGAGGGATTCCCCGATCTCCCTCGCAACAATCTTGCCTGTAGTCCCTCCGCACACTACCTTGGTCCCAACCGAACTCATCAATCTGGCCACCATTTTCCGGTCATCCTCGGGCTTCTTCGGGGGACCGACCGCCACCGTGAGACAGCGCGGTTCACGAATGACTACAGCAACCGCAGTGGTGTCATCTCCAGGCTGCCCGGCATAAAACTGATCACACACGTTCACAAGCCATTTTGCAAGCACTGATGCTCTGCTCTCCTGATCGTTGATTTTCTTGATGTAGTCTGCAACATTGGGCCAGCCCCAACCGAGGTTGAGGACCCCCCCTACTCCGGCATAGATCACCCCGTCCGAGACGAGGAATAACCTGTCGCCAGCCTTTAGCTGAAATCGAGCCTCTTTTATCACTTTGTCAGCGACTATTCTGTCAGACGACTCTATTGGAACAATCATTCCATCTGAATAGTAGAAAGCGTCTGGATTGTCGTACTGCACAAGATAAGCACTGCCGTCATTCTTTATCTGCAATATCGTCAGTGTTGAGTAAGCCACCTTACGCACCTGGCATATGGGCAATGTGTGGCCTATAGTTTCTACAACATCATCAATGGACGCGCCGCCGCGAAGCATGCTCACCGCTATAGTAGATGTGAGAGTCGCCAGGATGTTGGCTTTTACGCCCGATCCGAGGCCATCGCTGAGCACGACGGTGACCATGTCGCCACTGCGGGCAATCTCCACTCTGTCGCCGCACAGCTCCTCCCCATGCTTGGGCAGAGAAGTAAACGCAGCCTCAACATGAAGTTCACTCATTAGCGCGTCAACTCCTCATCCTGCATCTGCTTGATCAATTGCGTAAGCAACAATTTAGTCTCAGCGGTCGTCTCCCCCAGAAGCCCCGCAATCTCCTGCGCAACTCGCATCTGCCTGTCGATAACCGCTCCAGCCTTCTCCAACGTCTCCTCTCGAGCTTTCTGTATCGCCCGCGCCGTATCGTATTCAGCAGTTATGTCGGTTCCGATCGCCACAACCAGGTCGCGCACTTCAACGTAGAATACGATCTGCGATGTTCGCAGCTCGCCCCCTAAATGCTCCTCCTCGATGCTTATCAATTCCTTGGTCTCGAAAACCCTGCGGAAAGGCTCCGGATCCATGGCTACACTGACGTGCTGTCCCACACATGACTCCGCACTGAGACGGAAAACGGATTCAAACGCCGGATTGACCAGTACTATCCGCAGGTCCCGATCCACAGCGACTATTGCATTTGGAGTAGAGCTGATTATCAGGTTAGACATAGACTCCGCGCGCCGGCGCATGTAGGGAATGCACATCTCAACTTCAGCCATGCCTCGATAGACCGCTATAGCCTTGTCGCGACATGAGTTGTAACCGCATGCTCCGCAGTTGAGCTCGTCTTCGGGAGAGAACTTGTCTGTCTGAGCGAGTATTTCCCGGATCTCGTCCTCAGTCGGCATGGGCAGATTGACTTCGCGCACGCTAAAAGACATGCTGAGCAATTCTGGCCTTGGCGGATCAACAGCCCTTCGCTTGCCTTCGGGCGATGCCTCCTCATCAGCGCTGCCTGCACGCCCCCGCAGAGTGTGTTCCACTACCTTACGCCGCCTAGACCACAAGTCCGCATCAGCCAGAACGCAAGGTCCGGCTACGCACCCTCCTTCGCAGGAAAGTATCTCCGCGAGCCTGATATCGCTGTGGGCCTTAGCATGCTCCAGAAAATCGATAGCCTCCTCGATCCCTGTTATGCAGATGTCTGCGCTTCCCATGCCACCGTTTGGGATTCCCGCCGTTGCCATCATGCCGCCCTCAATTGGGAACAGCCTCGCCACGCCCGGCACGCGCCCGTTCCACTCGCTTGGCTCCTGAGCTGCGGGGACGATGCGAGCCTCTTTAAACAGACTGTCCAGTTCCTCGAAGGTCAAAACTGCGTCGACAGCGCCTGCGGCCTCTTCCTTCTCCGCCTCCTGCTTCTTAGCTATGCAAGGCCCGGCAAATACGACTTTGGATCCCGGCCCCATCTCATTCTTGAGCATTCTTCCATGGACAACCATGGGTGAAGCCACAGGGACCAAATGGCCCAATAGATGAGGATAATACCGTTCGACCAGGTTTACAATGACCGGACAACTGGTTGCTATGGCAGGTTTTTCGCACCTGTCCAAAGCCTCCATGGTGGATATCGTGACATAGTAGGCCGCTTCAGCCGTTTCCGTGACTATGTCGAACCCAAGTCCTCTGGCTGCGGTGGCAAATGATCCAGGGTCCACATCGTTGAAGCTCGACACGAAAGATGGCGCCACGGAAAGAGCAACCTTCCTGCCCGACCTGAGGATATCGCGGACAGCCCCGCGGGAATCCCGGACTTGCTTGGCTCCCTGAGGGCATATTCGCACACATGTTCCGTCGCCTATACACAGCTCATCAACGACTTCAGCGTGTCCGTCCACCACCTTTATGGCCTTCATAGGACAGTGACGCACGCACTTATAACAATCCTTGCAATTGGCCCTTATAGTCGTGATCAGACTCAATTGTTGCAGCCCCCTTGATCATCTACATCCGAGTCGCACTCGCGATTCTTCAGGTTTTTGCCCCCTTGAGCCCTTTTCAATCTCCAAGTGCAGCTAAGGCCCGGCACCAAGACGCATTGCCCTGGCTCACCAGGCCTCATTGACCGTCATTATCATCTCCAGTTTTTGGGGTCAGACCAAGGGGGGCAAGCACGCGCTCTCTGAAGATGTCCACGGCAGCATCTGGATTCACCGCGGAATAGATATTGCCATCGATATCGATGGTTACGCCTTCGGTGCAACGTTCCAGGCAAAACACGCCTTTGAGCTCGACCAGGTTGTAAAGATCGTAGTCGGATATGAGCTTCTGGAACTTCTCGATGACTTCAGGAGCACCCTTGATATGACACGAGCTTCCAACGCATACCGAGATGGTGACCATTTTATCGCCGTCCCAACTTTGTGCAGTCTTTCACAATTCAATAATAACAGTTTCCGCCACAATATACAACACTTCGTACAAGACAATTTGCGCCCAGCTGATTTTGGCCGCTTTCGGCCCGCATCCACCTGAGATTGATGCATTCGTGCATGTGGGGCCAGTTGTGTGAAAGCTCGCCTAAGAACGTCCAAAAGAGCAGACCAACTGCCCTGCGAATAAGTTCCTGCATGATCCTAGGATCGGCGCTTGCAAGGTGGAAAGCGATCCCGGTCCCCAAACCTCCATATCAGACTCCCGCGCGCTAACTGAGCGGTCAAACCGAAGGCCTCAGGCTTTA
>ERZ795047.3743-NODE-3743-length-13283-cov-4.979135_pt1 | contig 13283 bp, 14 predicted proteins | sample MGYA00375131_ERZ795047 | MGnify/ENA primary metagenome ERZ795047 (study PRJEB30176, sample SAMN05720228) | activated sludge metagenome | isolation source: Anaerobic digester | place: Japan | collected 2015-05-20 ... | reverse complement strand
CGTTTCCCAGCACGGGATGGCCAAAGGCCAGGAACTTGTCGCCTTCCACATAGGTCACTGTGCCAAAAGCGGTGATTTCTACGTCGCCCTGCGCAAGCTGGAGTGCAATGGCTGAGCCTGGCTTGATCTCCTGCGCCGGGCGACCACCGCTCACCGACTCAGACGAGCCTGTCGATCCGGTCCGTCCTACCCACTCCGACGCTCCTGCCCCCGCCCCCAGGCCGAAGCTGGCCGCGGGCCGGACAGTCGCTCCAAACCGCTCAAGAGCCTCAGATAACCGCCCCAGGGCCCGCCCGGATAGGCCGCTTACAACCAAGGAAGTGGCCGCGCGCGCGCCCGCCGGGACCTCCTCAAAGGCGCCTAGGGCGTCAGGGTAGTCCAACATCCTGAGCATATCGGCAATAGGAGTCACGCCGGCAACGAAATGGTCGCTTCCGGGGAACACGTATGCTATCGCTCCAGCCAGCTTGCCACCTACATATACGGGACTGCCACTCATACCTTCGGCGACTCCGCCCGCCGCCTCGACGGCCGCGCCGGATACTCGCACTAGTACCATGTTGCCCAGCTGGCCCCCTCGGCGGATGATCCCTATCACCTCGACGTCGAAGCTCTCCGGCTCCAGGCCGCGAAACACGGTCATACCATGTCCCTTCATGCCAGGCCTCAGCTCCGACACGTCGATCGTGTCAACCCTCTCTTGGGCGGCATACACGCTAGGGCCCCAGAACATAGACCCACACAACATGACAATTGCGACTGCAGCAATCATTGCAGTCGCCGCAGTCGCTGCAGTTCTATCAACCAATCTCTTGTGCATCGTAGACCGCAACGCCCCTCTCTCATGGCTCCTGCTCTGTATCATACCACACATCATACGCCCTTCCATGCGCATGTCACGCGGGGATCCATCCCATGAAGCAGCTCTCCGATGCCCCGAATCACGCAGGTGTCCGGATCAAGCGCGACCCTGAACGCAACTCCCATCCTCTCGCTCATGAGTCCACTGAGCCCGGCCAAACGCGACCCACCCCCAGTGAGAATAATGCCGCCCGCGGCAATGTCCGCAGCCAGCTCGGGAGGGGTGCATCCAAACACGCATCGGGCAGATTCGATTATCTGATTGATCGGGCGTTCAAGAGCCGACGATATCTCTCGCGCGCAGAATGCCTCCGCCCTGGGCAACCCGTCGGCAAGATTCCGGCCGTGCGCAACGGCTGATGCCTCCTGCCCGGTCCATGCCTCAGCCCCCAGCTCAATCTTGAGCTTCTCAGCTGAACGCTGACCCAGCACTAACCCGTGCACGTCTCGGGCGTGCACCTGTATCGCTCTGTCCATCGACGTTCCGGCGATCTTGAGCCTGTCCGACACGACAATCCCGCCGGTCGATATCACGCCCATGTCTGTGACTTGAGCCCCTACATCCACCACCATAGCACCGCTTGGCTCCAAAACATCGACTCCGGCGCCGATTGCCGCTGCCATGGGGGCCTCAACGAGGGCGGTCGCGCGCGCGCCCGACTCTATGGCAACCTGTAACCACGTTCGCTTCTCCACCTGCGAAGGCCGAGCCGGAACCGACATAGCCACTCTGGGCCTGGCTAGGCCTCTTCCCCCTACAGCCCGCGACATCACACTGCGCAGGAGCATCAGAGCGCAGTCGTACCTGCCCACGGCCCCATTCGACAGGGGCCTGAGCCGCACTAACTTGTACGGATCATCCGCCAGCAGTTCCTCTGCCTGGTGGCCAGCGGCGACAAACAGACCGGTCTGCCTGTTAACAGCGACGGCAGAGGGCTCATCGATGATAACGCCCCTGCCGCGCACCGCAACCCGTACTCTCTCTGTGCCTAGATCTACTCCGACATCGGCGAAGGACCAAGCCATAGCTCACCCTACCTTCCACGCGCCACGCGCGCCCGCCAAGTCGCGCAACCTGTCAAATGGTCACGCTCTGCCGCTCGCACGGTACTTACGCCGCGTGGCCTCACCGCCCCTGATGTGCCTCTCCGCTTTGTTCTGGTCCAGAATTTTCTTGACTTTTCTCGCCAGTTGCTTGCTGATCGAGGGAAGCCTCTCAGTCACGTCCTTATGGACTGTACTCTTGCTCACGTTGAACAGGCGCGCCGTTTGACGCACAGTCGCCCTAGTCTCCAGCATGTGGTCGGTTATTTCGAGGACGCGCCGGCGGATATACTCCCTCATCTGGCGTCCGGCCTCCCCCCTGTCGTTTGCTAGATCTATATTCGTACAGGGGTGGATTATGCTAGAGCTAGAAGCGTTGTCCCAGGCATACGGCCGGGTCTAGGGACTGGCCGTCACATTCGACCGTGAACCGAAGTACACCTCCTGACGCAGACGAGGCGGCGCCGATATCGCCAAGATACTTCCCGGCCGCCACCTGCTGCCCCACATCGACCCACACCGCTCTCAGGTTGGAGTACGTGGTGTTCACGTCCCCTGCATTCTTCAGGCTTACAGAGTATCCGCCGCCCTGCGCACGCGATACCCCAGTCACAGTCCCCGACAGCGCCGCCGCTACACTAGTTCCGGGAGCGCATGAGATGTCCAACCCGTCTCTGAACCGCCAGTCATCTGTGACCGGATCTCTGTACCAGCCGTACGCGCCAACCGTCTTGCCCTTGGCGGGCATTATCATGGTCTCCGGCTCTCTTGCCGGCACGTCGAGAGCTTCCATCGCCTGTGAATCCTGGGCCCTAGAGTCGTCATCCGGTTGCCCCTGTGCCGACGTGATATCCGCAGACGACACGGTCTGGGCCGGCGAAGCCTGGCCGGTCGTGGCGCGCCTGCCCGCCGTACTTGTGATGCCTGGGCCGATCCACGCTCCTACTACGAAGCCCAGAGCGAAGCAGACCGCCCACACAATCGGTAGAGTCCTTCTGTAGTTCTTGAGGAAGGAAAGTCTCATAAAACCACCTCAGGGCTATTTTTCCCCTGAGGCGATCTGCTGTATTCTTACACCCGTGTAGTAGTGGCGCAGGATCACGTCGAACGTATCGCCCCTCTGCGCCATGCTCGCGGCGCCCCACTGGCACATCCCCACACCATGCCCGTACCCGGTAGTCCGAAAGATCGTCTTGCCACCCTCAGAGCTGATGACGATGCGAGTAGACTTCAAAGATAAAGTCTTCCGTAGCTGGGCTGCAGATACCGGAACGCCGTACACGGACACGATGCTGGCGCGATCGGTGCCTGTGCGCGCCGCCACCCTTACTCCCGACGCCATGGCGGGCACACCGCGCGCTCCGATGCCCAGCGCTGCGAGAAGATGAGCGTTATCTACTGCGCGGGTCTCGGCTAGCTCCACACCCCGGCGCCCACATCCGCAAGCCACAGGGACCAGATATGGTATCCTTCGCCCCCAGACCTCTGCCGCGTCTTCCGTCATTCCTCCGCAACACGAGTGGTATACGGCGTCGATGAGCTGGCCATTGTATGTCATCACTAACCCGTAGGTGGATTCCACGGCGGCAATCACCTTTCGTATGTTCGGCAGATACGCCGCTTTGCCCCACTTGCCTACTAGCTCCTCGCGGGAATTCCACGCCTGGCAGTGAGAGGGATCGGTGCAGATCTGAGCGCCGCTCGGATGCTCATTGGCCATGCGTGCCGCATCATTTGCGAGCCGTCGCAGCGTGTAAGTTCTCGCAGCCACGGCCTGGGCTTTCAGCGCTTCCAACTCGAACGATGCCGGCATCTCCGCAGCCACTACTCCCACAAGGTAGTCCTGAAGAGAAAGACGCCGTACGACACGCGCAGAGTGGTCCCATACGGATATCCATATGTCGGTGGGCCGGACCAGACTAAGAGGACGCACGAGCAGAGCGATGGAGGCGGGAATCAGGAGCATTACGCCCACGCACAGGGCGACAAGTATGCTAGCAGTCCTTGCCACAGCTGTACCTCCTCCGCCCAGGCGGAAAGCCGTACAGTCTATTCGTGGCCGGGAAAGCTAGAACAGATGAATGTGAGACGAATGGGCTGAAGCAGAGGGGACAAAATGGAAGGCAGGATCCGACGGCTGAGATAGGCTAGACCGCCTTCTCGACCTCGGATTCGGTCAAGCGGCGAATATCGGCCCCTGCCCGGGCCAGCTTCTCTTCGAGCCTTTCGTAGCCGCGGTCCACATGGTACACGTCCGACACGACAGTCTCGCCCGAGGCGACTAGGCCGGCCAGCACCAATGCAGCGCCGGCCCGCAGGTCTGTGCATCTCACCTGAGCCGCCGACAGGCCGGGTTGACCCTCTATCATCGCACTCCGGCCGTCGATCTTTATCGAAGCGCCCATCCTGGCCAGCTCAGACACGTGCATGAAGCGGTTCTCAAAGACGGTTTCGGTTATCACCGATGAACCTGAGCTGATCGATGTAAGCGCCATGAACTGCGCCTGAAGGTCGGTGGGGAATCCGGGGTATGGCATGGTCTTGATATCGATGCCGGTAGGGCGTTGACGCATTTCCACATATATCGAGCCATCGTCGCGCTCTTCCACCGAAACGCCGGCTTCCCGCAGTTTCGCCGTGATCGGCTTCAGGTGTTCGTCGACCACGTTGTCGATGGCCAGCGAACCACGGGTCATGGCCGCAGCCACCATCAGCGTGCCGGCCTCGATCCGATCGGGAATCACCATGTGGCACGCAGGCTCAAGCTCAGCCACACCCTCTATTCGCAGCACATTAGTGCCCGCTCCCCTTACGTGCGCCCCCATGGAGTTCAGGAAGTTGGCCAAGTCCACTACCTCAGGTTCCTGAGCAGCATTTTCGATGAGCGTCATGCCGGACGCCAGCACTGCCGCCATCATGATGTTCTCAGTCGCCCCGACGCTGGGAAAGTCAAGATAGACCCGAGCTCCGGTGAGCCGGGCGGCTCTTGCCTCTATCTGACCGTAGCCCATGTCGATCTCGGCCCCAAGCGCGGCCAACCCCTTAAGGTGCAGATCGATGGGACGCGATCCGATTGCGCATCCTCCGGGAAGAGAAACGCGCACTCGCCCCATCCGCGCGAGCAGCGGCCCCATGACCAGAAACGAGGCGCGCATTGCCCTGACGAGTTCATATGGGGGTTCCACTGAGGATATGTCGGAGGCATCTACGGCGATGATCTTAGGTGAGCGAGACACCCTGGCGCCCAGCGACGATAGCACCCCGCACATGGTGTCGATGTCCTTAAGACGCGGAACATCCTCAATGCTCGATGATCCGGGCGCAAGGAGTGAAGCGGCGATTATCGGAAGCGACGCGTTCTTCGCGCCCCCCACACGCACTTCCCCATTCAAAGGCCTTCCGCCCCTGATGATCAGAGCCTCCACGCCGACTGCCCCCAATCACAATCCAATCGCCTGAAAGATGGCCCAATACCCCCGGGTAGTGTAGCACCGCGGCACGTCGGCGCACAACTAGTAAGATATGTAATCCGCTGCTCCGCTAGGCAAAATCAGCTGGGCGCTCATCAACCATGCCGAAATGATGCAATATTCCACTGACGATTCGCTTAGATGCCTTGCCGTCTCCATAAGGGTTAGGGGATTCCGCCATTTGGCGATACTTTTCTGTATTCGACAGAAGAATCCCTGCCTCTGTGCGGATACCTTCTCTGGATACGCCCACCAGTCTCAGGGTGCCCGCACGTAACCCTTCAGGTCGTTCAGTCGTACGACGAAGCACCAGTACAGGCTTGCCCAGCGCGGGGGCTTCCTCCTGCAGGCCCCCGGAATCGGTCATGACCATAAAGCATCTCTGCATCAAGCCGACCATGTCGGGGTAGCTTACCGGGTCGATCAGATAGCACCTGTCAACCCCGGATAGCTCACGAACTACCGTGCTTCGAACCCGTGGGTTGGGATGAACAGGCATAACCACCAAAGTGTCGGGGAACTCGCCGAGCACATCGCGCACAGCGCCGCAGATGGCCTCCAAAGGCTCTCCGATATTCTCGCGCCGGTGAGCAGTTACCAGAACCAGGCGCCTTCCCGTGAAATCGATAGATGCGAGCCTCGCATCGGCAAAGCCCTTTCGGGCAGCGGAAACAGCCAGAACCGCATCGACTACAGTGTTCCCTGTGACGTATATGTTCGATCGGGGGAAATTCTCCCGCAGCAGGTTGCCGAGGTGCTCACCAGTTGGAGCGAAATGCAGGTCCGAAAGGCATCCTACGAGCCTTCGGTTCATCTCTTCCGGAAACGGGTCGTACTTCTGATTGGTCCGCAGTCCTGCCTCGACATGCCCGACCTTGACTTTGCAGTAGAACGACGCCAGCGCGCCCACAAATGCGGTAGACGTGTCGCCATGAACCAAAGTAATGTCTGGGCGCTCTCGCTCAAGCACCTCCTGTAACCCGCGAAGGCCTCGCTCGGCGATGTCGAAAAGCGTCTGGTCATCGCGCATGACTCCTAAATCGTAGTCGGGAGTTATGCCGAAAACGCCGAGCACTTGATCCATCATCTCTCTGTGCTGCGCAGTTCCGCAGGTCACGGAATCGATCAACTCGGGATACTTGGATAGTTCATTGACAACAGGAGCCAGTTTGATTGTGTCGGGCCTAGTTCCAAAGACTGAGAGGACTTTGATATGTCGCATTCATGGACCTCCGTGCAAGTTAGTCCCGGCGGCGTATTTCCGACTTGAGCACCCCCGACCTGCCCCCAACGATTATCAGGGCACAGAACGCAGTTACCGTGCCACCTATGCCAAGACGCGGATCAACAGCAACAACGCCGCACGCAGTGGCTGCAAGCAGGGCACTTACTGCATAGAGAGTGAGCACCGCCTGACGCTGAGTCATCCCCATGGCCAGCAGCCTGTGGTGCACGTGGTCGCGATCGGCGCTCGATACAGGCACTCCGCGCCGAACACGGCGGAATATGGCAAAAGCGGTGTCGAGCACGGGAACTCCCATGACTATGACCGGCACTGCCAGAACCAGCGTGGCCGGGGTCTTCAGCGCGCCTATGGCCGAGATCCCGGCGATCGTGAACCCCAGGAACATGGCGCCGGCGTCGCCCATGAATATCTTGGCGGGATTGAAGTTATACCGCAAGAAACCAAGGGCGCTGCCGGCGAGGGCAAGCGACAGCACTGCCAGCCTAGACTGGTGATTTCCGAGCGCCGCCGCCGCCATTGCGAATGAACCGATGGCCGAAACCCCGGCCGCCAGGCCGTCCAGCCCGTCAATGAAGTTGACGACGTTCATGAAGGCCACGATCCACACAACAGTGATGGGTATTGAGAAAACGCCGAGGTATATCATGCCTCCGAACGGGTTCGTGACGAACTCGATCTTCACTCCGAACAAAACCACAATCACTGCCGCTGCTATCTGGCCGAGAAGCTTGTGCCGGGCTCTCAGCTCAGCCCTGTCGTCGGCTATGCCCAGCGCAACCGTGAATGCCCCTCCGGTTAGAAGCCCCAATGTGTTTCTATCGGGCCGTCCGAATGTCATTGCAGCGATAAAGAAGGCCGCGTACATGGCCACTCCCCCGAGAAACGGAACGGGCTGGGCGTGGATGTGTCGGCCTCTAGGATGATCCACAATACCGCGGGCCAGCGCGATCTTCCTCATCTCGGGAGTAAGGAGCCATGAGCATGCAGTAGAGAGCAACAGCGCTCCCAGGTACCTAGTCAAGTTGAAGCACTCCTACGTTAAGGCGCCTGCACCAGTTGTACGCCTGCCTCGGCGAGCATCTCACAGGACAGCCTGTCCGGGTAGCCGCCGGAGTACACGACCCTGGTTACGCCAGCGTTAATCATCATCTTGGAACAGACTACGCACGGATGATGCGTGCAGTACACAGTAGCGCGCGACAGAGCTACCCCATGCAGAGCCGCCTGGATAATCACATTCTGTTCCGCGTGCAGGCCGCGACAGAGCTCGTGCCTTTCACCCGACGGCACCTGCATCGATTCGCGAATGCACCCGACCTCGCCACAATGCCTGAGGCCGGAAGGCGCGCCATTGTAGCCAGTCGCCAGAATCTGCCTATCACGTACGGCAACCGCCCCCACCTGCCGGCGGAGGCATGTAGACCTGCTTGCCACTACACGCGCGATCTCCAGGAAATAGGCGTCCCAGGGGGGACGTTGCGACTGGCTCACACTCTCCACCTCACGAGTTCGGTCTTCTCCTATTTGGTGCCGAACAGCCGGTCGCCTGCATCTCCCAGTCCAGGCACGATGTATCCGTGCGAGTTCAGACATTGATCGACCGCCGCCACGTATATGTCCACGTCGGGATGGGTCTGCTGCACCAACCGTATGCCTTCCGGCGCCGCGATCAAGTTGACAAGCTTAATGCTGTTTGCGCCCCTGTCCTTGGCGAACTGTATTGCGGCACAGGCCGATCCGCCTGTGGCGAGCATCGGATCCAGCAAGATCAGCTCTCGTTCTGACACATCGGGCGGAAGCTTGCAATAGTATTCCACTGGACGGAGCGTATCGGGATCGCGGTACAGGCCGATGTGCCCAACCTTGGCAGCTGGAATCAGCTTCAGTACCGCATCCACCATGCCCAGGCCGGCTCGGAGAATGGCGACGACTCCGACCTTCTTGCCGGCGAGCTGCTTGCCGGTCGCCTGTCCAATAGGGGTTTCAACTTCAACAGTCTCGCAAACCAGATCACGCGTCACCTCGTACGCCATGAGCATGGCTACCTCTCCCACGAGATCGCGGAAGTCCTTGGGTCCGGTGTTCTTGTCTCTTATCAGCGTTATCTTGTGCTGGATCAACGGATGATCTATTACGTGAACCTTTCCCGTGGCTAACACCCCCCGTATTTACTTTCACACTCTGCGATCTTCTGAACCCTTGCGGCATGGCGACCCCCCGCGAACTGGGCAGTGAGGAAGATGTCGACAATACGCAGGATTGCATGGACGGAGATAGTGCGCGCCCCCACCGCCAAGACGTTGGCGTCGTTGTGTTCGCGCGCCGCGCGTGCAGTGAACTCGTCGTGGCACAGCGCAGCTCGGATGCCGCGAACCTTGTTGGCCGTTATCGACATGCCGATACCGGTGCCGCACACAAGAATGCCGCGATCGGCTTCGCCTCGCGCGACACTTTCTGACACGGCCACAGCGATATCGGGGTAGTCAACACTCTCGCGCGAATACGCACCCATGTCGCGGACTTCGTGCCCCTGTTCCTTCAGCGTCCGCAATACGTCCTGTTTCGCGTCGAAACCTGCGTGGTCGGACCCGACAGCGATTCTCAATCAGTCACCACCTCCGCTCTCCATCATCCCAGTCTGGCTGCGATAGAACTTCGTATCTCATCTCTGGCGTACCGGTAGACCTCAACCCCGCCGCCGAACGGATCGGCGATGTCGGACCCGGCAAGAAGGCACGCGCGGGGCGCGGCCAGCGGATCGAGCTCCAGAATGCGCTGGAGATGCCTGCGTTCCATTGCCAGAATAGTGTCGGCCTGCGAGACCATCTCGGGCGTAAGTGTGCGCGCACGGTGGCCTGCAAGATCCAGCCCCAGCTCGGCCAGGACGGCTACAGCATTATCAGTTGCCGGATCGCCGTCCACGGCGCTGATGCCCGCGGATTCGACCGTCCAGTCCTCGGGGTACGAACCGGATTCGATGAGGTTCCTGACTATGGCCTCAGCCATCGCGCTTCTGCAGGTGTTTCCGCTACACACCAGGAGGATCCGTCGCGGCATCTCATTCACCGTCCGTGCGATGAATTTCGCTGAAAAAAGCTCATTTCCTGCCTGATTCGCCCGGGCCGACAAGCCTTCCTCCCGCCGATCTCACCAGCCTATTCATTACGGCCAGGCCAACCCCGGCAGTATCGTAGGATTCGGCCAGTATGATCTGGACGCCCTCGCTATCCAGTTGCCTCATAGCGGCAAACAGCCTTGACGCCACCGATGCCAGGCAGAATCTGGACCCTACCTCTGCAATGACGGCCGTGTTTGGGATGTCGGCTCTCGCCACCATCTGGGCTGTCTCAGCACTGATCAGCAACCCTACCTGCTTGCCCGCCTCTGCCTCAGCCCGGGCCCTGCAGGCGATCGCCTGCACCTGAGCCTCCCATTCTCCTGTGAACAGCCACAGCTGGGCCCGGGGAGAATAATGCTCGTGGCGCAACCCGGGCGAGCGCGCCGGCCCTTCCTGTTCGTCTCCATCGGCAGCGCCCGTGCCATACTGGGGCAACACGCACACACCAGGCACGATGCGGCGGAGTTCCTCCACCGACACGCCACCCGGCCGAAGCACCATCGGAGGCGACGATGTGATGTCTAGCACAGTCGACTCTACCCCGATACCGGCCGGTCCGCCATCTACAATCATCTCAATCCTGCCTGCAAGATCTGCCCACACATGATCAGCCCTCGTAGGGCTGGGGCGCCCGGATATGTTGGCCGACGGCGCAGCGACTGGAAGCCCTGAAGCGCGGATCAGCGCCATGGCCACCGGGTGAGACGGCATTCGAACCGCAACTGTGTCGCCCCCCGCAGTGACCTCTCGGGCAATGTCACCACCCACGGGGAGGATAATGGTGAGGGGACCTGGCCAGAAAGCACGCGCAAGAGCCCAGGCGTCATCAGTAATGTCGGCGACGACGGCGCGCAAGTCGGCAAGACACGCTATGTGGACGATTAGCGGATTGTCCTGCGGCCTGCCTTTGGCCTGGAAGATGCGAGCAACGGCCCGTCCGTCGCGGGCATTGGCGCCTAGCCCATACACAGTCTCTGTGGGAAATGCAACGAGCCCGCCCGATCGCAAGATGGCAGCTGCTGACGACAGCTGCGCCTCGAGATCCTGAGACGGGCTCTTTGGATCGACTGCCATGCGCACAGTGTTGACCGGGGTTGCGCCATTGCGAGAACTGTCACAGCACATCGGTGTCACCCCTGACTCCCGGCGCCGAGCCGACAACAACGCGAATCGCGCCCGAGTAGTCGCAAATCGCCTCGAGATCGGCCAACCCCGCCTGCTCCAGGATATCAGACACCGAAGCCGCCTGGCCCTCACCTACTTCTAGCGCAACGAACCCACGCCCTGTGAGGCGGCTTGGCGCGCCATCAGCAATGCGACGGTAGAAGTCCAGGCCGTCCGGCCCTCCGTCCAGTGCCAAGCGTGGCTCATACCGCGATATCTCAGGGGCTAGAGAAGGAATATCGCTCGACGGCACGTATGGAGGGTTGGACACCAGCACATCCATATGCTCGAACTCTGTGCCGGATGTAGGCTCAAACAGGTCTCCCTGCGCAAAGAGGACGCGACCTGTGAGCCCCAATCCCGCCACATTGGATGCTGCCACCTCCAGAGCACCACCGGAAATGTCCGTTGCGAGCACCCGCGCTCCGGGAACTCCCCGCGCTATGGCACACGCTATCGCGCCGCTGCCGGTACCGATGTCTACTACTATCGGATCATCGATGCCCAAAGCAGCCAGCCGGCTGCACACCGCCTCGACCAGCACTTCAGTGTCGGGGCGCGGTATCAGCACGCGGCTGTCTACAGCGAAATCGAGCGACATGAATTCCTTGCGCCCGGTAACATACGCCACTGGCATCCGCCGTGCGCGACGCTTAAGAGCATCCCTGTATCGCTCCAACTCATCGTGGATGAGCGGACGGTCATGCTGAACGTACAGCTGGATACGCTCCATTTCGAGCACGTCGGCCAGCAAGACCTCGGCATCAAGCCTTGCGGACTCGACTCCGTTCCTTGCCAGAAAAGCGGTGGAGCGCCGAAGAATATCGATCAGCTGCGGCGCTTGAGAAGTAGTCGCTGCCGTGTTCATTGCCCCCAAACCGCCCCTATTCCGCTTTCTTCAGCCTCTCACTCTGTTCGCTCACAACGAGCGCCTCAATCATCTCGTCTAGGTCGCCATCGAGAAACTCGGTCAGCCGATGAGTAGTGAGCCCAATTCTATGATCCGTCACCCTGCTCTGGGGGAAGTTGTACGTGCGTATACGCTCGCTCCGATCCCCCGAGCCCACCTGCGTCTTGCGGGTCTCGGCGATGCCTGCTTCCTGCTCCTCCATGAGTTGATCCAGAAGACGGGCCCTCAGAACTTTCATGGCCTTATCCTTATTCTTGTGCTGCGATTTCTCGTCCTGACAGGTCACAACCATCCCAGTGGGGATGTGAGTGATCCTCACGGCGGAGTCGGTCGTATTCACGCTCTGCCCGCCGTGGCCGGACGACCTGAACACGTCCACCCGGAGGTCATTGGGGTCGATCTCGATGTCGACCTCCTCCGCTTCAGGCAGCACAGCAACAGTGGCGGCAGACGTGTGTATCCTTCCGGAAGCCTCCGTTTCGGGCACACGCTGGACACGGTGAACTCCGCTTTCGTACTTCAGGCGACTGTAAACTCGGTCGCCTGAGATCATGACGATGACTTCCTTGAACCCACCAAGCTCAGTTGGGCTGGAGCTCATGCTCTCAATCTGCCAGCCATTGCGCTCGGCATAGCGCGAGTACATCCGGAAGAGGTCTCCCGCAAACAGAGCCGCTTCATCGCCGCCTGTGCCGGCCCTGATCTCCATTATGACGTTTTTCTCGTCTAGGGGGTCGGACGGCAACAGGAGCACCTTGAGCTTCTCCTCAAGCGATGATTTGTCCTCCTCAAGAGACGCCAGTTCTGCTTCGGCAAGCTCACGTAGTTCCGAGTCGAGCTTGTCGCGGAGCATCTCCCCCGTCGCCTGAATCTCGCCCATAACCTTCTTGAGCTCGCGATAGTGCGCGACAATATCCTCGAGATCTGAATGGGCCTTGGTTACCTTCTTGTATCTCAGCTGGTCGGCTATGACCCCAGGCTCGGCCATTTCCCGCTCCAGCTCCTCGTATCGAGTTTCGATTTCCTTAAGCTTCTCGAACATGGTTAGTTCACCGCTTCATCTTTCTCGATGACTGCCTGGAGCGACACGATAGCCACTTCCAGCATGGAGTCATCGGGTTCGCGAGTCGTAAGTCGCTGCAGCGCAAGACCGGGCGCCCGCGCCCATTTCACTATGGGCGATGGATCAGGCCGCCCCGCGATCTTGAGTAGTTCATATGACACTCCGGCAAGAACCGGCAGCAGCAAGATACGGGTCACAATGCGTTCCCATAGAGCTTGCTTGCCCAGAAGAGAGTAGATGAGTACGCTCACCAACATCACTATGAGCAGGAAGTTCGTGCCGCAGCGCGCATGGGCCGTGCCGTGGCGCCGGGCGTTTTCCACAGTGAGCTCTTCGCCGGCCTCCCACGCAGCAATCGTCTTGTGCTCCGCGCCGTGATACGCAAATACGCGCTGAATATCGCGCAT
>ERZ795047.3740-NODE-3740-length-13288-cov-4.404141_pt1 | contig 13288 bp, 10 predicted proteins | sample MGYA00375131_ERZ795047 | MGnify/ENA primary metagenome ERZ795047 (study PRJEB30176, sample SAMN05720228) | activated sludge metagenome | isolation source: Anaerobic digester | place: Japan | collected 2015-05-20 ... | reverse complement strand
CCTTGTCCAGAGTTTTGGTGACCAGGCTCGCGCACTGATTGACGGAGGAGTGGATTATCTGCTGCTCGAAACCGGCCAGGACATGCGCAACATCAAAGCTGGCCTCATTGGAATTTGGGACGCCTTCAAGATTCTTAACCGTGAAGTGCCGGTTGCGGTTTCGGTCACCATCGAACCGATGGGGACGATGCTCGCCGGACAGAATGCGGAAGCGATCGTCGCAAGTCTCGAGCACGCCGACCTGCTGTACCTGGGCCTGAACTGCGCGACCGGCCCGGAGTTCATGACCGATCATCTTCGCACTATTTCGGAGCTGGCCCAGACGTTTGTTGCCTGCGTCCCCAACGCCGGACTACCCGACGAGGAGGGACACTACCTGGAAACTCCTGCCATGGTTGCAAATGTCCTCAACCGGTTCATCGCCGAAGGTTGGGTGAACCTGATTGGCGGCTGCTGCGGTACCACGCCTGCGCATATCGAAGCCATGGTTCGGCTCGCCTCCGGTCGCCCGCCACGTCCAGTGCCACGTCATGACAGGGTGTTTGTTTCCGGCACAGATGCCCTGGAGATCGAGGAATCCGTCCGGCCCGTGTTGGTCGGTGAGCGCACGAACGTTCTCGGAAGCCGGCTTTTCAAGCGTTTGATCGCGGAAGGAAAGTACGACGAGGCCAGCGAAATCGCGCGTCGACAAGTCAAGAACGGGGCTCACATAATCGACGTCTGTCTGCAGGACCCTGACCGCGACGAAGCTGAGGACATGAGGAAATTCCTGGACCAAGTGGTTCGCAAGGTGCGGGTTCCCTTGATGATCGATACCACAGACCCGGAGGTGATGGAGGAGGCGCTTACATACTGCCAGGGAAAATCCATTTTGAATTCCATCAACCTCGAAGACGGAGAAGAGCGCTTCAAAAAGGTCGTTCCGCTGGCCAGGAAATACGGCGCTGCCGTAATCGTCGGCACGATCGACGAAGACAAGCAGCGAGGAATGGCGGTCACACGGGAGCGTAAACTCGAGATCGCTCTTCGATCGTACGATCTGCTCGTGAATAGATACGGCCTTAAGCCAACCGCCATCATATTCGACGCCCTGGTATTCCCTTGTGCAACTGGAGACGAAAACTACCGAGGCTCGGCTCCTGAAACCATCGAAGGCGTCCGACTGATCAAACAGGCGCTTCCGCAGGTTAAGACTATTCTCGGAATCAGCAACGTCTCCTTTGGCCTCCCTCCCGCCGGACGCGAAATCGTGAACTCCGTTTTTCTGTATCACGCCACCAAAGCCGGCCTCGACATGGCCATTGTAAATTCCGAGAAAATTGAACGATACGCCTCCATTCCCGAAAAGGAGCGCCAGCTGGCCGAGGACGTACTGTTCAGAACCAACGATCAGACGATCGCGGCGTTCGCCGCGCATTTTCGAGATGCCGCGGATCGGCGCACGCCTCAAACAGCCGACCTGCCGCTCGACCAGAGGCTGGCAAACTATATCGTGGAGGGAACAAAGGACGGCCTCATTGAGGATCTCGACCTTAAACTCCGGGAAATGTCGCCCCTGGATATCATTAACGGCCCTCTCATGAAGGGCATGGACGAGGTCGGCCGCCTTTTCAATAACAATGAGTTAATCGTCGCTGAAGTGCTGCAGAGCGCTGAGGCGATGAAAGCGGCGGTGGCTTACCTTGAGCAGTTCATGGACCGATCAGAGACCGGCGGGAAAGGTGTGGTCATTCTGGCCACGGTCAAAGGCGACGTGCATGACATCGGCAAGAACCTTGTCGACATCATCCTTTCGAACAACGGCTACAAAGTCATTAATCTTGGCATCAAGGTCCCTCCCCATGACCTGATCCAGGCGGTCAGAGAACACCGCCCGGACGTTATCGGCCTTTCGGGACTGCTGGTCAAGTCTGCCCAACAAATGGCTGTCACCGCGGCCGAACTTTCCAAAGCAAACATTTCCGTTCCTCTGATGGTGGGCGGCGCCGCATTGAGCCGACGCTTCACGCGGCTTCGAATCGCCCCCGAGTATACAGGTCCGGTCGTTTATGCCAGGGATGCCATGGAGGGGTTGGAACTGGCCGCACGGTTGCTGGATCCGGTACGCCGCCGCGAACTGGAGCAGCAGCTGTGTCAGGAGCAATTGACGCTCACCCAGACAAAAAAGGCCGCATCCGAACCTGCACCTGCCCCCGTGCTCAAGTCAGTCGATCTTCTGGAATCAGTTCCCTCTCCGCCGGATTTCGACAGACACGTGCTTAACGGCATATCCCCGGATGAGGTCTGGAAATACCTGAACCCGAGCATGCTGCTTGGAAAACACATGGGTCTGAAAGGTCGAATACGGCAGAAGATCGAGGAGGGGGATCAGAAAGCCCGAATGCTCCTCGAGTTGTTTGAGGAGCTCAAGAGCGAGTGCCGGCAAGGCGCCATGCAGATCCACGCTGTCTGGCAATTCTTTGTCGCTCAATCCTCAGGCAACTGTATTCGCCTCTACCACCCCGACGGGCGCCTGGCTGAAGAATTCGAATTCCCAAGACAGGCGGACGGCCAGCGTTTATGCCTGGCTGATTATGTATGGGGCGAAGACCGCCCGCTCCAGGATTCCGTGTGCCTGTTTGCCGTAAGCGCGGGTAAAGGGATCCGAGAGGTGGCCGACCGGTACCGGGAACAGGGACAGTTCCTGAAAAGTCACGGGATTCAGGCCCTTGCCTTGGAATCGGCCGAGGCTGCCGCCGAATGGCTGCATTCAAAACTCCGGGGCTTGTGGGGCTTTCCGGATTCGCCGGAAATGACGATCAGGGAGAAGCTGCAAGCGCAATACCGGGGGAAACGTTACTCTTTTGGCTATCCTGCCTGTCCTGCGCTTGAAGATCAGGCCAAACTCTGGCGTCTGATCCGACCCGACCTGATCGGGATCGAGCTAACCGAGGGCTTCATGATGGAGCCGGAGGCCTCCGTCAGTGCAATGGTGTTTCACCACCCGCAAGCGAAGTATTTCTCGGCCGAGGTCACCTGACACCAGCCGGCGGCAGCCGAGCCGTCTGACGGCGGTCAGGCTGTTGCCAGTATCTGTATGGCACGGTCAATGTCTGAACGGTTCACGTCTTTGTGCGTGACAAATCGAACCTCATGCGGTCCGATGGCGCTGATCAGAAGACCTCGTTCTCTCGACCGCCGCACCAGTTCGGTGCTTGTGCATCCTACCACCTCGGCAATCACGATATTGGTTTCGACATCCTCCGGGGTTAGCCGAAAACCATGTATATTCGCCAGTTTCTCTGCCAAACGTTTGGCGTTCTCGTGATCCTCGTAAAGTCGGCAGGGCATCTGTTCAAGGGCCACAAGCGCAGCGGCAGCAAGGACTCCGACCTGGCGCATACCTCCGCCAAACATTTTTCGAACACGCCAGGCTTCCTGGATGAATTCCTTCGTTCCCAGCAGCATAGAGCCAACCGGGGCGGAAAGCCCCTTCGAGAAACAAAACATGACGGAATCGCAGCCCTCTGTCAGATCACGAACGCTCGTTCCAAGCGCAGCGGCCGCGTTAAATATCCGTGCGCCGTCCAGGTGAACCGGCAACCCCTTGAGGTGAGCGCGATCAGTTATATCCTTTGTCGCCTTGGCAGACAGGACCCGGCCGCCAGCCATGTTGTGAGTATTTTCGAGCGTAATAAGGCCAGTGCGAGCCCGATAGTAAACGGGAGGACTCAAAACAGCCTCGATTTGCTCCCAGCTTAGAAGACCGCGCTCCCCAGGCACCGGACGCGCCAGGCATCCGGAAAAAGCCGCCATGGTAGCCATTTCATAGTTGAAGATGTGAGCGCGTTCTTCTACAACGACTTCCTGGCCCGGCTGCGTATGAAGCTTGATCGCAACCTGGTTTCCCATCGTCCCGCTCGGTACAAAAAGCCCCGCTTCCTTGCCGAAAATCTCTGCAGCCCGGTCCTGCAACCGGTTCACGGTAGGGTCTTCGCCATAAACATCGTCTCCAACCTCGGCTTGGGCCATAGCCTTCCGCATTTCCTCGGTTGGAGTCGTAACGGTGTCGCTCCGAAGGTCGATGATCCGCTCCAAAGTGCCTCCTGTAACGGACGAGGATAGCACAAAGCTAGAAGCCAGAAGCCAGAAGGGGTCTGGCTCCTGGCTTCTGGCTTCTGGCTTCTAGCTTTTGACTACTCATCCTCGGGCACTTTCCCATATCGAATCGTCGTTCCCACTTCAAACTTCTTGTAGTTCTCATAGGTGATGAACTGACGAACGTGTACCTCGCGGCGGTTAAACAAATCTCCGAAGCTGAGGGTGTCGTCTGCTTTCGTCCAGGTTGGAAACCAGTGGACGCCATCGATCTGTTCCCTCACAGTCTCAAACTCGGGAAATTTGTTGTCCCTGTAATCAGGCACAGCTTTCCCGCGGGTCATCACAATCTGGAAGTCAATCTTATCGACCCAAATTCGCCCTTTGAAGTAGCGTTTGTCCTTCTTGATTTTGCGCGGTTCAACCTCGAACACGTATGTATCCAGTTCATCGACCCGTTCCTCCCCTTTGTACTCGATTTTGTATTCGGGTAACTGGTCCGAGGTAAGGACAAAGGGCTGAAGTCCTACCGCGTCAGAAATGTCCTCTTTACTTACTCCGACAGACCGCAGTTCTCCCCGGTCAGAAATGACCCGGGTCTGACGTTTCCCGTCTGTCGTGAAATAGACTTCAATCTCCATTAACCGGCGTTCCCTCACGGCGCCGGAAGGACTCAGAACTTGAAACTCCACTTTTTGCGTATAGGTGTACTGCTCCCATAGCTTTTTGAATTCTGTTTCCTTCTGGGCGAATTTCCGGATGATCTCTTCCGGATTCACCTCATCATCAAAAGCCGAAAGCGGCGTCAGGAAAAGAATCGGTATCCAAACGGCCAGAAAAATTCGTCCCATGAAATACTTGATGGCAAAAAGATAGAAAAATCTCGAAAAAAGCATCGTAGATTTTCAACCTCGAGCGTTAATTGTAGTGAAACACATGCTAAACGCCCTGATTGACTACCTGCCGGCTTCAAGGCTTTCCCTGACCGACTGGGAGTATTTGTCTGATCTGGAGCTGATAGCCCTGCTGTTAACTCCCGGGAGTTCGGAAATCGACTCGTGGCGCCAAGCCAATCGACTGCTCGCCCGATTTAAGACCCTTCACAATCTTAGCAAAGCGCCCTACCCGGAACTGCGGTTGTGTGGGCTGAATCACCGCAAGGCAATCGCCCTGCTTGCCGCCTTCCAATTGCGCTGCCGCCTGGCGAATCATACGCTCATTCCCGGGAAAAGCTTCCGCTCGAGCGCCGAGATTTATGAGCATTTCCGGGTTCAGTTCGAAGACTTAAGAAAGGAGTGTTTCTGGAACGTCCTCCTGGACGGCAAGAATCGGATAATCAAGACAGTGAGAATCTCCGAGGGGTCACTCACGTCTGCTATGGTCCATCCCCGGGAGGTGTTTCGCCCGGCTATTCAAGAAGCTGCCGCCGGCGTGTTGTTCGTCCATAACCATCCAAGCGGAGACCCGACGCCCAGCGAGGAAGATGTCCATATCACCCGCCGGCTCGTCGAAACGGGTAGAATAATCGGGATCAGGGCCCTCGATCATGTTATTATTGGCCGCTCCAGGTATTTCAGCTTTGCAGACCAGGGCCTCCTGACATGAAAACTCTGAACACTCCACTCGATAAAGTTTTTTTCGACGTGAAATGGCCCGAGAACAGACCGTTTCAAATGGTCGGATTCGGGCTTAATGCTGTCGACTGGGTTTGCATTGTACCCCGTTATCCCGAGCACAATTCCAAGATCCAGATGGAAGCGCTTTTCAAAATGGGGGGCGGACAAGTGGCCACCGCAGCCGCGATGTGCGCCCGCTACGGGATGCGCGTCCGCTATATAGGTCGTGTGGGCGATGACGAGATCGGCAAGTTCTCGCTCGATGATCTGCACAAAGAGCCAATGGAAGTCTTGGTAGACGTCGTCAATGACGCCTTCAGCCAGTTCTCAATCATCATCGTGGACAGGGTGACAGGTGAACGAACGATTATCTGGGACCGAGACCCTAAGTTGCAGTGTCTTGATTACGAAATACCGCGCGAGCACATCGTCGAAGGCCAACTCCTCCACATTGACGGACACGATCAGGCGGCGGCTATCAAAGTGGCCCGTTGGGCGCGCGCCGCAGGCATGAAGGTTTCGATCGACATCGATAAGGTGCAGCCCGGCGTCGAGGAACTTCTCGAGCTGGTCGATTTTGTCCTCCCCAGTCAGCATTTCGTTATGCAGTTTGCCGGGACTAAGGATTGGAAGAAAGGCGTACGGACCTTGGCTACCGTAACCAAGGGATTCATCGGGGTGACGTGCGGAAGCGCCGGCAGCGCGGCGCTTTGGGAGAACGAGATCTTCCAGATCCCGGGAATAAAGGTTCAGGCAGTGGATACCACAGGCGCCGGAGACGTTTTTCACGGAGGTTTTATCTACGGGCTATTTCAAAACTGGAGCGTACAACGCTGCCTGCGGTTCGCCAATGTCGCCGGTGCTCTCTCCTGCACTCGCCTAGGCGCCCGGGCCAGCATTCCGACTCTCGACAGTGTTCTCGCGCAGATGATGTGCGAGTGAGGCTGTGAAATTAAGGCACAGAGACAAAAAGGCCAAGAGCTTGCCGCTTTGTGCCTGAGCTTCTGGAGCATACCCGCCCGCTCATATGGAACGACTCATTCTCAAGGCAAAAGAAGACAGACGACTGCGGCGCGGACATCTCTGGGTCTTCTCAAATGAGGTCGAGCATCACCCGCAGGCCCAGCCAGGCGACATCGTCGAGGTGCTCACCCATGAGGGAGAAAGCTTTGGCAGCGCTTTTTACCATCCCCACTCTCTAATCAGCGCGCGTCTGTTGCTTTCCGATGTTCAGGAACTGGATCAGGCCTTCTTCGAGGAACGCTTGGCCCAGGCCGCCAGACTTCGCAGCACTCTTTTTCCGGATGAAACCTGCTACCGCCTGGTTCATGGCGAGAGTGACTGGCTTCCCGGGCTGCTGGTCGATCGGTTCGGCGATTACCTGGTCGTGCAGGCGACCACGGCCGGCATGGATCGCCGGCTCGAGATCATAACTGACAGCTTTAAGAGACTCTTCAGGCCGCAGGCGGTGATTGAGAGGAATGATTCCTCGCTGCGAGCCTACGAGGAGTTGCCGGAAAGGACGGGCGTTTTGTATGGGGAGGAGACCGGGCCGGTTGAGATCGTAGAAAACGGCATTCGATACCGCGTTGACCTGCTACAGGGGCAAAAAACGGGCTTCTTTCTGGATCAGAAACTGAATCGGCAGGCCGCAGCCCGTTATGTCAGGGGCAGGCGAGCTCTGGACTGCTTCTGTAACCTGGGCGGTTTCTCATTCCATCTGGCCCGAGCGGGCGCTACGGCCGTCACTGGAGTTGATATCTCCGAATCCATCATCGAAAGAGCGCGCGAGAACTGCCTGCTTAACAGCTTTTCCAACGTGACCTTCTTGAGAGACGACGCCTTCTCGTTCCTGGAGAAAGAGGTAAACGACGGCCATACTTTTGACCTCATCGTCCTGGACCCGCCCTCTTTTGCCCGCAGTCGGAAGACGGTCAGCTCCGCCAAGAAAGGCTACCGCCGTCTTAACGAACTGGCTTTGCGAGCCCTGGCAGAAGAAGGGATACTCGTGACCGCCTGCTGCTCATTCCATATTTTCGAAGAGGTCTTTCATGATTTAGTCACCGAGGCTGCCATCCGGGCAGATCGCCGCGTGCGACTGCTTGAATGGCGTCATCAGGCGCCTGATCACCCGGTTCTTCCCGCCATGCCCGAGACCCGCTATCTCAAGATGGGGATTTTCCAGGCAATGTAGCGGTCCGTCTTTCTGATTCAGGATTCGTTAACCTGTCTTCGCCGTCGATAAATCCAGACAAGAGCCAGGGTTACGAGGAGGAAAGAGGCTGCGCCCAGCACGTCCGCCAGGATGTCGGACCAGGACGGAGATCGGTGCGGAACGAAACTCTGGTGGAATTCATCGGTAGCCGAATAGAGTGAGGAGAAGAAGAAGGCGCCGACCGCCCGCTTGGCGGTAATCTTTTTTTGTAATCCGCGAGTTAACGCCCAGAGAAGGGTGAGGGCGAAGACACCGTACAACACGAAGTGTCCGACATAATCCGGCGCCAGATTCTGTCCAGGCGGATTGCTGGAGCTAGATAGCCAGAAAATGAGGAGGGCAACAACGAGGGCCGGCATCCAGTGTTTCATCCACGTTACCATGGAATGAAGTACATGAGCCAGCCCGCAACCAAAGAACCGACAACCATGTATCCGAGCATTGTCAGGAAATACCGAGCGCGACGATTCTCGGCTTCTTTGCTGATCGCCGTGAAAAACGAAGTCACCACCAGGGCGAAAATCACCAGTCCGAGATAGTGGTTCATTGCTTCCTCCCGGTTGCGATATCGAAAACGTCAAGGACCAACAGGGAGTTCAGCAATCCAGCAGTGTACAGGTAGGTATTCCCGTACTCGTATCCGTAAGCACGGATATCGCCCGCTCCCCAGTCAAAAAGCCGCCCGAGGAAATAAGGCAGACCAATACAAAGGTCGGCATAAAACTTGAGCAAACCGAAAAACCCGGGAGTAAGACCGAAGAGGACACCCTGCTGGTAGAGCCCCAGAACAAACAGAAGTATCACACCGACGAAAAAGAGGATCGCTCGTTTCCATTTCCCCAGCATCAGGTGGCCGCCGCCCGGTATGAGCCATGCAACGACACACGTTAACATCACGTTCGGCATGAAGATTGAATAATAAAGCGCTGCCCCTCCTGAGATCAAGCCAGCCTTATCCGTGTTTTCCGCGTTATGCGAGCTATCCGCGGGGTATCCTTCCCGCGGATAGCTCGCATAACACCGATAACGCTTGTCAGTTTGGCGTGATAGCCTGAGAAACGCGCGTCATGTCGGTAGAAAATGCTTTAAATCAGCTCAGGCCGCTGAGAAGAAGAGGAACGATTACCGCTTGGGTCGAACAGGAGGCCAGCCCCGGCAGCTATTCAGAATTGCCCCCGGATCTTGCTCCCGGGGTGGCGGCGGCGTTGAAGCGCCGCGGAATTGGTCGGCTTTATTCCCACCAGGCCGAGGCTTACGATTTCGCCAGCCGCGGAGAAAACTTCGTGGTTGTAACCCCTACTGCCTCGGGGAAAACTCTCTGTTACAACCTCCCGGTCCTTCACAACCTGTCATTGGATCCTTCCGCTCGGGCGCTGTACCTGTTTCCAACCAAGGCACTGGCACAGGACCAGCAGGCCGAATTGCAAGAGATGATCGGCGCCGGCCAACTTGGTCTGGGCGTGAACACCTACGACGGGGACACGCCTGCAGATATGCGCAGGAAAATTCGGGAGCATGCGCGGATAATCCTGACCAACCCGGACATGCTGCACACCGCGATCCTTCCACACCATCCAAAATGGGTGCAGCTTTTCCGTAATCTGCGCTATGTCATTATCGATGAGCTCCATACCTACCGGGGAATTTTCGGCAGTCACGTATGCAACGTGTTCCGTCGCTTGAAACGCGTGGCTGCATTCTACGACTCGCAACTCCAGTTCTTCTGTGCTTCTGCCACTATCGCGAATCCGGCGGAGCTGGCCGAACGGCTGGTTGAGGAGCCGGTTCGACTGATAAATAGCAACGGCGCGCCACGGGCCGCGAAGGATTTCATTTTCTACAACCCGCCGGTCATTAACCCGGAGCTTGGCCTGCGTCAAAGCGCGATTTCGGCTGGGCGATCGCTCATGAAACGGTTTCTCCGCGAGAACGTGCAAACCATCGCATTCGCTTCGAGCCGCGTGAACGTTGAAGTGCTCCTTCGGTATCTGCAGCGCTCTCTGCACAAACACCCGGCCGATCGAGTGCAGGTCCGGGGATATCGAGGTGGATATCTGCCAAAAACGCGACGGGAGATAGAGCGGGCGTTACGTGAAGGTGGACTCCTGGGCGTAGTCAGTACGAATGCCTTGGAACTCGGCATCGATATAGGAAGCCTGGAAGCTTGCATTCTGGTCGGATACCCGGGATCGGTCGCCAGCACCTGGCAGCAAATGGGACGTGCAGGCCGCCGCACGGGCCGGTCTGCTGCCATCCTCATAGCTCGCAACCTTCCGCTCGACCAGTTCATAATTACCCATCCGGACTACTTTTTTGGCCTCTCTCCTGAGCATGGGCTGATTCACCCGGATAACCTTCAGATACTGGTCAGCCACGTAAAGTGTGCTGCTTTTGAACTGCCGTTTCAGCAAGGTGAAAAATTCGGGAAGGAAAACCTGACGGAGATCCTCGAGTTTTTGACTGAGCAGCGAATCCTGTGCAAGTCAGGAAACTCCTTTCACTGGAGTGATGAGAGTTATCCTGCCGATCAGGTCAGCCTCCGCCATGTGGCAGAAGAGAATTTCGTCGTTCTGAACAGCGACGAAGACAACCGTGCCATCGCGGAAGTCGATTTCGACAGCGCGCCAGAGTTGATTCACAAAGACGCGATCTACATGTGCGAAGGCCGCCAGTACTATGTCGACACTCTCGACTACCCGCGTCGGAAGGCCTACGTGCACGAAGTCAAAATCGACCACTACACCCAGGCCATAACTTATTCTGGTCTGCGAGTCCTGCGGATTGAGGAATCCCGCGACGAGAATCACGCCACGGTGGAGCACGGGGAAGTTCACCTGGTAAAGAAGTTCCCTGGCTTTAAGAAAGTCAAACTGTACACGCATGAAAATCTGGGTTACGGGAAGATCGAGCTTCCTCTTCACGAACTCCACACCACGTCGTACTGGTTTTCGGTCAACGAGCGAGCCCTTCCCCCTTCCTTGACCCGTACAGAAATCATTTATGCCTTTCTGGGGATTGCTTATGCTTTGCACTACCTGGCATCTCTGCTTCTCATGTGCGATGTCTCGGACATCGGGCGTAGTGTAGGAGACCGAACGGCCGGTTGGTTTGCCAAGTCCGGCCGCGAGGGCCTTGGTTTTTATTCGGCTTCAGGAGAGTCAGAAACGACAACCGCAGATCAACTGATGACCTTTGATCCCACGATTTTTCTTTATGACAACTATCCGGGAGGGGTCGGCTTCTCGGAGGCCCTGTTCCAGAACCATGCCGGACTGCTCCGACAAGCCCGGCAATTGATTGCCGCTTGCCGCTGTCAGCATGGTTGTCCCTCGTGCGTGGGACCGGTCGACGAACTGGGAAAGAGAACCAGGCAGGACTCGCTGGAAATTCTGGCTGCACTGACGTCGTAGCGCAACATTCTAAATGACAGCAGATGTCGCACCCGGCACGTGAACGGAAAAAAGACAGACCATGGACCTGAAGTCTCGGCTGCAACAACTATACGGATCAAGACCTGCAGCAGACAGTGATTTGCGCAAACGGCTCGAGCGACTTCATCGCCGGGACATGGCCGATATCGCCGAGCACTTAGAGGGATACTGGCACGAGACCTCGTCGGGGAGCGTCATCCGAGTTGAAAAAGAGATTTCTCCTTTCTACTTGCATGGAGATCAATCCTTCGACCCCATCTGGGAGCTTCCCGAGACTGCTGTGTCTCTTCTGGCCGGCGATCCTGCCTTTGCGGCGTTTGATATCTCATCAACGCTTTTCCTTGACACCGAGACGACCGGTCTGGCAGGTGGCGCCGGGACTTACCCATTTCTTATCGGCATCGGTTTTTTTGTAAACCGGACCTTTCGAATCGTTCAGTTCTTCCTGCCCGATTTCGAATCCGAGCATGCGTTCCTGTCCGATTTTTCCGATCTGGTCTCAGGCCAGGGACCAGCCTCAGACTTCAAATTCCTTGTCACCTTCAACGGCAAGAGTTTCGACCTGAGCCTGCTCGAAAACCGATTTGTCCTGCAGCGGCTCGAAAACCCATGCCGCCGACTGCTGCATCTTGATCTCCTTCACCCCTGCCGGCTCCTGTGGCGCGACGCCCTCGAGAATTGCAGCCTGCAGACGCTCGAGAGGCACGTTTTGAACTATGATCGGTTTCCGGATTTGCCGAGTCATTTGATCCCGATAAGTTACTTCAACTACCTCCATTGGGGTGAGTTCGGGCCGCTCAGGGAAGTTCTGGAACATAACCGCCGGGACATCATCAGCATGGCGGTTTTGCTCGGAATTGCCGGGCGGTGCGTGACCCTTCCGGAAGCGAGTCCGGCGGTTGACGCAGTGTCGCTGGCCCGCTTTCACTATAGGCGTGGTCGGCTTTCGGATGCCGCCAGTTATTTCGAAAGGAGCCTGGATGACGAGCGATGCGTTCGGCGACGGGCGGAAGTGCTGTACAATCTCGCCCGGTTACGCAGGCGACTGGGTGAAGACGATGCCGCTCTCGAACTCTGTCTTGCTCTCATCCGGGAAGACCCCTTCCCGCCCCTGCAGGCGTTTGAAGAAGCAGCCAAGATCCTGGAGCATCGAAAACGAGCCTTCCAACAGGCCCTCGACCTGGTCTCCACAGCTCTGACGCTTTACCCGAATCGCCCAGAACTCGAACGGCGCCGCTTCCGCCTGACGTGTCGCCTGGAGGGGAAAAAGTGGTATTGAGTTGTATCCAAGTCCTGATCCACGGATTGGGAAATAGTCGGCGCAATTATTGTCACCAGTAAGGGGGACGTTGTATCATTCCCCAACTATGCAAAAAATCAGGATCTTCACACCCGGACCTACGCCACTGGCGCCTGAAGCACAACTTGCCATGGCGAGGCCGATTATTCACCACCGAACGCAGGAATTCAAAGAGTTATTCCTTGAAACACGTCGTCTTTTGCAGGATATTTTCAAGACCCAGAATGAAATTCTGATCCTGACTTCATCAGGTACCGGTGCCATGGAAGCAGCGGTCTGTAACCTCTTCTCGCCTCAGGACCAGACCCTGGCAGTCGTGGCCGGAAAGTTCGGCGAGCGCTGGGTCGAGATTTGCCAAGCCTTTCAGATCCCCTGCGTCAGCCTGACAAAGGAGTATGGCGACGCCGCAACTGCAGAAGAAATCTGTGAAGCGCTTGAGCGTCATCCCGACACCAAGGGGTTGTTGATTCAGGGGTGCGAGACCTCAACGGCCACCGCCCATGATCTGGAAAGCATAGGGAACATGGTTCGCCGGGAGTTCCCGGAAGTCCTTATAGTAGTGGACGCAATTACCACCGCCGGCTGCCAGCCGCTCGAAACCGATGCCTGGGGGCTGGACGTGGTCATCAGCGGGTCGCAAAAGGCTTTT
>ERZ795047.3737-NODE-3737-length-13291-cov-8.084542_pt1 | contig 13291 bp, 9 predicted proteins | sample MGYA00375131_ERZ795047 | MGnify/ENA primary metagenome ERZ795047 (study PRJEB30176, sample SAMN05720228) | activated sludge metagenome | isolation source: Anaerobic digester | place: Japan | collected 2015-05-20 ... | reverse complement strand
GGTATTAGTACCGTGGATGTAGCTTACCGAGCCTGTGATACCTTCGCCTGTGATAGCAGAGGCGTTAAAAGAGGTTACCTGCTCACCGGCTACCCAAAGAGGATAATTTTCTAATTCTGGACAAGTATAACTACCTGTAGCATTAGTTATTTGATACCCGGTGCCTGTAGCTGGATAACCATATAGTTTCCAATTCTTGTCGCTTGCATTGTTTCCGTTTGTAGCAAGGACAAAAGCCTCTACGTTAGCTTGAGCCTGCCCGCTTACGTATATTCTTGCATCGTCGCTCGCTTGCCTTTGCGGTAATTGACAATAAATTTGGTCTAAACCTAACGTGGTGCTTGTGCAAGGATTATTGTAGCAATACAATTCTCTCAATTGATTTAACCCCAATATATTTATTAAACTTTGAAGCTGGTTACCATTGCAATACAAAGCTTTCAAGCTAGTTAAGCCCTGCACATTTAAACTTGTAAGCCGGTTAGAAGAGCACGTCAATTGTAGCAATTGAGTTAAGCCTGATACATTTAAACTTGTAAGCTGGTTATTCCTGCACTCCAAGTATTGCAATTGATTTGAGCCCGATACATTTAAACTTGTAAGCTGGTTATCCCTGCACTCCAAGTATTGCAATTGATTTGAGCCCGATACATCTAAGCTTGTAAGCTGGTTAAAACTGCAAGTCAATCTTTGCAATTGATTTAATCCCTGCACCTTTAAACTTGTAAGCCGGTTACCATAGCACCCCAATTCTTGCAAGTTTGTCAATCCCGATGCATCTAAGCTTGTAAGCCGGTTACCATCGCAATACAAATTTTTCAAGTTAGTTAATCCCGATACATCTAAGCTTGTAAGCTGGTTAGCATAGCACGTCAACCATTCCAATTGATTTAAGCCCGATACATTTAAACTTGTAAGCTGGTTTAAATAGCAAGACAATTGTTGCAAGCCTGTATTTCCGCTTGCATCAATGGCTGATACAGGATTTCTCCATCCTGTATTATCTATTCCGCTACAACCAAAGCCTGTGATATTTCCATATACTTTTAGGCTGGTTCCTTCGGGTGTGTAGTTTGTATAGTCTGTCGGATAGCTTGTACCTGCTGTTGCTGTTTGGTAGGTGTCGGGGGCTGTTTCTATCCAAACAGGCGTGTTAGCTGCCGCAGCTTTCATCCTCATACGGACGAGAGCGCCTGCTGTAGTTGCGGTCAGCTCTATTACAGGTGAGCCTGCGGGTGGCGTGTCTTGTGCATAGGCTTTGCCTGTTGTGATTATTGCCAATAGTGTAAAGGCAATCAACGTGAGTAATTTTTTTGTCTTCATAATCAGTTTGTTTAAATTAATATTACTATTTTACAAATTCTATATTCAATAAAAAACAGCCCCACACCTATTTGGCACAGGGTAAAATAAAGTCAAAATCTTATAAAGGTGTAAATAAATGTTAAATATGGGGGAGTAAAATAAGAGCTGTACTCGTACGAAATAATTCGGCAAGTTGTGTCGAAATGTTTCCGTCAAGTCTATAAGTTGATTTTGCTTTCATCAGGCAGTTACATTTACGCTACAAAGTAACGAAAATAAAATGAAAACAACAAATAAATTTAACAACTAATTTTTACGCTTTATCCTGCCTCTTAATCCCCCTAAAAGAGATGATTGTTTAGTGTGTAGTGTTGAATGTTTAATCGGTGAATTGTTTAACTGTTTAATGTTTAGTGTGTAAATCTGTCAATCCGTAAATTTGTAAACTTGCGCTAATTAAGACGTATAAAAAAAGGAGAAACCAAGGTTTCTCCCTTTTTGTGATTATTGCATGTATTTCGCTTTGATTTTATTGGCAGCATCGATACTTGCAGGATTGTTGGGGTCAATCAACGCAGCATCTAATTTCGGGATTTTAATGGTAATACCTTTTTCCAATTTGTTCGGATGGGGTATCTTGTCGATATTGGCTTCGTAGATGTAAACCCAAAAAGCTTGTTCGCCGTACCATTTGCGTGCATATTGTGCCAGACGGTCGCCTTCGCTCACTTTTTCTTTACCCATGAATTTGGTGTAGCGTATCGGTTCGGGAATAATATTGCCCAACGAATCGCACATTTCTCCTTTTTCGTTCAACGGAATAATTTCTACACGCCTATCCTTTGAGCGTTGGTGTTCTTTGGCGTTGTAGCGGAACGGCTGATAGGAAGCGAATGCTCTAACTGTGATTTGATTGTTAGCTACGCCTTTTTCTTTCAGTAGTTTGGCTATCACATCGGCGCGCTTTTTCGACAGTTTTTCATTGTATTTGTCGCTACCTATGCTGCACGTATGACCATTGACGGAAATTTTCATTGTCGGAGAAGATTTCAATACATCGGCTATGTTGTCCAACAAATCGGCAGGTTCTACTTTGGGGTCATACTTGTCGAAATCGAACCAAATAACGGCGGTTTGCAGCATTTTATCCAAACGTTGCTGTGCCTGTTTTTCGATGTATTTTATTTCTACATTGGTAACTGTGTCGCGAATTATCAAAGTGTCCACAATACAGATGGTGTCGTGTACGAATACTTTTTCCGGTTCGACCGGTTTCTTTTTGGAACCGCCCAAATAGACCTGTACACCGATTTTCACACCGTAGTTCAAAGTGTTGATTTTGTTCACTTCTCTGGTGCCGATAAGACCGTTGTAATCGTTCATAAAGGCATAGGTGTTGTTCCTAAATCCCAATTCGGAGCGGTCGTTTTGCACCACAGGGCTAATATCGTTAAAACCGTAGCTGCCGTAAAGTCCGAGCAGCAAATCGGTGCGCTTGCCTAATTGGAACAATAAGCCGAATTCAGCGAATGCACTGTATGACGGTTTAAGATTGAATTTGCCGTTTTTGCCGGTATTGTCTTCCGTGAAAAAGCGATCGGGAAGGTCGCGCAACCACAAATCCCACTGTGGATAGTAACCGCTGTGCGTCAGTGTACCACTAGTAACTTCGTAGGTGGAATAAACCGGTATTCCAATTTTTGCTCCCAAAGCCGCAAACAGTCCGACTTTGCTGCCAAAGTTGTGGTGAAATTGCAATGCTAAAGGTACTTCCACCATGTGACTGAGTTGTTTTTCAGTCCAGTCCGTTACTTGTGTATGGTGGTTGTAAGTGTCATTTTCACTATCGCTCACACCGTTCCAAACAAACTCTTTGTTCAGAATGGCAGTTGAACCGTAGGTACTTATGCCGGTACCAATGCCTACACCCAAATAGGGCAAAAAGAAATAGGAATAGTTCAAATTTAATGTTGCTGCCGGCACCATCCATTTTTGAACTCCGTTGTCCATGGTGTAGTTGAGTGCGCCGTGTCCCGCTCCTCCGCTTATTTGCAGGAATGAGCCTTTTTCAAGGGCATGAAACTCTTTTTTAACTTTCGTTTCTGTTTGCTGAGCAACTTCTGTTGTTTCGGCAGCGGTTTGTGCAAAGGCAAACGTTAGCGTTTGGCAGCCTATTACTATAAAAGAAATGAGTTTTTTCATTGTATATTACGTTTTATATTAAGAAAGATTTATTCTACCATGAATTTTGTAGTGTGCGCTTTGCCGTCCGAAGTGGTAAGCTTAAGAATGTAAACACCTTTTTGTGCAATAGGTTGAATTTGCATGATATTGCTCAAATTGGTGTAGCGCTTTACTAAAATTCCCACAGAATTATAGATGTCTATTTGTCCTTTCTCCAAATTTTCAATTGCGAAGGGAAGTTCAACAATGATTGGCGTGTTTGTTTCTGCCGGAACGGGATAGGTAATAATTTTGCCGTCGGGCACGTTCGTTTGGGGAACAATTTTCTTTTCACACGAAATAAATTCTTTGCCGTCTGCTGTTTGCAGTACAACGTGGTAAGTACCATCTAATCCACCTTCTTGGTAATAATATTGTTCGGTGGCGCCTTCAATCAGGTTGCCGTTGCGGTACCATTGGAAACTGGTAAATTTTACACCGGTGTTAGCTTCGTTGTTATCGACAAAGATAACATCCGACCATTTTGTGCGAACATAGCTATCCAACATCAGCGTGAACCCGAGTTTGTAGGCTTGACTAGTGCAATGTTCTTTCGGACGGGTGTCTGTAAAGAAGACATTTACGCCGTAAACTCCGGCTTTTACACCGGCGGGTTTGTTGATTGTAATGATACCGTTTTTGGGTAGTACAGTAAGAGGTACGTCCTCAAATCCTTGCGCTTTGGCAACTGAGTCGAACTCCAATTTGTAGCGACTTGGTACACCTTTAGTAATAGTGTATTTAAACGACAACTGTGTGGTTGTTTCGCAAACGGATGGAATGTCGTTTACAGTTGCTTCGGGTATTAAGCATTTTACTCCGGTTAGCGTTACGGGTTTGTTACAGCCGTAGATTGTGAAGTCCGGCATAATATGTTGTTCACCATCTGTTTGAAAAACGACATCTTCCGTGTGATTGTCCAAATAAGTGTAAGTATAGGTGTATGGGAAGTCGCATTCACAAATGTATACTGTAGTGGCTTGAGCTTTGTGGTCGGAAATAACATATTTAATGGAATCTATAGATTGTTTCCAATTGGGGTTACAGTATTTGTCTTTGGAGTAGCGATAGAATGTAAATGTCATCGGGAAACGTGCATCTCTTACGTTACCTTTGGCAAATCGGTAGATTTCTGTTGCTTCGGCGTTGTTTATTACGCCGAAGGCGGTGGTGTCTACCAATATTGTTTGTTGCGTGGTGTCGGTTACTTGTATAATCACTGCTTTTTTCCAGTCGCATCGTACAGTCCACATATAATCGATTTTGCCGTTGCCACCACTAGCATCATTAAGGCTACCGAGCACGATATCAAGATGACTTTCAGTGTTGGTGTAGCATAAAGTATCGTAAATCAGAGGCAAAGCACCTGCCGAGAAAGGTTCGTAAATGGTTACTGCATAACTATTGTTAGAAGCTTTCCATTCTCGTTGCGATACACCGTCTTTTGCCCAACGGTAAAAAATGTAAGTGCCGGCTTGTGTGAGTGTGGTGTCGAGTATCGCTGAAGTAACAGGAAGTACTTCTCCTTGTCCGGGGTCACCGTTGGGTGCACCGAGTGTCCAGCGGTACTGTATGTTGCCGTCTCCGCCCGAAGCATCTTGAACGGATTTTATTTCAACTCTTCTGGGGAGAGATTGGGCGCATACGGTGTCATCGTTAGCAGTTATTTCACCGGCACTAAACTCTCTCAATACTTGTATGGTGTATTCGCCAGATTTTTTGTATTCGCTCAAATGACCGTCTTTTGCCCAACGGCTTACCGTAAATTTTTTGCCACTGTTGGCTTCTAATTTGGCTATGAGGAGAGTGTACGAATCGGAAGTAGCACCGGCAACCAAAATATCGTTAATTTTCCATTGATATTCTATGTTACCGTCGCCACCTGATGTCGGCGTTACGGAAGCAATATCGAAACTTTTTGGTAACTGCTCGTAACTGACTGTGTCAGGTTCTGTTTGTGCTGTAATGGTACCCGGATTAAATGCCGAGAGAATAACTACTTTGTATTCGCCGCTTTTGGCAAACACATCAAAGCCGTCTTTTGCCCAGCGTGAAATAGTGAAATCACCGTTTTCGGTAAATAGCGGATTGTAAGATGCTGTGGTGGCAGTGTCCACTACCGTGCCGTTTATTTGCCATTGATACTCGATATTGCCGTCGCCACCGGTAGCATCGACTACAGAAGCAATGTTAATGCGGACGGGCAATTGGTCAAAATTAAAAGTATCGGTTTGGGCTTGTGGAGTGATGGAGCCTACTTCTACTTTAGGTAAAATTACAATGGTTTCTTCACCGGAAGTAAGAAAGTTGGGGAGTCCGCCGTCTTTTGCCCAGCGGCTGAAACGGAACGTTCCCTCATCGGTAATGTTGTAAGTGAGCGTGTTTCCGTTTTCACCGGCGATTACTACATCGTTCAATTTCCACTGGTATTGAATGTTACCATCGCCACCGGCAGCATCGGCTATTGAGTTTATGGTAACGCTTTGAGGTAGTGCGCTGTAGCTGAATGTGTCGGTCGGGAAATTAATGCTTCCGGCAGTAAACTGAGGCCACATAAAATAGTCGTGCGCTCCTGCCGATGCAGTCCAATCAACTTCCGTTCCGCTTTTTACAAAACGTGTGATAGTTGCTGTAGCCCCCTCACACAGCCAATCTATTGGAGGCGTGAAGGTTGGAGTGTTGGTGATGGAATCTTGGGCTGTACATCCGCTAATAACCCAACGGTACGAATAGTTGCCGTCACCGCCTGAAGCAGGAGTTTCTTCTTCTACTGCGTTAAGGGTTCCGTTTGTGTAGAGGGTGTCTTTTGCATTTTTAATGGCTCCTGCCATCAATGCTCCTTGTGCGAACATGGCGATAGGAAGTATAAGTCCTATCCCAAAGAGAAAAATTCGTCTCATAAAGTTCATAAGATTAAGATTTGATATTATAATTGACAAAGTTAGGTTTTTATTTATTAAAACAAATGTTTTTGGCGTTTTTTTTTGAAAAAAATACAATTTTGAGGTATAAAATCCTTTTTTTATTTGTTTTTAGTCGATTTTAACTCTATTTTGATTTTTGGAAAGGTAAAAAAGAGGTTTAAAGTTTGTTTTTTCTACGTTTAAAAAGAATATTATGCAGGTTTTTTGCGTTATTTTTTGTGCTGATTTTCTGAAAAACGTCAAAAAATGTGTTGTTGGCATCTGTTTTTTTGATTTCGTGTAGGATTTTCAAGCGGTTTCATAAAAAAATATGTAATTTTGCGCAATAAGGAAAAGGCGATGGGAAAATTAGTGGATTACATACTCGATTTTTTGCTGGGTTTTCCCGAAAAACAGGAAAAACTTGTGGGCTATACGGCAGATAAAACGCATTTTGCGGATTATAAAGTAGTAATAGTTCCTTCCGATTTTTTTTCTGAAAAGGTGTTTGGAACGGCAACTTCGCTACCGACACTTCCTCTTCCTGAATTGGAGGGTGTTCCTGTTTTGTTCGGGCAGCCTAAAGTGGAGAAAATTGGTGAAACGCTTGTCTGTTATGCTGATTTGGTGGCGAGTTCGTTCTTTTTGCTTTCACGGTACGAAGAATTGTTGGTTGCTGAGCGTGATGAGCATGGGCGCTTTTCTGGAAAATTTTCGTTGCCTTATCGTGCCGGTTTTTTATCGCGTCCCATTGTCGATGAGTACGGGCAACTTTTGCGCTCGTGGCTGCGCGATTTAGGCTGTGAAGTGCTCGAACCGACACCGGATTATAGCCGTATTGTATTGACGCACGATGTCGATTTTCTTTACAATTTTCGTCATTTCAGAGGATTGCTTGGCGGCATCAAACGCACTGTGTTAGGTCAGGGTGTTGATTTTAAAACCGTAGTAAAGTCTCTTTTTTCGCTCGAAAATGATCCGGCTTACACGTTTCCATGGCTGCTCGAGCAGGATAAGCGCGTGCCGAAATCACACACCATTTTTTTTGTCAAGGCAGCAAAGAAACGTGCCAAATTAGACTATCCGCACTATTCGCTTATCAGCCGTGATGCACACCATTTTTTTGAATTGAGTAATCTATACGATTGTGAAATTGGATTGCATGCCAGCTACGCATCAGGGGTGGAGCCTGCGCTTGTTCTACAAGAAAAGGAACGTTTGCAGAGTGTTATCAGTCAGCCGATTACAAGCAACAGGCATCATTATTTGCGCATTTTTAAGCCCGAAGATATGGATATGTTGCTTGCTGCGGGTATTACTGACGATTACACATTGGGTTATGCCGATGTGGCAGGTTTTCGCCTTGGTACTTGCCGTCCTGTAAAATGGATAAATCCGATTACAAAGCGTGTAACAGAATTGACGTTACATCCGCTTACCGTTATGGACTGTACGCTCAGCAATGAAAATTACATGGCACTGAATTATGAACAAGCATGGGACTGCGTGCGGAAATTGTTGTTGCAGGTAAAACGTCACGGCGGAGAAGTAGTGTTGTTGTGGCACAACACCGTCATATCTGACCGTAAAGCCTATCACAAAGAACTTTATGCGCAAATCATCAACTTTTTGGCATCATGAAACGCATTTTGATTATCTGTGACCCTTTTACACCGCCACTCTATGCGCCACGCATAAGGTTTCTGAGCAAACATTTGAAAAAATTGGGTTGGCAACCGCTTGTTGTAACCGAAAAAGTGCCTCGAAACGATTTTCAAACCGACGATTTTGAATTAGTGGAAATTCCTTATTATCAAGAAAATAAGAGCCGATTTGAATGGATTTGGAAACAATTTGCCAATCTGTTTTTCGACTATAAGGAACGCTATTTTCGTCGTGAAGTGGAACGGCGTATTTCCGTTTCCGATTCAGATGTTATTTTGTGTTCCACGTTCAATTTGTTTCCGTTGCTAACGGCAAATTATTTGGCACAAAAGTACCATAAACCGTTGGTGGCGGATTTGCGCGATATTGCTGAACAATGGACGGATTACAGCTATTTTGAGCATACCATTCGTCCGCAATGGTTGCATCGCTGTTTGGCATCGTGGATAACCAAAAAAAATATTCGCAAGCGCAATGCTGTGTTGAAATGCGCAAATGCCGTTATTTCAGTTTCGCCGTGGCACGTACAATTTTTGAAACGCATTAATCCAAATACTTCGCTGATTTTTAACGGATATGATGAGAAATTTGTGCCGTTGGATACACCTAACGACTTGTTTGAGATAACCTATACCGGCAAACTTTACGATTTGGCTTTGCGCAATCCTTATTTGCTGTTGCGTGCACTTTCTGAATTGCTGAATGACGGGCTTATTGATGCAAAGTGCGTTCGTCTAAATTGGTATATCGATCAAACTTCGTTTGAAATGATGCGACAATTGACGCGACAATACGGTTTGGAATCGATTACTCGCATCAGCGGCTATGTCCCGTCGAATGATGTAGTTGCTCTTTTGCAACGCAGCTCGGTGGTTGTGGTGCTGACGAACAAAGCTACCGAAAAAGGTCCTCACGGAATAATGACCACTAAGTTTTTCGAAGCTCTTGGCGTAGAAAAACCGGTGCTTTGCGTGCGTAGCGACGAAGAGTGTTTGGCTGAAGTTATTAAGCAGACAAATGCAGGTTTGGCGGCAACGACAGTTGAACAAGTCAAGCAATTTATTCTCGAAAAACAGGCTGAATGGCAGAAAAATGGTTTTACGCGCCAAAATGTCAATTTGGCAGAAAAAGCAAAATTTTCGCGGCAGACGCAAGCCAAGCAATTTGTCCAAATTTTTGAAAAATTGACAGCAAAATGAAACATTTACATATAATTGCTTTCGATATTCCGCTGCCTGCCAATTACGGTGGCGCCATTGATGTTTTTTATCGCCTCAAAGCTTTGCACGAACAGGGCGTGGCTATTACGTTGCATTGCTTCGATTATGCGCGTCCCCACAACGATGAATTAAACAACTATTGCGAAAAAGTTCATTATTACAAACGCGATACGTCGCTGCGGGCACAATTTCATTTGCGCCCTTATACGGTTGTCAGTCGGCAAAATACCAATTTGTTGCGTAATTTGTTGAACGATGAGCATCCGATTTTGTTCGAAGGTCTTATGTGTTGCGGTTTTTTGGATGATGTGCGTTTGAAATCTCGCATAAAATTAGTGCGCCCGCACAATGTCGAACACGCCTATTATTTCGGATTGGCAAAAGCGACCAAAAATATCATCAAAAAAGCCTATTACGCAATAGAAGCATTGAAATTGGCTAAATATGAGTCTGTTTTGTGTCATGCCGATGCCATTTTGGCTCTATCTACGAAAGAACAGGCTCATTTTCAATTAAAATTTCCAAAGAAATCCGTTTATTTTTTCCCGTGCTTTCATCAGCACGAAACATTGAACTTACCAACAGGTCGTGGTCAATACATATTGTATCACGGCAATTTGCAATTATCTGAAAATGAGCAAGCTGTGCGCTATTTGTGCCGTTATGTTTTTTCAAAATTAAATTTTCCTTGTGTTGTAGCAGGCTTAAATCCTAAGCCGTCGCTGCAAAAATTTATTCAAAAATATCCCAATGTCAAACTTGTTGCATCGCCAACAAAACAAGCGATGGACAAATTAATTCGAGAGGCGCAAATAAACATTTTGATAACACATCAAAATACGGGATTAAAATTAAAATTACTTCATGCATTATTTGCCGGTCGGTTTGTAATTGCCAACTCTGATATGCTGACCGGTAGCGGGCTGGAAACCTTGTGCCATAAAGCAGATTCAGCTGAGGCTCAAATAGCTTGTTGTAAAGAGTTGTTCAACAAAACTTTCGACGAAAACGATTTACGTCAAGCGGTTTTAGTGCCAAACTACATCAATAGCGAGCAAGCACAGCGACTTATTTGTCTGTTTTAACTGACATTTTGTCTGTAATTGGTCATTGGTACGAAAAATGATAGATTATAGGCGGTCGCAAAAAATTGACCATATTATTTTATCAAATTATTAACAACCAATAAATTTTTTGCAATTATGAACATTAAACCATTGGCAGACCGAGTGCTAATAGAGCCTGCGGCTGCGGAAGAAAAGACAATCGGCGGTATCATTATTCCTGATTCTGCCAAAGAAAAACCCTTGAAAGGCAAAGTTATCGCCGTGGGCAACGGCACTAAAGATGAAGCGATGGTGCTCAAAGCCGGCGACAAAGTGTTGTACGGTAAATATGCCGGCACCGAATTGGAACTTGATGGTGAAAAATACCTGATTATGCGTCAAAGCGACGTTTTAGCAATTATCTAAAAAAGTAAACACAAAGTTAAATTGTAAATTTTAAAGAATATGTCAAAAGAAATTTTATTTAATATCGAAGCCCGCGACCAGTTGAAAAAAGGCGTGGACGAATTGGCAAATGCCGTAAAAATAACGCTTGGACCTAAAGGTCGCAACGTTGTAATAGAGAAAAAATTTGGCTCACCGCACATTACAAAAGATGGTGTAACGGTGGCAAAGGAAATTGAATTGGAAGATGCCAAGCAGAACCTTGGCGCACAGTTGGTGAAAGAAGTTGCTTCGAAAACAGGCGACCAAGCCGGTGACGGTACAACTACTGCTACCGTATTGGCACAATCCATCGTTAGCGTTGGTTTGAAAAATGTTACCGCCGGCGCTAATCCTATGGATTTGAAACGCGGTATTGATAAAGCTGTAGCCCAAGTGGTGGAAAGCATCAAAGCGCAGTCCGAAGTGGTAGGCGACAACTACGATAAAATTGAACAAGTGGCAACCGTTTCGGCAAATAACGATGCTGAAATAGGAAAACTCATTGCCGATGCTATGCGCAAAGTTTCCAAAGATGGTGTTATTACCATAGAAGAAGCCAAAGGCACCGACACGACTATTGATATTGTGGAAGGAATGCAGTTCGACCGTGGCTACATTTCGCCCTATTTCGTAACCAATACGGAAAAAATGGAAGTGGAACAGGAAAAACCGTACGTTCTTATCTACGACAAGAAAATTTCCAACCTCAAAGAATTGCTCCCCATTTTGGAACCTGCCGTACAAAGCGGACGTCCGTTGTTGATTATTGCCGAAGATGTGGACAGTGAAGCACTTACTACTTTGGTTGTCAATCGCTTGCGTGCTCAACTGAAGATTTGTGCCGTAAAAGCCCCGGGCTTTGGCGACCGTCGCAAAGAGATGTTGGAAGACATTGCCATTCTTACAGGCGGTACTGTTATTTCCGAAGAAAAAGGCATCAAACTCGAAAATGCAACGTTGGAAATGCTTGGTACAGCCGAAAAAATTACCGTCAATAAGGACGATACTATCATCGTTAATGGAGCCGGCAAAAAAGAAAACATTGCTGCTCGTATTGCCCAAATTAAGAGTCAAATTGCCAACACGACCAGCGACTACGACCGCGAAAAACTTCAAGAGCGTTTGGCAAAATTGTCAGGAGGCGTTGCTGTACTCTATGTAGGTGCGGCTTCGGAAGTGGAGATGAAAGAAAAGAAAGACCGCGTAGATGACGCTTTAAGCGCAACGCGTGCCGCTATCGAAGAGGGCATAGTTCCCGGTGGCGGTGTTACTTACATTCGCGCTCAAGCTGCTTTGGAAAAACTGAAAGGTGCTAATGACGATGAGCAAACCGGTATTGAGATTGTAAAACGTGCCATTGAAGAACCGTTGCGTCAAATTGTTACCAACGCAGGTAAGGAAGGCGCAGTTGTTGTGCAAAAAGTGCGCGAAGGTAAAGGCGATTTCGGTTACAACGCTCGTACCGGCACCTACGAAAATATGCAAGCTGCCGGTGTGGTTGACCCTGCCAAAGTTGCGCGCATTGCATTGGAAAATGCCGCGTCGATTGCAGGTATGTTCTTGACTACCGAATGCGTAATTGTAGAGAAAAAAGAAGAAAACCCGATGCCGGCTATGCCTCCCATGGGCGGCGGAATGGGCGGAATGATGTAAAAATACAGATTAAATTCCGTAAACTAAAAGCGTCTGACAACAGACGCTTTTTTTAGTACCTATTTTCTTAAATGGTTTAAGTAAAGGCATTTTCGATAAAGTTCAATTTATTTATCAACAATGCTTTTTTAGTTAGTGGATATATTGTATTTTTGCAAGGGATTACCAAAAGAAAATTTTATTTTAACAATTTAACTATAAAAAATTATGTCTGAAAAAATTACGGATTCCAATTTTAACGATGTTATCGCTCAAAATGCGCTGGCGGTTATCGAATTTGGGGCAACATGGTGCGGTCCTTGCCGTATGATGGCTCCTATTATTGATGAATTGGCGGAAGCTTATGCCGGAAAAGCATTTGTCGGCAAAGCCGATGTGGAAGAGTGTCCCGATGCTACCGAACTGTATGCCATTCGTAGTGTGCCCACCATTTTGTTTTTTAAAAACGGCGAATTGTTACCCGATAAATTTGTCGGAGCAACGCAAAAAAAAGTTTTGGAGGACAAAATTAACTCTTTGGTGTAAGCCGACTGAAATTTTGCTAAGCCATTTCTAAATGTTAAATTGGGAATGGCTTTTTTGTGGTATTTCAGAACCATTTTTTTTATGCAGTTGCAGATGCTTTTTTTCGTGTATGCCGGCAATATTGGTGCGATAACGAACAAAAAGATGCTTTTTGTTTTGAAATAACATTTTTTATTGTATATTTGCAAAGAAATATATTGAAAAACAATTTTTGATGCAACGTAAAAGTCTCTTTTTGCATCTTATCAGTATAAAAATAAAAAGGAGTATCCCGAAAATCCTTCAAAGAGTAGGGAAAAATTAA
>ERZ795047.3730-NODE-3730-length-13304-cov-4.708280_pt1 | contig 13304 bp, 17 predicted proteins | sample MGYA00375131_ERZ795047 | MGnify/ENA primary metagenome ERZ795047 (study PRJEB30176, sample SAMN05720228) | activated sludge metagenome | isolation source: Anaerobic digester | place: Japan | collected 2015-05-20 ... | reverse complement strand
CGCAGACGTGGTGCTCGACGGCGGTATCGGCGGCTTCTGCCCGGCCAGCACCGGCTTCTTCCTGAACACCAAGTACCTGTTCTACAGGCCGCACAGCCAGCGTGACATGGTGCCGCTGTCTCCGGGCAAGCGCTACTCGGTGAACCAGGATGCCGAAGTGCAGATTCTGGCGTGGGCCGGCAACCTGACGGCGTCGGGCCTCCAGTTCCAGGGCCGCTGCGGCGACTAACGGTTCGGCCCCCTGCCGGAGACCCCACTTCTCGGGTTGTGGTGTCATCGGGCCGGCAGGGGGCCACCTTTCAAGGAAACTGACATGGCTTGCAAGCCGAAACCCACTCCCAAACCTCCAAGGAGATCATGATGCCCGCAGCAGGTGCAACAATCGCCAACGCCGCTGGTCGTCCCAACGCCAACGGTACGCCGTGGTCTGCGGCTGTCATCCAGCCGCCCATCGGTGCCTACGTTCAGGGCGCAGCCCGTCCGAATGGCAGTTCCAACTACATCGGGTGCAACCCCGCCACGTCCTTCGCCACCAACATCCTCGGCGAGTCGGACACCAACCCGTTCCAGACTTCGGCCCCGCAGCCGAACTGGCTCGTGCCGGTGAATGACAACGCAGCGGACGGCGGCAAGGCGCAACTCGTCAAGAACGGTGCGACCGCGCTGGTTCCCGGCGACAAGGTGACAATCGTCGCAGGGGTAGCGACCAAGGACAATTCGACGGGGACGCACAACGTCTTCGCCACGGTCCCGGCCAACTACTTCTTCTGGGCTGTCGACGCAGCAGCGATCTAATGCTGCCCGGCGCTCGTACCGCTGATGGGGCACTGGTCATCACGACAGTTGCCCCCGTTGCGACTGACCCTCGGCTCGGGGGCGTCACCCTGACCCCCGATGGGGTGGTCAAGGTCAACGCCAACACCCCGCAGGTGTTTGACCAGGGCAAGGGCTTCATGATCAACGGCGCCCTCTGCATTGACGTTGCTGGCACTGCTATCGCCGGCTATGTCGGCGGATTGCCGGTAACAGCTACCGGCGCTCTCAAGTGTCAGTTGAACCAGCCCGTATCCCCCGGCGACTCATTTGTTGGTGGCATCCGTGTGGGGCCGCTTGGAGGGGTCTATGTGACTGATGTCGCCCCGCCCCCTTTTAAGGGTTTCTCGGATGGCTTTGATGGAGGCTTCGGCTGATGGCACGCAAGAGTATCAATGAACTGATCGCACAGGCAACAGCCGACTTCCCCGACAACGTGACCGGGTTGATTACCCCGGCGGCGCTGCGGCAGTTCTGCCTCGACTTCCTCACCGCCATCGCCCCCGCATACGGCTACCTGACCGCCACTGGCCCGCTGTCGCAGACCTTCGGCCTTACTGCTGCGCTGGTCGTGTTCAGCCAAGCCTTCGACAGCGACCCGGCACAGACGACCTCCAACGCCGCCCAAGGCCGTGTCGCCCGCAGTGAGCGCGGGACCAGCACCATCAACTTCTCGGTGGATGTGTCGTGCGCCAACAGTGTCAGCGTCACCTTCACGATCAACAAGAATGGCACGCCAACTCCGTGGAAGGTCACGACAACAGGCAGGGGCGCGTCCAACCCGGTATCCGTCGCGCTGACGGCAATCGACTATTCCGACCCGGCAGCGACCTACACCGTCACGGCTGTTGCCGAGAACGCCGGTACTGCCTGCACCCTGGAGCAGATGTTGTTCATCGTTGGCATTGATCCAGTCAAGAGTTACACGTAACAGCGGGATGGCATGGCCCGTTTTCCCTCTCTGCCAACTAAAAGGAGAATTGAAGTGAACCAGATGATGCAAAGTGGGGTTCCCACCTTTGACGACGCCACAATCCAGAACTTCGCCAATCAGGCGAGGTATGCCGGCGACAGCAAGCTGTACGTGACCTTCTATGTCCGTGCCGTCATGAACAACTTCGAGTCAGCGCAACAGGGCCGGCCCATCTTCAACGAGAAAGAGTACGTTCGCATCGTCGTTCCTGGCGACTCGAAGACGACGGTGGATTGCCCCGTCACCGACGAATTCAGGATGCGTTTCGCCAAGCAATACGAACTGTTCAAGAAGGGCATGGAGCAGGCTGTCACCGGCACGCCGCTGGAGGTCTGGCCGCAACTGACTGTCGGCCTTGTCGCCGAACTCAAGGCCATGCACATCTCCACGGTTGAACAGTTGGCCGAACTGGACGACGGGAAGGCACAGCGCATCATGGGAAGCCACGAGCTTCGTCGCCGTGCGCGTGCCTTTCTCGACGCCGCCCAAGGTGAGGCAGCCAACAACAAGATGCTGGCCGAACTGGAAAAGCGCGATGAGGAGATCAACCAACTCAAGACGCAGATGGCCGAACTGTTGAAGGCCAAGGCTCCCACCAAGTAAGGAACAGTCATGCAGGGGAACGCACTCCAGATTGCCAAGCAAGCCGCGATGGAATTGGGTCTCCCGGTTCCGACCGAGCTTGTGACCTCGCAGGAACAGTCCAGCATTCAGATGCTCGGCTTGCTGGACGCAGCCGGCAACGAACTGTTGAACCTGTTCGAGTGGCAGTTCCTCCTCAAGACCTTTATTCTCAACACCGTCGCCGGGCTTGGCAAGTACGCCATCCCGAGCGACGTGTCCCGCATCATCAACCAGACGATGTGGGACTACGGTAACCGGCGCCCGGCCTATGGCCCGGTCAGTCCGCAGGGGTGGCAAATCCTGACCAACGCGCTGATCTCTGTCGGCCCGTTCGCCCGCTACCGGGTTGTGGATAACTCCATCGAAATCCTGCCGGTGCCGGGCCAGGATAACCACGTCTTCGACTTCCAGTACATCAGCAACGGGTGGGTGCACAACTACCTCGACCCGAACCAGTACACGTCGTTCATCCTCAACGACCTCGACACGCCGCTGTTCGATTTCTGGCTCATGGTCAAGTTCCTCAAGGTCAAGCTGTGGCAGGCCAAGGGGTTGGACGTGACTGCCTATGCTGCCGACTTCACCCGCACGCTCGACGCGCTGACCGGCATGGACCATGGCGCCCCGGTGCTTGGTCTCGCCAACACGTTCAAGACCCCGTGGCTGACGACCTACAATGTGCCGGACGGTAATTGGAATACGAATGCAAACTGATTGCTGGCTCTGGCGTGGCGAACACATCCGTGGAGGGTATGGGCGGAAGCGGGTTGGTGGAGGAAAGCGCGCGATTGTGCATCGTTTGATGTGGGAAGAGCACAATAAGCGGCAGATTCCGGCTGGAATGGTGGTCATGCACAAGTGCGACAATCCGGCGTGCTATAACCCGGAACATCTGGTTCTTGGCACGCAAAAAGATAACGTCCGTGACTGCATAGAGAAAGGTCGCGCTGCCGGGATCGGCTTGCGCGGAGAGTCAAGCAACGTGGCAAAGCTGACTGAAAAGCAAGTGCTTGAAATCAGGGCGAGCTATGCAGGGAAGCAGCACAGTTCCGAAGTGCGCCGTGGACCTACGATGGAACAGTTGGCTGCGAGATATGGCGTGTCGAGGAAGCAAATAGCCAACATCTTGTCCGGCCATTCGTGGAGTCACATTTGATGATCCGGCCTGCCTTCGCCCCCACTCCGCAGATCAGCGGCTCCACAACCGTCCAGGCACCGACTGGAGGGCTGAACGTTTACAGCCCGATCTCCAACATGCCGGAGTCGGATGCCGTCATCATGCGCAACTTCTTCCCCGAGCCATTCGGCTGCCGGCTGCGGAAGGGGTACAAGGAACACGCCATCGGACTGACCGGCGATGTCTGCACCCTCATGCGTTACTCTGGCCGGGATGGAACAGTCAAGCTGTTCGCCGTGGATCAGGTGGGCATTTTCGACGTGACCGACCCCGGCGATTACTCAGCGGCAACGCCGGAGGCATCATCGGCAAATCCGTGGTGGCAATACACCAACATGGCAAACGCTGGCGGCACGTTCCTTATCGCCCTGAACGGGGTGAATGACGGCTTTGTGTGGGCAGCAGATGGCTACCATGCGCTCGTGATTGGCGACGGCGTTGCCCCCTACACCATCAAGGGTGTCGATCCCAAGGTGCTGGTCCAGCCCATCGCCCATCAGCATCGCCTCTGGTTCGTCGAGAAGGACACGACGAATGCGTGGTATCTCCCGCCCGAGCAGGTGTTCGGCGAAGCCAAGTTCTTCGACTTCGGCGGCAACTTCAACCGGGGCGGCTACTTGCAAGCCCTCGTGACCTACACGGTCGATTCAGGCTATGGACCAAACGACTATCTTGCAGCGGTGTCATCCGCTGGTGAAGTTTCTCTCTACCAAGGCATCGACCCGGATGACCCGACACAATGGAAACTCATCGGCGTCTTCTACTGCGGCGCGACCTTCACCCGCCGCTGCTGGACCAAGTTCGGAGGCGACTTCGCGCTCCTGACGCAGTACGGCATGGTGACGATGAACAGCATCCTCAAGCCGGACACGGACAGCGTGCTGAACAACGCCCTCAGCCTGAAAATCCAGTACCTCATCAGCGAGGTCGTGACGGAAGGCTCGTATCGTCCAGGCTGGGCCGTGCTGACCTATCCCGCCGCCAACATGCTCATCATCAACGTGCCCGGCATCATCCCTGAGCAGACGTTCCAGTTGGTCTACAACACGCTGACGAAGGCATGGGGCCAGTTCACCGGGATGGCCGCGAACTGTTGGCAGACGATATTCGACTCACTGGCGTTCGGCGGCAACGGCAAGGTCTATCGCGCTTGGGAAGGCAGTCTGGACAACGTGCCGTTGTCGGCCACTGGCGGCGATCTGATCCAGGGCGAGTGCCAACAGGCGTTCAGCTACTTCGGGTTGCCGGGCGCCAACAAGCACTTCAAGATGTTCCGCCCAACGTTCCTGTTCTCCGGTAAGTTTGACTACCGTGCCGGTGCGAACATGAACTTCGACTTCGCCACGCAGCCGCCTCCCGCCGCCTTCAACACGTCCAATTTCGGGGTGTGGAACACATCGTTATGGGATGAAGGCGACGTGTGGTCAGGCGGTTCCCAATCAGACAAGCAATGGGTCAGCATCATCGGCATTGGCTATGCCGCCGCAATCAGGCTCGCGGTGAAGTCGGGCAGCGAACTGACATGGGTCAGCACCGACTGGCTGATGGAGAAGGGAGGCGTGGTATGAACGAGAACATGCTTACCCCGTTCCTGCAACAGTTGCCACAGGATGTCAATCCAGTCAGCCGTGAAGGAGTCATGCTCATTCAGCAAATGTTGGAGAGCGTCCCGGAGATCACTGATGGGTGGGAGGAACAGTTCCCGCTCACGCACCGCTTTGCCGATGGAGTGTACGCACGGGAGATGTTCCTGCCTGCTGGCTCGATCATTGTCGGCAAGATTCACCGCTATGGGCATCTGAACATCATCAGCAAAGGTAAGTGCATCGTGCTGACCGAGTTCGGTGTGAAGCGGCTGGAAGCTCCTTGCACGTTTGTCAGCGAGCCGGGCACGAAGCGGGTTGTTGGCACTATCGAAGACACCATCTGGACCACTCTGCACGGCGTCAATCCCGACGAGGTTGGTGACGTGGACAAGGTGGAAAGCAGGATCATTTGCAAAACATTCGCAGAGTTTGATGCTCTGCTTCAACTGGAGAACAAGCCATGACTTGGGGAGCAATCGGAGCCGCCGCTGTCGGCGTTGTTGGGTCTGCTGTAGCGAACAAGTCGGCCAGCAAGAAAGCGGGTAACGCTGCCAATCAGGCACAGGACCAGATTTCGCAAGGCAACCAAGCCGCCTCCCAGCAGTCGTGGGCTGACATCGAGCGCGCCAACGACCTGAACCGCGCCAACGCTCTGTGGGCGCAGCAGCAGAACCAGGCGGCTGTCGACCGGGGAGCAATCGACTCCAGTAATGCTTGGGGCGGGGTTACGCGCACCCGCGATCCGGTGACGGGCGAACTGACGCAGACTTCCACCCTGACTGGCCCGTGGCAGAACCTCGTCAGTCAGGGCGCGGGACAGTTGGGGACCATGCAGGCCGGGCTGTCCGCTGACCAATTTGGCATCAACAACGACGTGTTCAACGCTGTCCAGGCGCTGTCCGCCCCGCAGTTGCAACAGCAGCGGGATCGGGAGAACGCCCGGCTGGCGGCAATGGGCCTCGGCACTGGCAGCGGGCAGGCGTGGCGGACGGCGCAGGAAGCACTTGGCAGCAACGAGAACGACATGTTCAATCGCAACGTGCTCACCGGCAATCAGGCATGGCTGGCCGGACAGGGCAACCTGCGGAGCAACATGGGCGCGCTCATGGGGATGCAGCAGGGCATCAAGGGGCTGGCCGGACAGGATGCTTGGGCGCAACAGTCGGGCCTCTCGCAGATGGCTGCCCCGACTGTTACCGCACCCAAGAACATGACCTACGAAACGGCATTGCAAAACGCCAAGATTGGCCTCGGACAGGCCGATGTGGAAAACGCCAACAATGCCGGGATGTGGGGCAGCATCGGCAAGATTGCCGGCAACACACTGGCGAACAAGGACGTGCAGGCCGGCATCAAGGACTGGTGGTCCGGGCTTGGTGGCAAGGGGACTGCACCGGGATGGGCACCTAACGAGGGGCCGCAGATTCCATCAACAGGCGGCACCGGCATCTACGACTGGTAAGGAACAGGTATGGACCAATACGACTTCACCGATCCCAACTATGATTTTGGTGGTAGGTCGGCCATCCTCGCCCGCAGGCTGCGGGATGCGTCCGCACAGTCCAATGCGCCAATGGAAATACTGCCGGGACAGATGATTTCCGGTCGTTACGTCGCCCCCAACCCCGGCGAGTACATCGGGCAGGCACTCCAGAAGTTCCTTGGTTCCCGCGATGTCGCTCGTGCCGAAGCCGAGCAGGAGGCACTGAACAAGGAACAGTTGCGCCGCTACGAGGACATCAGCAAACAGTTGGCGACCCCTGGCTCGATGGATTACTCCAGGCCGGAAGATCTCGCTGCTGAAAACTCTCGCCGTATGGGGCTGGCAATGCAGATGGGTAACCTACAGTTGCCTATGGCGCAGAAAGTAGCGCAGGACTATCTGTCCAAGGGCGCTACCTTCCCCGAAGCGCTGGCTCAGCTCCAAATGAAGCAAATCGAGGCGGGGCAACAGAATGCCATGCGGCTGCAGGAGCAAGCACGCATTGAGCGTGAACGCGAAGAAGGAAGAAACGAACGGGCTGCCCAACACAACGCCTTGATGATGACCTTGAAGCAGATGGGCCGTGCCGGGGGAGGAAGTCCGCAGATAGCTTTCGTTCAGACTGTGGACGAGAACGGAAATCCAGTGACGCAGGTCGTCGACAAACGCCAATTGACTCCCGGAACTCAATTCGGGAAAGCTCCTACCGCCGCCGAGCGCAAGGCGACCGCTGAGGCAAACATCAGCATCGCCAACATCAACGACGCGCTGGAGCGCGTGAAAAATGCAAAACCGTCGTCGTTCGGCGTACAGTACGCAATACCTGGAGCAGAAGTAGCAGGACAATACCTCGATAAAGAAGGAATCGAGCCTCGCGCCGTGGTGTCAAACATCGGGTCGATGAAGATCCACGATCGGTCCGGGGCCACCGTTACTATCAGCGAATTCCCGAGGCTGGCCCCATTTGTTCCGAGCGCCAAGGACAACAAGGCCGCTATCCAGAAAAAACTGGGTCTGCTCAGGGATGAATATCAGCGGATTGCCGATGAATGGGGCCGGGACCCAGGCACTAAGCCGAAGTCAAACACTTCTACGGCCCCCGCTGGACCGGTCAATTTCTCGGACCTGAAATAATGGACGTTACGCTCCCCAATGGCACGGTCGTTAAGGGCGTCCCTGACGGGATGTCAAAGGATGAGCTTGTGGCCAAGCTCGCCGCCAATGGCCATGATGTTTCTTGGCACAAGCCAGAAGCCGCACCAAATCCGACAAAGCCGGCCCCGGTTGAACCCCAAAGCATGACGGATAAAGCAGCCCTCATTGCCGACAAGATATTGACGGACATGGGCAACGCTTTACCAGACTGGGTTCCTTCTCGCCAAGATATCGTTAATTTTGCTGGGGGAGCTTCGACGCTTGGCGGGGCTTTGGCCAACGCTCCTCGTCTGAAAAACACCGTTGACCAGGAATCCGGTGCTTATACCCTTGGCAGAATCGCCGACCCGGCCATGATGATTGGTGGCGGGAAGTTGTTCCAAGCAATTCAAAATGCCCCAAAGTTGGCAAACGCCGGAAGGTTCGTCAAAAACTTGGTGGGAGGGGCCGGAACCGGTGCAGGAACAAGTCTTCCGTTGGCTGTCAGAGAAGTCGCAGAGGGGAACCCAGAACAAGCCATTGCCGATGTGGCTAAAGGCGCGGCGATAGGTGGTGTCGTTGCCCCCGCCCTTGCCCCTGTTGGATGGGCTGCCGACAAGGTTATGGGTTTTGCAAGAAACTTTGCTGGCGGAACAGAGGGCCGGGTGTCTGACTGGTTGCGCAATGAGTTGTCCGACCACCCGGCTGTAAAACAAGCTATCCAAAGCCTTCGTGGTTTTTTGCCGGGAGAGAAAGTGACCGTTGGGCAGGCGGCAAATGCGGCACAGGAAGCGAAGTTGGGGGCCATGGAAAGAGGCGCTCGTTCCCGCCCGTACGCCGCCAGCGAGTTTGCAAAGTTGGACGAGGCAAACCGCAATGCCCGTCTTGCTGCCCTCCAGGACAATGCCGCTATCATGGAACCAGCAGCGCAGTTTCGTAGCAATGTGACGAAGCCTCTTTACGCACTTGCCGACGTTCAGCAGGTGCCGATGACCGACACCCTGCGCCAAATTTTCGGCGGGGATATGGTCGCTGCTTTGCGCAACCGGGCCAGCCGTACCGGGGGCCAGATGGAGACCAACGCCCAGGTGGCTGGCAGAGATTTCAACCCCCGTCAGACCCCCGGTCGCCCTGCCCCTACCTCTGATTTTGCTTTTGAAGGCCAGATGGAGAACGTTGGCCCGACCCCCGGCACCGTCTCGGTCAATGAGCTGCAGTTGCTAAAATCGGCGATGGATGACGAAATCAACGCCTTCTCCAAGGGTCTCCCGTCGCCCACCGGTCTGACAGGCGTGAACATCAAGCAACTGAAAGAGGCCCGCAGCCAGCTGATCGACGAGACAAACCGGCTGTCCCCGGAATGGAAGGAAGCTCGCACCACGTTTGCCGACAAGTCCCGGCCCGTTAATCAGGGCGCTGTGATGACTTACTTGGCCAATGCCCTTCGCCGCCCGGCAGCTGGCGAGGGGGCAGCTGCTTTTAACACGGCCATGAAAGATCTCCCGAGAACTTTTGAACGCGCCACCGGGATGCCCCGGTTTTCATCCGGAGAAGAGGCGCTAGCATCTCTGTCGCCCCTCGGCCAACGGACTGTGAAAAACGTTCAGGCCAGTCTGGAGCGGGAGGCTGACGTTGCCAAAAACTGGACGGCTCCGCAGTCGTCGCTCCGTAACATTGAGAACCCCGTCGACGTCATTGAAGGAGCTACCCCCGGTATGCTCAGCAAGACCGTCAGCATTATTCGCAAGGGGGCACAAAAGGTCGGCGCGGGTCTGGACGCCAAAGCCCAAGAAATGCTGGATAGGGCCATGTTGAATCCGTCCAGATTCGTTGAGTTGATGGATCAGATTCCGGCTTCTGACAGACTGCCCGTCCTGACCAAGATGTACGAAAGGGCTACCGGCCCAGAAATCAAGGGAATGATCCAGGCCCAAATCTCTAATTTCAGAGGAGCTTCTGATGCCCCGTAACGCACAAGGGATTTACTCCCTCCCCGCAGGCAATCCGGTCATTCCGGGAACCCTGATCGAATCGACGTGGGCCAACCCCACCATGTCGGACATCGCCGCTGCCCTGACGGGATCGCTCCCCCGCAACGGCTCGGCACCGATGCAGGGGCCGCTGATCCTGGCCGGCAATGCCTCGGTGCCGCTGGAGGCCGTGCCTCTGCAACAGTTGAACTCCATCGTCGGGGGCAGCAACACCTATCTCCCTGCCGGCGCGATCCAACTGTTTGCCATGGCCGCTGTACCCTCGGGCTGGCTGGAGTGTAACGGCGCTGCCGTCAGCCGCACGACCTACGCCAACCTGTTCGCTGCCATCGGCACGACTTACGGCGCGGGCAACGGCACGACCACCTTCAATCTGCCCGATCTGCGCGGCATGTTCGTCCGTGGGTGGGACAACGGGCGCAGCCTCGATCCAGGCCGTGCTCTTGGCTCGCAACAGGCAGCGGCGAATAACCCGCACACCCATATACCGACTGTCAGCAATCCTGCCCACTCGCATACCATTTCCGATCCTGGTCATGGCCACACAATCAACGATCCGGGCCACAAGCACGCAGGCGAGGTAGGTGGTGAACTGGTTTCCGGCTTTTTTGGCGGCACGCCCGGCTTGAACATCCAGGATATGAGTGTTGCCACTACCGGCATCTCGATCAATGGTTCTGCTACCGGAATCTCTGTCAATGCTGCTGCACAAGCGACTTCGGTTTCCATCGCTAACGAAGGCATCGAGGCCCGCCCGATCAACGTGGCGATGGTCTATGCCATCAAGGCATTCGGCGCACTCCAGACGGACGGCCTCGGCAGCATGGCCTTCCAGAACAAGGAGGCCGTCAACATCACGGGTGGTTCGGGCGTCTTCACTACCCTGCAATGCACGACCGCCCCGACACAGCCGAATGACGTGGCCCGGCTGGCTGACATCGGTGGCTCGCTCTCTGCCGTGCTGTCTGCTGATCCGCAAGTCCTGCTGGTCGATAACACGACTCCGGCCACGCCCATCCTGCGGCCACAGACCAACACCCCGAACGGTATGGTCAAACTCGATGCTGCCGGCTTCGTGCCCTCCAGCGTCCTGAACATCACCGACCTGACATTCCTCGGCAACTGGGATGCCTCGGGCGGACTGTTGCCGACAGGTACGTTCGTCACGGGCGATTACTACATCATCGACGTGGCGGGCACACTGACCCTCAACACATCGGGGGGCAACGTGGCCGTTGCCTGCAACGTGGGCGACCAGATCATCTACAAGGCAGCGACTCCGGGTTGGTGGTACTCCCCCGCTGCTGTCGCTTCCTCCCTGCCGGCTACAGCTATCACCTTTGCCCCCGGCGGAACCATCGCTGCCACCAATGTCCAGTCAGCCGTTGCCGAATTGGATAGTGAGACACAGGCGGCACTGGCGCTCAAGGCCAATACTGCCGACGTGCTCCCCCTGACAGGCGGAACACTTTCTGGCGCGTTGACTGTGCAGACAGTCAAGATCTCGGGGTCTGGTGCTTTGGGGAACATCGGCACCGCTACGGAAGATGCCCTGCAGATCGACGGGACAGCGAAGACCATCAAGGCGGTAAGCCCATACTCGCTAGTAGCAAGGGGCCCGGCATTTCGTGCAAACAGGGCATCCACGCAACAAAGCGTTACTACCAACACCTATACCAAGCTGATTTGTGATACCGAAGCGTTTGATACAACAAATGCTTTTGATTTAGCCACCAGCAGGTTCAATCCGCAGGTTGCTGGAATCTATCAGATCAATGGGTCAATATATGGCATAGCCAATGCTGGAACACTTGCGATTTGTGCAGCAAACATTTATCTAAATGGGACTGGTTATGCGGCATCATATCTCCCTGTGGCTAACTCTACCGATGTAGTTGTTTCAGTGAGTGCCCTAGTCAAACTCAATGGGACAACAGACTACGTTGAACTGTTCGGACTTGTTGCTGGAACAAGTCCGAAGTTTCAAACAGGTGTTACACAATTCTCAGGCGTATTGGTAAATTCCGGATGACCAAAATTTTGTTCCTTCTCCTTCTGGCCGGATGCGGACCGATCCCAGTACAGATGTCGGCCCAGTCCTCGAAGCAGACCAGCAAGCAGGAAGTCGCCAACGACCTTGCCGCCGACCAGCAGTCGTCGCATCAGTCGGAGTCCAAGCAAGGGATCAACTCGATGCCGGTCATCATCATTTGCAACACGGTGAGTTCACCGAACGGGCATTGCATCGCGCCGAATGAAGACAGCCCGCTGCAACAGGCAGTAGGCACAAGATTGCGGGGGACACTTGCCCCAAAACCCCGGTCAGGGGGGTCTGACCAAACTAAAGGAGCAACACAATGAAGAATCTTCTCATCCTCGCCCTGGCTTTTTTCTGCGGTTCTGCCTTGGCGTTCGGCGACTCGACGCAGGGCCAGCTTCAAGGGCAAGCGCAGGGGCAAATCCAGGGGCAGGCGCAGGGTCAAGGGCAGGCGCAGTTCGCCAACGCCGACAGCCGCGCACGGGCACAGTCCTATGCCGCTGCCCTCACCCGGTCGGAGGCCAACAACAATCTGTCGGTTACGCCTGCTCCCGTCACTTTGACCGTCAATGAGGCGGCGCCCCCGGCCAATACCCACCTTCAACAAGGAGGAAGCCTCGATGTACGGTCGGTTCCTAACGTCTTTGGTGGCAACGTCTATCCGACAGCGCCGTGTATGGGGTCTTCAACAGTCGGCGCGGCAGCCCTCGGGTGGGGAGCAAGTGTCGGCACGTCCTGGGCAGACCACGAGTGTGGCAAGCGTGAAACCGCCCGCAGCTTCCAGAACCTCGGCCTGACTGCCGATGCCGTGGCTGTCCTTTGTTCCAGTGAGTACGCAGCGGTAGCTCCGGCTTGCAAGGCGCTGGCCCCCCGGCCAACACCGCAATGAGCGGCCAATCCGTCAAGCTGCCGGACATTCCGGTTCCCGGTACCGGCGTCATCCTGACGAACGTCACCGTCACGGTCGAGCCGATGTTGCCGAAGGACACGATCCAGATGGCAATCATCGACTGGATCGTGAAGAACTATCCGCCCAAGTAGGAGATCAGCATGGACCCCCAACAATCTCCCGGCTTCATGCAAGCCCTCGCCGACCGGCTGCGCCGCTTCACCGGCATGACCGGAACAGCCGACCCTTCTGCCGCTGGCGCCATGCGGACGGTAGCCCAGGAGATTCCGGGCTACCGTGAGTACGCAATCAGAGCCGCAGAGCAGGGCCAACAGCCGCTCCCGCCCGATCAATGGGTGCAGATGATGCGCCAAGGTCAGTAACAGCCATCCGCCAGCCATGCTTCACTCCGTCGTACCAGACGAAAAGGAGCACGGCGACGGCGAGCAGGGTGAGCAGGGCGCGCTTCATTTCAGCCACCCCATTAGCCAAATGTGAATCATGTTTTGCTCCGCATGCTTGCGATCTTTGCGTCGATGGCATCCATCATGTCCATGTCGGACTGCGCCCAACCTTCGTCGGACACAAACCTGCCA
>ERZ795047.3720-NODE-3720-length-13338-cov-3.807047_pt1 | contig 13338 bp, 12 predicted proteins | sample MGYA00375131_ERZ795047 | MGnify/ENA primary metagenome ERZ795047 (study PRJEB30176, sample SAMN05720228) | activated sludge metagenome | isolation source: Anaerobic digester | place: Japan | collected 2015-05-20 ... | reverse complement strand
CGATTACGAGGGCATGGGAGTAACGACGGGTCCCCATCCGATGGCTTTGCATCGAGCTCGTCTTCGGGCGCAAGGTATGCCGGCGGCGCGCGATCTGGGAAAGCTCCCGGAGGGAAAGAGGGTGCGGGTGGCCGGATGGGTCATCGTCCGCCAGCGACCGGCGACGGCGAAGGGATTTCTCTTCTTGAGCTTGGAAGACGAGACGGGAATCATCAACGTAGTGATTCGTCCACCTTTGTTCGACCGTTACCGGATGCTGCTGATGACGGCGCCGTTCTTGATGGTGGAAGGTACGTTGCAAAACCGAGAGAAGGTTGTCTCCGTGTTGGCTCATCGACTCACCGAATTCCCGGCCGTTCTTCCGGCGGCCGTTTCTCACGACTTCCACTGACGCCTCTACCGTGTAAGAAAGCCGGCCAAGCCCTGTCGAGTTTCGTCGACAGTTTCCATCCGGAGGAACGACGCCGGGCCGACGCGCCCTCGTCGAAATTCGCTCGGCCCTTGCCACCAATGGACTTGAAGCAAAGACTCGCGGGTTCGGCGGTAGAAGATCACGTCGCAAGGGGAGGCCTATGTAGCCTACCTGTAGGACTTCCACTCCAAAAATCAGGCGACGGTCCCGAGAAGCCCGAGGGTAGCAAAGGCGATGTCTTGCTACGGCGACAGTTTCCTTCGTCGGCACTGCAAGGTACTCTATGGCCATGGCGTTCCCGCGTATCGTGGTTCAGAACATAAAACCCTGGACGGGATTTGAAGGCTACCCTCTCCACTGGGATGTTCGGCGTCCTTTCTTTGTTTCGGCCGAGGTTCTCAGCGCCGACCGCGAGGTGGTACGTGCCGATCTGCTGTATCGGGCTTTCGAGAGTGAATCCTGGCTGAGAGTCCCGATGGAAGAAGCAACCGAGGGGTGGTACCGAGGAATGGTCCACTTCGAGAAGGCCGGCCTGTTTGAATTCACGGTGGAGGCGTGGACGGATCGGTTCTCTACGTGGTTACGCAAGTTCAGCTCTCGCCGCCGGGAAGATGAAGGGCGGACGTTTTTGCTGCTGCGGGAACTTGAAACATTGGCGGAGGAGGCCGCACAAGCCGCTCGGGAACAGGATCGTGAGCAGTTGGAGGAATTCGCCGCATTTTTGCGCAGGGAGGAACCGCTTCGGCTAAAGACCGCTCTGGCCCTAGATGAGGGTCTGGCGGAGTTGCTGAAGCGGTTGCTCCGGCCGCTGAACAAGGTGCCGGCGGAACCTGCAGCGAAAGTCCTGGTGGCGCCGGACGTGGTCGGAGGTAGCTCCTGGTTTGAACTCTTCGAAGAACCCGAGGCGCAGGAACCCGTGTTCGAGACCTGGGACAAGCAGGCGGAACGGGCTCGACGGTTGGGGTTTGACGTAGTCGGCTTGCCGGTGCTCCAGCCCGTGGGCGGACCGGCGGGCCAAAAGGACTCCGAGGCGAAGGAGACTCCGGCCGGGGTGCCCCGCGCCGTCGGCACCGCCGACGCGGATCACCGGAGCCTGCGGGCCGAGCTGGGGACCCGGGAAGAGTTGGAGGCTTTTCTGACCGGGATTGCCGACAAAGGACTCCAACCCGCCTTGCAGCTTCCTCTCGCCTGCAGTCCGGGACACCCGTACCTGAAGAGCCACCCTGAGTGGTTCCAGAGGCACATTGACGGGGCCATTGTGGCGGAGGGAAATACTGCGGTACCGGGAGGAACGGCCCTTCGCTTCGACTTCGACGGCCCGTACGCCGCCGAACTGTGCCGTGAGTTGGTTGACGTGGTCGGCTTTTGGAGTGACCTTGGGATCCGGATCTTTCGCATTTTGTCGCCGGTGTCCGCACCGCTGGGCTTTTGGGACGGTCTGCTTGACGCTTTGCGCCGGCGTTGTCCCGAGGTCGCTTTCAGTGCGGAATGGGAGGTGGCGGCACCCTTGATCCGGAGGTTGGGTGCAGCCGGTTTTCATTGGAAGCCGGTGGACCTTCCGCATGCTTGGCAAACGGAACCATGGCTGCGATTGGCCGTCGAAATAGCGCCCGACGCGGTCCGGGAAGTGGCCCTAACGAAGGCCGACGGAGGGCCTTTCTTTTTTGTCGAAGTCGCCCTGGCGGCGGTGTTGTTTTCAACCTTTTGCGTTCCGGGAAAGACGGTGGGGGGCGGGACGGACGAAGCAGGAGTGGATCCTTGGAGCTGGTTGCGTCCCCTGTTGGATGCCCGGGCGCGGTTTCCGGCGTTTTGGGAGGGGAGTGAGATCAGACCGCTGCGCACCGACTCCCGAGCTTTGGTTGGGTTTCTACGCCTTCCGGCTCCCGGTCTGACGCCGTCCGACCCTATAGTTGGGGTGGTCGGCTTAGACCCGTATGGAATTCGGCGAGGCTGTCTTGAAATCCCTTGGGGAGAGCTGGAGGGAATGATTGGTAGGCCGTGCCAAGCCGAAGATCTGTTTGAGGGATCACTGGGCCTTTGGTTTGACGACGCCCTCGAAGTCAGCGTCAGTCCACAGGTTCGCCCGCTGGCCCTCTACCGACTAGCATCCTGTCGTTAAATCACCTCACCTCACAGAGCGGATACGAACATGACCGACGAAATGACTCAGGCGCTTTATACCCTGGCGGAGCTGTACGGAATCAAGACGAAGTACTGGGACGGATTGGGCAAGCACCGCGAAGCCCCTGTGGAATCGGTGGTTGCAGTTTTGCAGGAACTGGGAGCCCCGATCCGTACACTGGAGGACGTTCCCGCCGCGCTGGAGGACCGCCGCCGGGTGCTGGCGACAGAGGTCGTGGCACCGGTCGTGGTCACGTGGGGAGACGAGGTTCTACCCTTCCGGGTGACGCTTCCCGCCTCGGAGGAAAGTCGTCCGCTCAGGCTCGTCGTACGCTCAGAAGCAGGGGGAGAGCTTACCTTTGACTTGGGAGACGGCGGGCTTCTTCCGGCTGAAACGACGGCCTTCGACGTTAACGGTCGATCCTATCAGCGAAGACTTTGGCGCCTGTCGGTACCGGCCACGGTCGGTTGTCATCAGCTGCTTTTGGACGGTCTTTCCGAGATCCGGGAGATCTGGTGGCTGGCTTCCCCGGGAAAGGTGCCCTCGGGAGACAGAGGCCGCGTCTTCGGGTCGTTTCTCCCCCTTTACGCTTTGCACTCCGAGCGCAGCTGGGGAGCCGGAGACTTTACCGACTTACGGGACTTGCTTCGCTGGACGGGAGAGCAGGGTGGAAGTTTTGTGGGGACGCTCCCGCTGTTCCCTTTGTTTCTGGAGGAGCCTTTTGCTCCTTCTCCCTACATGCCGGTGACTCGCGTGGCGTGGAGTGAGTTCTACGTCGATCCCGGTCGATCGCCTGACTGGGACGGGAGTCCTTTAGTGCAGGATATTCTGAAGACGGCGGAGGCCGATGGGGTGCTGGACGAGTTACGCCAAAATCCGCAGGTGGACTATCGCGGGATTATGACTCTGAAGCGCCGAACCCTGGAAGCTCTGGCCCGGCTGCACAAGGAAGAACTTGCCGGCGGTCGGGGCGGGCTGATGGAGTTTCTTCGCGACCACCCTCACCTCGCGCAGTATGCCCGGTTTCGTGCGGAGTCGGAACGAGAGGGGAAACCGTGGCATCAGTGGTCCGAAAGCAGTCGCCGGCGGGTAGAATCACCGGAACCGCCCGTTCAAGACGCAGAACTCTATTACGCCTATGCTCAGTGGTTGGCGGAGATGCAGATTACGGACTTGGTTGACGAGGCCGGACGGCACGGGATGGGGCTTTACCTGGATCTTCCGCTGGGAGTCCATCCCGACGGCTTCGATACCTACCGTCGGGCGGATCTTTTTGTCACCGGCGTGGCGGGAGGAGCTCCCCCCGACGGATTCTTCATTGCAGGCCAGAACTGGGGTTTTCCCCCGGTACACCCGGAGGTACAACGACGAGACGGCTATCGGTACCTTCGAGACGTCTTGGGGCACTTGACGGCGCACTGTTCGTTATTGCGGATCGACCATGCCATGAGCCTCCAAAGGTTGTTCTGGATTCCTCAAGGCGCGGCGGCCGTGGAAGGAGTGTACGTCCACTACCCGCTGGAGGAAATGTTGGCGGTTGTGGCTATCGAAGCTCATCGTCATGGTTGCGTCGTTGTGGGTGAGGACCTGGGCACCGTCACACCCGAGCTCAGGGAGGCTCTTGAAGAGCGTGGAGTGTATCGGATGTACGTAGGGCTGTTCGAATTCGACCTGGGTCAGCACCCACCCTTTCGTGCGCCGACTCCCAGGATGGTCGCTTCGCTGAACACCCACGACACTGCGACGGCTGCCGGTTTCTGGCGGGGTGACGACCTGCGGCTCCGGCAAGAGCTGGGCCTTATAAGCGAGGAGGAACTAGCCCGAGAATTCACCGGGCGGGCCGAGGTTCGAAGGGCCTTCCAAGAAGCTCTGGGGGTGGAAGGGGATCCGCTGGATCCTGCCGTGGAGGCCGAGGTGATCGACCGCTGGATGATTTGGCTGGCCGGTACGGAAGCGGAGTACGTGCTGATGAACCTGGAAGATCTGTGGAGTGAGAGGGAGCCTCAAAACGTTCCAGGGACAGTGGACGAGAAGCCGAACTGGCGCCGGAAAGCCCGACTGTCACTGGAGCAGATCCGGCATGACTCGCGTGTACTTCGTGTGTTGTCGGAACTGCGGCGGCTGCGCCCCCTGCCCGAGTAAGAGAAATCGGGAAAATGGGACATGCCCGGATTTCGGTTCCAAGTCGTCGGAAATGAAGCGTCGAACAATGTGTCTGGTACTTTTTCCTCGGAAAGAGTCGAACCGGGGTATCGTTCGTGTGAAGCGACTGGGTGAGGAGGCTCGCTCGAGTGGGCGCCGGCACGAAATCACGCGGGAGGCTTTGCGTTTCGGGGTTTTGGGAAGACCTTGAAGGTCGTCCTTGGTACAAATCTTGTATTTTCAAGAACTTATGACCGAAACTCGGGCGAGTCATCAATTTCGGCATCTGCCGCGTCAACCCAGCGGGCAAAGTCCTCGGGCGTGTTGATATTCCGGTGGATCCCGGGATCGGGTACCGGTATCTCCCTCACGCATTCCGAGCTCTGCCGAACCACCCAGCGTGCTCCCTTGTCAAGAGGAGCGGCCAGGAGATCCTCGAATCGGGACCGAGGAAACAAGGCCGGATGGCCGCGTCGGTCTCCATGGAGGGGAAGGAGGATGGCTTCGGGTTCACTCCGATGAGCGTCCAGCAGGGCGGCCACAGTCCCAGGCCGTACCAGGGGGTGGTCTACCGGATGCAGAAACAAGCCGGTGACCCGAGAAGGCAAGCTGCGCAGAGCCAACTGTAGACTGGACAGGGGCCCCAGCTCGGGGCGGGGGTTCACCAAAACCGCGTCGTCCGGAAGTGGCACCAAGGATCGGATCCGTCGGTGTTCCGCCCCCAGCACGACGATCCAGGGTACCCCGAGTTCTTCGTAGAGAGAAGCAACGATCTCAACAAACGTCTTTCCCTTGAAAGGAAGGAGAGCCTTTGGTCGCCCCATCCGTTGGGAATATCCGGCGGCGAGAATACATGCAATGGTGGACTCCATACGACCTTCTAAGGCTACGACAAACGACCGGTCCGAAGATGTAGCTGGAGAGCGGGCCGGCCTGCCGGCGAGCACGAATCGGCAATCTTCCGCCGGTCACGACCTTCGGAAATAGTTGGAATCGACCCTCAGGCTTGGCAATGGCGGCCGTGATCGTGCGATAGACAAATCGAGGTAATAGAGCAATCTCCGCCCGAGTTGGTTGGGTGTCCGATGCGGAAGGCATCGCCCCGGCCGGCTCGTGACCGGCTGTCGCGGAAAACGGCTGCTCCGGACTTGGCTTCAGTGCTCCTTTTGAGCGGGAACCGCGGCTGATGAACCACGTCTTCGTCCAATTCACTGCCGGGGATACGTGGTGAGTTGAAAGGTCCCTTCAAACCTGAAGGGAGTCGCCCCGGATCCAAACGCGAAAATGCTGCAGTAGAGCTCCGACTTACGGTATTTCAGGTGCTTGCCGAACACGCTGTGGGAAGACCTCCGTCAGGTCAGGAGCCGGCTGCTTTGCAGCGCCTCATCACGGCGGACACGGAGTCTACTCTCCCCTGCAAGTCGACGGGATACTTCCGGACCCTCACCTCCACATCCTGCATGCGAGGCATTAGCAGCAACGCGCGGCACAATGTGTCGGTGAGGGTTTCCAAAAGCGCCCAAACCGAAGCTTCCGCCGTTCTTTGTACCAAGTCGACAACCTTCTCGTAGTCGACCGATAGAGCAAGATTGTCGTGCTCGGTCGCTTCCGTGAAATCGAAGCCGCAGCTGACGTCGACCCGCAACTCTTGGTAAGCGCGCCTCTCTTGGTCCGGTACGCCAATCCGGGCCCGACAACGAATTCCCGAAATCTCAATGTAGTCCATGAAGAAGCGACCGCGCCGTAGGACTACTGACTTGCGGCGGTAGGTGCCGCAGCCTCCAGAGCGGCGAGCGCCTTCCTATCCAGCCTGAACTCCACAGACGCCTTGCCGTTTCTTAAAATGAACGGCTTGGAAAGATCCAACTTGGCGTTAAATTCCAGCAGGCCGTCAATCTTTGTCCCCGATTCCACATCGCCGCTGGTAAAGTTCTGGATGTCGTAGATCTTGGCTTCGTGCTTCTGTCCCCCCTGCTCGAGGATGAAGTTCGTATCCAGCTTAGCATCCCTCTGAGGCCGGGCTTGGACATAGAACATTGCAGACTGGTTGGCCCGGGCGCGGATGGAATACTTGGCCGGGGCCGAAAACAGAGAATCCACGGTCGCATTGTTTACGTGGACAATATTAATCTGCATGCCTTCGGCTTCGTAGGAGCGAGCGAACAGCTGAAGAGGATCATCCTGTGCGAACAGTCCTGTGGTCGCCAAAAAAGCGGCCAAGCTCAAAGAAATCAGCAAGCCTTTTCTCACAACGAGCTCCTTGGTTACGGTAAAGGGTGAACGTTCTGCGCCCCACACTCCCCACTGGAGAAGGGACATATCAGCTTAACCCCAAAGTCAATCCCCAGGCAAATCGCACCGGGCGGGCCCTGCGCCGACAAACTCACATCGATAAGCTGCAGCAAAGCCTCAGCCGCGGCAAGTATCTCTTGACTAGGGAAGGCATGCCCGCGAGCAAGCGGAAGTCGGGCTGATTCGAATCGGTTGTTCGCGACGTCGCTCATTCCGCGGCCCCTCTTGGTAGTGGAGCCACTTGTGACAACGAAAGACGGATTGTGCGCCGTCTCTGCTGTGATGGGCCTTCGCGAGTGGTCTAGAAGCCCAGTACCAGGCCGGCCTGGACGCGGCGCCCCGGCGAGGCGAAGCCGGCGACGGCCGTATAGCGTCGATCCAGCAGGTTCTCACCCCGGCACGTCAGGCCGAGCCGGCGTTCATCGTGCCCGAAGGTCCGCAAAGTAAACTCCACGTTCGTGTTGATCAGAGCATACCCTCCCAGGCGAACCCTTACGGATGACAAGTCCGGCAAAAATTCCCGATCGTCCCGAGATCCGATGTACCGCCAGGCGACTCTTGCGCTGGTTCGTGGAAAGATCAATTGAAGGGCGAGTCCCCCCTGATGTTTGGGACGCCGCAGCAAGGGTTGCCCGATCTCGAAATTTCCGCCGGGAACGGACCCCGCGTCGGTGACCTCAGTTTGTGTCCAGGTGTAGTCGCCCGTCATCCGTACGTTCGAAGTCAGCCGGTAGGTGACGGACATTTCCGTTCCGTTGCTCTCGGCAGCTTCGACGTTAAGGTAGTTGGGACTTCCGGGAGCCGCCAAGAAGGTGAACTCAATCAGGTTCCGGTAGCGGTTAACGAAGAAAGTCCAGGATGCATGTAGGGTGGTATCCTCTCCACCCCAGTCGGCGCCGAGCTCCCAAGCCGTATTGCGCTCAGGTTTGAGGTGGGTATTGCCGGAAATTCCGAAAGCGGGCATTCCCGTAATCTCCAAAAAGGAAGGCGATCGAAAGCCGTTGCCGCCGCCGCCCCGCAGTCTCCAGTTGTCTGCGAGCCGAACCGCCAGGTCCAGCTGGACGGATGTGAAATCCTCGTAACGGTTGTTGTCTTCGTGTCGGACGCCGGCCGTCAGATAGACTCGATCGCCGAACTGCCGACGGTCCTGTACGTAAAGACCGACGCTGCGACGATCGAAAGTGGCATCCTCCGACGCTTCTCTTTTCCACGTCATCCCGGCCGTCACCAGGTGGTTCCCTCCCAAGGTGAAACGATTCTCCCAGTCGAGCAAGTCCCGCTGTTCGGCCGCCTCGAACTCGGAGTCGAAGAAATCGGAGATCCCGTCGGCACGCGTATAGTTCCAGCCGTGGTACTGGTGCCGGCCATATTGCACTGTTGAGCGAATGGCTTCCGACCAAGCCCGACTCAAGGACAGCTGAAACACCGAATCGTGTGTTTGCCTCCAATCGTTGGGATCCACCGGGTTGCCGATGTCGTCCGTGGGAACACCCTGCCGAATCGTGTTGTAACGGGCCGTGGCGCTGAGCGAAGTGGAGTGGCCGGCCGCGATGTACGTGGCGGCCGAGAGGTCCGTTCGGCGATACGTGCTGTTGAGCTCGAAGATGCCGTCGGTAAGGGAGGAGACGGCTCCGAGACTATACTGGATCTTCGGACTGCCTCCCTCTAAGTGGCCTGAGTACTCGAAAGAACCCAAGTTCCCGGCGAGAGCGGAAACCTGTCCCCGGGGGCGTGATTCTGCTTTCGGACGCCGCGTGATGATGTGGATGGTTGCCGCGGCGGCCTCCGAACCGTATAAGACCGAACCCGGACCTCGTACCACCTCGATCCGCTCGATATTTACGGTTGAAAGATGAGCGAGATCGAACTCGCCTCCGGGTCGGTTGATCGGTATGCCGTCGACTAACACGAGTGTGGAGTCACTTTCTCCTCCCCGCACGAAGAGGGAGGTTGGACTTCCATAGGAGGCTCCTCGGCTTACATGGATTCCGGGAAGCGTAGCCAACACCTCGGCCACGTCGGCGGCACCCATGGCCTCTATCTCGGAACGCGTGACGACGCTTACGGAACGGCCGGTTTCTTCCACCGGCGTTTCCGATCGGGTTGCCGTGACCGCCACTCTAAAGACGGGAACTTCAGCCTCCGACTTGCTCTCCGGTTCTTCGGTCGTTGTCTCGAGAAAGGAGGGAGTCGAGAGAGACTCCTGGTCTTCACGCGAGGCCGCCGGCGAAACTGTGGAACACAGGGCTACACTGAACGCTAGGGCGGCCAAGCTCAGCCAAGGAACCTGACTTGCAGTTCGGTTCCCAGTCGTGAAGTCTTCGTGGTTAGGGCGTACGGACAGCGGGCTTTCGACTGTCGGGTTACCAATCTTCCAACACATTATAGGTTTACCTCCTTGCGCGGCGGTCTGGGGCCGCGTTGGCGGGGTGCTTGCGAATCTCCTCTTCCCGGCGCTTGCTCGGGTGCTCCGACGCAGTTTCATCCCGAGTCGGCAAACGATCGGCGGCACGTGGTTGTAGCCTCTTGAAAGAGAGATCAGCGGCTCTGCAGCCGACCTACGCCGAAGCGGCAGCCTGCAGCCATAGCCTGAAGGTGGACCGTAAGCTGCAGATGTAGACGGCGGCCTCGGTCAGCCTCTGTGTCGAAGCCCTGAGGGATCAGGCCGACAATGCCCGGGCTAAGGAGAGGCTTACCCCGGAATCTACCTGCACGTGTAGCATCGGGGATCAGAAGACTTTTGGCAGGCTTATCATCGGCTCCTCCTTGCTTTCCCGTCGAAAGCGATAGAGAACGGGTCGGGCCGGTGTCCTGGCTTGCAGGTGCCTACTTTCCGCGCCTTCCCATCCTTCTCGGGACAGTGGCGTCAAGCGGATTTCGCCTGCTCACAGTTGCGCGGGCAGCGTCGGTTTTTCACCGAACTTCCCGGGGCTCCAACCCCCTCGGGTTGACGTTCCAAAGAGCGGAGGAGACTTTAGACCCGAAGGGAGAGCAGTGTCAAGAGCCCCGAAGAGATTTCGTACGGTATCCTGACCGATGGGTTGCACGGCCGTGCGAAGGCTGCCAAACCCGATTCTGTTCGAAACTATGGGATGAGGATCAGTCGGCCGGTGTCGAAGTCTGCGGTTCACGGGAGTCACTTGATTCCTGAACACCCGGGCTGCGTTAGGCCGCTCAGTTCGAAAGGCACGTGCTGTGTGCCGTCCACCGGGAACTGTCGGCCGCGTCGCGGGCAGGTTGCCGAACGAGACGTAAGCGGCAAGCTTGCAGGGCGGAGGCTCGGGACGCCACCCGGCGCGTGCGGTGGGCTAACCCGGAACTGGGAGCAATGGCTAAACTTAGCTGAGGGTTACACGCACGGCGGTTCGGGTAAGTGCGGCCGTTTGAGGTGCGAAGCCGGGACCTCGCATCCCCAACCGTCTGAGGGGTCTCACAACAGGTAATAGAGCAACTGACAACAGACGGTGACGGCGATGAGCCCGACCGGGTAGACGCTGGTGTAGGCGATGACGGCTTCGCTACGCTGAGTAAGTTCGGTGACTGCGCCCAGAGCGGGCGTACTGGTCATTCCGCCACACAGGGCTCCAAGGCTGGAGAGTTGGTCCAGCCCGTACCAGTACCGTGAAACGATGAAACCGAAAAGACCTGCGCCTACGGTCACCCCCGCCCCGCAAAGCAAAAGGATCCAACCCGACTCAACCAGGGTTTCGCCCAGTCGACCGCCCGCAGCCGTCCCGGCGCCGGTCAGGAAAAGGACAAGCCCCAACTGTTGCAATATGTACTTGGCTCCCCGAGGGGTCCGAATGTTCAAGCGGCCGATGCGGCCGAAATGCGCCAGTACCAAGCTTACGAAGAGAGGTCCGCCCGCGAGACCCAGCCGAAATGAAGCCCCTCCCGGCAGTGGGAAGTCTTGGTAAGCCAGCAGTACCCCGAGCACGACGCCCACGGCCAGCGCCGTCATGTTCGTCTCGTGTATTCGCTTCTCTTGTTGTCCCACGAGCTGAACGAATTTTTCGACGTCGTTTCGTTCTCCCACGACCCTGACCGTGTCTCCAAGCTCCAGCCTGTAGTTCCCGCCGGGTGCGAAATCCAGATCCTCCCGGAAGACGCGGGAGATGACGACTCCGTAGTTCCGGCGTACTCCCAGCTCCGCCAAGGTCTTTCCGACCAAAACATCGCTGGAAACGACGGCGTCGCGTGCGATGACGTCGCGAGATTCAAGGAGCTGCGGCGCCTGCACGCTTTCGCCGAGCACCAGTTCCAGCTTCTTGAGCTCGTCGGCTCGACCTACCGCCGCAACGACGTCACCTAGGGCCAAAGGAGTGTCCTCCCGGGCGGAAACGACCGTTCCTCCCCGAGAAATGCGGGTGATGTTGACTTGGCTGAAACGATGAACCTGCAGGTCGGAGAGGGTCTTTCCGACGCATGCCGGATTTGTGATGCGAAACTGTCTGAGCTGAAGACGACGGATCTCGTCTTCCGACCTGGCCAGACGCTCTTCTTCCGCTCGCAAGTCGATGCGTAAAAGCCGTGGTAGGAGCTGCACCAGCAAGACCACGCCGACGACGCCGAAAGGGTAGGCGAGGCCGAATCCGACGCTTACCCGGGGATCTCGGGCGGCATCCATGGCGGCGGCCAGACCGGGCGTACTGGTAAGTGCTCCGGCGTACATGCCTACCGCCAGAGCCGGATCCAGCTTGAACAAGTAGCAGAAAGCCCCCGTGATCGACGCTCCCGCCGCCACCGTCAACAGACCGATTTTGGCGAACAAGATGCCCCGTTCCCGGAACTGGTTAAAAAAGCGAGGTCCGGCCTGTAAACCTACCGCGTAGACGAACAGAATAATCCCGAGCTCCTGCATGTCGGTAGGCAGTGAATAACCCAGATGACCGAACAGGAGGGCGACGAAGAGGACGCCGGATGCCCCCAGAGAGATCCGAGCGACCCGAATGCTTCCGAGCGCCGAACCCAGTGCCACTATGACAAACAGCAGCGCCACCGGGTGGCGCAGCATCTCCAAAAAGGTCTCCATCCTGTGGTGCGTATTATGGGGCTTGCTTGTGTCCCCAACAATTCGGAGCCGTGCGTGAGAATGTTGGGGCGGTCGGAGGGAAGCCGTGTTTCGGGCTTGGGAAGGAGCCCGGTTCCCAAGAGTCGTCTTGCCGGCGATACCGCCGCCCAGGTTCGCTGACCGATGTTGCTACCATGTACGAAAGGAAGGCGGAACAGTTCAACCATAAGGACGGAAAGGAGACTTGCCATGGCTCTACATCGCGACGTACGTATCACTTATTTGGGACACGCAACCTTCTTGTTTCGCACACCCGGTGGGCGCTTTTTACTGATTGACCCTTGGGTGGAAACCAATCCGGTCTGTCCCGAGCAGGCCAAGAAGCTTCCAGGACTGGACACGGTGTTGATCACCCACGGACATTCGGATCACCTAGGGGATACGGTGAGTCTGGCCAAGCGCTTTAAGCCTCGGATCGGGTGCATTTTCGAAATTGCCCTCTGGCTTGGCGGACAGGGGGTTGAGAACGTGATCGGGTTGAACAAGGGCGGGACGGTGCACCTGAACGACATTCGGGCTACCATGGTGAACGCCTTTCATAGCAGCAGCATCGAACAGCCCGACGGAAGCTTGGCTTACGGTGGCGAGGCGTCCGGTTGGATTGTTGAGTTTGAGAACGGATTCAAGATATACCACGCCGGAGACACCTGCTTGTTTGGAGACATGGCCTGGATCGGGCGGAAGTACCGGCCTGAAGTGGCATTCCTGCCTATCGGTGACCTGTATACGATGGACCCGGAACAGGCGGCGGAGGCGTGCCGGCTGCTCGAGGTCCCGTACGTCGTGCCTATGCATTACGGAACATTTCCGGCGCTGACCGGTAGACCGGAGACCCTGGTCGAATTACTGAAGGGCAGTTCAACGCAGGTAATCATCTTAAGGCCTGGGGAAAGCATCGAGTGAAGCCTAAAAGTGGGACTGCCGGCCAGTCGATCCGAGACGGTCACCTTTGCCCGCACGGAAACCGGAAGATGCTTTGATTTCCGGCTCCCAACTCGTAGGAGCGCTCAGTCTAAGCGAGTGAAGTCCCAGTGTCCGGATGGGTTCGACTTGTTCAATCCGTGGGGCTTGGCGCTTCGCTGCGGATCCTACGAAAACCTCAAAAGCGGCGGAGCGGTGGGCTGCCGGAAGCTTGTCAGCTTGCTGATTGTTCCTCCCAGCGCTTGCAGCGGCGGCGTTCTGCAGCCATGATAGGCTCCTCGGTGATGGTTCTGCGTGCGGATCAAGTTCGGGTGGTCTCTTTGGATGCGGGAGGTACGCTGCTGTTCCCCCATCCTTCGGTAGGTGAAGTGTATTCGG
>ERZ795047.3717-NODE-3717-length-13354-cov-3.185954_pt1 | contig 13354 bp, 12 predicted proteins | sample MGYA00375131_ERZ795047 | MGnify/ENA primary metagenome ERZ795047 (study PRJEB30176, sample SAMN05720228) | activated sludge metagenome | isolation source: Anaerobic digester | place: Japan | collected 2015-05-20 ... | reverse complement strand
AAATAGTTCATTTTTATCTAATCCAGAAAGTGTTTTTATAGCACCAAAATTAAACCTAGGAGGCTCATCTAGTAATTTAGGTACTCTATTATTTAAATAGGTTTCCGGATCAAACGGTATTAAAAGTAATGGTTCAATCACGTAAAACTCTGTTCGTGCAATAACTTTTCTTAAAATTATTGGGTATCCTAGTTGTAGAACCAGTCTATATCGATCCCTTTTTACTTTATTAATAGTTTTTATTACATCCTCAGATGAATATATATCAATTCCTTCATCACAATAATTTGGCAAAAAGGTTAACTGCCCATAATTTGGGCTACCATATCTACTTGAGGCATATTCTGATATGCCTGCCTCTATATCCCTTGAGAGACATTCTAAATAATATGAAGAAAGCTTCGAAAGAGGAGTCTCAACAAATTCCAAAGGTCTTCTAGGTTCCTGATTTATGTCCTCGAAAGAAATAATACGCCAACGATAGTCACTATCCTGAATTGCTTTTCCTTTTAAGTTGTAATATAAAATCCTATTTATTTCTTTTTTCTCAATTTTTAAATCGAATTCATTAGCTAACAATTCGACAATTTCTCTAGCTTTTAAGGGTTTGCCCTTATTGAGGATATATAAAATCTTGTCCTCTATACTCATACCATCAGCCTCTTTTCTGCAATTTAATTAGACTTCCATATATAGTTTTGCATAATTTTAAAGGCTACAATGATTCTGTACAAATTTCTCTTTATATCATTGCTGGAAATTTAGGAAGTTCAATTGTCACAGAACACTCATTGCTTCCTCCTTTGAATATAGATTAAGCTAAATACTTAATTTCTAAAGCTATGTAATAAACTATAACGGTATATATGACGTAGTGCCGCAGATTTTAACTACAGGCTAATATCAATAAAGGTATTTCAACTTCGTTGATTGGTCCTAATTTACCTAAATTATGATATGTATATGTTTACCATTCTATAAATACTGGCATTTTCCTTCCATTTAAGCAATATTTTCCTATATCCCCTTATGGAGGTTAAGTATGATAGGATATGTAAGTGAGTAGAAGACTTCAGTTGTACAGGTGCCGTTGAAGGTGAACGAAATACTATGTAGAATAGTTTTACCAAATGGTTTATTCAGTGTCAGGAAGTGTGCAAGAATAAGAAGACTGCATCAAGCATCAGGAGGCCTCAAGCATGAAGCGGCAATACACTATATTAAAGCTATTAATAAACCTGATAATATTCGGGTTTGCCCTTTCCTTCGAGGGGGCTTCGCCGGAGCGGACCGCCCTTTTGGTGATGCTTTTTGCTGCTTTTACTGCATGGGGGCTTTTGAGGCAGAGGCTGAAAACGGGTGGCGGTCTATGGTATGCGGTTGATGCCGCGCTTATATTCCTTCTTGAATACCAGTCCAAGTACCTGGTAAATTACTTCTTCCATATACTCTACATATCCGCCATAGTTGAGGCGGGGATAAGCCTTGACAGGAAAAGGGGAAATATAGCGGCGGCCATACTTTCGGTGGCGGCGCTGTCAAAATACATCCATGCCTTGGGCTTTGGGGTCAGCGCGGCAATATTATCACAGCTTTTATTCAACCTGTTTGCGCTTGCCTTTCTAATCACTCTTATAAACTTCGGCAAGCTGCAGCAGGAGGAGCAGGAAAAAAGCCAAAGGTTGTACAAGGAACTGGTGGAGGCGTATCACCGGTTAGAGGAGCTTTCCGCCCAGAAGGAGAGGGCGGCGGCCCTTGAGGAGAGAAACCGGATTGCAAGGGATATGCACGATTCCCTGGGGCACCGGCTTACCTCCCTTATAATGCAGATTGAAATGGGAAAAGAATACCTGAAGAAGGAGCCGGATAAAACCGATGAGTACCTGGACCGGTGCGCCGATAACGCCCGGGAGGCCCTTACCGACACCAGAAGGGCCCTTAGGATTCTTGGCGGTATGAGAAGCGGCATTACCAGGACCGGCAGCGGTGAGGGCGCGACATATAATGGAAGCAGTGCGAGTAACGGCAGTGGCGGTGCAGGCGGCGTTACAAGCGGCGCGGGCAGTGAGGGCGAGACAGGCAACAGTATAGAAGCACCGGAGAGTATAATAGATATGATTCAGGACTTCTGTAAAAACACCGGCATTGAGATAAACTACAAACTGCCGGATAAGGGGCTTCGCCCACAGGAAAACTCAGTCTTGTACAGGGTTGTCCAGGAGGCTATAACCAATGCAGCCCGTCACGGGAAGGCCACCAGGATAGACATCGAAGTCGGCCGGGACGATGACGAAGCTTGGTTTTGCATACAAAACAACGGGGAGGCAGGCGGCGATTACACCGAAGGGTTTGGCCTCTCAAGCATGCGAAAAAGGCTGGAGGATATGGGGGGAAGCCTCAAAATAGAAACCGGGCAGGGCTTTAAGCTGACCGGCAGGTTTAGAGCGACCGGCCGTTAGGTAGAAGCTGGTGGATGTAAGTTTAATGCGGCCATTCTACAGTTTAAGCGGCTTACCGGGAGTTTAAAACAGTCTTCCGGGAGATTTTGAGCACTGAGGAGGAAGTTTTTAACAGTTTATCGGAAGACATGGGCACTTGACCAGGAGGCCTAGAAACGGGGGAGACAAATGATAAGGATTGGCATAGTGGACGACCAGGAAATATTCAGGCAGGGCATGAAAATGATACTCTCATCCCAGGAGGACATGGAAGTGGTGGGGGAGGGGGCTACCGGCCTTGAGGGCTACCGGATGTGCGAGGAGCATGCCCTGGACCTTCTTCTTATGGACATAAGGATGCCGGTTATGGACGGCGTGGAGGCCACAAGGAGGATAAAGCGTGATTTCCCCCACGTAGCCGTTATAATACTTACCACCTTCGACGAGGACGAATACATTTTCCAGGCGATCAAATATGGCGCATCCGGTTACCTTTTGAAGGACGCTCCTCCCGCCAAAATAACCGAGGCAATAAGGGAGGTCCATGGCGGCGGTGCCCTTATGCAGCCGCAAATCGCCGCCAGGGTGGTAGAGAAATTCCGCAGCCTCGACAGGGATGCCGAAAAAGCCGACCCTCGGATTAAATCCCTTACCGCCAGGGAAAGAGACATAGTGCAGCTTATAGGCGAGGGTAAGAACAACAAAGAGATAGCGGCCGAGCTATTCATTACCGAGGGCACCGTCAAGAACCATATTTCCAGCATCCTTATAAAGCTGGACCTCCGGGACAGGACCCAGCTTGCCATATTTGCGGTAAAAAACAGGCTTTTATGACTTTAGTCATGTACAAAAACAAGAAAACATTACCTTTAATACATACTGTCCTTCTTCATGGGGTCTAAAATATTAATAGATACACCGAAGGAGGTTTTGTTTTATGAAGAAAAGAGTGGCGGTGCTGATAATAATATCGCTGGTGCTTGCGGCATGGGCTTCCGGCTGCAGCAGCAAGAGGGATTACGAGGTTTACATGGAAGCGGCCGAACGGACCGAAAACGTGGCAAGGGGCAAGTCGGAAATGGTTATGAATATGAAGCTCAAGTTCAACAGGGAAGGGCTTTCGAAGGACGTATACGAAGGGCTTGAGATGTTCGAGGACATGACCTTTGAACTAAGAAGCGAGTATGACAAGGACAGGGAGGAAAGCCTAAACAAGATATTTATAAAGACAAAGGATACCGGGTTTGACGCAAAGGTATACACAAAAGGCGACGTTGGTTATGTAATAACGCCTCTTATACCCAAGATTGTGGTGATAAAGGGCGAGGAGTTTGTCCACCCGGACTTGGCGCCGGGAGACGTGGAAGATATGCCTAAGCTGTCGGAAGAAAGCCTTGAGGCGATAAAAAAGGTGTGGAAGCCGCTGCACAGTGACGACAATGTTTCCGCCCTGGAGAGGATAGTAATGGATACCCCCGGGGGCAGCGTCAAGGCCACAAGGTATGAGGTAAACATGACCGATGAACAGTTAAAGCCGGCTATAAAGAAAACCATGGAGATAATTTTAAAGGACAGCGCCTTTATGGAGGGCGTGGATGATATGATGCGCTCCGCAGTGGAAGAGTATGCAAAAGACCATGCCGATATCGAGGAGTTCCCTCTAGAGGACTTCTCTTTTGAAGAGATGTTCCGTGCCAGCATGGACGCAATAGAAAGCTCCACCGTAAAGACCTTCAGCAAGACCGCCTTTATAGACCGGGATAACTGCATTATTGAAGAAAGGGTTGTCATAGATATACTGTACCATTTCACCGAAGGAGGAACGCCCCAGTCCTTCAGCATGGAAATGACCGAAAAAAACTGGGACCTTAACAGGAAGCAGGAAATATATTTCCCGGAAGTCACTGCCGAAAACAGCATAACGCTGGAGGAATTAAAGGAAGAGTACAAAGACGGGCTGAATTTATTTAAGGGGGAAACCGACTGATGCTTATAAAGGCGATAGGAATAAAAAAGTACTATAAAAAGGTGGTCAGGGCGGTGGACGGCATCGACCTGGAGGTAAGGGAAGGCGAAATATTGGGGATACTCGGCCCAAACGGCGCCGGAAAATCCACCGCCATATCGGTTATTTCCTCCCTTATAAAGCCGGACGGGGGAGACGTTTTATTCAAAGGACAAAGCATATTGAAGAACCCCGGAGACTTAAGAAGGGTAATGGGTATAGTTCCCCAGGATGTGGCCCTTTACCCGGACCTTTCGGCAGCGGAAAACCTGAAGTTTTTCGGTAAACTATACGGCCTTAGGGGAGAGGGCCTGCAGGAAAGGATCCGGGAAGTGCTGGACCTACTAGGCTTAAACGGCCGGGCAAAGGATGCCGTAAAGAACTATTCCGGCGGCATGAAACGGAGGGTCAACATAGGGGCAGCCCTTTTGCACCACCCGGAAGTGCTAATAATGGATGAGCCCACGGTTGGCATAGACCCGCAGTCCCGCAGCCATATACTGGATACGGTAAAGGCTCTTAACAAAAAGGGCATGACCATTATATACACCAGCCACTACATGGAAGAGGTGGAGCACCTCTGTGACAGGATTTATGTAATGGACCACGGCAAGGTAATAGCCTCCGGCACCAAGGAGGACCTTAAGAACCTGATGGGCGGCGACGATATTGTATCGCTGCAGACCGACATAGCCTCCGAGGGCTTCCTGAAGGATTTAAGGGGCAACGTGAAGGTAAGAAACGCCGACCAAAAGGACGGCAGTATTACCCTTATGGTGCAAAAGGACTGCGACATACTGTCCGACATATTCGAGGCGGCTTCCAAAAACGGAGTGAAGCTTAAGTCGCTTGATGTTAAGACCCCCACGCTGGAGGATGTGTTCCTTTATCTTACTGGCCGCGGGCTGAGGGATTAGGGGGGAAGAGGTATGCTTCTTACAATGATATGGAAGGACCTGCTGGTGGCGCTTAAGGACAGGAAATCGCTTATTATAACCCTGTGCATGCCGGCGATACTTACCACCATACTGGGCTTTACCTTCCAGAGCATGATGAGCGGCGGTTTTTCGATGGGCCGGGCAAATATTGCGGTGGTAAGCCTTGGCAGCCGGGAGCAGGATATAGAAAGGATAAAGGAATTCCTGGAGGGCCCCAACATGGAGGGCAGGCTGTCCGGGGAGCAAAAGAAAGACCTCTTGGAACTCCTTGACGATATGGACTTTGAAAAGATACTCTATGAGGATGTGCTGGGAAGCCCCGAAGTGGGAGAGTTCATACAGTACGAGAGGATGGGGCTTGACAGGGCGAGAGGTATGCTGGAAAAGGGCGAACTGGCGGCGGCGGTGGTGCTGCCGGAGGGGTTTACCTACGATACGTTCATGAACCTTGCCATGCCCTTTCGAAACCCCATAACCATTGAGGTTATTAAGCATCCCGACCACAGCATAAAGGGAGAGATGGTGTCGGGGATAGTAAAGGGCTTTGCCGATGCGCTGTCGGCGGGAATTATAGCAAAGAACGTGCTGCTTGAGGCCTCCATAGAGAACAATGCGGGGGATAAGGCGATGGAGGAGATAGAAGGCCTTATAAGCGGCATGTACGATGTGGGAGTCCGGGATATCCGGATTGATAAGGTCACCGTAGAGGGAAAACGGGCGGTTTCCTCCTTCCAGTACTATGCGGTAGGCATGGCGGTTATGTTCATACTTTACGTGGCTGCCGATGGGGCCCAGTATTCGATAGACGAGGTAAATAACGGCACTTACCGTCGGCTTGTAATGGCGGGAACCGGAAGGCTGCGTTTCTTCGCTGCAAGGTTTGCGGCCACCACCATTTTTGCGCTTATGCAGCTTGCAGTCCTTGTATCCTACAGCAGGCTTGCTTTTAGAACCGACTGGGGAAGCCCCATAGGTGTGGCGGTGCTTTCGGTATTCCTTGCCGTGGCGGTGGGGAGTCTGTCGGCGCTTTTATCGGCAGTAAACCTAAAGCTTAAAAACAGTAAGGCCTCAACGGTATTCCAGGCAGTTGTTATACAGGTTTTCGCCCTTCTGGGGGGAAGCTTCTTCCCGGTTTCCGGTGTGCCGGTCATGCAAAGGCTGGGTGGCTTTACGATAAACGGTGCGGCGATGCAGGGATTCCTAAGGCTAATGATGGGGTACTCCTTAAGTGAAGTAACCGGCACTATTATTTCCCTTACGGGAATTGCGCTTGTCTTATTTGCGGCGGGTGCAGTCTTTGCAGCTGCGGCAGGGGAGGTATAAGCATGATAACTATAATCTATGGAAGGCTTTTAAATCTCAAACGGAACTGGCTGCCCTATGCATTTATAATAGCGCTGCCGCTTATGCTGGTGTTCGTGTTCGGGCCTGTCATGGGCACCGAAGATCCGGGGATTATGCTGCCAATTGCCGACCTGGACGGGTCGATGCATTCTGCGGCGCTGGTGGAAGAACTGAAAGGCCTTGGCACCTATAACATAAAGCTTACCGATGAAGCAGATTTAAGGCAAACGGTCATGGAAAACGGAGCCGATGCCGGGCTAATCATTCCCCGGAGTTTCAGTGAGAGCATCATGCATGGGAAAACCCCGCGGTTTAACCTTTTTATAACCCGGGAAACGCAAGTAGGCTATTCGCTGCACGGGGTCCTTACCGCCGCGGTGCAAAGGCTTGCCTACAGCGCCGCCATTGTGGACGGGACGGTGGAAGCGCTGGAGAGGCTTGCAAATCCTGACAGCGGGGAAAACGCAAGGCTTAGGGAGAGGATTCACAGCCTGGTGGCTGAAGAATGGCGGGAACGGCTGCCTGTAAAGGTGGCGGGCAGTACCATAAAAAGCGGCGGTGGTTTTTCCTTTGACATGTACACCCAGACCGCCATTGGTTTTACCATAGCCTTTTCCATGTTCACAATAATATTTGCGGTGGGCGAGATACTGGAAGAAAAACGCACCGGGGTATGGGGGAGGATTAACATTTCCCCGGTATCAAGGTTTAGGGTACTCGCCGGCGGCTTGGTTTGCGCCTTTGCCATGGGCATGGTCAGCATGATGATTATGGTACTTGTAGGGGACCTGGTGCTGGGGGTAAACTGGCTGGGGCATATAGGCGGCGTGCTTGTGATACTGACGGCCTTTTGCTTCTGTATGACTTCCTTCGGCCTTTTATTGTCCTTCGGTATAAAAACCAGCCAGCAGCTTCAGGTGATAGCACCGGTGGTGCTGGTGAGCTCCGGCATGCTGGGCGGGTGTTACTGGCCTCTCGAAATCGTGAGCTCCAAGGCACTGCTTGCCGTTTCAAAGGCGGTGCCCGCAGGCTGGGCGATGCAGGCGCTCAAAAACATGATTGTCTATAACCAGGACTTTGGGGCGGTGTACCTTCCGGCGGCGGTGCTGCTGCTTATGGGGATTGTATTTCTTGGCTTGGCGGTGCAGCTTGGCGAGAGGGCATAGAGCATACTGGGATAATAAGGAAGACACCGGCGGCGGTTTTTATGGTATTATTAAATAGCCGAACATACTAAATAAATGACTGGAAAGGATAAAGCTGCCTATGGGAAACGCATATGATAGACTTTTACAGGTTGTTGTTGCTGTAATTATTGCTGTTGTCATGGTACCCCAGGCTGCGTATGCCAATCCGACTCCGCCGCAGGGCGATGCGGATATTCCGAGCGACTGGGCCGGGGAGCAGGTTGAAAAAGCAAAGGAAATGAGGCTTATCCCTGAGAACCTTCAGTCAAAGTACACAAGCGGCATAACGCGGGAGGAGTTCAGCGAGCTGGCAGTGGGGTTATACGAAGCTTTGGGCGGCAAAGAGAGCGCGGCGCCGGAGGAGAATCCCTTCGCCGATACAAAGAATCCAAAGGTTTTGACAGCATACGGGCTAGGAATAGTAAAAGGCAAAGGGGAAGGGCTGTTCCAGCCAAACAGCGCTGTAACCCGCGAAGAAATAAGCGTAATGCTTTATCGCACACTGCGGGCGGCAAAACCGGAGTACGATTATTCAGATATAACCGGGCACAAGTTTGCGGACCAAGAAGAAATCTCACCATGGGCGGAGGAAGCCGTCGGGTATCTGTATGGCATAGGAGTTATAAACGGGGTAGGAGACGACCGGTTTAACCCAGGCGGAGAAACCACGAGGGAGCAAGCGATTGTTTTTGCAGTAAGAATGTATGAGAAGGTCGTGGAAGCCGAAAAGATATCGGCGAACGCCTTAACCGTGTCACGGGGCGGCGCGGGCAGGCAGGGAGAAGCTTTAAGGCTTAAGCTTAAAAGCCTGATAGCCGAGGAAATGGGCAAGCCCTATAAGTGGGGCGGCACCGGGCCGGACGGCTATGACTGCTCCGGGCTGGTGTACGCGTTATACAAAGAGCTTGGGATAACGCTGCCGAGGACGTCAAGGGGCCAGGCAAGCGCCGGGACCTACGTGGAAAAAGAGAATTTGGACTACGGGGATATCGTGCTGTTTGCCCGGGACGGGAAGAAAATAAACCACGCGGGAATATACGTGGGGAACGGCGAGTTTGTGCATTCCCCCCAGTCGGGGGACGTGGTGAAGGTCTCATCGCTTATGTCGGGGTATTATGCTGATTGTTACTATACGGCACGGAGGGTGCTTCCTTGACAATAAATCACAGGGCTATATATAAAACACCACTCAGGTAGTATAGTGGTGTTTTTCTCACGACAAAGCGGAAGGCGGAAGGCTTGGCCGTGATACCTGGAAACCTGGAGGAAAAAATAAAGACCATACCGGAAAAGCCCGGCGTATACCAAATGAAGGACAGGGGCGGGAACATTATATACGTAGGCAAAAGCAAGAATCTAAGGTCCAGGGTAAAGTCCTATTTTTACGGTGACCACAACCAGCAAAAGATTAAACATATGGTGTCCCGCGTCCATGACATCGGCATAATCCCTACCGATTTTTAAGCGGCCTTGCCATGAAAAAGCCTGTATTCTCGCAAAATGTTTGCCGCTGCGGTACATATGGTACCGGGTCGTTATAAAAAGCGGATGAAGGCACCTATTCCTGCGGTACAAAGGCTATACTTCGGCGAAAATATCCTTTAGCGGTATCTCCAGGCCCTCGAAGACGGTAGATTTTATTGTATCTTCCTCTTTAAGAATTGTTAACTCTTCAATTTCCCTTTTCTCGGAAAAGGAGTATTTAAAGATTGCTTTACTTTTTATGTCCACAATCCAGTATTCCGAAACGCCGCTTTTCATGTAGAGGTTGAGCTTTGCTACCATGTCCTTGCTCTTGGTGGATGGGGACAGCACTTCCGCAACAAGCGTTGGTATACCCTCATACCTGCCATCCTCATTGACCTTGTCCCGGTCACAGATCACCACAACATCCGGCTGGACAACGTTTGGGTCTTCCTCGAACTTGGTTGCAAAACCAAATAGCCTAATGTCCAAGGGCGCAGTCACCGATTGGCAGGGCTTTCCCCTGAAGTAGTTGCCAAAGTGCCATGCAATTTCATTTACTACAACCTGGTGCAGAAAGCTTGGTGAAGCCAAAAGGTAAACCTCACCGTCAATTAGCTCATACCTTTGGTCGGAGGATTCAACCAGTTCCATGTATTCCTCATAGCTAATCTTCCTGGTGGATTTGTATTTTAAGGATTCCTCGTGCAGTAGGAAAAAGTCAGGTTCATTGTAGCGGGTTAGTTTCGCCACACTCCTCCCGTTCTTGGTAATTATAATATCTTCCTTTTCCACCAGTGAAAGATACTTCCCAAAGGCGTTTTGTATATCGGTCGTAGTAACACGCATCATATCACCACCATTTCCCATATTAGCTATTATTATAATATATATTAGCTAGTATATCAACAAAAAAATAGCTAAAAAAGGGCGAAAGGGACAGGGAAAGGATAGGTGAGACAGTGCCAGGGCCGACGACAGGTATCTTGTTTAAAAGTTACGGCAGGCAAAGGGGCAGGAGATTTGTTTGGAAATGAAAATATGAAGTGCATAGGTTGATAGTCCGTGATACAATGGTTCTGGTCGGTTACTACATAGGGGGAGTTAAATTGCAGTCCGATAGGCGTTTGCTTTTTATATTGGTCATAGTATTGATTATTAACATTGTTCTTCTCGGGAGGGTTGGAAATTTAAACAACCAGATTCAAAACCTAAGGCACGAATATAATAACCTTCAGTCAAGTATCAGTTCCATTTCAAGTAATGTGAACAGTAGCTTGGACCGGTTTACCAGGGAGCAAAGCTGGATTACTCCGGTACGGGTGGATGACGGAAAAACCCGAGTGGAAGGTGAAAAGGGGCTGGCGGTTCTTAACTGGCAAATAAAAGACTTCAGGGAAGGTGCAGAGGTTGTATTTCATTACCGTCAAAATGAAACCGAGGATTTTATAGCAGTTCCGGCTCAAAATAAAGGTGACGGTTTCTTTGAAGTAGAAATTCCTTTTGAGATAAGGGTTGAGCCTTTCTGGGAAGTCGATGTGAGGGAAAGGACAATGGGAGGGGTTGTGTCTTCCGTACATGAGGCTAAGCCGGCAAGGCCGGATTACCAATCAGTCAGCTATTATGTAAGCATGAAGACTGGTGACGTTACAAGGAGCAGTGAAATTGCCCATGTTGATGTGGCCTATCTAGCAAAAATAAAATATGAAACAATTGTGGGGCATGTCGACATTAGCAATGATGAGTACCATATATCATTGTTTGAACCCCGTAACAGCAGTAACAGTTTCCAGTCGGTAACGGTGAAACTATATGACGGCAGCAGGCTTGTTGCGGAAAAGGCCATGGAGGTACGGGACGTTTATGATTCCGGGAAGACATATAGATTGGACTATGTAGTGGATTCCCAGGACGTTTCACATCTAGTGATACAGGTGAAGTACGCAGACGGGAAAACCTTTGAAAAGGAGATTTTCATATAGGTAATCTACCGCTTTGAAAAAACATCATTATAAAACATCACCATCGCGCCGGCGGTGGTTTTTTTCGCCAGCGGCAGGGCACACTTGGTCACCAGGTGATAGCGCCGCTCGTCGTCGGGGACTTTTTTAAACCGCTTGTGTACCTTGAGCGCGATACGGGCGTTGAAACGTATGTATTCCTCGATGGAGTCCAGGAGGTATGCACCCCTTTCCGCCTGGAAGTCCCTTAGGTGCTGATAGGTGCGCTTCACGAAGGTCTCATACTGGCGGTGGTTGTCCAGGAGCCGGATGTTGGCGTGCTGGGGTATTGTCATGTCCTGGATAATGTGCAGGGCTGCACCCAGGTAAAACAGCGATTGGTTAAACTCACCATGCTTCCAAAGCTTAATGGATTTATTGTAATACTCAACTCCAAGGTCCATGGCGCTTTTCCTGCCGTAGAGCCCCTTTTTGCTATAGGGATTGTAAAAATGGTTTGAGCTTTTAAAGCCCTGGTCCGCCCACACCGCTCCTTGTCCGATATCCGAAATATAGCTGCTGAAGAATACGTATTCCTCGGCGTAGCCGTCGTTCTTTAGAATGTTTAGGGCTTGGACATTTATAATCCTGTGGACTTCGCATTCGGTCTTTATTATTCTTTTCTTAACCGGGTTGGCAATACCAAAGACGGTGCTTAGTATTTGACCGTAGGTTGTTTCGAAGAAACTCATTGTAATCACCTCAAGAGCAGTCTTGTTCTAGTATTTGTGAGCAGTTCGCCTCTTATTCTTTCCCGGTGAAGACGCAAAGGCGGGCTGTCCTTTCCGAAATAAACAAGGCGTGTTTCGTGAAGCAGCCGGCGGATTACAGGAGGAATGCAGGCTTGCTGTCAAGACAGTCAAGGCTGAGTCGTGCGGATGGTGGCCAGTCCGGTTCTTCCGGCAGGGAAGATACCCGCATGTTTTAAGGGTCCTGTATGGTGGCACTTTATTTTGTAAAAAAACAATGGGACAGGGGAGTGCATCCCTTGTCCCATGCCGATGGAAAGAGTTGCTATTCGTGTATTATAAGCTCGAACACGTCCGGCCTTGAGTAATGGCCCACCGGGTCGAAGTCAAGGCGGCTTTTTACTATCATATCAAAGTCAAGGTCGGTCACCAGGATTTCCTCCCGGTTATATACAGGCTCCACCACGTATTTGCCAAGGGGGTCAATTATTGTGCTTCCCTCGCGGCACATGATTTCCGGCTGGGATTCCAGGTCCTTGTAGTATATAAGGTCTTTTGGATACATATCCTTTGTGACAAACTGGTTGCAGGATAAGACAAAACACCTGCCCTCCAGCGCGATGTGCCTCCCGGTTCATTATTACCGGTGCGGCCTGTACGACGGCTGCTCTTATCGACTTTTATGTGCTTGGCATATTGGCGCTCCTTTCTATGCTTGGTTGGCCTGCTGGGCTTACTTTTGCCCCGGCACCTCCAGGTTTGCATTCCACGCTATATATCTTCTACAAGGGCAGGGCAATTCCTTTGGATATACGGCGCCAAACGTGGCGCGTGAGACAAATTAGTGGGGAATGACCAGGCGGTGGGGCATTATTACATCAACCTCTATGCCAAATACGTTCCTTATGTTTTCCCCGGTTATTACCTCGGGTGCATTTCCGGTAGATACCACCCTGCCTTCCTTTACAAGCACCATTTCGCCGCAGTACCGGCTTGCCAGGTTTATATCATGCAGTACCGCAACCGCTGTGATTCCCATTTGATCGCACAGCCGCTTAACGAGGCTTACAGTCTCCACCTGGTATTTGATATCCAGGTGGGAAACAGGCTCGTCCATAAGCAAAATCTTGGGCTGTTGTGCCAGTGCCCGCGCTATTAATACCCTTTGCATCTCGCCCCCGCTTATATGCCCGAAAAGCCTGTCCCTAAGGTCCCATGTGCCGGTCAGTTCCATGGCTTCCTTAACCGCCGCCCTGTCTTCCCGGGTCTCCCACTGGAAGCGGCCCAGG
>ERZ795047.3712-NODE-3712-length-13381-cov-4.276002_pt1 | contig 13381 bp, 12 predicted proteins | sample MGYA00375131_ERZ795047 | MGnify/ENA primary metagenome ERZ795047 (study PRJEB30176, sample SAMN05720228) | activated sludge metagenome | isolation source: Anaerobic digester | place: Japan | collected 2015-05-20 ... | reverse complement strand
CCAGCCCGCTACCGGGCTTTATAAGTAAAAGGATAGCTTCAAGCATTCCCGACAGCACAAAGACAGACAACCCAGCCACGGCGCCGAAAACGCTCAAAAATGAAGAGTGGAATATAGCAAAGAAGGCTAGCAATATCAACACCAGCCGGGCGATGTACTTAACCAGCACTCCCCCTACCCGGCGCCGGTCACCTGTCGCCAAAAGCCGATCCACACCCCCTGCCAGCCAGTGGAAGTTCAAAATCGCCAACCCCCCTCCCGCCAGGATGGAGACGGCCATGAAGATACCCCAGCCAATCGCGCCGACGATGACCATGAGCAGGAGTAGAATCAGCGAGTTCCGGTATATCCTCTTCACGGTTTCCTGCTCAGAATTCGAAAAATCTCGATGAACCCACCCACAGTTCCCAACAGGACCATCAGCGTCGTGAGCCAAGGGAAGGTATCAAACTTGCCATCCAGCCATCGGCCAACCATGTACCCCCCGAGCACCGCAGACGGCAGAATGAATACAACCGAGGCATAGTGTGCGAGTAACCGGGTTGTCCTGCGTCTGTCTTCGGTCGATGCCATCGCACCGAGGTTAACACAAGGAGAGGCAGGAAGGGACGCTCAGATCAGAAGCCATGAAAAATCGGCTGCTTATCCGCGCAATCCGTGCTATCCGTGCTATCCGCGGGTAGTATTGAATTGCGCACAGTGCGGAACGCGCGGATAGCGCGGATAAGCCCATGGGTGCACCTACCGACTATCACCTGCCGGGGATAGACCTGACAACGTGGTCATTTATCGGAGATCGGGTATCGATGAAGCGAACCAGGCTCTTGCCGGCAGTCGAACGCTCCCATTCGTCTGCAAGCTGGTCGAGTCTGAGTCGCGTATCGGGCGTAATCAACCGATCGCGAAGCAACTCGTCGCGAAAGGAAATCGCATTAAACACCAACAGACAGACGTCCGGCTGGTGTTGACGCGCAAAGGCTGCCGGGCTGAAATCGGGGAGCAGTCGGCGGAGAACCCTGTCAAAATTGGGGTCTACCTTCCGAGCCGGTTCCAGGTATACATATTTGTAGTAGCGGTAGCTGTCGGCGCGAGAACCAGTGGGAAATTCATTGCCCGCGAGAGCCAAAGCTTCTTTAACCTTCATCGCATATTCGGCGCTGTCCAGAAACTCCAAGCGAAGCTTCTCAGCGGGAAGGCGCACCAGCCCAAGGTAAAGGACGACGCCCAGGAAAACCGCAATGCTGAGTCCCACCGCTCGCACCGGGTTTATCGCTCTGTCTATTCCAACCATTCGGACAAAGGCCAGCGCCGCCCGGGAGATCAGAGAGATCACCGCCCCAACAATTCCGAGCACCACGCACAGACCCAGAGAACAAGCGCTGTGTATTAAAAAGATACGCCGGGAATTCCTGAAAAGCGCAAAGCAGTAGAAACTGATCACTGCAAAGACCAGGGCGCCCGAGCCAAGCAAGAACCCGTCCAACGCCATTTGGCTCGGAGAATAGCTGGTCGCGTCTACTCCCAAAAGGTCGAGGGCGCACATCAGAGCCGGCAGGACCCAAAGAGCCAGGCAGAAACAGGAAACCACACGCCAATAGGCCGGCCATGCGGGGCTTTGCCAGAAGGCGAGCCAGTGACGATCTTTCTCACCAACTGCAAGCTGGCCTGTAGCAAAGTAGCTCGCATACTTCGTGATAATCAACCCGCACGTTGGACACACGCCTGTCTGCATGAACGGGTCTTCCAGCGACAGCGGCAGTCGGCCACACTTCGGACACTTCGGGAAAGGCACCACATCATGGCTTTTATGGGCAGTATGGGAGGGGGACTTCGAAGGCGTAGTCACACCGATGCTTTCCGCCAGAATAACCGGCGAAGGAGAGCTGACCGATCGCGGCAAAGTCTCTTCCGGCTGCGGGCCCGGAGCAGCAGCAGGTGCGGCCTGAACGGCCACAGGATGATCAAGGGGAGGGCGTCCAGCCGGCGCCGGTTCATGATTGGTCTCCCGGCCTGCCGGAACCGTTTGACTTGCCTGATCACTTTCGGGCTCGGCCCAACAAAGCGCACCGGTCTTCTCGATGGCGGTTACCCATCGTGCGGCCGTCGCTTGGTCAAGCCCGCGCCGCAAAGCACAAGGTGCGTTTGCGAAGTACTGTTCGAGCTTCTCGGGTCTGACCCGGAACAGCTCCGCCATTCGCAACCTGACCGCTTCGAGGGTCTCCCCCTCCCGGACCCTGCCAGAGAAGACTACCGAATATTTTTCGGACATCTTCGCGCTCCTTGCCCAGTCCGAGATAATGCTCGACTTGCCGGAAATTTGCTGTATTGAGGGTCACATTTCCGTCAGACCAGCGGCATGCTGGCGAGGCGTGCTAAATCAATGAAGGGCTGAGGCCAGATGCCCACCAGAACCGTGAAAATGGCGGTCACGGCTAACGAGACCGCAATCCCCCAGGAAAATTCCAGGGGAGCGGGCAGGAATTCCTTACGCATAAACATGGCCACCACAATGCGGAAATAGTAGTAAAGAGAGATGACCGCGTTCAGGGCCCCTACGACGGCGAGCCAAGCCATCAGTTTCGCAAACTGCTCCTGAGGTATCAGGGCGATTTGAATCGTTGCGGCGAACACATAGTACTTTGCGATAAATCCTGCCAGGGGTGGTATACCTGCAAGAGACAGCAGGAAGACGAGCATCAACACCGCCACGCCCGGCCGCTTGAAAAAGAGGCCGCCGAGATCATCGACCTGTTCGCCCGGGATGTCCTCCCGTCTCAGGAGAACGATGACCGTCCACACGCCGAGGTTCATGAAAGTGTAAGCCAACAGGTAGATCAGCGAAGCCGTCACGCCGTTCTCTGTCCCCGCTACCAATCCCATCAGCACAAAACCGGCGTGAGAGATGCTCGAGTAGGCAAGCATTCGCTTCACATTCTGCTGGGTCAGGGCCGCGATGTTTCCCCAGGTCATGGTGACCATTGAGATGACGGCCAGCACCGGCACATACAGTTCTCGGACCTGGGCGAAAACAACAATGAAAATGCGTAGAAATATGGCGAAAGCGGCGGCCTTTACGGCAACCGACATGAACGCGGTCACGGCTGTGGGCGCCCCTTCATACGCGTCCGGCGCCCACATATGGAAGGGCGCTGCTGCGATCTTGAAGCACAGACCGGCCATTAACATGAGCAGGGCTACCACCACCAGTGAATTGGTTCCCTGGCTGGCGATTTCGGCCCCGATCCGTTCGAGGTTTGTCGTCCCCGCCAATCCGTACAGAAGCGACATGCCGTACAGAATCATGGCGGTAGAAAAAGTGCCGAGCAAGAAGTACTTCATGGCCGCTTCGTTGGATCGTCGTTGGCCGCGCAGAAAACCGACCAGGACGTAAATGGAGATGGACATCAGTTCCAGTCCCACGAAGATCGTCACCAGGTCGATCGCGGAGGCCATGAACATCATTCCTGCAGCGGCGAACAGAATCAGCGCGTAGTACTCGGAATGTTGTTCCTTCTCGACATTCAGGTAGTTGTATGAGATGAAAACGGCCACCAGGGCCGCCAGCAAGACGAGGAAGCCAAAGAATAGCGAGAAGCTGTCGAGCGACACCATGTCGAAAAAGGCCGGGCCCACTCCTGCCAGGCGGAGGACATAGAGGTGGATCGAGGCCATAATGATCCCGACGGCGGAGAACACGGCTGCCAGCTGTTTGCCGTGAAAGGCGAAGCTAATCACTCCGATTCTTCCCTTGATCCGGTATTCCGGGAACAGAAAATCGGCAAGCAGTATGCCCAATCCCCAGGCAATCAGCTGTAGCTGCGGGCCTATGGCAGCGGCGTTCGACTGCAAAAATTCAAGAAGATTTGGAACCTGGACCGTCTCACTCATGAGTCCTACTCTTTCAAGTCCGCGTGAACAGGCAGCGGAGTAAACTCTCCCGGTCTCACCTTCTCGACAACCTGCTGGACCGGTGCATGCAAGTAATCAAGGAAAGTCTTGGGGTAAAGACCTATCCAGAAAGCCAGGATGATCAAGGGAACAAAGGTGGCCAGTTCCCGCCAGTTCAGATCCGGCAGTTTCAGGTTTTCAGGCTGCTCCACTTTGCCGAACATCACCCGCTGGTACAGCCACAGCATGTAAGCGGCGCCGAGTACAATTCCGGTCGCGCCGAAGACAGCCCAGAGACGATAGGTCGAATCGGCGAACACTCCCTGGAGAATCATGAACTCTCCGATAAAGCCGTTGAGCGTTGGCATCCCGATCGAGGAGAGGGTCATGATCAAAAAGACAGTGGCATACAAAGGCATGACATGCGAGAGACCGCTGTAGTCGGCAATCATGCGGGTGTGACGGCGTTCGTAAATGATCCCTACTATTAAGAACAGGGCGCCTGTCGAAATGCCGTGATTGATCATCTGGAGGATCCCGCCCTCAAGGGCGACCGGCGTCGCGATGAAGATGCCGAGCATGCAAAAGCCCAGGTGACTCACCGACGAATACGCCACCAGCTTCTTCATGTCTTTCTGCATCATGGCGACCAAGGCCCCGTAAATAATCCCGATCACTGAAAGAACCAACAGCCATGGCAGAAACTCCCTGGTCGCATCGGGCAGAATCGGGAGGCTGAAACGGACGAAACCGTAAGTCCCCATTTTCAGCAGGATACCGGCCAGAATCACGGACCCGGCAGTAGGCGCTTCGACGTGCGCGTCCGGCAACCAGGTGTGGAATGGGAACATCGGAACCTTAATCGCGAACCCGATAAAGAAGGCCAGGAAAATCCAATACTGGAGATCGACAGGAACCGAAAGCTGCTGGAACGCCAGTACGTCGAATGTCCAGACGCCGGTTACGCTGTGATGGTAGAAGTACAGAGCCAGGATGCCCAACAGGAGCAGCACCGATCCCGCCAGTGTGTACAGGAAGAATTTAATAGCCGCATAGAGTTTCCTCGGCCCTCCCCAGACACCGATGATGAAGTACATCGGGACCAGCATCACTTCCCAGAAGACGTAAAACAGGAAGAAGTCCAGGGCCATGAAGACACCGAGCATTCCGACCTGGAGGAGCAGGAAATAGCAGTAATACTCCCGAATGCGTTCGGTGATGGCTGACCAGGAAGACAGGATGGAGATGGTTCCGAGCAGCGTAGTCAACAGGACGAGCAACAGACTGATCCCGTCAATCCCGAAGTAAAACTGGACGCCGATTGCTTGGATCCAGTCCGCTTTGACGACATATCGCATCCCGCTCGACGCTATGTACTGCGGGTTATTGAACTGGGTGATCAGCGGAATGGAGATCAGAAAGTCAATGAATGCGACAAGGTTTGCAATCCATTTGATCGCCCTGTCATGCTTCTCACCTTTTGGCCACAACAGAATCAGCAAGACTCCGACCAACGGAAAGAAGCAAACCAGGAGCAGGATATTCTTCATGAAGAAGTCCATTACTTACACTCCCCAGTACAGGTAATAACTGATCACCAGGATGATTCCGAGAACGAAAAACAGGGCGTAGCGCTGGACCAGCCCCGTTTGAAGTCTTCGTACGACCGCGCTGAGAAAATCGGCGGTCTCCGCCACCAGGTTGACCAGGCGGTCGACTATGTGAATATCCGCCTGTCCGGAAATCCAGGCGGTAATCTTGGTGGCAATGGCGCTGCCGTTGACCAGACCGTCGACGACGCGTTCGTCAAAACGCCAGAGGAAAGTGCCGAGATCCTTGGCCCGGTTTACGAACAGAAGATCGTACGCCTCATCGACATAGTATTTGTTGTAAAGCAGACGATGCACACCCTGGAAGCGCCGCTGCAGAGCGGTCGCCTGGTCGGGGCGACGGACGAAAAAGTGGTATGCCAGGAAGATGCCTATCAGGGCGATCGTTACCGATACCACGGTCAATAGGACTTCGGTTTCATGTCCGTGATGCACTGCGGCGGTCGCCGGTGCCTGGTAGGCGGTGTGAAACACGGGCTCGAGAAACCGTTCAAAAACGTTGGTTCCCAGCCAGGCAGGCAGCCCGAGGTAACCGGCGAAGACCGAACCGATCGCCAGGAAGACGAGCGGAACCGTCATGACCCGAGGTGATTCATGCAGGTGAGCCTTCACTTCAGGCTCGATTCGTTCCTGTCCGTAGAAAGTCAAGAACATGAGCCGGAACATGTAAAAAGCTGTCATTCCCGCGACGACTACACCGATCAGCCAAATCAGGGTCCGCCCTTGCGGATTGCTAAAGGCCCTCCACAGGATTTCGTCCTTGGAAAAGAAGCCGGCCAAGCCAGGGACTCCGGCGATTGCCAGTGTTCCGGCCCACATGGTCAAACAGGTAACCGGCAAATACCTTTTCAGGCCGCCCATTTTGGTCATGTCCTGCTCGTGGTGCATGGCAGTGATAACGCTGCCGGCGCCAAGGAAGAGCAGGGCTTTGAAAAACGCGTGTGTTCCGAGGTGGAATATCCCGGCGGCGACAGCGCCTACGCCGAGCGCGGTGAACATGTAACCGAGCTGGCTGACCGTCGAATAAGCCAGGACTCTTTTGATATCGCGCTGGAACAGTGCGATCGTGGCTGCAAGCAGGGCCGTGAAGATACCGATCGAAGCCACGATCAGCATGACACTGGGAGTCCGGCTGTAGATGGCGCTCGAGCGAGCAACCATGTAAACACCGGCTGTCACCATGGTGGCCGCGTGAATCAGGGCGCTGACCGGCGTCGGACCTTCCATCGCGTCCGGCAACCAGACATAAAGCGGCACCTGGGCGCTCTTTCCCGTAGCGCCAATAAAGAGCAAGAGGGCAATCCAGCTCAACACCCCCCAAGTCACCTCGGGAGACGGGGAAAATGCGGTAACCCCTTCAAAAACTTCCGTAAAATCAAGCGTTCCAAACCAGGCGAAGATCGTCATCATCCCGATCAGGAAACCAAAATCGCCGATACGGTTGACAACGAAGGCTTTCTTGGCGGCATCCCCGGCGCTTTTCCTGTCCGTGTAGTAGCCAATCAGCAGGTAGGAACAAAGACCGACACCCTCCCAGCCGACGAACATCAGCAAATAGTTGTTGGCCAGCACCAGGGTAAGCATCATGAACATGAACAGATTCATGTAAGCAAAGAACCGGTAAAACCCCGCTTCTTTGTACATGTATCCGATCGCGTAGATGTGGATGAGCAGTCCCACCCCGGTTACCACCAGGATCATCACCGCGGAAAGGGGATCGAGCTGCATCCCCCAGCTGATTTCAAGGTTGGCCAGGTTGCCGAGAGCAGTCTTTAAAGTCAGACCCGGAACCCAAGTAAACAGGTCGACTTCGTGGAGCCGCTCTTCGGCCGGGAGTTCGAGAAGACCGACAAAGCAGCCGACGGACAACAGGAAAGCAAGCGCCACGCTCCCACAAGCGATACTGTAGACAAAAGGCTTCGGCGGCCGCTTGCCGGCAGTCCACAGCTGCCCAAGACCGATCGTCCCGTTAAGAAGAAATCCTAAAAGCGGAAGTAACGGGATCAGCCACAAATAATTAAGCATGAGTTTTCATTCCTGACGGGCTGGATGGGTCCTGTCTTGTCAACACCCACTTTCACCATTTCAACAAATCCATCTCGTCCGCGTTCACGGTTTCCTTGTTTCGAAAGAGCGCTATCACAATTCCGAGGCCCACGGCGGCTTCTGCGGCGGCAACGGTAATCACGAAGATCGCGAAAACCTGTCCGCCAAACTTGTTCAGCTGGTCTGAAAAAGCGATCAGATTCAAGTTCACAGAGTTGAGCATCAACTCGATCGACATGAAAATGATGATCACGTTACGGCGGGTGAGAACCCCCACGACTCCGATCGTGAAAACCAAAGCGCTTAAGACCAGGTAATGAGTTGGAGTAATCATGCTTCCTGCCGCTAAATTGTCTTTTTAGCCAATACCACTGCACCGACGATCGCCACCAGCAGGAGCACCGAGGCGATTTCGAAGGGCAGCAGGTAAGTTGTGTAGAGAAGCGTTCCGACTGATTCCGTATTCAGGGTCTGCACCTGTTCGATCACCGCCGGACCAGGCTCCGCGTCCTCAAAAAGGCTGGCGCCGGTACTGAGAAAGAAAACCAATTCGACACACAGAACTGCGGCGAGAACCACTGCCGTTTTCGTCTGTCGGTTTGTCTTAGGCTGCCCGATCACCTCCCGAACGCTGACCAGCATGATCACAAAAAGGAAGAGAACCATGATCCCGCCGACATAAACCAGAATCTGGACGGCGGCGACGAATTCGGCTTTCTGGAGGAGAAACAGGCCGGCCACAGCGATTAAGGCTGAGATCAGATAGACGGCGCTGCGAACCGGATTCCTGGCCAGGACTGTTAAGACCGCAAACAGGACCAATATGGCTGCCAGGGTATAAAAAAGAATAGCTTCCATAGATTAATCCATCATTTGTGGTAGACCTTGTATCCTTCGATCCGGTCCCAGCCTTTTTCGAGTCGTGCCCGGTCCCACAGCATCGACTTTCGGTCGTAGGTGGCCAGCTCAAAGTCCTGCGTAAGTTCGATCGCATTCGTCGGGCAGACCTCCTGGCAAAGCCCGCAGAAAAGGCACCGCGAGGTATCGAAGGTGTATTCAGTGAGTACCTTTTTCCGGCTTTCGGGATCCCGGACCGAAGAGACGACGATAAGGTCTTCCGGACAAGCTTCGGCACAGAGGTCGCATGCAATACACAGGGTCTCCCCGGTTTCCGGATCGTTATTCAGCCGGGGAGCGCCGCGGTATCGTTCGGCCAGCCTCGGTTTCTCGCGTGGGTACTGCTCGGTGTAAACCTTGCTGTACGTGTATCGCAGAGTCAGCGCCAAGCCCTTGAAAATGTCAATTAGAAAAAACCGTCGCAGGAATCCAATCATTACTGCCAGACCATTCCTTTAACTGAATTTCAACATCACGCCTGCCGTCACGATCAGATTTGCGATGGCGAGCGGCAAGAAAACCTTCCAGCCATACCGCATAAGCTGATCAAACCGGAAACGCGGCAGCGTACCGCGCACCCAGATGAATATGTAAAGGAAAACGAAGACTTTGGCCATGAACCAAATGACGGGAGGCACAAGATCGAGTACGCCGAGCCACTGCACATTCGGGAACGGCCGCAGCCAGCCGCCCCAGAAAAGCGTCACGGCGATAGATGAAATAGTGATCATCGCGGCATACTCAGCCAGAAAATAGATGGCGAAGCGGAAGCCGCTGTATTCGGTATGATACCCCCCGACCAACTCGCTCTCCGCCTCCGGCAAATCGAAGGGGAGGCGATTGGTCTCGGCCATACCGCAAACGAAAAACAGCACAAAAGCTACCGGTTGCAGGAAGACGTACCACACCCCGGTCTCTTGCTGCTTCACAACGATATCGACAAGACTCATCGTCTGGGCAACAAGGATCACGGAAAGAATGGTAAAGCCCAGAGCCACCTCATAGCTGATCATCTGAGCCGTCGAACGCAGAGCGCCGAGCAGCGGATACTTGCTGTTGGAAGCCCACCCGCCCAGGATGATTCCGAGGATGCCAACTGATGACACCGCCATCACGAACAGAACAGCGATGTTGACATTGGTCACAAATCCACCGCTGACCAGGGCTGACTCTACCACGCGATTAACCGAGGGAGGCTCCAGAAAAAAGAGAAGCAGCCAGCGCAAACCACCTTCCAGCATGTTGGGAGGGCCGAAAGGAATAACCGAGAAGACCACCAATGCCGGAATAAGAGAAACAATTGGAGCAAGCGCGAAAACCAGGCGATCCGCCCCCGCCGGAATAATGTCTTCCTTGATTACGAACTTCAGCCCGTCCGCGATAGGTTGCAAAAGGCCGTGCCAGCCGACTCTCATGGGCCCAAGACGGACCTGGATGCGGCCGATCAGCTTACGTTCCAGCCAGCTGAGGTAAGCCACTGCCAGCAGCACTACCAAGACTACGACGGCGATTTTTATAAATGGAATCACCGCATAAATAAGGATGGTTTCCATCATCGGTCGATTTCTCCCAACACAACGTCAAGGGTGCCGATAATGGCAATGACATCGGCCACAAGGTGTCCTTTTACGAGTCGCTTCAGAGCCTGCAGGTTAATGAACGTGGGCGGTCTGATCCTGACCCGGAAGGGAATTGCGGACCCTTCGCTGACGATGTAATAGCCGAGTTCTCCGCGAGGCCCTTCAATCGCCGAATAGTATTCTCCCACCGGCGGCTTGATCACCCGAGGAACCTTACCCCGAATCGGACCGCCAGGAAGTCGGTCGAGTACCTGACGGATGATGCGACAACTCTGCCGCATCTCCTCCATTCTGATCAGGTATCGATCGTAGGTATCCCCGTTTTCCCCGACCGGGATGTCAAACTCGTACTGTTCGTAACCGCCGTACGGCCGCGCCCGGCGCAAGTCGTAAGGGATTCCGCTTCCTCGCAGGGGCGGGCCGGTCAGGCCGAATTCGATCGCTTCCTCCGCGCTGATGATTCCAATGCCCTTGGTGCGGTCAATCCAGATCCGGTTGTTGGTCAATAGCTGCTCGTACTCGTCGACCTTCGCCGGAAAATCGTCAATGAATTTACGCGCCGCCTCCTCGAACCCGGGAGGGAGATCCATCCAAAGGCCCCCAATCCGGAAGGCATGCGTCGTTAACCTAGCGCCAAACAGGGCTTCAAACAGCTTGAGTATCTCTTCACGTTCCCGGAAGCAGTAGAGGAAAACCGTCAGCGCGCCCAGGTCCATGGCGTGGGTACCGAGCCAGACAAGGTGGCTGGCGATTCGGTTGAATTCGGTCATCATGATTCGAATTGCAACCGCTCGCTCCGGAACTTCGATCTCCATCAACTTCTCGACGCCCAGCACATAGCCCAGCGCATTCGAGACCGCGGCAAGGTAATCGGTGCGGTCATAGTAAGGAAGGCACTTCGTGTAGGTCCGGTTCTCGCTGATTTTCTCGACGCCCCGGTGCAGATAGCCGATCACGCAGTCCGCGTCGAGCACACGCTCCCCGTCAAGTTTCAGCTTGACCCGCAGCACACCGTGTGTGGCCGGATGCTGCGGGCCCATGTTGATCTCAAGTTCCTGGGCATCCAGGATAGTCGGTTCGTCCATGCTACTCGGGAACCTTTCGTATCCGCAGGTGCTTCCTTATCCAAGCCTGATCCTGCAGCTTGATGTCATAGTCTTTTCTCAGCGGGTAACCCAGCCAGTCATCCGGCAGCAATATACGCCGAAGGTCCGGATGACCGGAGAACTCTATCCCAAACATGTCGAAGACTTCCCGCTCCAGCCAGTCTGCCGCGCGCCAGATTGATGTCACCGAGGGGACCATTTCCTCCGCCGCTGCCCGGGTCTTGACACGGATCAGCTGTCCGGATGCGTGGGAATAAAGGTGGTAGACCATGCAGAACCGCTTCTGGTCGCCCAGGTAGTCCAGGCAGGTCACGTCGACAAGGTAATCGAACTTCCACGTACTGCCACGAAGATAACCCATCACATCAATGAGCGATCCGAGTTCAATCGTGTAGATTGGCTGACCGAGAAAGGATTGACCCGTCACGCCGGCATCGGGGAAACGCTCCCGCAGGTCCTTTAGCAAAGGATCATCAGTCAAATCTTCGTAGGATGGGACCTTCTTGGCTGGCGGCTTCTTCACGGCCGGCGGTTTTGGCTTCGCCTCCTTGGCTTCGCTGCCGCCTGCGGCATTGTCGGCAGCGCCCCCGGGCGTCGGCGCACCACTTGAATCGCTCTTCTCATCCGGCTTGCCCGGTGATACGGGTTCCGGGGGCTTGTTTTCCTGATTCATTTCAAACCCCTCATAATTACAAGTAGGCCCGCAGATGGGTCCGAATGTTTACGGCAATCGCTCATAACCGGATAGCATCCGGCTCTCCGCGGGCCAACTGTCAGCCTGCTATGAACTGTTCCTGTTTCCGGCTGATGCTCATCTGGTCAATCTTGTCCTGCAGCCGCATCAGGCCGTACAACAGCGCCTCCGGGCGGGGCGGACAACCTGGGATATAAACGTCAACCGGAATGATTTTGTCCACTCCCTGAAGTGTTGCATAGGTATCGAACGGCCCGCCGACGCTGGCGCAAGCACCCATCGCTATCACCCATTTGGGCTCAGGCATCTGGTCGTACAGCTTCTGAATCGCTTCGGCCATCTTCAACGTCACAGTTCCGGACACGATGATCAGGTCAGCCTGGCGAGGAGAAGGCCGGAAGATCCCACACCCGAACCGATCCATGTCAAAGCGTGATGCACCGGTCGCCATCATTTCGATGGCACAGCAAGCCAGGCCGAAGGTCATCGGCCAGAGCGAGGATTTTCGGGCCCAGTTAAAGAGAAAATCGACGGTTGTCGTTATGACCCCGCGAGTCGCCTCCGTGTCGTTTACGCCCACTCAAGCGCTCCCTTCTTCCACACGTAGAAATAGCCGACGATGAGAATTCCAAGGAATATCATCATCTCGACAAAACCAAAAAGGGCTAAGTGGCCGTAGATGACCGCCCAGGGAAAAAGGAATATGGTTTCGACGTCAAAGATCACGAACAGGATGGCGATCACATAAAAACGTACCGAAAAACGCTCTCGAGCGTCTCCGGCCGGTTCAACTCCACACTCGTACGGCGAGAGCTTGTTCTGATGCGGCCTGAAAGGCCGGAGCAAACGCCCAACCAACAGGGCGAGCGCCGGAACGAGGGCCGCAACCAAAATGAATATCAGTACGGGAATGTAGCCTCCAAGCACCGCTTAGCGCCTCCAAGGGCAGGTATTCTAGCAGAGCGCACAGTTGGGTGACAAACGAATTGCAGGAAGGCGGAGCGGATCGAATTTTGCCCGAGAATCATCCGCGCAGTCCCTGAGACCCGTCCAATACGCGGGAATGAGTGCCCACGGATAGAACGGATTTCGCGGATGTCGCGGATGATATGCGGGCGGTCAGCGGTCAGCCGATGCTTCGGCGTAACGGTTGCTCAGCAGGCGATCAAAGTAGTCTATCGTCAGTTTCAAGCCTTCCCGGAGGGGCACGGCAGGCTCCCACCCCAGCAACTGCTTCGCAAGGGAGATGTCTGGCCGGCGACGAACCGGATCATCCTGAGGCAGCGGCTCGAACTTAATGGGAGAACTGGTTCCGGTCATCTCCCGGATCAACTCGGCCAGTTCAATCATCGTAAACTCTTCCGGGTTCCCGAGATTGATCGGACCGGTAATCCCTGGTGTCTCCATCATCATTTTCAGTCCGCGAACCAAATCCGAGACGTAGCAGAAGGACCGCGTCTGCTTCCCATCTCCGTAAACCGTGAGTGGTTTACAGGTGAGCGCCTGCACTATGAAATTACTCACGACGCGCCCGTCTTTTTCCCACATTCGGGGACCGTA
>ERZ795047.3707-NODE-3707-length-13391-cov-4.961683_pt1 | contig 13391 bp, 13 predicted proteins | sample MGYA00375131_ERZ795047 | MGnify/ENA primary metagenome ERZ795047 (study PRJEB30176, sample SAMN05720228) | activated sludge metagenome | isolation source: Anaerobic digester | place: Japan | collected 2015-05-20 ... | reverse complement strand
TGCGGAAATTGCAGCCGCACCCGGCGCACTTGATTTTCCCCGTCATGACGGATGAGCCTTTGCAGTTCGGTTTCTTCCTGCGTTTCTCGGAGGTTTTCGCTCTGTACTCAGCCGTCCAGCAATCCTGGTGTCCCGTGTTCGGGCAGTCCTTCGTAACGACCGTGCCGTCCTTCAGATGGAACTCAAGCACATACCGCTCCGGCACGTTGATGAAGTCCACCTTGTCAAGAAATACATCATCATCGAATTCATCCAGTCCGAGAACCTCGGCACACGCCTTTTTCAGATTCTCGTGGTTGATGCTGCCGCCGACCGGACACCTGCCGCCTTTTTTCTTCCTCGAACCGCAAGCCCAATACTCCATGAACCCTCTGTCCGTCCGCTTGTTGTGCGCGTAGCTTATACCGCAATGCGGACACTTCAGCATTCCCGAAAAGCAGGTGAGGTTCAGGCTCTTGTTCGCCCTCGGCCCCAGTTCCTTGCGCCGCGCGATCTCTTCCTGTACATAGTCGAAGGTCGCTTTGTCGATGATCGCGGGATGCGTATCCTCCACATAATACTGCGGAAGCTGCCCCCTGTTCTTTTTCCGCTGTTTTGAAATGGGATCGGATATGAACTCCTTCTGCAGGAGAAGGTTGCCCGTGTAGGTCACGTTCGTGAGAACCACCTTGATGTTGGAATCCACCCAGCGGCATCCGTCCCTCGTGGTGATGCCCTCGGCGGCGAACTCCCGCTCCGTTTCCAGTCTCGACTTGCCGTCCAGGAAGTTCTGGAAAATCCTTCTCACGACCGCCGCTTCCTCCGGCACGATAACCAGTTCATCGCCCTCCCAGCGGTAGCCGTACACCCGGAAGTGTCCGTTCGGTATTCCTTTCTCGAACCGCTTTCTGATACCCCATTTACAGTTCTCCGAAAGGCTGCGGCTTTCTTCCTGTGCGAAGGACGCGAGGATGGTCAGCATCAACTCGCCGTCACCGCTCATGGAATTGATGTGTTCCTTCTCGAACCGCACCTCCACGCCGATGTCCTTCAAGTGCCGCACCGTTTCCAGCAAGTCCACCGTGTTCCTTGCGAACCGCTGGATCGACTTTGTGAGGATGATGTCGATCTCGCCGTTGTCGGCGGCTTCGATCATGCGCTTGAACTCATCGCGCTTGGCTATCCCCGTGCCGCTGATCCCATCGTCCGCGAACACGCCCGCGTACTGCCAGTCGGGATTTTTCTGTATCAGGGAACTGTAGTAGCTGATCTGTGCGGAGAGGGAATGGTTCATGCGTTCCGATTCCATTGAAATGCGGGCATAGGCAGCGACCTTCTTCTTTGTTTTTATGGTCGGCACTGTCTGATCGACCCTTGTAATTTTTGCCATGAAATCACTCCTTTCCGACACTATACATCACTCTTTACGCCTCAGAAGTCAACGATATATCAGAAAATAATGTGCCGAAAACAGGCTTGTATTTCTCAAGAAAGATTGTATCAATCTGACGATACTCTACCTCCGAAATAATACCCTCAATGAGCATCTTCCTGGCAAGGTGCATGGTGGTCTGATAGAGCTTTTCGTTTCTGAATTCTTCCTTACTCATTGCCGCCACCGCCTTTGAACCTGTCCGCGATGTAGCATTCATGGCTGCAATACTTCCTCCGCCTGTCTCCGTAAATGTGGAACTCCTTACCGCAGCGCGGGCATCTGAAATCATAGACCGCCTTCCGCTTCACACGGTCGAGATGGCTGTTCCACCACTCGTTCCGGCACTTGTCGCAGCAGAAGCGTTTTTTCTTCCGCTTTGCGATCTGCTGAATCTCCCGTCCGCAGTTCTCGCAGGCGGTCGTTTCGCCCGTGAGCGTCACGGAAGTCTCCACAACCGTATCCGCGTTTATTTCGTTCCTGCGGCAGAATGACTTCACCGTGTTCAGAGATATGCCAAGCGTCCGGGCAATGCTGCCGTAGCCGTTCCCGGCGGCGCGCAGGTTTATGATTTGTGCTTTCTGATTGTCGGTCATAATCCTTCGGCTCCTTCCGAGGGATAGGTCTTGTTGTATCTCCCTCACTCACTACCGAAAAATTCAACCCCATCGTTACGGCACAAAAAAAGCGGCCTGCAGGCTCTCCGAAGAGATACCCACAGGCCGTCCTGTCAAATCAAATCCCCACGCCATAAGGCTTTTGACACATCTGACACGAGAAATGCCATTACAACATAAATCCGTGAACCGAAAAACGGTAATAAGGAATATGTGTGTAATATAAAAAGAGATAGGATTTACGTGTCAGACGTGTCAAGCGTTACCCATTAACGCGGGTACAAAAGTCGAGCGAAATCCATCCCACGCCGCTTTTCAGCCGTCCCCAGCCTGCGGTCGAGCCTTTGCCGGACTTCACCTCCACGATGGTGTAGATGCCGACGGGAATGAACTGTGTCCTGTCGTAATCCGTCCCCGGTCCTTTGCGGATGTTAAGGTCGGAGATGCTGACCTTCGCAAGGAAGGGAACATCAGCCGATGCCGCCGGAGCAGTTGTTTTCGGTGTGTAGATGTTTACACCGTCCACATCGAAAACACTATATCCCGGATTGGCGTCCGCGCACTTCTTGGCGTTTTCCAGAATCTTGAACGCGCCTTTCTGCGACTTGGAATCCGCCCATGTCTTACGGACGCGGTACCACGCGATTGGCGTTTCGGATTCCTTCACATCGTACTGCGTGAGGTTCCACCGCTCGATGATGGAGCAGAGGTTCTCCACATAGGTAAGGCTCGTGGCATAGCCGCCGTCCTTGATAATCTGCACGGCTCTCTTGTAGTCCGTGCATCCCTTCAGTCCCTCATAGCGTAGCTTGCTGCCGTTCTTCGCGCCGAGCAGATAAGCGGAAAGGGTTGTACTATAAAAGAACGGAGGAACAATATATCACAAAAGCAACTATCATTTTCTTGTTTACACTAAGCGAGTTAAAAAGAAAAAGAGTTCCTCAAAAGTCGCTAAAACAGTGTTAAATCAAGAGAATATTGCTGAAAGGAGGTAAACAATGAATACTAAGCTGACTATCCTCTATGAGAGGTTAAGCCGAGAAGACGAACGAGAAACAGAAAGCATCTCCATTGAAAATCAAAAGGCATTTTTAGAAGATTATGCAACCCAAAACGGATTTACAAACTTACTCCACTTAACAGATGATGGATGGAGTGGAACGAGGTGGGATAGACCAAGTTATCTAAGACTTATTGAAGAAGTTGAGCGTGGAAATGTAGCAAACTGCATAGTCAAAGATATGTCAAGGATTGGACGTGACCACTTGCGTGTAGGACTTCTGTTAGAGCAGTTTAGAGAGAGTGGGGTTCGCTTTATTGCTGTTAATGATAATGTCGATACTGACAAGGGAATGGACGATTTTACACCCTTTAGAAATATCATAAATGAATGGGTAGCAAGAGATACAAGTCGAAAAATACGTACCATCTTTAACGCAAGAACAGCACAAGGAAAGCACGTTACAGGTGCATTGCCCTATGGCTATCTACACGACCCTAACGACCGTCAAAATTGGCTTTTGGATGAAGTGGCTGCACCAATAGTCAAACGCATTTATAAGAGCATTATCGAGGGTAAAACAATAGCTAAAATTGCAGAGGAATTGACCAAAGAAAAAGTTCTTTGTCCTAATGCTCACTGGCAAAATATAAATGAAGCTACAAGTAAGGGTAGACCGAGTGCAGACCCATATAAATGGTCGTCTGCTACTATTGTCACAATAACAGCCAAGCAAGAATATATGGGTTGGAAAGTGCTAAACAAGACCACAAAAGAAAATTATAAGGCAAAACGAAAGCCTACTCCGAAAGAAGATCTAATCATCTTCAAAGATATGCACCCAGTCATCATTGATGAAGAAATGTGGAATGTTGTACAAAGGCTTAGAGAAACCAAACGAAGTACAAGTAAACTTGATGGAAAACCAAATCCGTTAACTGGAGTATTGTATTGTGCTGATTGTGGGCAAAAAATGTATCACAAAAAAGGTAGTACAGGTAGAGAAAATCAACCACATCATGAATATGTGTGTTCAAGTTATAGGCACTACTCACGCACTTGCACTTGCCACTATATCCGAGTGCCAGTTGTAGAAGATTTAATACTTAGAACGATACAGCAAGTTAGCAAATATGTAAATGAAAATGAAGAAGAATTTATCGCAAAAGTCCATGAAAATGCAGTCATCATAGGAGAAGAAACCATAAAGGCAAATCGTAAAAAGATAACAACTTCAAAACGTAGACGAGAGGAAATAAGTGGCTTAGTAAAAAAACTTTATGAAACCTATGCAACAGGAAAAATCTCCGAAGAACACTTTACGGAACTGATTAATGCTTATTCAAATGAACAACAAAATATTGATGCTGAAACAGAACTATTAAATGCTGAAATCAAAAAATTCAATACAGAAAGCGTGAAAGCTGATAAGTTTATAGACCTTGTAAAAAGGCATACAGAACTTGCAGAGTTTACTCCACTTCTACTCAATGAATTTATTGAAAAAGTTGTTGTCTATGAGCCAGTAAAAGAAAATGGAAAACGAAATCAAAGGGTTGATATTTATCTTAATTTCATAGGGCAGTTTACACATCCAATAACAGAAGAACTACCACAAGAACAACCTAAAAAAGGTTCAAGAGGTAGAAAATTACGTCACGAAATGACAGAGGAAGAAATACAAAAAGAACGTGAACGTGACAGAGAGCGTTATGCAAGAAAGGTGGCTGATAAAAAGGCAAAAGAACAAGCTGAGAGATTAGCAATTTTGCAAGGCACAAAATATGAGATTAAAATAAGTGAAGAACAAATCAATAAAGGAGCGTGAGCTAAATGGCACAAAGCATATTTGAAAAAAATGGTGGCAAGTACATCAAGGTTGGTGATTACTATGTCCCAGACTTAGGGCAGTTTGATGAAGATACCGAGCCAGTAGATGAAAGAGTTATCGGCAAATACGGAAGCCTTCGCCGAACATTTTTAGAAGAACATAGACCTGCAATTTATACAAAACTACTTTACAGTTTTGAACTTGATACACACTTAAAAGATGTCAACGAAGAAGCACAAAACCTAATTGATAAACTTCTACCCCAGTATAAAAAACAGCAAGGTGTTACCGAAGAATTAAAGGCACAAAATCAGCTACTTTGGGTAGGAAAAGTAAATAACATTATCGCACAAATTGAAGAAATCATATACAGAGAAATTGTATATGTATAACTTAGGATTTAAGACGGAGCAAGTAATATTGTTTCCGTCTTTTTTCATATAAAAAATCAAATCAAAAACTTAAAAAGGAGCATTTAATTATGGCAAAGAAAACACTGGTAGAGCAAATTAAAGATACGCAAATCGAACTTGAGAAAGTGAGAGCAGAAAAGAAACAAAAGGAAAATCAATTAGCTAAAATCCAAAAGCAAGAACGAGAAAAAGAACACAGAGTACGCACACGCAGACTAATTCAAAAAGGTGCAGTTTTGGAAAGTGTTGATCCGAACCTTGCACAGCTTAATGAAGAACAATTAAAGGCTTGTTTAAGAGAAATCTTTTCAAACCACACAGTGCAAGAGGTGGCAAAAAATCATCTACTATCACAGCAAGAGGTAGACACGCCATAACTCCCTTGTTAGCAAGGGCGCACTTATACACCATTAAAATGGTGCGTGCGTTCTGCGAAGCAATGGGGAGCTACTCTCCCCAAACCCCTTGTGTACTTCACGAAACTGGCTACACCTTGCGAGGTGTAGTCATTTTCATAAAGTTTAATAAAATCGAAAGGAGCAGTTATGGCAATATTTCATTGTGATATTAAAGTAATAAGTCGAGGGAAAAGCAAGTCTGCTGTTGCTTCATCTGCATATCGAAGTGGCACGAAAATGACAAACGAATATGATGGAGAAATTCACGACTACACACGCAAAGGTGGTATTCATTCCAGTGCAATTCTTTTGCCCTCTCACGCACCTAAAGAGTATGCAGACCGTAGCACTTTATGGAACGCTGTCGAGATGATAGAAAAGCAACATAACTCACAGCTTGCAAGAGAAATTGAAGTATCAATACCGAAAGAAATACCCTCACATCTATGGCAAAGAATGATGATAGATTTTTGCAATACTAACTTTGTAAAGCAAGGTATGATTGCTGATTTATCCGTTCATAACAAAGACCCTAATAACCCACATTGTCACATAATGTTGACTATGCGACCTATTAAAGAAAATGGTAAATGGGGAGCAAAATCACGCAAGGAATATGTACTTGATGATAATGGTAATCGCATTAAACTTGCAAGTGGAAATTGGAAGTCAACAAAGGTTGATACAATGGATTGGAACAGCCAAGACAACGCAGAACTATGGCGAACAAACTGGAGTGAGCATTGCAATCTCTATCTTGAAAATTTAGGGCATACAGAACGCATAGATCACCGAAGTTATGAAAGGCAAGGCATTGATAAAATTCCTCAAATTCATTTAGGTGTTTCAGCTTCACAAATGGAGCAGAAAGGCATTAAGACGGATAGAGGAAATCGCAATCGAGAAATCTTAAACGACAATAAGCAAATGAAGATTTTAAGGGCGAGAATAACAAGGCTGATGAAGTGGCAACGAGAGCTTGAAGCACAGCCACTTGATATAGCGAAAGCAGAGATAAAGACTTCTGTTTTAGGTAAACTATATGCAAATAAAGATGTAGTAAAAAATCAAAATAAGACTGTTCGTAACCTCAAAGCAGATAACAAAGTTCACAACTTTATGCAGACACATAACATTGAAACAATGGCTGATTTTAGTGCAAAGGTTGTTGACCTTAATACAAGTTTTTACGAACTCAAAAAGCTATCTAAGGCAAACAATACTGCCATTGCTGATATGGATAATAGGCTTAAACTTTGGAGCGAATACGAGCCATTAAAGAAATATATTTTCAAGTATAATGAGTTAAATTCTAAAGATAAAAAAGCTTTTATCACAAAGTATCGTGACAAGTTTAATCGTTATGATGAACTGCAAAAAGTATGGAAAGAAATTGAAGCCACCGAGGGTAAAGTTACACCTAAACAGTGGCAAAAAACACACTCTACACTCATTGATGATAACAAACTTTGCGAATGGAAAATGAAAGCCTTGAAAGAAGAAATCGGCACAGCAGAGCGAATACAAAAGTTGCTTGATGAAGAAGTTAAAGAGCAAAACCAAGCAAAAGATAAAAAGCGTGTAACGGAAAATGAGTTATAAAAACATACAAATATTGGGTAATTTAGCAATAGACTTTTTGTATAAATGCATGATATAATAGTTAAATCAAAACCACATCATTAAGATGTGAGATTATTTATATACACTTTAGCAGGCTTGAAATATAGCCTGCTATTTTTATATTGCAATGAATTTAAAAAAATGTCGAAAACTATTGACCGATTGGTCAATGTGTGTTATTATATTATTGACCAATCGGTCAAAAATATAATAAGGAGGTTTTTATGAAAGTAAAAGATCCGACATCAGAAACAGCTATAAAGCTAATCCAAAGTGCAACAGAGTTATTTAATGATTTTGGATATACTGGAACATCTATAAATGATATAGCAAAAAAATCTAAACTTTCAAAAGGTATACTGTACCATTATTTTCAAAGCAAAGATGATGTGTATTTGTTTTGTTTAAGCGAATGTATAAATAATTTTGTTGATTTTATGGAGAGAAATATATCAAAGATATCACTTAGTAAAGAAACAATGATTAGGGTTGTAGAGCTAAGATTTGTTTTTTTCGATGAAAATCCACAATATAAGAATTTGTTTCACAACATCATATCCGGTAAACCAACACACCTTTCAAAAGAAATATCAGAAATACGACAGGTTTTAACAGAAAATAATATTAGCTGGATTAAGTTAATTCTAACAGAAATTAATTTAGGTAAAGATGTATTAGAGAGTGATGTTAGTTTGTTTATTTCTATACTGCAAAATAGTTCAACATTTTTGCTGGACGCTGAAAGTGATAAGAAATACCGGCAAGATATGATAAATTCGATAGTTAGACTAACAATCATTTTTTTAAATGGATTAAGAGAGGATTTAATTTAAAGGAGATTTTTAATGAAATATATAATTACAATAGGTAGAGAACATGGAAGTGGTGGTAGAGAGATTGGTTATAAATTAGCCGAAGAATTTGGTATACCATTTTATGATAGCGAGCTTGTAAACAGAATTTGTAAAGAAAAAGGAATATCTGAAGAGTTTTTTTCTGAATATGATGAGAAAAAAGGCAGTTTGATTTATTCGCTGATTATGGATTTATATGCAAAAGAAGCTAACGTAATCGAAAATACTTCTTTAGAGCAAAAGTTATTCAATATTCAAAGAGATGTAATAAATGACATTGCAGATGAGGGTGCTTGCGTAATTGTTGGTAGATGTGCTGATCACATTTTGAAGGATAGAGAAAACACAATAAGTATTTTTATTTCAGCCGACACAGATAGTAAAATTCAGCGTGTTAGTACTAGGAATAAACTTAATGCACAAGATGCTAAAAAGAAAATGAAATTCACTGATAATAAGCGTAAAAATTACTACAACTATTATACAAGCAAAAAATGGGGTTCTTCATATTGTTATGATTTTTGTATTAAGAGTAACAAACTTGGGATAGAACAAACAGTTTCTACGTTAAAAAATATGATTGATTTTTTGGAAAGAGGATAAAATGGAAATTTTGATTGGAATATTAAAAATTATATTAGCTATTGTGCTTGCAACAATAGTTGGAAAAGGTGTTGCAAAATTAAAACTACCTGCAATTTTAGGATGGTTAATTACAGGTATGATTATCGGACCTTATGCTTTTGGGCTGTTAGATAATGAATTGTTAAATGCGCAATGGTATAAAAATATTAGCCACTTTTTTGAATGTGCAGTAGGGTTGATGTTTGCAAAAGAACTGATATTTAAAAAGCTAAAAGCATACGGAAAGCAAATTGTCACAATAACAATATTTGAGTCTGTGGGAACGTTTGTTGTAGTTTCAGCAGTGTTCGCTGTCGTGTGTCATATTTTAAATATGCCACTATACTTATCAATAATATTTGGTGGAATTGCACTTGCCACTGCACCAGCACCAGCACTTTCAATCGTCAGTGGATTTAAAACAAAAGGTCCTATCACCAATTCTCTTATTCCTATTGCAATGATTGATGATGTAGTTGCAATTATAGTATTTTTTACGGTAAATTCTTACATAGCTTCATTAGGATCTACTGAATCTGGATCTATAATAGGAGTTATATTGGTTTCTGTCGCACTACCAATCGTTTTAGGAGCTACTATAGGATTTGTTATCTCACTTGTTTTAAAAAGAGATTTAAAGAAAAATCAGATTATGTTTGCAACAATAACATCCCTAGTCGCAACTTTTGCAATTTCATATTTTATTGATAATTTTATTTTACCCGAACCATCTTTAAATTATATGTTTGTGGGTATGGCTGCATTTACAACTGTTGCAAATTTAATTTCTGAGCATAAGATGGAGCAAGTTGTAAACAGCTGTACACCGATTGTTGGAATAGGTTTTATTATAATGATAATGAATCTAGGAGCACCTCTTGATTATCGTCTTATATTAAGTGCAGGTTCGCTTACAGCTATTTATATTTTAAGCAGAGCTTTCGGAAAATATTTTAGCACTTATTTAGGTGCCAAGGTTTCAAAAGCAGATGATAATGTGAAAAAATATTTAGGGTTTGTACTTTTACCTCATTCTGGAGTATCTCTTGTGTTTACTGGTATGGCTGTTACAACTCTTAATACTTTTGATAGCGAATCTGCTGTAATTATTCAAGGTACAATCGCAGCCGCTGCTGTTATCAATGAAGTCTTTGCCGTAATTTTAGCGAAAAAAGGGTTTGACTGGGGTGGAGAAATCGGAACTAAAAAGTAATTAACGCAGTATTAGTTTTAGAAATTTATAAAATAATTTATATCGTTCATTATGAGCATTTGACGAAACGCAAAATACAAAAAATTGAATAGCAACCCTAATATGACGGATCAAAAATGATTCGTCATATTTTTTTACCCAAAAATAAAAATGGAGGAAATAAAGATGTTAAAAAATTACAAGAGTTTTGAACTATTGGAGCAGTATTTAAGCTACCTCACAGTTATTAAAGGTCGCTCTATCAACACCGTTATCGAGTATCGCACAGATGTGCTGATGTTCTTTGAATTTCTTTGTAATAAGCGAAATATGGAGCGTGAAAAGTATGATTTAAGTATGATAGATAATGAGTTTGTGAACAGCATTACCCTTAATGATATGTATGCTTTTATCTCCCATTGCCAAACTGAAAGCAAGGCAAGCGCTGGCACAAGGGCAAGAAAAATCGTATCTATCCGTCAATTTTGGAAGTATCTAAAAAATAAGGCTCGTGTCATTGATAACAATGTCGCAGAGGATTTAGAAACACCCAAAATCCCTAAACGCATACCCAAGTATCTAACTCTTGAAGAAAGCGTTAGGCTACTCATTGCAAGTGAGTTTTCAGCGAGAAACCATTGTATCATCACGATATTTCTTAATTGTGCGTTAAGGCTGTCAGAACTCACAAGCCTTGATGTAGGGCAAGTATCGTCAGATACATTGCAAGTTATCGGCAAAGGTAATAAGGAACGTAAGATATTTCTAACCAGTGCCACGAAAAAGGCACTTGAAAATTGGTTAAAGGAGCGTGAGCATATAGACAATGCCACCACTGCCCTTTTCATCACAAAGCAAGGGCAACGAATGACAGGGCGAAGCGTTCAAGATGTGGTTAAAAGGTGCATTAAACTAGCCAATTTAGACCACAAAAACATATCGGTACACAAATTAAGACACACAGCAGCCACCTTGATGTACCAGTATGGCAAGGTAGATATTCGCTCATTACAACAGATTTTAGGACACGAAAGCATTGCTACAATCGAGATTTACACGCATATTGACGAAAGTCAATTAAGAACTGCTGTAAACTCTAACCCTTTATCGGGAATGTATGGCAATGTTATGAAAGGATAAGACAATGGCAACCAATAAAAAATATTACTTCCTCAAATTTAAAGAGGATTTTTTCAGAGATGAAACAATTATTTTACTTGAAGATATTAAAGACGGATTTTTGTTTTCAAATATCTTGCTTAAAATGTATCTTCTATCCCTCAAACACGAGGGGCAATTACTGTTATCACAAGGAGTAGCCTATACTCCACAAATGATAGCAACACTCACTAACCACCAAGTAGGCACAGTGGAACGAGCCTTGCAGATATTTATGCAATTAAGGCTTGTTGAGGAGCTGACAGACGGAACTTTGTTTATGACTAACATTCAATCTCTTATTGGCAAGTCATCAACAGAAGCCGAGCGAAAACAGAATGAACGAGCAAAACTCAAGGAAAATAGCCTACTTCCAAGTGCTAAGGGTGGACAAATGTCCGAACTTTGTCCGAAAGTGTCCCCAAATCGTCCACCAGAGTATAGAGATAAGAGTATAGAGATTAGAGATAAGAGTATAGAGAGTGAGAGTAAAGAGGACACACCCACCCACTTTTTAGGCAAATATCAAAATATTTCTCTATCTGAAACTGAACTTGAACAGCTTAAAACAGAGCTTCCCTCACTCTATCAATCCTATATCGAGAAATTAAGTGAATATATGGCAAGCACTGGCAAGACCTACAACAGCCACATTGCCACCATACGCAAATGGGCAAAGGAAGATAGCGAAAAGAACACTAAGACCAACAACGCACCACGCAATTATGATTATGACGGAACTAAGAGCCTATAAACGAAAGGAAGAACAAAGATGATGAATACCATTAAGAACATAGCCAAAACAGCAGAGAGAGCCATTAACGAGCCGACAGACTACTTAAACGAGGTTGACAACCTAATGTATTGTGGTAAATGCCACACACCCAAGCAGAAACGCTTTGATAAGCCTTTTCTTGATGAAATAGATACAGTGCCTATCCCTTGCCATTGCAGAGCCTTAGAACTGGAGCAAGAGCGTGAGGAACGAGAGCAAATGGAACACTTCCAAAAAGTTAAGGAGCTTCGAGAACGAGGATTAAAAGACAAGAAGATGTTAGAGTGGAATTTTAAAAACGATACCACAAACAGCAAGCAGATTGATGTTGCAAAGCGATATGTCGATAACTTCGACAAGGCTAAGGCTGAAAACACTGGTTTGTTATTGTGGGGAGATGTTGGAACTGGCAAATCCTTTGTTGCTGGCTGTATTGCAAATGCACTCATTGAAAAAGAAATCCCAGTTGTAATGACAAACTTTGCAATTATCCTTGCTGATATGATGAACTTGAAAATTGACAAGAACGAGTATATCAAGGGCTTAAACAGAAACAGCCTACTCATCATTGATGATTTTGGTATGGAACGTGACACTCCTTTTGCCTTAGAACAGATTTACAACATCATAGACAGCCGATACACAGCTTCTAAGCCTTTAATCGTGACAACTAACCTAAACCACGCAGAAATGCTTAAAACGGATATACAGACCGATTATAGACGCATATATGACCGAGTGTTAGAGATGTGTGTGCCTATCTACTTCGAGGGCGAGAGCAAACGCACCCAAAACGCAAAACAGAAACTTGAAAAATTAAAAGAAATCTTAGGCTAATGGCTTTTACCCCCTTAAAAAATCAGTAGAAGCCATTTTTTTATGCCATTATTTAGAAAAGGAGCAGACTATGGAAAACAATTTAAACGAAAATAATGCAGTAGAAACCACTACCCCACAAGGAACATTTACTCACAAGATAGGCAATACAACCTATGTTGTAGGTGTTCACTTTAGCAAGACAAGTAAAGAAACTATTGATGATAAGATGAAAAGGCTTATTTTAAGCGATTTAGAGCATATCAAACCTTGAAATATTTCCTGTAATAAAAAAGTTCTTCTTGACAAAAACCCGAATGGTCTGCGATGGAATCCTCCACGCACGGATACCTTCGGAAGTCCGCCGTGATCGTCTCGTAGCTGCCGTCCGTATGCTGCTCCTTCGTCTGCTTGGTGTACTTGCTCTTTCCGTCCCAGGTCGAACCGCTCCAGGTGTTGCCGGAGAGGGAGCATTTCATGCCGAATAAGTTATTTGCGTTCTGCGCCAGTTCGGATTTGCCGTAGCCGGATTCGAGGATGAACTGCGCCATCGAAACCGATGCGAGGATGCCCGTTTTCTTCTGATCGGCGGTAAACAATGTCCCCACACTCTTTACAATATCAGCCTCGGAAAGCCCGGAAAAGGCAGAAGCCTGTGTTCCCTGTGTAGTTGTGGGAC
>ERZ795047.3705-NODE-3705-length-13394-cov-13.926831_pt1 | contig 13394 bp, 18 predicted proteins | sample MGYA00375131_ERZ795047 | MGnify/ENA primary metagenome ERZ795047 (study PRJEB30176, sample SAMN05720228) | activated sludge metagenome | isolation source: Anaerobic digester | place: Japan | collected 2015-05-20 ... | reverse complement strand
GATATATCGCCCGATTCGGGAATGATTCATGGGAACTTGACGCCCTTGAACCCCGGCGACTTGCCGGCATTGTCACCGACGCCGTTGAAAGGCTTCGGGATAATATCGCCTGGTCCGACGCCGTGAAGCGGGAAGAATCAATGCGAAAAGAACTTCAAGCCTTCGCCGATTCATACCCCGGCGGGGAGTAGACGAAATTGAACGATTCTGAACTTCCAGAACGGCCCAGGACAAAAGAAAATGGCGAAATTCGCCAACTTTTCGACGGGAATCTTGTCAGAAAGGCTTCCAGACGACAAAAGGGATTATCTATGACCAACGAACCAGGAATAAGGCGACAATATACCATGACACAGAAGGACGGGGCGAAGTGGGTCTTCACCCCAGAAGCCGGCGAAGCCCTGGGCGGTCTTCCTGGAATGATGGTCTTCACGGCCGCCGTCGGTCGGACAATCAAGACCGGGTCGACCGAAATCGACTTCAAGGGATATGGCTTATTCGACGTCACGAAATACGGGAAGACTATCAAGGTCGGCTTGATTGAAAGGGAATCGCTATGAAGACAATAATCTTTGAGGACGAAAAGACGAAGGAAAGATTCACCGTGACATTGTCGGCCGATAGAATCACGGCGACCCCGGTCGGACCAGGGAAACCAGACGCCCGACCCGTGAAATCGTTGACCCTTCGCCTTAATGCTTCTGATATCCCCTATTCAGATAATTGTATATTATCAGAAAGGAAAATAAGGGTATTATGACCGACAAGACCGCCGATATCTTTGTCCCCGCCTGGAATTCCTGGCCGCTTCCTGGGACAACGCCGCCGGGGAATTGACCAGATATCCCGAATCAAGGTCAAAGGAAGATAATATCGCCGCCGTCAATCTTTACGGGGCCTTCACCCAGACTTCGATGACCCTTCGCCTTCTTCTGGATTCGATTCGGGAATTGCCGGCCGACGCTTCCGAAGACGATATCAAGAAGACCGCTTCCCACGCCTTCGCCGAAGCCGGCGACGTCTGGGACTGAAAGGATTGACAATGACCGACGACGATTTTCAGATTATTGATTCACCCCCAGACGACGACCAGGAAGATATTGTCGTCAATTCAGAAGAAAGCCTTCCCCTGGTCATGACCGCCCAGGAAGTCGCCGACTTTCTTCGGATATCTTATCGGGTCGTTATCACAATGGCGAAATCGAACGCTATTCCCGCCTTCATGGTCGCCGGTCAATGGCGATTTTCAAGGGCGGCGATTCTGAAATGGATTGACGACATATCACAAGAAGACTATGACCCCATTATGAGAAAGATTTAACCGGACAAGGAAGGGAAGGAATAATGGCGAAATGTAAAGCGATTACAAGGGGCGGGAATCCTTGTCGGGCGAACGCCCAGACGGGGAAGGATTATTGCTTCCTTCACGACCCCGAAAAGGTCGAAGCGGTCAAGGCCGCCCGGTCGAAAGGCGGGTCGTCTTTGAAGGTAATTGACCCGAAGCGATTCAAGCCCTGGCGGGGAACGGGCGGGGACGTCACGGTCCTTCAATCCCCGACGCCCCAGGATATCGTCAATCTTCTGGCCGACACAATTGACGAAGTGAAGACGGGACAAATTGACCCCCGGGTCGCTAACGCCGTCGGCTATCTGGCCGGGTCAATCTTGAAGGCCGTCGAATTGACCACCTTCGACGAACGTCTGGCCGCCCTGGAAGAAGCCCTGGGAGTGAATCGAAAATGACAAAGCGACTATCCAACGCCTTGAAGAAGAAACTTGAAGCAAGTCTTGAAAATCTGACCGCCCGTCAAGCCGGCCGGCTTTTCCTGATTTATTCGAATGAATATCACGAAAGCGATTCGACCGGCGGGGTCTGGGAATATCCACCGAATAAGGAACTTGCCGACGCCTGGGACAAACGGGTCAAGGCGGCCAAGTCGAAGGGCGGTCCGATTGAAGAAGAAGCAGTCGCCGCTTATAACGGCTTCATGGCCTTGACGAATCTTATCAAGGAAGCGAATCGAATCGCCGATTCCGACTTATGGTGTCTTTATGCGATTGCAATTAGTCAAGGGTCACTTATTGACCGCTTGCTTCTTGAAGATTCATACAGCGACCTTACACGGGTCATAATCGACCAATTCACCGAAGACGCCCCCCGCCCGCTATCCTGGGAAGACTACGAAAAAGCCGCCGAATGGTACGAAGGATATTCGCCGGTCGACCTTGAAGACCTGGCCGACGAATTGACCGGGGACTATACCCGCCGGCAAGGATACGAAATTCTTGAAGTCCCATACGAATTCTTGAAGAAGATATCGACCCCAGAAGTCGAATATGCCGGCGAAGACGAAGATATTCGCCGGAAGTGGGTCGAATCAGAAGGCGAAGACGCTATCTTGACGAAATACTTCGCCGGCGACCAGGACCGCTTCGAAGACTGGAAGAAGCATGGCGGCTTCCCGGAATTCAACGGTCGGGAATGGGATTCAATGGCGAACGAAATCAATGACCGTCTTATCAATAAGGTCATAGCGGGGGAACTTGAAGGCGGGGTATGCTTCGGGCTTGAAAATCATTGGGAATCCGTCCCCGCCTTGAATTGGGACCGGGAAGACCCCGACTATGCCGGCGGGCTATGCGTCCCAGCATGGAACGCCCTTCGGTCAATCTGGATATCATGGCTATACGACAAAGGTATATTCCGGGGCGACGAAAAACGGGCCGACAAGAATTCGCCCGACGTCCTGAATACTTTTTACAACGTCGACGGGACACTTCAAGAAGACCAAATCACAGAAAAAGCGAAGGAATTCTATCTGGAATGTCGGAAGAAGACCTGGGGCGGCGACTTGATTGACGGCGGCAAGGTCAACTTTTCCGGCCTGGGTCGCTTCCTTTGCGCCGATGATTCCCCGCTTCTGGGATACTACGCCCCAGACCTGGGGACGGTCAACGTCAAAGAATTTCACGAAGCCGAAGGGGACGACCCATTCATGGGGTCAAGCGATACAGCCGGCGACGTCTGGTATTATGCGACAATTCGGGGACTTCGGAAAATTGCCGACGAACTGGGGACGACCCCCGGAATGGTCGGGAAGAACTTCGTCCGGGAATTCTATTATCCGACCGACGACCCAGAAGAAAAAAGGGAAACGATATCCACTTTACTTCGTCGAATGGGTCAATTAAGAACCAGTCACCGACCCGTATCATGGAAGGAAAAGAATAAACGGGATATATCTTCCTTCCTGGGACAAGAATTTCATTCGCCGCTTGAAAGAGCGATTCGGAATATCGGCGAAGTCTTTGACGACGTTGAAACCTTCAAACTAACTTATGAATTAATATCCCAGGAATTCTTCGAAGGAATCCCCGTCCTGGCCCCGATTCTTCGGGACCGGCTTAAGGGGATTGAAGAAGCCTTGAAGGTCACAGAAACCAGTCTTAACCAATTTATAGATATGTTGTCAAGTGATATATGGAATGTCGACACTTCAAGCCTTCGCCTGGTCAAGAAGGGTCCCGCCGTTGATTGGTCAAGGGTCATGGCCGGGGCGACTATCTATGCCGTTGACAATGAAAGGGATTCGAAACGCTTCCCGACCCGGCTTGACGATGGGGAATCCTTCGAAGAAATCGCAAAGAAGATAACAGGAATGGATTATGCCGGCATAAAAGCGGCGGTTATGAAAGGGAATCGGGGGACGAAATGACCAAAAGAAAGACCTTCAAGGTCGACAATCAGATTATCGAATGGGGACCGAAGATATTCGCCTTACAGAAGCGACCGGCCGAACAATTGTACTTGCCTGGATTCGACAAACCGCTTCCCCCCTTCGTCGAATGGGTCGTCTATGGCTTTTATGCGCTTCTGGACCCGGCGAATCCGACCGCCCCGATTCGGACAACCCCGACCGAACTTCTGGAAGTCCTGGAATTCGCCCGGGACGTATCGGTCGCCCTGGGCGACAAGGAAACCTATTCAAGCGACCAGTATCAATTGATAAACGAATCACTTGACCTTCTTTACACCGTTGAAATATATCAGACGGGATACTGGAAGAATTACACTCCCCCGGGTGAAAAGCGAAAGAAGAAAGATGATAAGAGGTATCCTTACGACTTCCGGGGTCGTATCTTGTCGAATTACACCTTGATATATCCCCCAGACGTCACCCCGCCGAACCTTCTTCCAGACGACGAAGTCGAAAATATAAGCCGGTCGAAATACAGCGACTTTCAAATCTTGAAGCGAAAAGAAGGTCCCCGACCGATAGGAATTGAATTGACGCTTGACCCCCGCCTGGTCAATGGCCTGACCGGGAATGACCCGAATATCGGGACGACAACGCTTCCCCATAAGATATTCGAAATTCGGAAGGCCTTCCCGAAGAACCAGACCTTGAAGCGGCTTCTTCTTTACGTCTTACGACAAGCGAACCAGACTATGAAGAATCAAGACCTGGATAAACTGGCCAAGCGGCTTGACCTGGATACCCGTCGGGTCACGAAGACAAGAAGCGACCTTGAAAGGGGATTCGAAATCCTTCGGGATTATGGGGTCGTCGCACAATTCCAAGTGAATACAGAAGACACTTCCGGCAAGGTCAAATATTCCTTCACGAAGTCCCCCGACTGGTATATGGACAACGAATCGGACCAGGAAGTCCCCGGGGACCATGCCGGCGAAGAAGAAAAGAAGGCCGAATCATGAGGACTTACGGGGTCTGCGTGTACAAGTTACGGGGTCTGCGTGTACAAGTTACGGGGTCTGCGTGTACAAAACGGCTTCAAGATTCTTTAAGAATTCGCCCGAAAAGGGAAGAAAGGACGAAATTCGAATACAAAATCGGGGACTTCGCCGGCAAAATCAGAAGCCGAAATACCGGCGAAAATGTGTAGATAGTTAATAGATATCTTTTAGATATCTATTAACAGGGCGGGAATCGCTTACGCTATCCCGCCCCGGGGATAAGCATAAGGGACGCCCCTACCCCCTACTTGAAAGATATAGGACAGCGTGAAGCATGATTGACTTGCAAGCCTTGAAAGACCGAATCAATATCGTCGAAATCGCCGAAGAACTGGGCCTTGACCCGAAGCGAAGCGGGACTTCCTTCTTCGCCCGTTGTCCTTCCCACGACGACCAGGGCCGGCCGAATATGGCGATTCACCCGAAGAAGGGGGCGATATGCTTCCGTTGTGGGTACAAAGCCGACGTGATTCGTCTTGTCGCCGACGTCCGATATCACGGGGACCAGGGTCAAGCGATTCAATATCTGGCCAACAAAGCCGGCATGACCGCTTCAAAGCCTTCTTCCAGACGCCCCGCCCCGCTTCCGAAAGGGGCGTCCCTACCCGAAGAAGAACCGGTCAAGACCGAATCGTCCTGGAATTCCTTGACCGTCACCTTCCCGCCGGGGGCGAAAGTCGTCGCCGTGAAGAACGGGGAAGGTGAAAGAAAGTGGACCAGACTTGAAGACGGTCGGGTCGAAGTCGAATACGACCGGGACGAATTACTTTTCGCCCTGTATATATGCGAATACAACTTGACGCCGGAAGAATTCGCCGGCTTATCGGTCGACGAAATCGCCTGGATTCTTTCCGGGGTCTTCGACTGCGAATTGACGTCGGACGATATCAAGACCGCTTCGACCGACCGTCCTTCGCTTCGTGTATCCATAATCGACGCCCTTTTGTCTTATGGTCAAAGCGACGGGGATTCACCCGGTCATATATGGCTTCGTGACAAGAAGGGAATCAGTCAAGCGACCCAGACCGCCTTCGGCTTGACCTGGATTGACTGGGACCGGGCTTCGGCCGGCATGATTGAATCCTTCGGGGTCGACACGCTTGACCGACTGGGTCTTATGACCAGGGACAAGAAGAAAGGGACGCCCCTTGAATTGAGATTCAAGAAGCACCGCTTATTATTCCCCTTCTGGATTACTGCCGGCGGGAAGCGATATCCGATATATCTTCAAGGTCGGGATATCAACGCCGGGAAAGATTTTCGCTTCGACAACCTGGCCGGCGGGGTCCCTTGCCCTTACAACTTCGACGCCGTCCTGGAAGCACGTCACGAAGGGAAGCCCGTCTTCATATGCGAAGGGGCGACCGACACAATGACACTATATCAAGCGGGATACAAAGCCGTCGGGATTGTCGGGACCCAGGGATTCAAGCCCGAATGGGCGAAATACTTCGACGGGCTTCAAGTTTATATCGCAACCGACCCAGACGAACCGGGTCAAGAAGCGGCGAAGAAAATATCCCGAATCTTTGTCAATCAAGGGAAACCTTCGCCGAAAATCATTCAACTTCCAGAAGGTCAAGACGTGACTGATTACTTTACGGGAAGAATTACAAAGAACCCCGCCGAAGGGGTGAAAGGATAAATAACATGACTACACAGAATCAAATCAATCTTCTTCGCTTGCCGGAAGTCGCCGAACGGCTTCAAGTATCAATGCCGACGGTCCGACGAATGGTCAAAGACGGCCGAATCAAATCAATTCGGGTCGGCCGGGTGATTCGGGTCCGACCAATTGACCTTGAATCTTATATTCAAACGTCGATAAAAGTCGCCGGCCAAGCGACCAACTTGACCGGCGGGGGAGACCAGGCTTAACGCCCGGACTTCCCTATTATACGACACACACTTTGAAGGGAGACCAATACCATGACTGACTTCACAGACTTAATTTTCAACGCCCAGGAACCGAACCGACCAGATATCAAGGCTATTGAAGAAACACTTCTTAAAGCCGCCTTGTCTGGCCGACCAGAACTGATTACAAGGATTGTCGCCGACACACGGCCGAAGGATTACTACTTCGACCTTCACCGCCGGCTTGCCGAAGTGATATATCCCGATGTATCACAGACGAAGCACGTCGACCGGGTCACGCTTGAAGCGACGATTCCCGAACCCGAACCGACCGAAAAGGAAAAGGTCAAGGAACGTCAAGCCCTTCTTGACCTGGCCGGCAAACTTGAAGGAATGGATATCCCCGAACTGGGGAAGGTCGAAGCCTATTTGTCAATCTTCGTCGAAGAATCCCGCCGACAAACGGCAAGGGGTCTTATTCAGAAGATTCAATCCGACTTCGACGACAAGAAACTTTCACCCGCCGAAGCCTTTTCACGGGTGAATCAAGTCGTTATGGACCAGGAAGCAAGTCGCCGCCTTGTCGGGGCCTTCAAGTCCGAAGCCGACGACTGGCCGGCATACTTCGCCGACCTTGAATCGAAGCAAACCCAGAAGGACTTTATCGGGCTTGATACGGGATTCACACACTTAAACAACCTGGCCAACGGTCTTCCAGAAGGGCTTTTCGTCGTCGGGGCCGCCCCGTCGGTCGGGAAGACGACCTGGGCGAAGCAAGTCGCCGACCAGATTATCGAAAAGAACCCGAAGGCCGTCTGTTTATTTGTCAGTCTTGAACAAAGTCGGGAAGAATTGAGGGTCAAGACCCTTTCAAGATTATCGGGGATTGAAAATCGGGACATTCTTCGGGGTCGCCTTGACCCGAAATCCCCTGGATGGGAACGGGTCAAGACCGCTTCTGACAAATTCTTGAATTCGACCGCCGGCCGATATTTCATTCTTGAAGGCGACAAGACGACCACCCCGGAACTGATTCGGCTTGCCGGCTTGCAAGTCAGACGGGCGACCAACGCCGAAGCCCTTCTGATTGTCGTCGATTATCTTCAAATTGTCCCCACCGTCGAAGACTTCAAAGACCCCAGGAACCGGGTCGACGCCGTTGTATCTGACCTTCGTCGAATCGCCCGTGAATTGGGGGCTTCGATAATGGCGATATCTTCCTTATCCCGAAGAAGTTACGAAGTATCTGATATATCGGCCTTCAAGGAATCGGGCGGGGTCGAATATGGGGCCGACCTGGGGGCGATAATGATGGCCCGAAAGGACGCCGCCGGCAAGGTCGAAAAAGGGACTTCGGCAATCGGGGACGGGGAAGTCAAGCGAAAATGGATAGGGGTCGACCTGGCCTTCGTGAAGAATCGCAACGGGGAACGGGGAAAGATTCAATTCAAATTCTTCCCCCAGATAAGCAACTTCGCCGAAATCGGGAAAGATGATACATGGTCCCCGAACGCCTTCGAAGCCGCCGGCAAGGAAGACAAGTCATGACAACGATAATCAACGTCGCAAACCAGAAGGGCGGGGTCGGGAAGACGACGACCGCCGTCAATCTGGGTCACGGCTTATCAAGGGCCGGCCGGCGGGTCCTGGTCGTCGACCTTGACCCCCAGGGTCACGTCGCCTTCGCCCTGGGAATGAAGAAGACGAATGGCTTATATCGACTTCTTGTCGAATCCGAACCGCTTCACAAGGTCGCCGAAGAAGCCCGCCCGAACCTGGATATTATCGCAAGCGACAAGACCGGGGAATCGGTCGGTCGATATGTCACGACCTTGAACTTCCGGGAACTTGTAATCAGGAAGGCTTTACGGGGGTCGACTTACGACGTGATTATTCTTGATACCCCGCCCAGTCTGGGGGTCCTTCACGTCGCCGCCCTGGTCGCTTCCCATTGGATACTGATTCCAACGAAACTTGACGCTATGGCCGTTGACGGGGTGAATGAAATCCTTCGGTCAATGGCCGAAGTCGAACAAGGCGAAGACAATCCCCATAAATTCGAAGGGTATTCAATCCTTCCGACCTTCTTTGATAGGACGACGAAAGAAACGGCGACACAACTTCGGGACCTGGTCGACGCCTTCGGGAAGAAAGTCTGGCCGCCGATTCCCCAGGATACGAAGGCAAGGGAAGCCGCCGCCTTCGGGAAGACGTTATGGGAATATTGTCCCGAATCGCCGTCAATCATGGGGTATCAATTCAACGGGAAAAGGGCGGGGGGATACCTTGACCTTCTGGATAGAATTCAAGAGGTGATACCATGACCGAACCGAAAAGACAGACGGTCATTGACCCCGCCGTCCGGGATATCATGACCAGACAAGAAGAAAAGGTCGGGTCGAAATCGGACCGGGCGAAGAAGGCGAAGGAACGAAGGAAAGCCGAAAGCCGGCTTCCTGGTCGGGTGAATCTTGACCTTCCCCTGGAATTGAAGAAGCGGGTCTTCGACCTTGCCGAATCCGAAAGGATTCCCGCTTCCCAGATTGTCGCTTTATTCCTGGCCGACGGTCTTCGCCGGCTTGAATCGGGGGACCTGATTCTTGACCCTTATCGTCGCCCGTCGGGGTCGCCCCGCTATGATTGGACGCTTGATATATCAAGTCTTGAAAATTCAGAATAATTCGCTTTAAGGGACGCCCCTGGATGAAATAAGGGACGCCCCTGACAAATATTGACGAAAAAGACCAGGGACGCCCCTTGAATAGTATCAGGGACGTCCCTTGACCTTCCAGGAAGCCCCACAAGGCTTCAATTCGGGCTTCAAGGTAAATTGATACACCCCGCCGAAATTGTCACTTTTTGTCACTTTTTGTCACCTTTTCCGGCGATTCTCATATTCAAATTCCCGAAAGGATGACACTATTCGCCGGCCCCACGAACCTTCCAGACAATTGAAAATTGGTCGAAAATTGGTCGATAAAACGCTTGACAACGGGATATCACTTGTGATAATATAAGAGTATCAAGGGACACCCGACGACCACGAAAGACCCTTGACGACCACCAAGACCAATTGAAAAGGGAGACCAGGAAAATGAAAAGGATTATCGCATTTGTCACGACACAGAATCACGAAGTCGCCGTCGAAATTATCAACGTCTTCACGACTGGGGACGGCCGGCGAATCGCAACGGTCGAAGCCCTTCCCGTTGACGGGAAGAACCTTCGGCCTTTCACCGAATATTCGATGGGGGGACCCGTTGAATCTTCGTCAACCCGAATTCCCGTCGCCTTCGTCAAGATTCTGGAATTCGAACCGGTCCCCGAACCCGCCGAAGTGGGAAGCCTTTGAAAGGGCTTCCCGCCTTTCCTTGACCTATGGAGTATGAACCATGAAACTGAATGACCTTTTCCCCCGCAAGTATGCAAACGGCGAAGACCTGGCCGGCAAGTCAGTCACCTTGACTATCTCACACCTTCGACAAGAAAAGATGATTCCCACGCCTGGGGCCGCCCCGGTCGAAAAGTGGGTCGTCTTCTTCCAGGAAGCCCAGAAGGGAATCGTCTTGTCGAAGACCCTGGCCTTCCAGATATCGAAGGTCGTCGGGTCGGAAGATACCGACGACTGGGTCGGGAAGAAAGTCGTCTTGTATCCCGAACCCGTCAACGTCGCCGGCTATACCAGGACGGCGATTCGGGCGAAGGCGGCTTAATGAATGACCCGAAGGAAAAAGCCCGAACGCTTTACGGTCGCTTATCGAAGGGTCTTGACCTGATTCTTGAAGCGAAGTCGGCCGGCGACGACAAGAAAGCCGAATCGCTTCAAGCCTTGTATAACCGACTGGAAGACGATTATCTGGAAGCGAAGAAGTCTTATTCGAAGACCCCGGAAGACCTTCTTCGTTGTCCCGATTGTCCCCACCTGGGGGAAGGGCTTCTGGCCGACGGGGTGATATGTGATATCCCTTGTCGGGAAGCGGGGACGAAATGAACCCGAAGAAGGGTATCTGGGAAATTCTTCACGGGAAGAAAATCAAGCCGGCCGACGACAACGGTCCGACCTGGATTATCGGCGGGGTCTTGATATTAATCGGCTTGATTATCTTGATGATATTCGGGGACTGACAATGACTTCGATAATTCCAAAAGACGACAATTCCTTATCGACCGACGTCCTTCACGACTGGAAGACGGCCGCCGCTTCATGGCTTGACAATCTGGGAAGCGACGACACAAGAAGGGCTTATGGTCAATCATGGGCGGCATTTATGACCTTCGCCGGGGTCGCCCCTGACAAAGTCACCCAGGACGAAATTATCGCTTATCGCCGTCACCTTGAAACTTCGGCCAGTCCGAAGACGGGGAAGCCTTACACCCAGGGGACAATCAATCTTCGCTTATCGGCCTTGTCGTCCTTCTTCGCCTTTGCGAAGGACCGGGGGCTTCGGCCAGACAACCCCGCCGACGGGGTCAAGCGAAAAGCCGTCAACCCTTACGGGAAGGCGACCTGGCTTCGGTCGGAAGACGGGGAAGACCTTCGCCTTCTTGAAGCGATTGACGATTCCCCGAAAGGACTTCGGGACCGGGCGATTATCCTTCTTTTCTTGACCCTGGCCTTACGGCTTCACGAAGTCGCCGGCTTGACGGTCGGGTCCCTTCACCGGCAAGGAAAGAAAGTCTTCTTGACTTACACCCAGAAGGGCGGGAAGACAAAGTCGGTCAAACTTCCAGAAGCGACCGCCGAAGCGATTGACGCTTATCTGGATACACGGGGGGACTTGACTGATTCGTCGCCGTTATTCACGGCAAGCGAAGCCGGCCGAATCGCCGCCCGTCGTCTGGGTCATGCCGGCAAGGAAGAAACCCCGTTGACGTCCCGGTCGATTGCCGCCCTGGTCAAGTCATACGGGAATCGGGTCCTGGGAAAGGGTCATGGAATTCACCCCCATTCCTTACGACATACGGCGGCTATGACCGCCGCCCAGAATGGTCATTCCATAATGGACGTCTCTGACCTTCTGGGTCATGCAAGCCTTCAAGTCACGACGATATATCTTCACGCAACCGGGAAGGCGACCGAACGGGTCGCCGCCGACCTGGGCCGAAGATATGGCAAGTCAAATCATTCAGACTGAAAGGGGACAATCCATGTCACAGAATCAAGAGACTTTCAGAATCGGGATTGAAGAAGCGGCGATTGTCCGGGTCCGTGAAATGGGATTCACCCCGGACCAGAAGGCTTTTATCTTCGCCGACTGGCCGGAAGGAATCAGTCATTATTCCTGGCTTCTGACAGCGACCAGGGACGAAATCGTCGCATGGGGCGAAGCCGGCGAATGGGGACGGGAAGAAAAGGATTCATGAAAGAAGCCTTCGTCTTCAAGGAATTCGGTCATGACAAGAAGGTCTTGATTCACACAGTCAATTCTATCTTGTCAGAATATCAAGCCGATGGATACGACTTGACGGTCCGACAAGTCTATTATCAATTCGTCGCCCGTGACTTATTCCCGGACGACCGAAAATGGCGACAAATTAAGGATACGAATAAGTGGGTCAAAGACCCGAACGGGACGAAGAACGCCGAACCGAATTACAAGTGGCTTGCCGAAATCTTGACCGAAGCACGAATGGCCGGCTTGATTGACTGGGACATGATTGTCGACCGGGGGCGGGAGACCGTCACCCCGACGACCTGGAAGGACCCGGCCGAAATCGTCAAGGCGGCCGCCGATTCCTTCGCCGTCGACAAGTGGAAGGACCAGACGAACCACGTCGAAGTCATGGTCGAAAAACAAGCCCTTGAAGGGGTCTTGATTCCCGTATGCGAAAGACTGGGAATTCGCTTCACAGCAAACAAAGGATTTTCTTCGGCTTCGTCGATGTATGAAGCCGGCAAGCGATTATTGGATTATTCGCTTGACGGGAAGACCGTCTGGGTCTTGTACCTGGGCGACCATGACCCTTCGGGAATTGATATGACCAGGGACGTCGAAGAACGCTTGAACCTTTTCGCCGGTCAAGCCTGGGTCAACGTCGACCGACTGGCCTTGAATATGGACCAGATTCAAGGCTTGAACCTTCCACCGGCTCCGGCGAAGATTACCGATTCACGGTCGAAAGGATATATCGCCCGATTCGGGAATGATTCATGGGAACTTGACGCCCTTGAACCCCGACGACTGGCCGGCCTTGTCACCGACGCCGTCGAAAGGCTTCGGGATAATATCGCCTGGTCGGAAGCCGTCAAGCGGGAAGAATCCATGCGAAAAGAACTTCGGGACTTCGTCGACGCTTATCAAAGGGGTCAAGAATGACAATTCACGACAATTCTTCTGGATTATCGCCGGCTTCGCTTAACAGAAACGATTCTACACACGGGAAAGGCGAATTATGACCAACGAACCGACCAGAAAGGCTTATACAATGACACCGAAGGACGGTCCTTCCTGGCACTTCACGCCCGCCGCCGCCGACGCCCTGGGCGGGCTTCCTGGAATGATGGTCTTCACGGTCGCCGTCGGGAAGACGGTCAAGACCGGGACGACCGAAGTATCCTTCAAGGGATACGGCTTATTCGACGTCAATCGTCACGGCCGGTCAATAAAGGTCGGCTTGATTGAAAGGGAATCGGGATATTCTTCCGATTAGACCTATTCAGATAATTGTATATTATCAGAAAGGAAAAAAGGGCAATAATGACCGACAAGACCCCCGAAATTCACTTGAACCAATTGACCGCCGCCCTGGAATTCTTGTCGGATTCTTGGGACAAAATGGC
>ERZ795047.3697-NODE-3697-length-13422-cov-4.147079_pt1 | contig 13422 bp, 6 predicted proteins | sample MGYA00375131_ERZ795047 | MGnify/ENA primary metagenome ERZ795047 (study PRJEB30176, sample SAMN05720228) | activated sludge metagenome | isolation source: Anaerobic digester | place: Japan | collected 2015-05-20 ... | reverse complement strand
TTCTCGTCGTCCAGTTTTCCGTACAGTGCGCTCTCTCCGTCCAGCGTCTCAATAGTCATCACAGGCTCCTGTACGCAGATGCCTATGCAGCCGGAAGTAGTGACCCGGATGTCCGTGCGGTTGCTCTTTTCCAGTTCGTCCATGACAGCAGCCATCACATCACGGGCACCCGCCGCAATACCGCAGGTTCCCATATGCACCGTGACACAGGTACGGTAGCCGTCGTTGCGGAGTGCCGTCTGTTTCAACACGCGCTCTTTGATTGCCTGAAGATCTCCAATTCCGGTAATCGGGTTCATATCTTTGCTCATACTGCTGCTCCTTTCACAGACACGTTGTTCTTGTAATACTCGTCAATAATTTCACCGACTTTGGCAGGACGCACACGTTTGTAGACTTCTTCTCCAATGGACATGGTGGGAGCCAGACCGCAGGCACCGAAACAGCGTGCCACTTCCAGAGAAAGTTCCCGGTCCGGTGTCGCTTCGCCCACTTCGATCTTCAGTTTGCTTTTCAGTGCTTCCAGAACCTGCTTGCCGCCCCGGACATAACAGGCTGTACCCAGGCACACACGGATGGTCTGGCGTCCTTTGGGATTGGTCGAGAAAAAGGCGTAAAAACTCACCACGCCCGCCACTTCGCTGTAAGACTTGTCCAGACCCAGAGCAACCTTTTTCAGTGCCGATTCAGGCAAATAGCCGAAAATCGCCTGGGCCATCTGCAGCACCGGAATCAGCGCGCCGGGCTTACCTTTGTATTCTGCAATCACTTCGTCAAGGCGGCTGAGCAATTCCTCCTCCGTCGCCTCTTCCGTGCTGCAGCAACACTGCGCTTTGTCTACCATCATAGCTCTCCTTGCATGCTGACCGGAATCCCTTCGGATGCCGGAGTTAAAAATTAAAAACAGCCTTCCGAAAGTTTCCGGTCGTCCAATGAGGGGAAACCGCGGTGAGGCTCACTTATCAACGCAGACGATGAACGGGAACGCGAAAAATACGCCACCGTCTCAAAAGCCGAAGTCAGATCCACATTTTCAACATAAATGGTTGCGGGATGCCGAAGGCGGAGAGGGGCAAAATTTAAAAGACCGCGCACACCCGAAGTAATCAGAAGATCAGCCACCTCCTGCGCATGCTCCTTAGGCACGGTAATAATGCCCAGTTCGATATTCCGCTCGCGAACCAGATGGCTCAGGTCGGTCAGCGGAAAACATTGACAGCCGTGGATAGTACCCCCTGTTTTTGCTGGATCCGTATCAAAAGCGGCATGAATGTGCAGCCAGCGCCAGCGTCCGGAAAAATGATTTAAAAGTGCCGCCCCCAGATGCCCCACGCCCACAAGGGCCGCCCGCTGCCCCGACGGCGCGTCAAGAATATTGCTGATCCCGCTCAATAAATCCCCGATACGGTACCCTGTACGCGGTACGCCCATGCACCCCAGCTGCATGAAATCCCGCCGGACCTGTGTCGCTGTAACCCCCGCCAACTCCGCAAGATCATGAGAAAAGATATAACTGCCTTCTCCTTCGTGCCTCGGAAGGAGCAGCCTGCGGTACAGGCTGAGCCGTTCTATCGTTCTAGGCGATATATCACGAACCAGAGACATCGTTTACCGCACTCCAGAAACGGGAGTCACTCCCGTCTGTTGTCGTCCTGAACCTTCGATCAGTTCAGCGGCATAAACAAAAGTTTTGTCTGCTATACCTACCGTTCGGTATATAAAGACACAATCAAAATATAGTCGTGAAAGAAATAACGATTCTCATACTATAACATAACAATACATACATTGCAACACTTTTAGCAGAAACTTTTTCCGTCGAAAACGTACAACTGCAGTACCAAAATAATTGTGCAGCGTTTCACAAAAAATGCCTTGCCTCATGCCGCCCCATGTTGTACAATCATGGCATGAACAGCTTTGAAAAAATACCGCTTGTCACAACCATCAAGGAAAGGTGCCGCGTCTGTTATACCTGCGTGCGGGAATGCCCTGCCAAAGCAATCCGGGTCGCAGACGCACAAGCGGATATCCTTACGGCACGCTGCATCGGCTGTGGCAATTGTGTTCAGGTGTGCGGTAAGCACGCCAAGAAAGCCTACGATTCAACACCGGAACTCCGCACGCTGATGCAGGGCTCCGATCCGCTGATTGCGCTTGTTGCCCCATCCTTCCCCGCCGCTTTTCCGCATATTCCGCAGGAGCGCCTTGTGGGCATTCTGCGCGCCATGGGTTTTTCGCGGGTCTGCGAAGTATCCTTCGGCGCCGATCTGGTCGCCCGCCAATACCGCAAACTGCTTGAAGGCTCGCCCCAGGCCCATCATATTGCCACCACCTGCCCTGCCATTGTTCTTTATGTGGAGCATTTTTTCCCCGATCTCGTCGGAGCCCTCGCCCCGCTTGCCTCACCGATGGTTGCCATGGCACGTGTTGTCCGGGAGTATTACGACCGTAACGCCAAAGTGGTCTTTATCGGTCCGTGTATTGCCAAGAAAGAAGAGGCGCGAACCTCCGGCAACGGTCAGGAAATTGACGTCGTCCTCACCTTTGAAGAGATGCTGCGACTTGCTTCTGATATGGGAATATTTGTCGGGCGGGTTAAAGCATCGCCCTTTGATCCGCCTCTGGGTGGCCTGGGCGGACTCTTCCCGCTCAGCCGCGGTCTCATTCAGTCCGCCGGACTCATGGAAGATCTGACCTCAGACGACATTATCACAACAGACGGGCGCCATGGTTTTGTTGAGGCAATCAAAGAGTTTCAGGCGGGCCAATGCCGTCCGCGTCTCCTAGAAATACTGGCCTGTGAAGGCTGTATTATGGGTCCGGGCATTTCCAACGACGATCCGCTTTTCCGGCGGCGCCAGCGGATCAGCGCTCAGGTACGCCAGGAAATGGAATTGCTCGACCGGACACAGTGGGAAGCGGATCTCGAACGTTTTTCCTCTCTCGATCTGAGCCAGACTTTTGCCGCCGACGACCAGCGGATCTTTGACCCTTCCCGGAATGATCTGGAAGCCATACTCAAGCAGTTGGGCAAATTTTCGCCTGAGGATGAGCTGAACTGCGGCGCCTGCGGTTACGGCACCTGTCGCGAACATGCCGTGGCAATCTATAAAGATCTGGCTGAACATGAAATGTGCCTTCCCTTTGTGATAGATCAGTTGCGGGAAGCGGTCAGAAACCTGGCTCAGTCCAAGGAAGAACTTGCCCAGACCCAGGAAACGCTTATGCATGCGGAAAAACTCGCCAGCATGGGGCATCTTGCCGCCGGAATCGCCCATGAGCTCAACAACCCCCTCGGCGTGATCCTCATGTATGCACACATGCTTATGGAGGAACATGCAACGGATGGTCCCTCTGTCCGGGAAGATCTGGAGATGGTTATCACCCAGGCAGACCGGTGCAAAAATATTGTGGGCGGCCTGCTGCATTTTGCACGGCAGCACAAGGCCTCTTTTTCCTTTGTCAGTGTGCATCGTTTTTTTGAAGATCTGCTGAAGCTGATGATCATTCCGGAAAATATCGAGGTACGCATTGTCCATGAAAATCCCGCTGCTGAGGTGTATATGGATCGGGATCAGATCATCCAGCTCATGATTAACCTGTTAACCAATGCCTGCCATGCCATGCCTGACGGCGGCGTGCTCACTCTCAGATCACAATGCGGTGATCACGACAACCGCTTCTCCGTGCAGGATACCGGATGTGGCATCCCTGAAGAGCATGTAAAACGCATTTTCGAGCCCTTCTTCACAACAAAAGACGTCGGGCAGGGCACAGGCATGGGACTCGCCGTATCGTACGGCATTGCCAAAATGCACCGTGGTGACCTGCGCGTCACAAGCTGCACAGATGCGGAAGCAGGAAGCACAGGAAGTACCTTTACCGTGATTCTGCCACGCAATCCCGCCGGGCCCACTCAGGCGGACACCCGGGAAAATCCGGCACAGGCAGCACCGGTTCTGCACGCTGATTAAAATAAACCGAAAGGCGCATTAGAAAGAAAGGCGGAAGCCCATGGATACCATCAAAGTACTCGTGGTGGATGATGAAATCGGCATCCGCGTGAGTATTGCCCGCATCCTGAAAAAGATGACGATTGTCCTCTCCGAAGAGGAAACAGAAGCGCATTTTGAAGTGGAGCAGGCAGAAACGGGGGAACAGGCACTCCAGCTCATACGGGAATCTCCTCCGGAAATTCTGCTGCTGGACAACAAATTGCCGGGCATCAGCGGTTTTCAGGTGCTCGAACAGATTGCCGCCATGAATCTGGGCATCCAGACCGTCATGATCACGGCGTATGCCTCCATCGAAAACGCCATTCATGCCGCCCGCCAGGGTGCCTATGACATGCTCCCGAAGCCCTTCACGCCTGTGGAACTGAAACGGGTCCTCGAAAAAGTCGCCAATCATGTCATCATGGCACGGCGTGCCCGGGAGCTTGCCGCTGAAAAGAAACGTGTGCGTTTCCAATTCATTTCCGTGCTGGCGCATGAACTGCAGGTGCCTATAAACGCCATCGAAAACTATCTGCGTGTTATGCGCGACCGGACGCTGGGCGAGGATATGAAAAGCTATGACGCCTATCTGGACCGCTGCCTTTTACGTTCGGAATATATGCGCAAAATGATCTCCGATCTGCTTGACCTCACCCGCATCGAATCGGGAGAACGGGCGCGCACCCTCGAACCCTGCAATCTGGTCGAAGCGGCGCGGCTGGCAATGGATGCGCTGGCGGGTGAGGCGGCGCAACGGGGTATCGAACTGGTATTGGACACACGACGTGTATCCATACTGGCTGATCATACAGAAATTGACATCATTCTGAACAATCTCATTTCCAATGCCATTAAATACAACCGGGATCAGGGGAAAGTGGAGATTGCCTTTTATAAAAAAGGCGATGAAGTGAAAATTCAGGTAGCCGACACCGGCATCGGCATGAGTGCAGAAGACTGCTCCCGTATTTTTAACGACTTCGCAAGAATTAAAAATACGCGAACCAGCAGAATCCTCGGCAGCGGACTGGGACTGTCCACGGTGAAGAAAATCGCACTCCTCTATAACGGTTCGGTCTCTGTAAGCAGTGTCCCGGATGAAGGCACAACCTTCACCGTCATTTTAAAAGATGCCGGTGCTGCCGACAGCACTAACCGCTAATCTTTTCTCCCCCCTCTTTCCATCCCGGACGCCGAAAAGGAAACCGCCCGATGCAGCCGCTTTTCAGCGGATACACCGGGCGGCGCAGCCTGTCAGCGTACAGCCTGATCAGGCATCAGCTCTTGTCAGGCACCCAGCACAGCGGCGGGTCAAAGGCATCATCATAATGATAAGCACCACCCTGCTTGTAAATGTAAAGCGCCCGAAGCGCCCATTCCATGGGGAAATCGCCGTTCTGCCAGGCACGTATGCTGTCCGAAGCTTCGAAACCATTGATCCGGTTATTATTATTTCCATCAAAGGGATGGTAGCTCAGATCCTCTTCTTCGCCTTCGACTTCGTCACAGTCTGCAATAAGCGCCTGAACCAGCAGCTCGGCTTTGTTTCCGGATCGGTCTGTTGCCGTGTAGCGAACAACATAAAGTCCGGGAACACTCGTCCAGCTGTTCGGGTCGGCAACAGGAACCGTCTCTCCGTCAACCAGTGCTTCCACCACAGAGGACACCGGGAGACTTCCGTCGCAGTTATCCGAAGCGACAACACGGGACGGACCCTGAGACCGCCAGTCAGCACCACACTCAAGGGTGTATTGGAACAACCCTGCCTCAAGCCACACACCGTTGCCTTCACGGTGTGTTGCCGTGAAAACTGGAAGGATCCTGTCGTCAACAAGCGCACGGGTAACCGCTGTGCCCACATTGCCCGCCGCATCTTTCGCCGTATAACGGACAAGGTACAGTCCGGGGGTGCGCACCCAGGTAGTGTTGTTGAGTCCAAGGCTTTCCAGACTCACTTCCTCGTACCCCTCGCCGGCAGGCACCAGTGCCGTAATCACCGATGTCACTTTGCTAATGACACCGTCACACTGATCCCACGCCGATGCGCTCACAGGACCGATGTTTATCCAGAGGTCTCCGCAGTTAAGTGTGTACAGATTTTCATCTGCCGAGTAGCTGCTGCCCTGACGATGCGCTATCGTCACTACAGGTGCTGTTTTGTCGGAAATCACGATCTGCACCGTTTCCGTGGCAGTTTTTCCTGCCTTGTCTGTCGCGGTGTACTTTGCTGTGTAATTTCCGGGAATCTTTGTCCAGCCGTCACGCACGCCGGTTCCGTCCGCTGTTGTGATCACGGAAACAACCGGTCTGTCACCGTCACAAAGGTCTGTGGCAGTTACAGATACGGGGCCATGCGTTTCCCAGCTGTCTCCGCAGTCCAGCGTATACACATAGGGTTCTTCACCGCCGCCCGCTGTCGGGTGCACAATGGTAATCACAGGAGCCGAGCGGTCTTCCACAAGAGCCCGGATTGATTCCGTGGAGGAATTGCCCGAGCTGTCCACTGCCGTATACCGGATCAGATAAAGACCGGGATGTCCTGTCCAGTTGTTTTCATTCAGACCCTGCGACTCCAGGGTTTCTTCAATATACACACCGTTCCGCAGACGCAGTTTTCTAATTACTGTCGTCACGGGAAGATCGCCGTCATAGTTGTCAGTTGCCGTAACGTCAATCGGTCCTTTCGCTGCCCAGTCGTCCTGACAATCCAGACTGTAAACAAAAACCGGCACCTCATCATCCGACCAGCTGCCGTTTTCGCCGTTTGTCACCACAACCACCGGGGCTGTCGTATCTCTGAGCTTCACCGCCACAGATTCCGTATCGATATTGCCGGAGGCGTCTTCGGCAGAATAACGGACAAGATAGGTACCCAGCGTGCGACTCCAGTTTTCTTCGTCCAGTCCCGCCTCTGCCAAGGTAATGATTTTCTCTCCGTTTTGTCCGGGAACCAGAACAAAGATTTGCCGGGTAACTTCCAGAGCACCTTCGCATTTATCGTCAGCCGTCACGGATTTGGGCCCGTAAACCTCCCAGTCACTGCCCACTTCCAGTGTGTAGACAAAACGCTTGGCCGCATTGTCCCAGGCAACATTCGCATCCGCCTGCACGATGTGAATCTCGGGTGCGGATCTGTCTGCCACCAGGGCACCGACTTTTTCAAACGCCGTATTTCCTGCCTGATCTGTCGCTGTATATGTAATCACATATTCGCCGAAGGCACGTGTCCAGCTGCCCGGATCCAGACCGGCTTCTTCCAGAGGAACCTCGAGGCCACCGATAAGAGCTGCTATAGTCATTACCGGCACCAGATCCACGTCGCAGTTGTCAACAGCACTCGCTTTGCTGGGGCCTTTTTCGCTCCAGGAATCGCTGCAGTCGATCTTATAGACAACCATGCCCCGCACGGCATCCCATTTCCCGTCACTGCGGTGGCTGAGCACAACCTCAGGCGCCGCTTCATCGGGATCGCATTCGTCTTCGCCTTCTATTTCGCCTTCGACTGGCTCCCCTTCAGGCACATAGCAGTTGTCTTCAATGAGCACCAGAACGTGCACTTCCGTACTGTTGCCCGAAATGTCGGTCGCCGAGTAGTTAACCACATACAAACCAGGCCTGCCTGTCCAGGAGTTGATATCCACGCCCAGATCTTCCAGTGGCACCGGCTCCAGATTTTCTTCTTCGTCTTCAATCAGCCCCAGAATTTCTGAGTGCAGCAAAAAATAACCTGCGCAGTTATCGACTGCTTCCACAGAAATGGGTCCTCTTACGTTCCAGTCATCACCGCAATTCAACGTATAGACATAGAAACCGATATCTTCCAGCCACTGCGAATTCTCCGGACGATGCTCAAACTTGATTTCAGGAGGTGTGATGTCCGGGTCACAATCATCAATGTCCACTACGCCTGTATGCAAATAGGGATACCCGTCATTGACGGTGCCGTCCGTATCTTCAATCCAGATTTCTCCAAAATCCCAGTCCAGATACGTGTTTTCAGCATGGGGCGCGGTCATCTCCTCAGTCGTGCGCCCTTCGCCCGCACCGCTCGCAGCCAGGCCGGAGGCTTCAGTGTCCCAATAGGACTGCTGCACAAAGCCGTTTATGTAATAGCCGATCAATCCGCCCGGCAGAATATTACTCTCGGCAACGCCGGTGGAGTAACAATTTTTTACAGTACCGTAGTTGAGCGTTCCGATCAATCCGCCCGCATAGCGCAGAGGCGCACTTGCTGAACCTCTCGCATAGGAGTTTCGGACAAAACCTTCAAGCAATTGACCGACCAGTCCGCCCACACGCTGCTCACCTGTTACTGATCCGACCGCTGAGGACTGGCGGATAGTTGCCTGATAGAGTTTACCCGCAAATCCACCGGCGGCCAGGGCACCCTCAACCTGACCGCTGGCAGAAGAGAGAAAGATCATTGCTTCCTGGTTCATGTGTCCCACAAATCCGCCTGTATTCGCATAAGTGCCCACGACTTTCCCTGTCGCAGTGCTCCGACTGATCTCTCCGCCCTGCATTGTCCCGACAAAACCGCCCGTATCCTCGAAACCTTGCACTTCAGCAGCAGAGGTGCTGTCTGAAATAATACCGCCAACCTGTCTGCCGACCAGGCCGCCGGCACTCGTATAGCTGACCAGCAAGCCGGCAGAGGAGCAGAAGGATACGGCGCAGTCCTCAGCAACACCTATGAGCACCCCCGCATGCCCTGATGCTTCCACTTCGGCGTCGGCGGAACACGAAGTAATCTCACTGTTTATCGCATGCCCGACTAAAGCGCCTATAAAGGTAGTGCCCTTTACTATGCCGGATACGGAACAATTTTCCAGACGGGACTCAGTCACTGATCCCGCTAAACCGCCCCCACCCTGATTTCCCGGCACACTGGCATTCTCCAGATGCAGATTGTGAATATAGGCCCCTCCTCCTACGGCGCCGAAAAGTCCGACATTATTCTGAAAGCCGCCGACATTCTCCACTGCGCAATTGGAAAGCGTATGCCCCTGACCATCCATAACGCCGGTAAAGGGCACATCTGCGTTGCCTACGGGAAACACATGGACTTGGGTTAAATCTATATCTGCTATCACCCGGAAATGCTTATCCCAGTCGCTTTCGCTCAGCATGAGCCGGCGCCAGTCCCGCACGTTAGCGATAAGATAAGGATCTCCTTCAGTACCCGCTCCGCCGGAATAGTAGGTGCAATTGTCTGCTACATCGGCAATAACATAGCGCGACACCCAGACACCTTTCGGGTCACCATTCGTAACCATGTAAAACACCCGGTACGAACCGGGCCGACTGCTCCAGGTGTTCATATTAAGGCCCAGAGTTTCGATAGGCTCCCAGGCTCCGGCATCGCCGTTATCCTGCCAAAATTCAACATGCGTAACAACATCGAGTTTGTTGCGGCATATATCCAGTCCCCAGGCAGTTACAGGACCGAAAAATTCCCAGGCATCCCAGCAGTCGAGTGTATACAAAAAATGATTGGAACCGCTTGCCCGCGTGCAGTATTCCATATTTTGCTGGACTGCCAGTATTGGCTTCTCTATAAAAGGATGGCAGCCTATAATTTCCCCGCCTGTTTCGCAACTCCTGGGAATCGCCATCACTGTCACTTGTGCTGTCTTACCTCCGCTGTCGGTCGCCTTGTACCGTATCTGGTAATAACCGAAAGACGCCGTCCAGGGCTCCTGATTTGAAACAGAAACTAATTTCAGCACTTTATTTTCTGAATCATACATGTAAACATAAACTAACATTGAGACAGTAAGAGGGTTCTTATCACTGTCAACAGCGGTGACAGAGAGAGGCCCTACTGATGCCCAGTCTGCTCCGCATTCTATTGAGTCGTAAACAAAAACAGGCTCATCAAGCAAAGAAATATTGCAATAACCTCCGTTTTCCTCCCGATGCTGTATCGTTATGACTGGAGCACCCGGTTCAGGCTCACCTTCTACCACGGGCTCGCCTTCTACGGGTTCCCCTTCTTCAGCGCAGCCTTCCTGCACCTGTGCCCCGACTGTCTCACTTGATGAATTCCCTGCCCCGTCTTTGGCGCTGTAGATCAGCCGGTACATGCCGGGCCGGGTCGTCCAGGTACTCTCTGTAAGACCTAAATTGGCAATAGGGGTAAAACCGGCGACATACCGACAACCTGCACATCGTGAATCACGACCGTGACCGGAACAGCCCCGTCACAATTGTCAAGAGCGCTGATCGAAGACGGCCCTTCAGCCGCCCAGTCCGATCCGCAGGGAACTGCATCATAAAACCATCCGGAAAATACTCCGGGATAGTTTTGATACGAAGACCTGTCTTCCCGTTGTACAATCGTCAGTACAGGTTTTGTTGTATCCGGATCGCAATCCGCCGCATGCGCCGGCAAAACACTGCCTGCCAGTACCAGCGCCAGCAGTGCACAAAAAATGAAACGGGGGGGGGTTAACATGGCAAATGCTCCATTACCGATTTTCAAAAATGAACGCAACTCAACCTTCCGGCTGATTGCCCTAAAGGTTCATATCAGCCACTCCGATATTTCTTCCCTTACACTGGGAAGTTCTTATTATAGAGGCATCGTGAAATATAAGCAAGTCAAAAATATAATTATTATAGAAACGAAGATAGTAATAAATCTTCGATGAGACAGGCGAAAAAAACATGCTTCATGCTTTTAGTCATTTACAAAAAAAAATCCCGGGCAGAAGCAACGCTGCCCGGGAGCAGGTTTTTAATTTTTAGCGGACAGTGGCAGAGAAATGGTACGTGCCTGAACCGACAGCACAGGTAACACGATCTGCCGCACTTTCTGCAACAGGAATACCTGCCGCTTCAAGTGTACTTCCGCCTTCCTTCACTGATTCCGGATCTGAAGTCGGGATGCATACCAGGGCTTCAGCATTGGCGGGAACAGTCACATCCAGAGATAAAATACCGTCTTTCACTTCCCAGCCCGCATGAATAAGCCCGCGGATTGACCGATAGTCCAGCCGGGCTTCCGTAAGCCCGCCGCCGGGCAGCGGCGCAATGCGCATGCGGGCAAATCCGGGGCTTTCAGGCCGGATACCCGCAACACGGCTGTACAGCCACTCACCCACGGCACCAAAGGCGTAATGATTAAAAGAATTCATGCCCGGTGTCTCAAAGCCCTTTTCAGGAGTCCATCCGTTCCAGCGTTCCCACATGGTGGTTGCGCCGAGAGTCACCTGATAAAGCCAGGAGGGATAGGTCGTATTCATAAGCAGCTGATAGGCGACGTCATCCCGCCCCGCCCGGGTCAGCGACGGGAGAAGCCGGGGGGTACCGATGAAGCCCGTGGCGAGGTGCCAGTCAAAGCGTGCAATCTCCTCCACATAATGCCGGGCAGCGGCCTCTTTCAGCTTCTCCGGAATCAGATCAAAGGCGAAGGCAAGGGCATAGCCTGTCTGACTGCTTTCCAGAATACTCCCGTCATCACCAACAAAATTCCGGATAAAGGCTTCTTTTATATTTTTGTGCAGCTCAGCATAGGCGGCGGCATCGTCTTCCTTGCCGATCAGTGCCGCCATCTGCGACATGATGTCTGCCAGATAAGCGTAATAAGCAGTGCAGATCACTTCTGCTTTAGCACCGCCGCCCAGATTCACCCAGTCACCGAATCCAAGTTTTTCGCGGATGAAGTCCTTGCTGGTTTTTTCCAGAAACGCCATGCCCAGCACCATCTGGTCATAATGTTTTTCAATAACGCGCACATCCCCGTAAAACTGATACATAAGCCACGGGCAGATCAGCGCCGCATCGCCCCAGGCAACGGCACCGCCCTCATGAATCACATCGGGGGCAACATGGGCAAAACTGCCGTCCGCCTGCTGGCTGTCCTGAATCAGATCCACCAGCCATTTGGTAAAGAATGCGCCAATATCCGCCGTATACAGCGCTGTAGGCATGAAAAACTGGGCATCGCCTGTCCAGCCCAGACGTTCATCCCGCTGCGGACAGTCCGTAGGAGCTTCCAGATAATTGCCTTTCAAACCCCAAACAATATTGTGCGCCAACTGATTGAGCAGCGGGTTGGAACTTCTGAAATCCGCCACAATATCTACGTCCGCATTGACTACCTGCCCGGTCACCGCTTCCAAGGGCAGTGCCTGCTCGATGCCGCGAATCTCCACATAGCGGAAGCCGTGGAAGGTAAAGGACGGTTTAAGAATTTCCCTCCCCTGACCGGACAGATAATAGAAATCGGTCGCCTCCGCTTTGCGCAGGGCATCGGTATACAACGTCCCGTTCTCCTGCAGCATCTCCGCATGACGAACACGGATCAGCTGCCCGGAACGACCTTCAAGTTCTATGCGTGGCCATCCCACCATGTTCTGCCCGAGGTCATATACAAAAACACCCGGACGGGGCTCATTGCAGGATTGTGCTTTCAGGCATTCAAAGGCTTTGACCGGCGCACCGGGATAAGCCTGCAGCTTCTCAGGGACAACTTCCGGCGCGTCCATCGATACTGCCGCCCAGGCACCGGCATCATAACCGGGCATGTCCCAGCCCGACAGTGCCTTCCGGAAATCACGCACTTCTCCCTGAAGCAGATCGCTGCCCCGGATTTCTCCGAAAGCCGCACGCCAGCTGTCATCAGTCACAACGATCTGGCGATTGCCGTCTTCATAATCTATTTCCAGCTGAGCATAAAGAGCCGGCTTCGTCCCGTAAGCTGCCGACCCTTTCAGACCGATATGTCCGGCATACCAACCGTTTGCAAGAAGGGCACCCAGCACATTCTCCCCATCGGGGCGGATCAGGCCGGTGACATCAAAACGCTGGTAGTAAAGCCGTTTTTTGTAATCTGTCCAGCCGGGAGTGAAGAAGCAGTTTCCTGCCTTCTCTCCGTTGATCCGGAATTCATACAAGCCCAGAGCCGTCGCGTATAAAGTCGCCTCTTTGATGCCCGCGCGCGTACTGAAATCCTTGCGCAGCTGTGCCACCGGGCGGAACTGCGTCAGATCAGGTGCAGTGCCTTCCCAGGGCGCCTCGTTGTATCCGGCAATATCAGTGACAGGCTGCCAGCCTTCCGTATCAGAAGCACCTGTCGTCCAGGAATCCGCCGGTTCTTCCGTCTTGCACAACCAGCTGCTGTCTGTCGTAATATCGATCACATTGCCATCGCGCAATGTAATCTTTAAAGCGGCGATAAGCCCGCTCTGCGCTTTTCCCGCAGTCACTGAAAACGCCAGTACATTCTCCCCGGGCTGCAGCAGCGCCGCAACCAGATGCGGGTACACTTCGTGCCAGTCCTTCATTTGCGGGCGACCCTGATTCAGCTGATAACCGTTAACCCAGCCCTGACAGGAAGCCTCAGCCGTCACCCACAATGATGCGTTGACAATAACCGCATCTTCCGGCAACTGAAACTGCTTTCTGAAATAAATCGTTT
>ERZ795047.3693-NODE-3693-length-13433-cov-17.381671_pt1 | contig 13433 bp, 2 predicted proteins | sample MGYA00375131_ERZ795047 | MGnify/ENA primary metagenome ERZ795047 (study PRJEB30176, sample SAMN05720228) | activated sludge metagenome | isolation source: Anaerobic digester | place: Japan | collected 2015-05-20 ... | reverse complement strand
TAAAGGTCTGCGCCGCATATTTTGTCCCCCCCGTAATACCACTTATCGTGGGACTCGCCGGAGCGGTGGTATCAATTACTATAGATTTATCCAGCGAACCTCCCCCCTGGGGGGTAAAGCTATTTCCGGCCCGATCTTTAATAGTGGCCCCATTAAGTTCAAAGGTCGTTACCGCAAGGGCGGCCGTATTTTCTCCTTCCTGCACCGTATACGTAAACAGATACCGCTGATCGCTCAATTTGGTGCTATAGGTGGCCACCGCCGTGGTCCCACTGGACAACCTGAGACGGGGGGATCCACTTATGGTCACGGCCTCTGAGAATTCAACCTGAATAAAAAGGGTTTTACCCGCATTATAGTACCCTGCCGGACTAATAGCCCTATAGGGTTGGGTTGCTGCAAGGGTAGGTGCAATTGTATCTATACACAGGGACTTTCCACCCGCCAGGGAGTTAACCCCCGTGGGGAGCGTCATGGTGGCATGCTTACCACTACTGTCCTTCCACTGATGCCCATTCGCAGTAATCCCGGTCACATCCAGTTTTTCTACATTCGTATCTCCCGCTCCAACGGTGTACTGGAACACATGACGGGCCGACCCATTCCCGCTGGAATATGAAGCGGTCCTGCCATTGTTCAGAGTAAGGGTCGGATTCGAGGTGCCCCCACTAAAGGTAACATTTTTGTTAAAATCCAAATAAATCGAAATAACCGTCTCCGCAGGATAGGCCCCGTCGTCCTTATCGCTACTTATCCGGACCAGAACAGGATTGTCGGTTTCAACCAAGAAAGACACTCGTTGTATGCCCCTATTACCGCCCCAGTCGCTTTGTTGTGCCTCGATAGCAGCCACCGCACCCGCGGGAGGAACAATCTGATCGGTAGTCCAGGTGCCATTGGCATTTCTGGTAACCCCAAACGGTGTTCCTCCCCAACGGACTTCGATTGAGCCTATCCTGTTTTTATCGCTCCACCTATTCGTGGAATCATCGTTCCACGTTCCAGAAAGGGACACCATATCTCCGGTCCCCAGGGCAGGAAGAATTAAAGAAGAAGTTATCGTGTAATGTGTGGTGGTTCCCCCTGAATGGACAGAAACCGTATCAATCGTAAGCGCCGGGGCGCTGCGATCTCCCGGCACGTTTAACTGCTGGGTTCTCGTTTTATCGCTATTGTCTTTTGCCCATACCACAAAGGTCTGATTCTCAAGTTTAAGGGTGTTTCCATCAATCCCGAGATCGGAAAAGAGATTAAGAGAAAGGGAAAAATCTCGAACTACCCGACCTGACTGAGTTGTGGGATTTTCAAGGGTGGCAGCCCACACCTTGTTTCCTGCCCCATCGGTATCAACCTGGTTCCACCCTGCATAGTTCCTATCCATGTACTTAAGGAGTTCTTCGCTCTGCTGGGATCCTGGTTTTATCCAGGCAATTTTTACCTGGGTAATTCCCGAATCATCGTCGGCGGACCCCCGCACCATAAAGCTCCCGTTCGCATCACCAAAAAGGCTCTGGCTCGTATCTGGCTCAAGGACCGCAATATTGGGGAGCCCCACATCCTGAACATAGAAATTACCTATCCTTTCTGTTGATACCACATCATTGATATCCGTACACCGGACCTTAAGGGTATAATTACCCATCTCATCCGGTACCGTAATGGACCAGGTTTTTGAACGGGGTTTTTCACTGGATAGATCTATTACTTCTTGTTTTATAAGACTAGTGGTTTGATAGTTATAAATTTCAATCCGAATTTCTTTAAGCCCATCGTCATCATAAGCCTGCCCCTGAAGGCTATAGTTCGGCGCAAATTGGAAATTACCCGGATTCTCATCTTTTACGGGCAATACCACCCAGGGTTTGTCCGCATCGGGCCAATAACAAAGCCAGCCCTTACTCGCATGTTCCCGGTTGTTTGCTTCGTCATATACATCCACAATCACCTGCAGGTAGGTTTTACCTGTTACAGCATTCTGGGTACTAGGATCTTTAATCTCCCCTGGCGTAATAACAAGGCTTCCACTCCGTTCTATGTTTTGAAGGTTTTTTTCATAATAAATGGAATTATCTGCCGTGCCGGCAAGCTGAAACACCAGGCTTTTCAGCTTGTTATTCTCGGTAATATTCCAGGAAAAGACCAGATTCCCATTAAAAAGCCGGGTAAGATTCACCGGATCTTCCAGTTGTAAGGCACCAAACCGATCTTCCGGGCTTTGCCCCCCTGAGAGAACTTCTAACGAGGGAGTGTTTATAGTAAGAAGCGGGGGTGTTTTATCCACCACCACAGTTCGTTGCTGCACCGATCGGGAAGATACGTTTCCAAAGGCATCCCGGGAAGTAACAGTAATCACATACTCACCCTCTGCAGAGTCCCCCAGGGATACGCTCGTTTCCCACTGGACCCGTTTTTTATCCCCTATAGCCTTCCCCGCCGCATCTGGTTGCCACGTCCCGCCAGAAGAAGAACGACTCGTCCAGCCCGAGTCTATCGCATACCGCCACATCACGCCAGGAAGCCGGTCTACGGTGATATCCAGTTCCTTGAACTGGATATCGTCTTCCACAACACCCTTTATCGTAAAGGTCGGTTGCACATTTTCCATATAGGAGGGGCTTTGAATTTCCAGGGTGGGCCCTGTCATATCTACCTGTGAACCAAGGCCTACCACAAATTTACAGGCCCCCATTAGGAGGCTCAGCATTATTAACGCACTCGTAAGTATCCTTTTCATTTACCGCCTCCTTTTACCAGTAGGTTTTTTGATAACTATACAGATAGTTACCGTAGCTATTTTCGTAATACCCCTGTTGCCAATTAGCCCGCACACTCTGGTTATACCAGATAGAGACAATTTCCCAGCTTATCCAGTACCAATCAGTGCCGATATTATAGGCATACTTGGAAAAACGGATATCCGGGTCCGCATCCCGTAAGGGAAAACCGGAGATAGTTGGCATACCGCCCTGGATATTACTTCCCTGGAATCGGAGGGGCCCGGTAGAACCAGGTTGCCGATACATGATGATACTTTTAAATGCCCCCTCATATCCCCGATCCGAAGCAATGAGGGCCGGCTCAGAACCACTGGCGGTTTTGGTGGCAGTCGCGGCAATGTAATACTTAATAGCCGTATTTAATGCTCCATCTCCCAAGGGGAAAAAGCCCGTATAAGTGGTGCTGGAGTTTATTGACTCAAGGTTGGTTTGGGTTGCATCGTCATTAGCAGAATACCCCACACCACTGGGGTCCACGGTAGCACTACTCATTGTGAGGGTTCCGTATTGTATCGTAGCACCTGGAGTTTCACAATCAATTCGAACCCGGACATAACCGGTGGGAACAGTACTGATATCCGCATTCCCTACGGAACGATAGCTTGTAATAGTACCATCACTTACGACGGGCTCCTGGGCCCCCCATCCATGGCTATAACGATCCACCCGTATTACCGGGGTTGCTACCTGGGCAGACCAGAAGGACCAGCTTATTTCCCCATTGGTATTACCTGCCCCATCACGGAACGCCCCCGCGGGGATAGTGACGGTCCATTGGCGTCCCCTTACCAGAGGCTTTGGTAACGAGATGGTAACCGTATCATTACTTACGCTTACCGCAGAAGAGGCCACATCTATTGTTTGTTTATGATACCCCGTTTTTTCTAAGACCGTCCGAATTGCCCCTGCTGCAATAGTACGAGTTTCTCCAGGGTCATTAGTATCACCATCATTATTCAGATCCAACGTATAAATAACATCTTGATTATCCGCTGCAGAGAAGGGGAAATCCAGCACATATTTCGTTGCCGTATCAGGCACATAGGTACTCCCTGAGAGCTTTAATCCATGGGTAATCTTCCGGTAGGGCCCCACAGGCTGGCCTGTCTGAGGATGGAGAAGCGGAGCACCGTTTTCGGTAAACATCAGGGTTTGTCGATCCTCTTCGTTAAGGGCCGAGGAATAGTAAATAGCCGCAAACTCTGCTTCCGTAAGCACCACGGGGATGTACCAGTTACCGGTTCGGCGAACTTCGATAAGCCCCGATTCAACAAAGATCGGCTCATTAAAAGTGACAGTAATCTGAGAGCTGGTACTGGCTTCATTAATACCTGGGCTTCTTGCACTTACTGCTGGCTGTACCCCATCGATCTTAAGATTCGGCCGGTTAAACGACGGGACCGTTATCGTCCCAGGGCTATTACCATATAGATCTTGAACATTAACCAGATTTATAGCGCTTACCGTTACAGGATCAAAAGTATCACCTACAGCTACGGTATAATCAAAATAGAGAACCGAAGCCCCCGTTGAGTCTTGAACCACCGTTGCCGTCTTCGCTGCGCCGCCGCTTCCTATGGTTATGGTTGCCCCGCTGTCTATGGTTCTTACCTTATCTGCAAAGACAAGCTTAAACCGTAAGGTGTTTCCTACTCCATAGGTACCATCGGGATTCTCACAGGAAAGATCCTCTATGTTAGGGAAGTCTTTATTCATTTCAAAAGAGATGGGGTTGCTCATGGGAGAGTCATTCCCCGCCGCATCCCGCTGGCGAGCCACCAACGTATAGGTTCCACTGGTTCCCACCGTTACGGGACCTGTATAGTTTAACCAGGAAACACCGCCGTTCAGGGAGTAAAAGCCCTCAGCCCCTGACTCAAGACCAGTGAGAGTGATAGTAACCGCATTGTCATACTTTGCCCCATTGGTTACCCCACTGACACCGGGGGCTACCGGAGCGGTGGTATCCACATAGGCGCCGGTTACACCTGTACCAGAGGTAGAAAGGACCAGGGGGTTCCCCGCCAGGTCCGTAATAGAGGAAAGCTGATTGGAAGGTATACAGGAAGCAAGATTATACGAAAGGGGACTGGCCGTTTGCCCCGCACTCACCCCAATAGCAAAGGTAAGGGTATCGTCCGACACTTGTAAGAAACTGCCTGTAAACTGGGTAGGATTAGTTCCCTCTAGGTGTAACTGGGGTGAACCGTTCACAAGGACAGTCTCAGACAACTTCAAGGTAGCCATAATCGTGGTACCGGCCCGGTAGTGTCCAGGATTTACCGTAAGGGAACTAATAACCGGGGGAACCCCATCAATAGCCAGGTTTTTTCTTCCCTGGAGCAAATCACCCTCTTCCAAAGATGGCACCCCATTGATGCCCGGCAGCAAGGCACTCCCCCCCTGGCCCTCGGTGGTTTCTATCGTTCCTCCGTTAAGGTCTATAGGAGCAGATGGCGTGCGTAACTGACTACTTTCTGCTCCAGAAGGAACCGTAAAGCTGAACATCAGGGTGTCCGTACCATTTCCACTTGTGTATGAAGCATATTTATCACTGTTATCCTGTGAACTGTAGCGTAAACGTAAGCGGGGATTCCCCGTTACTCTCACCGGACGGGAAAATTTTGCCTGTAACAGCAGGGTCTGACCAGTTCCATACAGACCATTGCTCTGGCTTGAGGTAATATACTGTAACGCAGGTAGAGATGTCAGAATAACTGTCCGCTGCTGAACTGCTGTGTTGCCAAGCTTATCGGTTACCGATATCCGGTAGGCCCGCCGCCCTTCGGTAAGAGCGCTCTTATCTATCGTACCAGACCAGCTGTTTCCGCTCCTACTTAAAGAAAGCTCCTGTGGATTACTGCTATTCGTAATATCCTCTAGCCGGGCCTGTTCTATGACGAGCCCACTTTCTTTACTGGCACTAAACTGAATGACCAGATCTTGCGAAACATCGTGGACCTGTAATTCCTGGTAAGGATAGGTTATGGTAATAATCGGAGGTGCCTGATCTCCCAACAGAACCAGGGATTGGTAGGTTTTGTTTCCGTCCTCATCCTGTACCAGAAAATAAAAGTTTTTGATATCGTTCTGAATGTTTCCATTATAGTTAAAATCCGTAAAAAGATTCAGCGGAATTTTGAAGGTATGTTGTTTATAGGGAACCCCATTGACAACCCTATCTGCAGCGGTCGTCAAGGCAACCCTTCGTAACACGGTTCCATCATCTAATGTGGATTTCTGACCAACACTAAGCTGCGCATTGTCCAGCTCATTCTTTACACTTTCTTCAGTGCGATAAGAACCGATCGGCACCCAGGCCATAAGCATCGACGTGGTTCCCCGATTATCCAGGACATACCCCTGAATGGTAAAAGTACCGTCCCCATCTACTGCCGGCACCGTATTCTGGGTCGGGCTCTGGACAAAGAGGACTGGCGCATCCTCGTCCGTTACAAGGAGAGGCCAGACCTGGGCATTCCAGAGCGGAGAGGTCCCATCATTCTTTACATCCTGAACCATCGCCACAAGGCGGTATTCCCCCGAAGTAGTGCCTACCGAGAGGGAATGGGTTTTTATTCGTCCCCCTTCGCTTCCCACAAGAGAAGCACCTAAGAGGGTCTGTCGGGCACTATCGTTGTTCTTAAGATAGTTTAATTTTTCCTCATCGGTCGACCCTTGAACATTATTCCAGTCTGCAACGGAAAGTTGCTTCACCTGTACCACACCGAGTCCATCATCATCGTAAAAATCAAAGGTAACCATATTTCCAGAGGGGACCACGATACGGCCTTCCGTTACCGCCGGCATATGCACAACCTTAGGTTGATCCGCTTCAGCATACCAGCAGAACCAGAAAAACTGATCCGTATTTTTGTTTCCTGCCTGGTCGTAGGCTTCCATGGTAAGCCGGAAACAATGGCGACCACTGGCATACATGGGATTTTTCTGGGTAAGCATCTCCTGGGTAAGTTCAAAAGAGGGGCTAAACTGATTCTGGCTTTTATTTGAAAGCACCAGCACCTCCTGCCCCAATTCATCAAGCACATGAAGCGTGACATTTTGCATCTGGAAATTTTCAGCAATGGATGCCTCTATACGCACAATGCCATTATGAAAGAGATCCAGATTCTCTTTACTGAGGGGGTCAAGGGCCTTAAGGGCATCCAGCGGCCGGGGGACATCCCGGGAACCGCTTAAGCGGACCAGTTCTAACTTTTCTACATAGGGGGAAGTCGCATCAACCAGAACCGTGATGGTTCGGGTAGACTTTTGACCGCTATTTTGATTTTTATCGTAGGCGGTAACCCGGATGTTCTGTTCCCCCTCGGGAAGAGAAACCAGGGCGCTCCATTCCGCACCCTGGATAGAGGCCTTTCCTATGGTCGCTCCGGTAGAGGCATTGGTTACTACGATTTCTCCAATTCCCTGATTATCAGACCAGGTTCCCTCAATAGTAAAGCTCTGCGGTACATACTGTAAATTGGAAGGACTCGTAATGGTTAGCTCGGGGGGAACTAGGTCCACCTCTGAACCTAACCCTATCTTACACCCTACCAGTCCCACTACCATTCCACCGAGGATGCACAGCCATGATGCCCTAAGGATCCACACCAGGAGCTTAGATTGTTTCATGTTGCTTCTCCTCTTAAAACACATTTAATCTGAATCCCGCCGTAATATGGGGAACCAGGGTATCCACATCAACAATCGAAGTATCCACATCCGTAGGCACAAACCAGAGCTGAAGTTCCGTATACATCGCAAAACTCCGGAACATCTTCATGTTCTTGTTCTGGATGGTGATGCGGGGGAACTCAAACTGACCCAGAATAGCAGACAGCATCTGGGGTTTACCACTCTGGGTATAGGTAAAGTAAGAATAGTTGGCCCCCAAGGCCACACTGGCCGAAAGCCAGGACCAATCGGGCCCCCCAATAAAGCTAAAGGGGAAGTAGAAAATATTTGCAAGCAGTTTTGCGCCGTATACCATCCCTCCATAGCGCATAGGCTCACTGGTAAACCAGGACCACTGCTCCTGGGTAAACTGACCCACCTGGAACTGGAGCTTTACATTGTTATCAAAGAAGGTAAGTCCGGCCCCCACATCAAATAAGGTAGATCCCCAGAAATGGGTATCAAGATAGAGACCCTGGATAAAGCCTGGTATTTCATAGGATGCCTTATCACCCTTACGGAGCACGTACTGAAGATCCTTCAGCTCTATATCATCCCCTGAGAGACCCGCAAATTCCAGTTCCTGGTTATACCGGCCTCCCGCTTGAGGACTAATGAGCCGTATGGTAGGTGGAGTTTTATCAATCTGGACCAGCATACGGGTAACCGCGGTTTCTCCGTTGGCCATGCGAGCCCGAAGCACCATATAGTGGGTACCCTCGGCCATGTCCTGAGTTTCGAGTCGGAAACGCCATTTGCCATTTTTAGCTATTTCTTTAAAGGTGCGGCCATTATCAAAGCTTATGTCTACCCCCTGGAGCTTCTTAGCCAGGATAGCATCCCGAATTTCCTTATCAAGTTTCTTATCGGCAAGGAGAGTTTTTTCTTCCTCCGAAAGGTCATACCCAGCCCGCCCGCTCAGCCAGGGCCGTTCAAAGGCGAAATCCCCCATCGTAAGACTATCCACCGTTACCCAGGGCCCGCTAGGAGTATAATGGATAGTGCGAGGGGTAGATTCCACCATTTTTGTTCCACCAAAATCACCCCGAACTTTAAGAACCACGGGACCGCTGGGAAGCTTCGTACCATCCAGGGAGAAGCGGAAATACCCCGCCGCAGTCACCTCTGTGACATCCAGGACTTCTCCATTAACCAGAAGGCTAAGGGTTTTTACTTTTTCGGTGCCCCCCACATATCCATAGAGATTGAAAGAACCCTGGACATACTCCCCTTCTAATGGATAGAGGCATTCTATAAAGTAGGGTTGGCTATTCTTTGCGAGTTTAATGTTACGGGAAAGGCGCGTCACATTTTCTGCCTCATCAATAGCCCATACATCGATGTTGTACAAACCATCGGGAAGAGAAGCGAGATCCAGATCTGCGGTAATAACCGCATCGGGCTTTATGGTTATGGTAGCAAGTTCCGGCGGGATCTTTACCCCCTCTAGACTCCGCAGATTCACGGTGATTCCCGCTAAGGCCATGGAGTCACTGGCTTGACCAGAAATAGAGACAGGCCCCACCGTGGTAAGGCCATCAATAGGGGATTCCAAAGAGAGCCGGGGAGGCGTATTATCAACGCTTATCATGCTCGAATACAGCCCTTCTATGCCATAGTTGTCCCGAACCCGAATAAAGACCACGTGGGTAGCGTCCTGCAGGATCTTTGAATCGAATTTGTATGACCATTGTTCGGTTCCTTTGGCGTCATTAAAGGAAACACCGTTGTCCAATGAAACCTGCACCAGGGCTATACCATTTTTATCAGAAGCAACACCTTTTATCTCTACAACGCCTTTAACTGTTTCATCAAAACGGGGAGAAACCACACTCGCATTCGGTTCTTCAAGGGACACCCGGAAACGTCGGACCACGGGGTTCCCTTTTACACCATACATGTCTTCGGGAATTATGGTAATGGTGTGCTCGTTATCGGTAAGGCTTGTAAGAGGAATTGGAATAGAAAAGGCATATTCCGCTTCGAGAGCGGTAAGGGCGCCCTCATCGATCTTGTACCAGATCCGGGCAGGCTTATCATCATCATAAATGATACCAGAAACCACAAAATCCGTGGTTATAACCTCGTTATCCTCAGGGACATTCACCACCGCAATGGGAAGATCCATCTGCTGATCTATCACAAAGGGGAAAGCATCTAATACCGTTTTATTCCCCGCCGCATCGATAATATGGAATTTCATGCCCTCCTTCAGGGGAAGTTCGGGGGTTCCCACAACGAGATCCATAAAATATCCCGGTTCAAGGGGCGTTCGTTTCTTATCGGGACCTTCGTACTCGACAGAGGCAATTCTTCCCCCATCTTCGATGGCAATACCCATCCGCTGAATTCCATTTATCCGGGCATCTTGAATAGGCACCATCACCTTTGCTACCGGCGCTACCGTATCTTTATGCACCGTGGCACCGATACGGCTAACCCGACCCGCCGTATCGGTAGCCTGAAACACTACTCCCACAATTCCATCGGGCAGACTAGATACATCTAAGGTTGTCTTTTTGTCTGGCAAGGGCTGCCACGTTTTTCCGAGATCCACACTGTATTCAAGCTTTTGAATTCCGTTTACATCGGTGGCGGTTATCTCTATGGCCAGACTATTTTGTATCCATGCCCCTTCGATATTCTTGACAAAAACGAGTTCCGGTTTTTGCGAATCCGCTAAAATCGTATAGGCCTCACTGGTGTATTGCCAGCCATCCACGTCGGTAAGCACCAGTCGGACATCTTTGTATAGGCCATCCCGAAGGGATGAAAGCACCACGAGGCCATCTGCTACTTCGCAGCGAAGTCCCTCTGTTTTCTTAGCAAAGTCTACCTTTGCGAGGGGACGCCCCGTATATATTCCCAACAGCGGTTTCTGTTGATCCAGCAGAATTGTGGCGTCCGACAAAACGGTGGGGGCCACCCAGCGGAAACTTTCAGCAACGTTTATTTGTCTCCCTTCGACGGGCCGAACCACAAAGAAACTTCCCGAAGCTTTTACAGCGGGGCTATCCTTGATTGCTACTTCTACGGCAACAGGAATTCTCTCGGCCGGCAAATCGGCGGGAAGTTCAAAACTTACTTCATACTCCGAATCAGAAAGCTTCTTAATCGATCCCCGTAGACCTGTTTTTTCACCAAAAGCAGCGGTAGCATTCGTTATTTGGCTATAAGTTTTTACTTTTGCAATAAGGGCTGCTCCTTTTTTTCCTCCCCGCGGGAGAGATACAACGATACCGTTGTACCAGTTCTGGCCATCGACCTGATCGAATTGTATAGAAGAGGGCGGGGCCACCCTCGTGGCTTTATATGAGAAGTTCCAACTTTGTTCCCGTTTTTCCAGTTTTTGAATTACCCGAAGGTTAAGCGTATTAGTTCCTACTAGAAGGGCCGATCGTGGTACTACCCCACAATAGGGAAGATTTTGAGGCAGCCCTTCTGAGGGGACTTTTCCATTTATCTGGAGTTCATAGGCATCGAGTGAAATTATAGAATTCACAAAATAATACAATTGTCCCCCTTCTACCCAGGAAAGGACGGGGGTTGGAATTTTCGCTTTTGGATCAAGTGGTAAGGCCTGGGGGTCTTCTCGATATACCGGTAAAGCCACAACTCCCCACTCGCCATCGGTTCTGGCAGAAAATTCAATCACCATGGGACCAAAGGGTATATCCTCTTTTTCAAGCTTTAATTCAAATTGATCTTTTGTTACCGGTAATTCCCCTTCTTTAAGTGCGGTAGATGAAGAGGCACCATACAGTTTCCATATCACCCGATCTACGGGTAAATCGGCCTGCACCTTCCCACCAATAAGCATTGTAGAAAGGCCCTCACTCTCCTCTGTATTGATAAACCGGGGCAGGGGATCATCCAGGGTAAGTACTGGGGTTTTACCGGGATTAATTACCGTAAAGGGACGGGAACGATAAGTAAATCCCTTATCGGTTTCAAACTCTACGACGAGGTTCTCTTCCCGTCCTGGGGACTCTCCTTTTTCAAGACGGAAATAATTCCCCTCTACCACAAGACGAACAACCTTACTCGCTTTGGTAAGCCTTGCCCTTTTTGCATTAGCCCCTACAAGATATCCCGTAAAGGGAGAAACATCATCTAAACGCAGTGTTCCATCTTCCGCAATACGAAGATCATCAAAAACAACCGCAGGCTCTCCACGGGGGCGTGTTAAATCGGTTACATAAATATAATTTTCCAGCACTCCCTGGCGATCGTATATATCAGTAGCAGTAATACGGATGAGAACCTGGCCATAATCTATGGTTAAGGGTATAGGTATTTCATAGGTAAGGGGATTTGAACTTTTTCCTTTTATCTCTACATTTTGCTCAGGAAGGCTCCCTAATGTCCAACTCAGTTTTTTAAGAGCACTTTCACTGCTTACTTTTATGACAAGTCGCGGATTGGATTCGCTATTAACCTCTATTCCAGACCTGAAGGGTTTTTGCTCTCCTCCCTTTGCAGCACCACTTACCACCTGATCTATAACGAGGTCGGGAACATTGCCGGCCACCACGATATTCTTTACCACTACCTTAGGACCAATAATACCCGTAATATCCTTTGACCACACTTCAATGGTATGGGGTCCAGCCTTAATATCAGAAATAACAAGCTGGAAGGCGCCGGTGGTAGGAATTTCTATGGGAGCCGCTCCATCAAGGGAATACAATATCTGTTCAACCCCATCATCGTCCCGGGCTATTCCCCGAAGATTGATCTCATGACCAAAGAAAACCTGGTTTAATTGAGGCTCTTCAAGTTGTACCACCGGCAAGTCTGCTGTTTGATCTACGATGATTTTACGCTTCTCTGTAGTTACATTTCCCGATACATCTACGGCGGTGATAACCAGATCAAGACTTTTTACATTTTGTCCCCGGATATCAAAGGTCTTTACCCACCAGGGGTTTCCTACTATTAATTCAAACTCTCCCGTATCTTTCCCCAATGACCAGGAAAGGGATTTTAATCCCACCGTGTCTTTAGCATAGCCAGCCACCGTAAATATCCCATTGACCGCTTTATCCGGTTCAGGGTAAACCACTTTTACATCCGGTTTTGTATTATCCACGTACATGAGATAACTATAAATGCCACTCGTACCCTGACGGTCCTTCGCTTTAAACCAGATAACCTTAGGACCATCTTCGAATTGGCGGGTGTTTACAGCGGTAGTAAAGGTTGTTCGTTTTTCCTTTTTATTCTGAGAGATTTTTACTGGCTGAAAGGTTTTTCCGTTATCCACAGATACCGAAAGGGTCTCTATACCATTCCCATCTTCTACCCAGCCGCGAAGGGTAATCGTACCACTGACCAATGCACCGAGAGAATGACTTTCTACCTCAGTTACCGGTCGTTTACGATCCAAATTCCACGATACCTTAACAGGCTTGCCCTTAAGGCCGTTGATATCGACACCCCAAGCTGTAATAGAATATAGATTATCCGGAAGGTTTTTAGAGTCCAAATAGTAAGACCAAAACTCAGTACCTTCCGCCTTAACAATAGTGGTTGGATCCTCATTAAACATGAGTTCTACCGCTGCAACCCCATCATCATCAATGCAGGTCCCTACAATATTGAGGTTCCCTGGCACCCGCATTTCCTGCCGGGGATTAATGATCCGTACTACCGGCAAATCAGATTCGGGATCTATATAGATATTATGGGGTCCTTCTAATGTTATGTTGCCCCCCTTATCCTGGGCTTCTAGGTAAAAGTTATATTTTCCTGGTTTTTTATCGTTGATATCAAGTTTTTCTTTAAAACCAGCAGGACTTTCTATCGATTTTTCTGTTGCATCCTGACTACCGCCAGCAAAAACTACCCATGGCATTTTCACCACAAAAAGGCAGACAATTAACAGGAAGTTCAAAAAAGAACCTTTTTTCATAACTTACCCCTTTTATACTATCCTTTTATCACATTGAGATAGTCTTACATTGTGATGACTTATAT
>ERZ795047.3689-NODE-3689-length-13442-cov-7.040935_pt1 | contig 13442 bp, 15 predicted proteins | sample MGYA00375131_ERZ795047 | MGnify/ENA primary metagenome ERZ795047 (study PRJEB30176, sample SAMN05720228) | activated sludge metagenome | isolation source: Anaerobic digester | place: Japan | collected 2015-05-20 ... | reverse complement strand
ATCCCTGGGTATCAACCCCTAGAAGCCCACGACTTTAGTCGTGGGAGCAGTCACAGGAAAGCAAGACTGGTTATTGTATCTTCCGAGCCAACAGTGCCAATATCAGCTTCCCATGACACATCGTATTTAAACAATTTATTGTCTGCCCCAACAGGTGTTTTGACGAATTTCATTTTTGGTATTCTCAATGCCACGCATTGACCGGTCACAAAACCATTTCTCCCTATAATAATAACGGCCTCTGCTGTTGTTTCATTTTTAAACATTTCATAGATGTCAAGTGACCTGTGCAATAGTGAAAATGACCCCTCCACTTTTCTGCCTGTATGTATTTTCTGATTTATGCCACTTGATGTTATGTCTTTGTCATCATAGATCTCATTGGTAATCCTGAGATTGAATCTGTCACAATTATATGTTGTTCCACCAATTTTTATTGATTGGCTCATTGCCACCAGAGGATACCCGCTTGTAAGTGTGGGTGAACCAAGACTATAACTGCCAGATGCCTTGGTGCAGCTAACACCACCAAATGTAAATTTAGGTTTGACAATCTGTCCTATGGTTAAATCCATCTCTAACTGGGAAATTTTGTTCCCGCCGTAATTTTCCTCCACTACATCGCCTCTCCAGTAAGTCAACCAGAATGAAGGTAAATCATCGAGAGTGAATTTGTAGAATGTTCCTGCTCTTAAATCAGTATACTGGTCTGGTGCTGCTGAAAGGGTCGGAGAGATTGATAAATCATCAGTTGATTTGGAAGTAATCCATGTTACCTCAATCGTTGCCTTTTTGACTGTTACACCGGAATCGGGGGCGCCTGTAAGTGCAGGGGATACAGTAATTGTTTTGGCTGAATGGTCAATGTCCGTAATCTGGGTAGCCTCAATCAATGAAGTGCCAGCCCCGTTGGGAACCTGCACCACATCACCTATGGCAAAATCAGCTGGGTCATTAGCAAATTTGATGACAGTTGTTGTAGAACCGCTTGTTGTTGTATAAGTAGTTGCAGTGGGGATAATTACTGCCAGCGCATCACCAACGGCAAATTTACTGCCGTCACCAGCTTTGACTTTGATTAAAGTTGTGGTGCATGAAGCTGCACAGGTAGATGCGGTTGATTGAGATTTGCTGCCGAGTGCACATTCATATAAAACATCTCCTTCTGGGGCAGCCCCCTCTGTGGCACAGCTTCTCATATTAATGGTAATATCACCTGAAACAGACTCTGCACCCCTTAAAGCGGGCATCTCGTCTTTTGTGTTTACAACCTCATCCCATTTAATCTGCTCATATTCATCATTGACATTTATTTCTGCCACCCTTATAACATTTGTTGATGATATTGTTGGGTCTGTATTAAATTTGCTCTCTTTTTTAACTGCTACTATTGATTTTTTTACCAATGCTTCATTCGCCATTTTTACCTCCTTAAAATAAAAAAGGGCTTATCCGTTAAGACAAGCCCTCAATCTCACATGAAACCACCAATCAGTCGTCTTTTACAGTTTTAGTGTCATCTTTTTTTGAGCGTGCCTTTTTTTCTTCCTCGGGAATAAAACTCATTATCAATTCAACTCTTTTATCAAGATATTTGTTGAGGTCGCCATCTATTGTCGGGTTTGTCATTGCATCCTTGATAACTGCCTTTATATGGTCTTTCCATTCCATTTCCATCCTCCCATAATAATTTAATGTTAAAACTTTCATCAAATCTTTTACATCTCGGACATTTAGGACACATATAATTGCCCTTGATTATAGCCACACGCATTCTAAGAACGGTTCCATCAAAAATCTTAAATCCACACTGACATTGAATAATGTTTTTTCCGTTTTCTTTATATATCCGCATTATCTTATGCTTGCCTGTTCAAGCACCCTTACAGATAATTCAATTATGACAAAATATTTATTCTTTTCTGGTATCGCCCTAAAAAATGTTCTACCCAGGGCAATGTCTATTGCATAATTCTGCAATGTATAATCTTTTGCCAGTGCCTTTCTAATAACACGGTCTGCACTGGATTCCATATCCTCTACTGTCTTTTCATCCTCATCTGATTGTATTTCAAAAATATAAGCCAGATGGAATCTATAATTTACCCATATAAAAGGGTCTCCATCACCTGACTCGGCCTCTTCCTCTTCATCCCTGCCCAGCTGAATAATGCGTAGTGCAGGAAGTGATTCTGGGAATTGCCGTCCCAATCCATAATCAACGGCATCTGCACCGCACAATGCAATAATATCTGCATCATTCTTTAATTGGTCGATAATTGCATTTCTTACGGTTGCTATTTCCATGTATCCTCTACTAATTTTCCAAATCTATTAATAATCCAGTCTGCATCAAGGTCATTTATACCTAAAAACTGTCTCTGAGCTATACCAAGACCAAATTCATGGCGTTCTGCTATGGCAATCATTTCTTCTGTCTTCTTTGTAAGCCCTGGTATCGGAGCATGTGTTCCTGTAACAGAGGCGTAAAGCTCATTATCGGCTAAAAGCTCGGTAAATAAACTATTTCCGAGCGCTCCCGTGGCTGTTAAAATCGGTTTATTGCCATAGCCTGCTTTTTCTTTTCTTCGAGCATAGTTTTCATTAAGTGGTGCAAAAAGATCTCCCTCTATATCAACACCTAATGCAAGACGGGATTTAATCTGCTTCTTAATGTAATTACCCGTATCTTTTAAAAATTCTTCGTATGATAGACTCTCAAGTCTGTCCATTGTTTGTATCAATTCGGAGATGTCAAATTCAACATCAAACATCTAAATCCTCAAATATTGCTGGGTCTCTTGATATTACCCCCACACGGGTTATAGTTGACATTTCAAATGTCGAAATGTTTGACAAAAGCATATCAACCTCACTGTATAAATCAGCCTCAAGCCTTCCCCAGTCAATATCTTTTCTAATCGTATAATCGCTTACTGTCTGGGTGTTTCCATAGGTTTCCTGTATGGGTATTACATTTCTCATAGGTTTACAGAGCATCGCACACAACTGACTTATAGTGGCATCTATAAGAAATTCTTTATCATCACCACCCCCGGATAAAATAGTAGCCCAGTTGATTACCTTTTTCTTTATCTGTCGTTCTGCTATTGGTAGCATAGCAGTAAGGGTTGTTTCGGGTATAAGTGTGGTATCGTTCTTACCCAGAAGTTTTATTCGTGCCTGTGTCATCCAGTTGTCACGATTCTCTGTGGTTAAAATGTCGGCCATGTGTCCTCACATAATAATATGGGGAGGGTATTCCCCTCCCCGTTGTGGTTTTATCCTTATGAGATTGCTGTTATGTCGAGTATCTTTGCTGCACTGGCGAAGACTTTAGAGAACCCAACATAGTTACTAATAACGATTTTCTCAAACTTGGCATCTATTACCCTGTCGGTTTCCACAAGATCCATACCAAGTGCCCTGTGTCCCATAAGCCCAAAACGTTTGTCAATACCGAGAACATACTTAGATGTCAGAATTGTAGAATCATTGAATTTGACAAAAGACATCTGGCTGAATGGGAGGTTTACTATTGTTGGCACACCACCTGTTTTTGACTTGTCAAGCAAAGCATAAAGCAATGCAGGGTCTGTTGAAGGTTTGGCCATAACAAGCAGACTTATCAGGTCTGCTGCACTTGCAACTATTACCGATGGATTGTAGGGGTCAAAGCCTGCAAGCCATTTAAGATATGCCTCATAGGTGATTCCACCATTGGTTATGCCGTAACTGCTAAGGGTTTCTGCACTAATTGACGTCCCCTCCTTGCTGGTTCCGTCGCCGTTAACATAAACATAGACAGCCTCTGCAACCTCATCCTGCTGTCTTTCAAGGGCCACCCTCTTTAAGGCAAGTTGAATAACAGGAAGAGAAGCCCACCTCACAAACTCATAGGACATATCCAGTTCAATGGAAAAGTCTTTTGTATATACAGCCTTCTCAGACCATGTTACCTTGAATTTTCTTGGTTTGGCTCCTTCTGCACGCCTTCCTGCCTTTCTCTGGGTAGCTGTGTCATCAAAATAGAAGCTCCTGAAGACATTAGAATCCGCAATGTCCCAGCCAGCCACAAGATAATCGAGGACATTTGCCTCATCCATCATAGCAGCCCTTATTGTTCGGTTTATAAATTCAGGGAAGAGCACCCTTGCCTCTGGAAGATTGCTCTGGAAAAACAAAGCACCCTTTGAGGCATAAATACCGTGGTCTGGGTCATCCTTTAGAACGATACCGCAGTATTTTAAAAGTCTTTCGTATGCATCAAGTGGTTCTCCTGGTTTTGTAGGGCTTATGGTTTCAAGAAATGCCGAAAAGGTCATGCCCTTGCTGGCAGCCAGCTCATAGCCCTTTTTCTGATTGCTGGGGTCATAAACCTGTCTTAAGATGTCTTTTGGGTCGTGTGTTACTGTTACTTCTATAGCCATTTTTATTTCCTCCTATTTTTTTTTTAGAATATCCCTTTACGGGGTATGGTTAACCTAACCATATTACACATTTGTGATTTGTGGCATCCACCTTGCTGACCAGATATTTTTTTGCCTGCTTTGCAGGCGCCTTAAGGACAGATACAGTAAATGTGTTATCTGCTGTTGCAGCACTTGCAAGAGTAACTGTTACTGAGCCATCTGTGCCGAGTGCTATATTATCCACAAGCTGGTCTTGATTGCCAGTGGGGACTATACCTATTATAGTTCCTCCCACAAGTTCAGTATCTGCTTCGCTTGCACCACTGGTTTTACCAGAAGAGACTGTTATATTTACTGGTTTAATTAGTGGATATGTGGGCACTTTTACCGTCCCCGCCGTAGTGCCGCCTACCAGATAATTCCAGCCTACTGATGGTTCTGCACCATGTGTAAATGAGACCTCAGCCCAGTCATCCATTTGAACGCCAGCTAAACTATCGGCCTGACTGATTGTCCTTACAACACCAGCGAAATTCTCACCTGCTGTTACAAGTGCAACAGTGTCGTTGTCGCTGATTTTGACAACCTTATCTTCATCCGTTCCCCTTGTAAGGGCGGACAGAAATGTATAAAGTCCGTCCTTTCCTATTGGGTTATCCCTATCTCCTACGCTTCTGATAGCCATGTTTGGTTCCTCCTTTTTCTTTTAATTACCTAAAAACAATGTGCATTTATAATTTGTATCGTCTACGCTTCTTACCAGATATGCCTTTGGCCATTGGTCTTTTGATTTAAGCACTGCAACCTTAAAATAATTGGCTGCTGTTGCTCCTGCTGCCAGTCTTATGTTTACTGCCCCATTCTCATCAAGTTCAACATTGTCTATAAGCTGGTCTTGATTGGTGACAGAATAAACCCCGATTATAGTTCCACCAATAAGTTCTTCATCTTCTTCACTTGAACCAACCCCCACCTCTTTAAGTGAAAAATTATCGAAATCAGCGCTGGAAGTATTAGAACCAGCTACAATTCGCAGTCCGCCATCGGTCGCAGCTACAAATTCTAAATACTGGTTTGTGCCATTTTGTGATACCGTCCCTATTGTCTGAGTTCCGTCATATGATTTAATTGTCCATGTGGAGGTGAGATTTGCTACATCAAAATACAGACGATAACGCCTGCCTGCTACTGTGGGCACGCTTGTTGCAGCTATTTTGCAGTATTGATTGGCTGCGTTGGCGGTAATGCTCAAATCACCTGTTTCATCATAAGAATTAATATCAACATTTTCCCACGCAGAGGCACCAGAGAAATCTCTATCTACCTGATTGGGCATGAGCTCATCGCCACCTACAGGCACTGTTACAGAAACCACCTTGACAATGGCATTCTGTGCCACCTTTACTTTGCCATCAGTTTTACCGCCTACCAGATAATTCCAGCCTACTGATGGAACTTCTGATAATGAAAAATTATCAAAGTCACCGCTTGATGTTGTGGTATTTGCCACAATTCTCAATCCACCTGTGGTTTCTGCTGTAAACTCGAATAGCTGAGCACCCCCTGCTGATACCGTCCCTATTGTCTGGGTTCCGTCATACGATTTAATCGTCCATGTAGAGACGAGATTGTCTACATCGAATGTAAGGCGGTATCTCCTGCCTATTATGGTGGGGGCACTTGCAACAGGCAGATAACAATACTGGTCTTTTGCGTTGGCGGTAATACTCAAATCGTTTGTTTCATCGTAAGAATTAATATTGTTATTTGTCCACGCAGAGGCACCAGAGAAATCTCTATCTACCTGATTGGGCATGAGCTCATCGCCCGCTGTATACTCTACCTCAGCCCATCCATCCGTCTGAACACCAGCAAGTTTATCACCTTGACTTATAACCCTTACAACACCAGAAAAATTTTCATCTTCAGTCACAAGTGCAACGGTATCATCAGTGCTAATGGTTACTACCTTATTTTCATCTGTTCCCCTTGTAAGGGCGGACAGAAAAGAATAGTAACCGCTACATCCTACTTCATCATAATTACCAATACTTCTAACCATTTTTTACCTCCTTATGGGGATTACCCTATTTTGTAGTATTTCGGATTGTCTTTATGTTCATATCTATCTTCAGTCGTTATCCTCTCTGTCTTTTTTTCAAGGTTTTTCCTAATATCAGTTTCCATCAGTTTTATCTCGGACAGTAGAAATTCATATCTTTTGTTCACATCCATAGCTATAAGATTTTCGTTTTTTGTTTCCTCTATCCACTTGTCTGCATATAAAATTACGCCAAGCCTGTGATATTCAGAGACAAGCTCCTCAAGTCTTTTCTTTCCGATTTCTGCATTTTTACGTGCCATTTCTAAATCAACATTCAATTCGGCAAATTTCTGAGTAAGGTCATTATGTTCTTTTGTAAGCTCATCAAACTTTTCTTTGGCTACAAATCTTTCCTCAAGCTGTTCCTTGAAAATTTCGCAGAAATCGTCAAAGGTTAAATAATCATCACCATCAAGCCCGATGGCTTTTCTGTGCGCCCTTAAATGGGCTTTTACTTCTTCAGATGCTTCCTGCCCACTTCTTGCACCATTTGCTGCTGCCCATGCTGCAATTAAGCCACCACGGTGTAAATACATATCACCACTTTTGTATATTCCGTCTTCTCCAACTTCACCATTTTTTACCCAGTGATGAGGATAGCGCCATGTGCTTTTCTTTCCTTCCTCTCCCTGGTCGGCAAATGCATTCCTCGGAAGTTTCGTTTTGTCTACATCTCCCCATGCTGGTTCATTTTCTGCCAGTTTGGAATTATGGGTTAATGCCAGTTGGCTCTTCATTATTTTATCTTCCTTTAACAAAGGCATTTTTATTGTTAATGAACCAGATATTGGTGTTAATGAGGCTGAAGTCTTAATACCGCTCCAGTCTATTGATGCAATCTCGTCATCAAGCTGTGCCCCAGGTAATGCACCAGACCATACAAGCGAGCACTCGGCAAGATGTGCATCTTCAATTGTTACGGTGCAGGTCACTCCTTCATATTCCATACCTACCATATGGGAGCATTCTTGAGAGAGATAATCCTTTCCACAAATGTCACATACGGGTCTACCGTCTGTCCATGCGATACTGACATCTGTCAATGTTCCTGTCTGGTAGGCCTTGACAATCTCATCTGTTTTATATCCATTAATTTCAAGTCCCATGGGCATATACAGGGATGCAACCAATTCATAATTTTTGCCCTGTTTTGCACCTTCAGGTGGTGTGACAGTCCTGATTTCCCCCGGGAGCCATGTTCCAAGCGGGATGTCGGTTTTATGATTAATCTGAACTGGTATTTTGTTTTTTTCGAGGTCATTTTTAAAATTAAACAGACTTGATGTGCCAAGATAATAACCATACGATGTAAGCATAAAATCATTGGCAATAGAGACTTCATCGAATATGTAAACATCGTCTGCTGTTAATGTTTTCTTCGCTATTCTGTCATTTATGTAAGCCAGTTCTTTTTCATTGGGTTTTCTTAACATCTATACCTCCTGTAATTTTCCAGACATCATCATGTCTGTTTTTTTCTTGAGGGTTTCTTTAATAATTTTTTCCTTTATCTTTTTTACTTCCTGTTCAGTTGGTGCTTTTTTTGTTTTCATATTTACTCCTGTCTTCCAGACCTTCTTTCCCGGTTTGTCTCTGCACGCCTTCTCTCTTTCTCTTCTTCCGAGATAGTGGGTCTTTCAGGTTCGTCAGGATTTTTATTATCCTCACGCATAAATTCTCTCAAATCATCTGGTATTGGTCCCTTCATCTTTGCAATCTCACGGAGCCTCTGCTGCATCTCCTTAAACCCAATGGCCTGATAATCGTATGCTTTTTTGATGTTTCCGATTTCTACTGCCCGCCATTGGGCAAGCTCCATATCCGTTCTCAATTCTGGCTTATTGAATTCCATATCAACGCTTGCCACTATGCCATACTGGACACGCAGGGCAAGCTGCAATGCCCTTTCAAAAAGCTCTTCTACAATTCTTTGAAAACCACCGACCAGTTTAATGTAAAGAATCATTTCAGAGCTGGTAAAACCTTCTGTGCTGCCTCCAAACCTCTTTGACAGCAAAACGGCAAATGTTTTAAGACCGTTGGCTATCTGGTTATCTATGACATCCAGTAAGGCCTTGGGGTCAAACATTCCTCCCCGTGGTGCCTCTATTGACCTCACCTTAATGCTGTCCGTATGAACAATGTTGTCATCGGGTTTCAATGCCTTGTATGTATCTGTGATTAAGGTTAATTGAGAGCTTATAAACTGGTTCAGTCTGGTTGCATTGTTTTTTATCTCTGGTGGTGCGTTTTTCAGTATAGCCTCTTCAAGTATTTCAAAATCCATCCTCCGCCATCCGTTTGTATGTATGGCCATCTGCAGGTCCTGCATGACCATGAACTTGAAGATCACGGACTGGATACAGCTGCTTATCTGTTCCTCACCGTATGGGTCATTTCCAAGAGGGTCAACGGGGACATATATAAAATTCGGTATATCGAGAATCACTTTCTGGTTGACATCCATCTGAAACGGTATCCAGCGTTTCTCGTCTTTATTCCATTCAAACTCTATGCTCCACGGGTCAACATACTCAAGACCCAATACATTGAGGTCTTTATCTATGACAAGTTCACCGGCAATGGCACCCTTAATAAGGACATCCAGTGCAAATCTGGATGACAGGGAGCGAATGCTGTTGGGTATTGAAAACCTTGTTATGTTTACCTGCTCCCAGTTGTTTATCATTTTAAACAATAAATCCTTTGCCTGCTGGTGTATTTCTCCGTTTTGCTTTTTGACTTCAATGGAATATCCAGAGTCAAACACCCTCAAATAAAGGGTTATTGCCTGAGACACTTCAGGGCTTACAGCACGAAGGACTTTTAAAATGCTCTTGTGGTCCCATGAGGATAGACTCAGCAGGTCTTTTCCCTGAAACTCTCTGTATGCCCTGGGGGTTATACCGCTGAACAACGGGTATTCATTTGGAGATGTTGTTCTGATAGAACTTGCGGATATTATCCCATTGGAATTTAAAGAAGGTGTTAATCCAAAAATATTTTTTACCCAGCTCACCAATCCCATTAATTTCTACCCTCTTTAAATCCATACATTGTTAAAACCCCCACTCTTTTAATAATAGGCTTGATTGTTGCATAAATTTCCGCTGCCTCTGATAATAACTTCATGGCCTGTCCAAAATGGTCTGCTCCAAATGAAATGTATCTCGGCACCCCCTTATCATCTACAATCTTTTTTATATTTTTATTGTGGGCTTTTAATTGCTCAAAAACTTCTGCACCGCCATTTGCAAATTCCCACCGTTTACCTCGTAATTCATTGAAGTAATAATCTATGCATTCGTGTTTATTTTCGGTAACGTGGTGTATTAATTCCCCTCTTTCGTTTCTATCTATTCTCATTCTTTCATTGGCAGTGCCCTTTGAGTCATTTAACCAGAAAATATGAGGGAACAACTTCTGTTCATTTTCAGCCGATGCAACATTGGGAAGTCTATCTAAAAGCACCACTTCTGGTTTCCACAGGTCAATTAACTGTGCTATACGGCCCTTTGTGATTTTTTCACCCTGCCCGTCTTTTTCTACCCTTGAAAATGCCACCGTATCGGGAAAATGCTCTGCATATACAACCTGCCAGATACCTTTGGGGTTCATATCTGTTTGTGAATTTTCTTTAAGCCTTGCTATGACTATATAGGCTCCCTGGTCTCCAGCCATAATGTGAGGATAATTCGGGTCATAAAACCCCCATCTTATAGATGTATTTATATTCTTTACAAAATCCTCATCGGTTATACCGATGGTCTTATCCATATATGCACGGCCAAGACCGTAATTATAAAAATCTTGAATGGAATGCTTATAATCCGTATCTCGTTTATTCAATAAACGTTTTGCTGTATTATACAGGGTAGCAAATGGCAATCTATAACCCCTTATCCCTGCTCCATCTTTTGTTCGGTTGGGATATTTTGCCACCCATTCAGCATTTTCCCATCTATTTGGATATTCACGCCTCCAGTTGCCTATCTGGGAAAAATCAAGTGCCCTTCGGCATTTTAAGCATATCCAGTATGGGTCTTTAGGAGGCTTTTTAGCCCCCTTTTCATAAAAATAGGCTATGGAATCAGGATATTCCACTATCTGCCAGTGTCCGCATCTTGTGCATTTAACAAACCATTCATGCTGGTCAGATAGATTATACATGCCATCAATTAAACGCCCCTCTTCATCGGGGAATGTCGGGGTAGAAAAATTCACTATCAGACCATCATGAAACAGATTGCTGAATATCTTTGCCTTTTGTGTTCTGGCAGCAAGTGCTGTTATAGCCCGTCTATCGGCATTCAACGGTCTGTCATATTCATCTATAAAAACCACTTCGGCGGGGATTGACTGATTACCAGAATCTGTCCGTCTGCCTGTCGAATACAGAAATGAATTATATATCCCGAGCTGGTCAATTGCCTGGGACTCTGCTGTTTTATAGGCAGCATAAAGCAATGGTGATGGATTTATTATATCTGTTATCAATCTATCCTTAATAAACCGCCTTAAATTATCAGTATCGGGGAAGCTGTAAATTCCATTTATACCCCATACGCAGGTCTCTTCACCATTATTATCATAATAGTAAGGCATTGTTGCATAACGATAAATAATAGCCAGCATCTTTCTTGCGAATGCCTCTGATGCCCCAACCTGTGCTGGTTTGATTATAGCCTGCCTCGGGTGATTATCGTTTATGGGCTGTATCAAATATTCAAATCCCCTGAAACTAAACGGAGACCCATTTAAATATGTATTATTACAAATCCACTCTACCCATGTTTCACTGACATTTATATCCAGTGCTTCGTAGAACTTTTTATATGCCCCGATAATATCAATTTCTCTAAGACTGGACTGGTCAATCCCCATAATCACTCGTCAGCTTTTATCCAGCCACCCTCTACAAGGGTATTGTAGAGTTTATCGGCCTTCGGTAATAATTCCTTCATAACAAGCCTGAGAGAAAACTGGAGCTGACCCATTTCTTCACCTTTTGCAACTTTATCCTGAATGTCCTTTATGGTCTGTCTTACCCGTTTATCAGTTTCCGGTATCAGGTCAGCCAGAATAAACCTTATCAAACCGTTCAACAATTCAAACTTTATCTGAAGCTCTTCTATGACTTTTGGCTCTGTTAATCTGCCTAATGCCTCACAGGCACGAATCATATCCTGCGGGCGTAATCCCTGTTTCTCATCAAGAGGGTTTGCAATCTCTGCAAGGGTCTTAATAACATTTGTGTATATATCAGAGGCATTGAGCTCTTGAAGGCTTTCTCCCATAATACGGAGGTTTGCCTTGATGCCCTCACGTTTATAAATTTTTTCGCCCTTGGCTACTTTATTGCTAATTGCAGTGGGACTACACCCGAATAAAAAACCAAGCTCTGTATATGTAAAACACCCCCATGTGCTTATTACATAAGCGGTGCGTGGGTCCAATTTATCTGGTGTAAGCTGATACTTTTCCCGTAATATGATGAACTGGTCTCGTAAGGTTTTGTTTATCATGTGTCTATATATATGTGCATAGTGTATACTGCTTGTTTTGTAACTTACTGTAATAATTAATAAAAACCCTATTTTTTCTGTATATTTTAATGTAATAATTAATAAAAACCTTATTTTTTCTGTCCACTACGGGGTTTTTCTGCATATTTTGGGTGTTTGGTGTTGAGGGGATAAATGAGGGGATAAAAAATCATTTCTGGAGGAGGAATACCCCAAAAAATGGGGATAAGGTAGGAGGAATACCCCAAAATTGAGGAATAACTCCTACGGAAACCCACATACAACTGAGTTTCTGCAGGAGGAATGACTTATTTTTGAGGCATTACGTCTACGGTTTGCACGTTAATAGATTTATTTCAACATTAAGGCAGTCTACAAATTTTTTTGCGGGGAGGGTAAATCCATTAAGGGCAAAAACCCATCCTTTACTAACATATTTAGCTTGCATAGTTGCATAGAAAGCTTTAATAGTTTTTACATTAACAGGATATGACCATCTTTTACATTCAGCAATGCCAATAAAATTCCCAGCGGGGTCATAGACCATAATGTCTACACCATCATCAGGCCCCACGGGAGTAACAACAGCCCTATATCCCATATTATTCAATAGAGAAGCGCAGTATTGCTCATATTCACGGGGAGAACTGGTTGTTTTGTTTTTAATAGATTTAGATTTGCAGGTTGCTATTCTCTTTGGGCTTATACGGGACAGACCCAATAGACCGAGAATGATAAAAACAAGTTCCATCTAATCAGAATGATTTATGAAATGCGTGTTTCCCTTGTCATTTGGATTGGTTTTTGGTCGAATATGTCCGCTTTTATGCCTTCTTTTCTTGTTTTTATATTCAAAAATGAGATCCAAAACAGCATTAAGGTTGTTAATATTGTTTTTTAGGCTAATTTTTCGCCTGCTCAAGAGGGTATAAGCATACTTTTCTGATACATTTAATAGCTTAGCTATGGCTTTATGGTCAATTCTTATCATAATGATTTATGAATATCGCATTTTCCTTGTCATTTTGTCAAGTAAAAAATGATTTGACTTGTGGGGAAGGGGGAGGCAGGGCAATTAAAACTCAAGTGGAGTAATGAAGTTGGAAAAATAATGATATTGAAAAGATACGAATAGGTGGGATGGTTAGAAGGGGATGATTTTTAATGAGGTTTTGATAAAAATTTTTTAATATGGCAGAGGGGACTCTCACGCCGTCCCTTTGGGTAGGATGAAGAATTCAAACGGGTAGGGTAAGTGTGCGAAAAAATACCAAATATCAGTGAATAGTTGGGATTTTTTGGGCTCAAGATGAGCTCAAAATCGGCTCATGGGAGGCAGACCCACTGCCCCTGGGTGCATCAAATCTGCGAGCAAGTCCGAACCAGAGACCCGACCCCCTC
>ERZ795047.3688-NODE-3688-length-13444-cov-4.941743_pt1 | contig 13444 bp, 11 predicted proteins | sample MGYA00375131_ERZ795047 | MGnify/ENA primary metagenome ERZ795047 (study PRJEB30176, sample SAMN05720228) | activated sludge metagenome | isolation source: Anaerobic digester | place: Japan | collected 2015-05-20 ... | reverse complement strand
TCCTGCTCTCGCGCAGCGCGGCACTTTGCCAAATCCGAGCGCGCATACCTTGGCAGCCGGGCTCCCTGCCCCTGGCGCAAACCCACCGACGATTTTATGGGATATAGCCGACCAAGCTTGGCAAACTGGCAGACTGGCCCCGGCGTCGTCCAAACGGCGTATCATGAGACAACTACCCCCACTCGCGAGACAGATTCATCGCACCAGCAGCAACCGACCGCCTCCGCTGATGACACCGACCGCGTCGAAAAAGCGACCCACTGTGACGACACCGACCGCCTCCGACAAGCGCCCTGGCGCAGGTTGCATCTTCGCCGGCAGCTCGCGTGCCTGGCTGGTGCACCGGTATAATTGTGCAAACGGCCCTCTGACTACGGAGAACTTCTAATGACGCGCTGCATCTGCCTGCTGCTTTTTTGCGCCCTCTGTGCTGCATTGACCGGCTGTCCTCCCCAGCCTGGAAACCAGAACGCCAACGACAACGTCAGTCCGAGCCTGACGGCCGCACAGCAGCAGGCGATTCAGACAGGCATGACGCAAATCGAGGCCCTCTTCGAAATCTTTTCCACGCTGAACGCCTTCGCCGACCCCCGCCTGGCACTCGACACGCTCGGTCCGATTGAAAGCTTTGGCGAGTGTCCGGTGGTCTCGTACGTCACAGACGCGGCCCGGGTTAACGCACTGATCGCGGTTGACTTCGGCGCCGGCTGCTCGTCTTTGATAACCGCAAACCGAGTCGTCAGCGGCCTGACCACTAGCAGGGTGAATCTGACTACCCGCGTCGGAACCATTGATTTCACGACGCTGGTGTTTGACGGCGGAACAATTCAGGGCCAGCTTGATCCGGTGACGATCTCTTCCGATCCGGCCGGCACGAACCTGGCGGGCACCATGAGCGTGAATACCGCCGCCGTCGGCGCCCTGGTGGGGAATTTCGACGTTACGCTTATGCAGCGTGGGCAAATGCGGATTAACTCGGCGATCTTCACCGTTGAGAACGGCCCGCCTACTCAGATCACGCTGACGGGCGCCATCGCCGATCCTTCATTAACGCTGAACCTAATTCCCTTCCAGGGTTCAGCCCAATTCGACATCCCGTCGGCGGCAGGCGCGGCCACCGAACAGGCCTTACTGACGTTCACCACGGAAACGGCCCAAAACGGGATAATTCAGGTACAGGCGCCCGACGTGCCGGCAACCGACTTCCAGGTACCGGGACTGCTTTGACTATCGGCGGCCGAGCTAACGTCTGCCCTCGGCCGCACGATCGAAAAACCCCGTGATGCGGTCCATCAATGCGTTTGCATTGCCTTCCATAATGGCCAAGTGGTCGGCGCCCGGCGCTTCCCAAATTTCCTTCGGCTCGCACGCGGCGTCGAACAGCTCGCGTCCGAGATCCGGAAAGCAGATATTGTCATTGCCCGCCACAATGACCAGCAACGGCCGCGGCGCCAGGCGAGGGACGGCGTCGACCGGGTCATAACCGCCAGACACGCATAGCGCCGCCAGACCTCTGGCCAGCGGCGGAATTAGTATCCGCTTCTGCAAGTGCCGGGCTGCGATCCGCCGGTAGCCGCTGAACGGCGATTCGGCCACCACCCCCGCGATTTCGGGGCGCTCGGCCGCGACGACTACGGCCACCGCTGCGCCGAGCGACTGCCCATAGACGAACAACGGCCCCCCGCGAACATCGGCGCGGCTCAGCGCATAGTCGATGGCCGCGTTCCCGTCTGCAATCGTGCCGGCCCGCGTTGGCTTGCCTTCAGACTGGCCGTAACCACGGTAGTCGAACATCAGCAGGTTGTAGCCTTGCAGCGGGAGCCAATAAACGAGCAGCAGGTGGCCGCTGATGTTCGCGGCATTGCCATGGAAGTGCACAATGGTGCCGCGGAAGGGCTTATGCCGGACAGCCGGCAGGAACCAGCCGGCAAGCGTCAGACCGTCGCTGGTTTGAAAGCGCACCTCCTCGTATCGCAAGTTGTAGTCTTCGGGCCGATCGTAGGTTTTCTTATTTGGGTAGTAGAAGAAGCCGTCCAAGCCCACGCATCCCACATAGGTCAGGATGAACAGCGGCAGGCCCACGCGCACCGCCCACTTAACCATGCGCCAGCGCGTCCAACGGCGCGCCGGCGGCACAGGGTGGGCGTCGTCCGCCGTCCGGGTCCGCGCCTCCAGCGGCGCTTGCCGCCGGTCGGCCGGCGGGAATCCATGTGAGTTTTCTCCGCCCGCGTTCACGCTCCGGTAAGCACGCCCACAAAGCCGTCAATGTCGAACGCGTTCAGCAGGCCATCGCCATTGATGTCGCCATTAGCAATCACGTCGACGGTGGGGTACTGAACCGCGAAGGCGGCCGGATCGGTCAAGGCCAGCACGAAGGCGTCGATGTCGAAGGCGTTGACCATCGTGTCGCCATTCATGTCAGCCGGCACGCCGATCGGAATTCTCCAAACGCCGCGGCCCTGGGTAGACACGATCAGGCGTGAGCGGTCAGGTTCAAAACTTATGTCGATGACGGGGCAGCGTGGCAGGCCGGCGCCGTAGCGGTGCCAGGAGACGCCATCGTTCACCGAACGGTACAGACCATCTTCGGCGCCCACGAAGATAGTTGGCCTGGGCGTACGGATATCGACGGCGATCACGTTGGCGGGAATGTCGGGGAAATTGCCGTCCAGCGCGGTCCAAGTCTGCCCTTGGTCCGTGGTTCGCAGGATTTGCTGCTCTCCGAACGCCGAAACCGCCACATAAGCAGTCTGAGGGTCGGTCGGATGCACGCATATCTGGCGCATGATGCGCGACCAGCCCGGCACATTCTCCCGGATAATGGTCCAGGTATAACCGCCGTTGGTCGAAACGAGCACGCGGCCGTCATTGGTGGAGGCATAGAGGGTGTAGGGATCGGAAGGGGCCATCGCGAGCGAGCGGACCGCGGCGCTGCCTCCGCCCGTCAGATCGGAGGAGATGGCCGTCCAGTTCGAACCGTAATTCGTACTCCGGTAAATACGATGCGTGGCATAGAGCATTTTGGCGGAGTCGTTGGGATCGATCAGGTACGGCGGCATGAAGCAGTTTCGGTCTCCGGAACTGATGCCCGTACCGACGAATGTAAAACTGCTGCCCAGACTGGTTGATCTGTACAGATTCCCGGTACCCTGGAACTCGGCGAAGACGCGCGACGTACTGACAGGGTCGGTCTGCGTCCAGCCGCCGTCGCCGCCGAGGATGTTGGTCCAAGTGCCATTCGCGTTGCGGCGAAGCGTACCGTTGTCTTGCGTGCCTATGAACATGTAGTACTCTTGCTGATGCCGCGAGAATCCCGCGTAGCCCTGGATCAATCCCAGGCCCTCGTTGATAGTACTCCACGTCCAGCCACCGTCCTCGGAGCGATGTACGCCGCCGTCGTCACCCACCACGACGCGGCCGGCTGCGTCCCAGACGATAGCGTGCATGTCGACATGTGGAGGTGTGACGGTGTGCCAAATCCCCTCGTCGCCCGAACGCACGAGCGTAACGCCGCCCATAAACACGATGTCGGGGTTGGCCGGATCAATTCCGACAATTGAAAGATACCAGCCGTAAGTACCCTGAATAGTGGGGAAGTCGACATACGTCTCCCAGGTAGCGCCGGCCGTATCGCTACGGTATGCACCCATCGTCGAAGCGCCCCCGCCGGCCTCGTCTGAGCTGTGGCAAATCAAGGCGTACAGACGCGTGGGCAGGCTCGGCGCCACGCTCACACTGATGCGACCTACCTTTTCCGTCGGCAGTCCACCGCCAAGCTTGGTCCAGCTATCGCCGCCGTCCGTGGACTTGTAAATCCCGTTCTCGGGGCTGCCGAATATGTGGCCAATAGCGGCATATAAGATGGCCGGGTTTACCGGATCCATTGCCAGGTCAGTGGCGGCCAAGTTTGGAAGTCCATTGAGCAATTGGGTCCAGGTCACGCCGGCGTCATCCGAGCGAAACACGCCTACCGGTCCGGTCGCGCCCGGGTGTCCCTTAGCGGCGCACAGCGCCGGAAAGCCGCCGGCCGGAGTAATCGCGGCATAAAGTCGCTGCGGGTTGACGGGGTCGATCAGAAGGCGCGAAAAGCAACGCCCGGAGAAGACCTCGGCCGCCAGCGTTTCCCAGTTGTCGCCGCCGTCCGTTGATTTGTACAGCCCTAGTCCGAAGCGGCTGTGATGGGCGTAATTTGCTTCACCCGTGCCGGCATAAATGATCTGCTCATCAACCGGGTCCATGGCCAACGCACCGATGGCCGTCGTTGGCATGAAATCGGTCAGCGGCGTCCAAGTCGCGCCGCCGTCGTAAGTGCGCCACACCCCGCCGTCGGCCCCGGCCACGTAATACAGATCAGGATTAGTTTTGCTGCACACGATGGCCGAAACGCGGCCCGTGTATCTACCCGTCAGGATGGGGGCCGGGCCCAGTTCTTCCCACTCCAGCGCGCTTGCGGCGCTGCACACGGCTACCAGCAGGCCCAGAGCGGCTGTGCGGCTCAGCAGCGTTCTGGCCGGACTCTTTTCGTTACGCGTCATTTCCCAGCTCCTTTGGTCGGGACCTCAAACGTCAGTGTGCCGCTATACAACACCCAATCGGCTTGCGAATCGTTCTCCAGCGGCTGCGCCTGGTGGAACTCAACGCGCCAGCTTCCGCCAACTCCGAAATGAAAGCGCGCCGCGCCGCTCCGATCCGTCAATGCCGTTTGCGTCTTGCCGTCAGCCAGGCTCGTGGCCTGCACCTGCACGTTGGACTTGTTCGAGCCTTCGATGTAGGCACGCACCGCCCAGTCGCTGCCCGCCGGCGACACGGTCGGATCGATCAGACTGCGCAATTCGACCCGCAGGCCAAGCTTGCTCATGGCAATCGACGACGGGCCTGCCTGCTCGCCCGCGGCCTCCGGCGCCCGCACCAGGGCGGTGGCGGATTCGACTCGCCGTACGCGAACCGTTGCCTTTTCGCTCAGCGCGGCCACTCGAGCATCGCGCTCGGCGCCGGCCACGTTGCGTAACAGAAAGCTTTTCAGTTCCTCGCCGCTCATTTGCACGACGGCAGGCTTTGGTTCTAGGGCGATGACTGATACGCCGTGTTGCGAAATCGGAAATTCTGCCGCGTTGCGGTCGCGTTCTGTAGCCGGCAGGGTGGGCCGGTTGTGCTGCATTCCGCCGCCGCGCACGAAGAAATATCTGAGCTGATCCTCAGGCCAAGGCGCAACCTCAGCCCGTTGCGGAGTGCCGCTGTTGACGCGCAGGGTCAGCGTTTGACCGATCGCGGGCTTAAACGTGTCTGGGGTGAGGTAAGTGACGGGGGGTTCGGCGGCTTTCGCCGAAAGCATGGCGGCTGCGATCAAGGCGACGGCAGCCAGCCGGTGCGTGTGCGCATTCACGGCTGTCCTCCTTCATGAAGTTGGCAACCATGTTATCGGATAGGGGCGCGGGATCCAAACGAAAAACGGCCGGCACGGCGAGCAGAGCCGGGGCGTGTCGCCCCGTTGAATACCAGTTGGCTTCGTTGCGTTCGGGCTGTCGGGCTGGAACCGGCGGCGCTACCGGCGTAGGGTGTGCCCGCGCTTACAGCTTTGAGCATGGCACCCAACCACCGCGGCTACGCGAATATGCCGTGCAGGTACCAGCGCTGGTCGTCGAAGTTGTGGTATACCCAGAATTGCTCGCCGCTTTGGGTCTCAAGGCGGAAATAGTCGCGGCGGATGTCCGGCCCGCGCCACCAGGCCGTCTCAATGCGCTCCGGGCCCCAGGCGGCATGGACAATGTACTCGCGATTACGCCAGCAGAACCACGTGGGCGGCCCATCGGGTACTTTTGAGATCGCACGTATGGGCGTCGGCCGCGAAAATAATTGCGTCGGACGTAACGGCGTGCTGCGACTGGCAGGCTTCGCCTCGCGCCGCGCTTTGCCGCGCTTCCCGGCCTTGGCCTCGCGGGGCCGGCCGCGCTCGCCGGCCGACCGCGCCGTGGACGAGCTGTCCGCCTCCAACGCGTCTTTTGCGGGCGTATTGGCGCGGGGCTGCTCTGATTCACATCCTGCGGGAGAGTATCCCACTGCCAGCTCAGGTTGATAGTCATCCACGCGGGTGGCTCGCACGACCGATCCTCGGCCAAGACGGTTGGCCAGCCGGTCCAAGAGCATGCCGAGCTGCTCGTCCTGTTGCGGCTGCTGGTCAGGCTGAAAGAGCTCCCCCTGTATGACCTGGCTGCGGGAAACATCGCCGGCCATCAGCACCAGCCCGGTGATGCCCTGAGCGAGGTCGCATTTTTCCAAGCGTTGCAGAAGTAGCTGCCAGACGTGTTGGCGGCGGCGAGAGGGCCGGGCCAGGCCGATCGCCAGGCGCTGCGGCGGAGTTTCCGACAAGAGTAGCACATCCAGCCGCCGGAGAGCCTCGTCCCGTCGCTGCAACTGATTGAAGACGTCCTTAAACGCATCTGCGGCGGCGGCCTGCACCGCCAGCAGATCTCGGATCGGCTGCTCGAATTCCAGCCGCGCATATGGGACAGTGCGCGGCAGGCGGACGGGAATGCCTTCAAAAGTCTCGCCGAGAGCTTGTTGCAGGCGCAGATTCAAGTTCTGGCCAAAACGCGCGGGCAGCGCCTGGCGTGGCAGCTTCAGCAGATCGCCGATAGTTGAAAGTCCCAGCGCCTCCAGCCGGGCGGCGGCCTGGGGTTCCAGCCGCAGTGCTGTCGGCGGCAGCGGCGCCAGGTACTGGGCGGTCTGCCCAGGTGGGATAATGGATACCGGTTGGCGTGCGGTAGTCGCCAGTGCGAAGGCTGCGCCGACCGTATCGGCGACCGCAGCGCGTGCAAAGAAGCCGGCCTCAGCCAGCCCGGCCAGAACCAGTGTGGCGAGTCGCTCCTGCCCGCCGAACAGAGGTTCGCAGCCGGTAATGTCGATCAACAGCGATTGCGGCGGGCAAGGATCGACCAGGGGGCTGAAGCGCACCGCCCAATCGGCGAGCTTCTGGAGAACAATTTGGTCACGTTGTGAGTCGTGCGGGCGTGTGGTCACCTCAGGGAGGAGCGCGCGGGCCTGGGCCAGCGACATCCCCGGACGCAGACCCGCCTGCAGCGCTTGGGCGTCCAGGCAGGCTATCTTTTGGGCCAAGCCCACGGCTTGCGTAAGGACGAGCGGTCCGGCGAGCACACCTCCGTCCTCCAGCCGCCGAACCTGATCGGTGGACAAGAACGGCAGATATAGGCACATGAGCCTGCGAGCCGGGCGACGCATGCGATTCCTCTGAATGCCAAACGCATCCTAACTTGCTGCTAACATATAGTATGCCTGCCAAGACATCAAGCAGAATGCATCGCAGAATGGCGGCTGGTGCAGTTACCACCGGCGACTCTGCAACAGTGCAGTGAAGCTGAAAATGCGACCAACCCGACCAGGCGCGACCCCTCGTGGCATCATTGTGGCGTCTAACGTGGCCGCGTCATAACCGCCCTGTAAGCTCTGGATTCGTCTTAGGTAAATCGAGGCGGCAACCCGTCACGTGGTCCTGAAGCCGCGCCCACGCGCCCAAAGGTACAGTGTGCCACCCGGGTATAGAGTCACCAATGAAAGGCGCTTCAGCGCGACTAGTATTATGGTGGGGCAGCCCTTGACGGTCAGCAGCAGTTTACCTTAGTATCTGATAGTTGCTGGACTGGGAAAAGCGGTCGTTTGGCAACTATACTAGACGTACAACATGTAATGGAGATGCGCCATGGCTAAAGCCACACGCAGTAGAGCGGTTCGAAGAGGGATGGCCGCGGGTCGTCCCGCCCGACAGGGTGGGCTGGCGCCGATGAGTGTGATGCAAAACCTTACGCAGGCTCGTGAAGAACTGATCGCGCAGCGCGCTGCGCTGGACGAACAGCTTGCGGCACTGGACACAGCCCTGTCGGCCATGGGCCGGCGACCAATGGCAGCCCGCCCGGCCCCCGGCGGTCCGGCGCTGCGGGCTGGCGGCCGGCGCCCGCAGGGCGTTGCCGCAGGGCGGCGGCCTGGTTCCCTGAAGGAACACATCGCGCGCGTGCTCTCTGCCACCGGTGGTCCTATGGCAGTCAAGGATATCACCGAAGGCGTCCGCCGCGGCGGCTACGAAACCCGCAACAAGACCTTGGCTAAAAGCGTAGGCATCGCCCTGACGCAAATGCCGGAGGTCGACAAGGTCGGGCGTGGCCTGTTCCGTCTGAAATAGCCGCGCGCCACGGATACTCTCGCTTGTTCTGATCTCATCCTCGGGATGCCGCTCCGGCAGGTAGTCCGGGACGGCATCTTTGTTTTGCCGCCGCGGGGGGGCGTCGCGGCCGGCCGCCCGGTCCTTATAATCTCCCCCATGAAAACCGATTTCTTGGCAGACTTGCAGCAGCGCGACCTGGTGCACCAGCTATCCGCGCCGGAAGTGACGGCTTTGCTGAGCGAGCAGCGCGTCACGGGCTACATTGGATTTGATCCCACCGCCGACAGCTTGCACGTCGGCAGCTTGCTCCCGCTCATCACCTTGATGCGCTTTCAGCGCGCGGGTCACCGTCCGATCGGTTTGATCGGCGGCGGAACCGGGCTGATCGGCGATCCCAGCGGGCGCACTTCGGAGCGCAGCCTCCTGGACCGCGAGCGCCTGGCTCAGAACCTGGCCGGCATTCGCCGCCAGGTGGAGCGCTTTCTCGACCTCTCCGGCGACGCCCTGCTTGTCGACAACGCCGAATGGCTGGAGAGTTTGAATCTGATCGATTTTCTGCGCGACATCGGGAAGCACTTTTCGGTCAATCAGATGATCGCGCGCGATTCAGTGCGCATGCGACTGGAGACGCGTGAACAAGGTCTCTCTTTCACCGAATTCACTTATATGCTGCTCCAGGCTTACGATTTCCTGGCACTGTTTGACCGCTACGGCTGCCGCTTACAGATGGGCGGCAGCGACCAGTGGGGCAACATCCTCTCGGGCTGCGATTTGATCCGGCGGCTGCGCGGGGCCGAGGCGTATGGCGTGACGATGCCGCTGGTGACCCGGGCCGACGGGCGGAAATTCGGAAAATCAGAAGAAGGCAACGTATGGCTGGATGGGCGGCGCACCAGCCCCTACCAGTTTTACCAGTTTTGGATCAACGTGGACGACGCCGACGTCGTTCGCTATTTGAAGTATTTCACGTTTCTGCCGCTGCCCGAGATCGCGGAAATTGAGCGGGAAGTGGCGGCCGCTCCGGAGAAACGCACGGCGCAGCGCGTGCTCGCCGAGGAAGTAACGCGTTTGGTGCACGGTCCGGAAGCGCTGGCGCGGGCCGTACGGGCCACGAGCGTTCTCTTTCGCAAGGACGCCGACTACCGCGAACTGACTGCGCAGGAACTCGAGGAGGCGTTTCACGGCGCGCCGACGGCCACCCTCGATCGGGCGGTGCTCGGCACGCCGGAGGCGGGATTGGTGGCGCTGCTGGCTCAGGTTGGGCTGTACTCTTCGCGCAGCATGGCCCGCAAGGACCTGCCCAGCGGAGCGGTTACCGTGAACAACAGGCCGGTTCGAGAGCTCGACCGCGTTCTGACTGAAAGCGATTTGCTGCCCGGCGGCTTTATCATCTTGCGCAAGGGCAAGAAGCACCACCACGTATTACGCGTGCGGCAGAGTTGAGGGGAAACCGCGGAGCGGGCCGTAGCGGAGCTCGCGCGCTGCGGCGAGTCTTGAATTCCCGGGACATCATGACACCATACTCATATCTACTACTTTGCTCATTCCATGTCTCCTACGTCGCTTGACCTGCCTTCGCGACAGAAAAATGTGTGGTGAAACTGTGTAGGAGGCTGGGCCGAGCCGGGGTGCAGTGTCTTGAAAACGTGGTAACCCGCGTTTGGGGCCAGTTGTGTTCTTGAGTGGGATCTCCGTCAGGGCTTCCAATCCTGGCGATACAAGGCAAGCTGCACGGTGTCGCGCAGGGCGCCGCGCTTCCACCAGCGCTGTGGAATGCGGCCAACTTCGCGATAGCCGTTGCGGGCCAGGGCTTTTAATGAGCCGCCGTTCTCGGCGAATACTTCAGCCAGCAGCAGCCTCAGGCCGAGGACCTCGAAGGCGTAGCGGGTGCGCACCGCGATGGCGTCCGAGCCAAAGCCCCGGTTCCACAGTGATCGCCGCCCGATCACGGTGCCGGTGATGGCTACGCCGTGACGGAAGCTGATCTGGTGAATGCCGCAAAAGCCGATGTGTTCTTCCTGCGACAGAGTCTCGATCGCGAACAGCACTTCTGCGGGGTCTTGGGCAGAAGGACTGGATTCGGCCGCACGCTGGAAATAAGCCTCTTCGGCGACGCGCGTGATTGGGTAATCACCAATCAATAGCCAGCGCGTTACCTCTGGATCATTGAGCCAGCGCAAGGCGTTGGCAAAGTGCTTCTCGTACTCCAGCGGCACGAGCCGCACTTTTTTCCCTGTCCAGCCGAAGGGCATAACCTCGCTCATGTTCTATTCCTGTCGCGCGTGCGCAGCAAGAAGGCCACCTTGCGGTGGCCTTCTCGACTGCGGTCGTTTCGAATTTTAGTAGCGGTCCCTTCCGCCGCGGCCGCCGCGGCCGCCGCCATAGCCGCCACGTCCACCGCCGCCGGCGCGCGGCTCGCGCGGGCGCGCCTCGTTGACGGTCAGGGTGCGTCCATCGTGCACTTGACCGTTCAGCGCGGTAATCGCAGCCTGGGCCTCTTCTTCACTGGCCATCTCGACGAACCCAAACCCTTTGCTCTGGCCGGTCACACGATCGCTAATCACTTCCGCGCTCTGAACCGTCCCGTGCCGGGATAGCAGTTCCTCAAGATCTGAGCTGCTAACGCTATAGCTGAGGTTCCCGACATACAACTTCTTGCCCACCGTCATGCTCCTCTTCGATACAGAAACATTTGACCCTACATTTTTCACTTTCAGGGCCGTGTTGAAAGCGGCCTACGCGCGGCCGGAGCGTAAGGAGGCGATAAAGGCAGTGCGATCCGGACTTGAACAAACAGGTCACGTACGCGCCTCGTTCGACGCACCTTCTACGTTCAGTATAACGCCGGTTCGTTTCTTGTAAACCGGCGTGCGAGACCGGTGGGGTCCCAGGACTGTTTTTGTCAAACGGCGATTGCCGAGAGGGGCGCGAGCTGCACCGCGCTCTTTCGGCGAAAATCCGTCATGTCGCTTAAGAGACCGTCGACAACGGCCATCAGCTTTTGCTCGGCGTTGTTGCCGAGGTAAGTGCCGGCCGCCAATTCACGCCTGATCTGGGCGATACGCTCGGGCGTGGCACCGGGCCGATGGCGTGGCCGCGGAACCGGCGCGTCGGGGCCGAGGCTAAATCTTTGCTGCCAAAGTACTTTGCCGCGGAGGCGGCGCTCGCCGATTAACGTCCGGCGCGGACGGCGTGTAAGACCGCTCATGCTGGCACCCTATCTTTTCCTGAACACCTCGCTCGCGGGTCACCCCGACCCGCACCCAACCGCCCGGCTCGCGCTCGGGCTACTTCTGTTATCGAGTGGTCCTTTGAATGTTCTTGCGCTCGTTGGGAGGGACGTTAGCGAGCAGGCTAGCATGGCGAGGCCCCATAAATCGTGATTCTTAACGCATCGGCCCTGCGACGCTCGTCTTGTGTTAAAATGGGCAAAATTCCAGACGCCGCGACCTACTTGAACACAAATTTCTTTTGGCGCAAAAATTCTCGGCGTGGCGCATTTTCTGCGCCGGTTCAATCGCCTGGACGCCAGCCGTCGGTGCTTTTTCGCTCCCTCCGGTCCGTTATTTGCGATTTGGCCGCCCCGCTTCGCTTAGGCCCAGGTTCGGTTATATTGAGCCGCCATGAGCTCGTTCTGGGAGCCGCTGAGGCATTACCAACTATACGGCTGGACCTCCTTTGTGCTGGCGCTGCTGTTGATGCCGCTGGCGATGCGCGTAGCGCGCCGTTTCAGGGTCATGGACTATCCCGACACGTTTCTGAAGCCTCATGCGCGCCCCATCCCGTACCTCGGCGGGACAGCGATTTGTTTGGCTTGGGCGACCGCCCTGGTACTGGCGCTCTCGCGCGGCGTAGAGGTGCGCTTGCTGCTGCCGATGTTGCTGGGCGGCTTGGCCATTTCGACGCTTGGCCTGATAGACGACGTGCGCGGTGTTTCGCCCAAAGCACGCCTGCTTGTCGGCGCGGTTGTGGTTTTGGCGGTTCTGATCAGCGCCGGGGCGGGTTTCCGGCTGGTGGAGGCGATTACTCATCCCATCGCCGAATTTGCGGCGTATTTTTTCGGTGTGCACATTCCCCCGGTTCCAGAAGTAATTGCGATTCCCGTTTCGCTGCTCATCAGTGTCTTTATTGTGCTCGGCGCCTGCAATTCAACTAACCTGATCGACGGAGTTGATGGCCTGTGCGGCGGAGTGACCGGCATCATCTCGTTTGGGTTTTTCCTGCTGGCTTCGTGGCTGGCCTCATGGGGCTACAGTCCACCCGGCGATCCGGTTCGCCTGGTGCTGGCGATCTCCATGTTCGGGGCCGCGCTCGGATTCCTGCCGTGGAATTTCAATCCCGCGCGGATCTTCATGGGCGACGCCGGCAGCATGCTGCTGGGGTTCAACTGTGGGATGCTGATCTTGCTTTTCGCGGAGAAGGGAATCGCACGCTGGATGATCGGCGCGCTGATGATCTTTGCGTTACCGGTCTTCGATACGGCGCTGGCCATGTTCCGGCGCTGGCGCAGCGGGCGGTCGATTTTTGAAGGCGATCGCAGCCACTTCTACGACCAATTGATACAGCGCGGCTGGAGCGTGCGGCAGACGGTGCTCATCTGCTACGGACTTACCGTGCTCTTCGGAGCGATCGGCCTGCTGGTAACCTGGATTGGTCCGGACGGCGTGCCCGTCATTCGGACCCGGTATGCGGTGCCGCTGTATGGTCTGGTCTGCGTGGCGGTTGCATTGGGCGCCAGCCTGGCGGGTCTGACGCATCCGGAGGATAAGCGGCCTGCGGGCGTTGCGACGCAGTCGGACAGCAGTTCCGCCACCGCCGAGAGCCGCAGCTAGCTGTACTTGCAAGACCGCTTCTCGACCGGTCGGCTTTAGCGTCGGAGCACAGGTTCCCGGTCGAGAGCGAGGCCAATCCGAGAACTCAGACAGTCAGGGACCAACGCATGCCCCAGGATATCCTTTGCGAGACCCTCGAAGCCGTAGGCGTGGTTCGCATCAACCGCCCGGAAGCGCTGAACGCACTCAATCCGGCGTTCCTTGAACAAATCGTAGCCGCCCTCGAGCGCTACGATGCCGATGCCGGCATACGCTGCATGTTGCTGGCCGGTAGCGAGCGGGCCTTCTCCTCCGGCTACGACCTGTCGGAGCTGTCCGCGACCGCCCCCATCGACGTTTACCGCAATAATCTTTTCGCCCGCTGGGAGCGCCTGCGCGCCATCCGCAAGCCCATCGTCGCCGCCGTTAGCGGCTATGCCGTCAGCGCCGGGTGCGAGCT
>ERZ795047.3675-NODE-3675-length-13491-cov-4.298973_pt1 | contig 13491 bp, 14 predicted proteins | sample MGYA00375131_ERZ795047 | MGnify/ENA primary metagenome ERZ795047 (study PRJEB30176, sample SAMN05720228) | activated sludge metagenome | isolation source: Anaerobic digester | place: Japan | collected 2015-05-20 ... | reverse complement strand
GAATAGCCCGAGTATGGAGCAACATCACGAATTCTTTGTTTCAACCGTTTTCAATCGGTATATCGCTAATCCGATTGCCGCACTGCTGGGGTTTGACACCACACACGACGTCCTCCCGGCACATATCGTCATGATCATCCTGATCTGCCTGGGGTTGACCCTCCTGGCCCTGATTCTCGGGCGACGCCTGAAAGTGGAGAATCCAGGGACCGGGCAGCAGATCTTTGAACTCGTTTTCGAGTTCCTCCTCGGCATGATGAACGATATCATCGGGCCGAATTCTAGACGGTTTTTCCCGCTGATCGGCGCGTTGTTCATCTACATCCTGGTATCGAACCTGTTGGGGATGATCCCCGGCTTTATGTCGCCGACCAGCAACATCAATGTGACAGCCGGGTGCGCTGTGATCGTTTTTCTGTATTACAACTACCAGGGATTCCGGACGCACGGGTTTCTGAAGTACATGGCTCACTTTGCCGGCCCGTCGCTGGTGATTGCGCCACTGCTGTTCGTTATCGAGATTATCAGTCATCTGGCCCGGCCTTTTTCACTGTCGGTGCGCTTATTCGGCAACATTTTTGCTGAAGAGCTGATCATCGGCAGTCTGAACCAGATATTCCCTTTTCTTGTTTCCCTGCCGGTCATGGCGCTGGGACTGTTTGCCAGCACCGTACAGGCATTCATATTTGTCGTTCTGACTATGGTCTACCTCGAAGGGGCGGTTGCACATGCCCACGAAGAGGAAGACCATTCGCCGTCGGAAGTCCATGAGTCACTGGAACCAACCGGGGGCTAGGGCTTGGCGTTTCGTATCCAGAGAAGGAGATTTTGCGGATGAACAGGAAGATTGGTATTTGTGTAGTTACGGTTCTCTTTTTGGCAGTTCTCGCGCTTCCGGTGTACGCCCAGGAACCCGGAGCGGCAGAAGCGGCTGCGCCCGCCGTTTGGCAATTGGCTTTGGCGATGGCGATTGCTGCTGCGGGCTGCGGCTATGCTCAGAGCAAGGCGCTGACCGCTGGTTGTGACGGAGTGTCAAGAAACCCCGGATCAGCCGACACTATTCGCTTTTTCATCATTCTTGGTCTCGCCTTTATCGAATTTTTGGCCTTGCTGACCTTCGTGGTCGTTCTGTTCCTCTTGTAGTTTCACCTTTCATCTCTCGCGCGCCCGTAAAACCGGGCGCGCGCCCTAGTAGGACATAAGTACTCAAATAAGCGGCGCTGTTTGTCCCGAAGTCAGGGACAAGGCAAGATAGCCCGATAATGTGAAGGGGAAGAGCAAATCGCCGAGGTTGTGCCCCTTGCTGTTCCCCTTCAGGGAACCGATTGAAAACCAAATGACTGACCCAGGGTACCTGAAAAACGGTACCCTGAGCTGTCTTGCTTTGTCCCTATCGGGACAAAAAGCCAAGCCGTATCTGAACGCTTCTGCTCAGGAAGGGTCGCCTCTTTCTAGTGGTGCTTGCGGTTACACCTCGCGGGTTTTTCGTCGTAGTTGGAGCCTGAAGTTCAGGCAAATTCGCGAGTCAAGCCGCCTGCTCACGCACGAACGGGCAAGAACAGATCAGCGGACCGTCCGCCGACGGTTCGCTGAAAAACGCTGCGCTCCAGGTCTGTTTTGTTCTTGCGCGTGTTTTATGCCAGCTAGCTTCGAAAAGCACATCCTTTAAGCGCGGGCGCGGTTGCCCTGTATGTTAGAATGTAGAATTATTTAACTCTGAGGACTATAACCAAATGCCTCACGCGAAGTTCATCGTGGCTGGTACGCTGATCATTGGCGCCATTGTTTACTTGATGTTCAGCGGAATCAACGATTCCATGGTTTATTACTATAGCGTCTCGGAGCTTCTGGCGAGCGCTGAGGATCTCAACGGAAAGGGAGTGCGCGTAAGCGGGTACGTCGCTCCCGGGACAATACAGCGAACCTCCGGGACTTCTCAGGTCGAATTCCTGGTGTTTGAGAAGGAATCGGAGAAGCGGCTCCCGGTGGTTTACCGGGGAATCATTCCGGATACATTCAAAGAAAACGCCGAAGTTGTCGTTGAGGGAACTTACCTCGCCGACCAGCATCGTTTTCAAGCCAACACGTTGCTCGCCAAATGCCCTTCTAAGTACGAGTCCCAGGGTGAGGAGCACCCTGATGACGTACCGCTTGGAAAGGAAGCGAACTAACAATCAATGATCGAATTAGGCCAGTACTGTCTGTTCGGAGCCCTGGTGTTGTCCGCCTATGGGATGGTGATCGGGGCTCTGGCGGGGATGCGCAGAAGCCTGCCCCTGGCGCGAAGCGCCGAAAATGCGGCCATTGCTGCCTTTGCAATACTGGCCGTCTCTTCGATCGTACTGTGGTATCTGCTCCTCACCGATCAGTTCGCGGTCGAGTATGTGGCGCAATATAGCGCGGCTAAAATGCCCACCGTCTACAAGTTCACCGCATTCTGGGGAGGCCAGAGTGGGAGCTTGCTTCTCTGGGCGCTCGTCCTTGCCCTTTTTTCCTACGCTGTTGTTGCCGGGAACCGCTATCGGAATCGGGACCTGATGCCCTATACCGTTTCGGTCCTGATGGGAATACTCCTGTTCTTCACGGTCCTGCTGAATTTTGCCACTAACCCGTTCAAGTTGCTGCCGCAGGTGCCTCCTGACGGGCACGGTTTGAATCCACTGCTGCAAAACCCCTACATGGTCATTCATCCGCCGGCGCTATATCTGGGCTACATTGGCCTGAGTGTGCCCTTCGCGTTTGCCGTAGCCGCCCTGATGAGCGGAAAACTGGACACGTCCTGGATTCGGACTACCCGTCGCTGGACTCTCGTCAGCTGGGTCTTCCTTACTTTCGGAATCACCCTGGGGGGCATGTGGGCCTACGAAGAACTGGGCTGGGGTGGCTACTGGGCCTGGGACCCGGTCGAGAATGCTTCCCTGATGCCCTGGCTGATTGCCACGGCCTTTCTTCACTCGGTGATGATAACCGAGAAGAAAGGGATGCTGCGCATCTGGAACTTCATTCTGGTGTTGCTCGCCTTTGGGCTGTCGATCTTTGGTACCTTCATTACCAGGAGCGGGGTGATTTCTTCAGTACACTCGTTTGCGCTCTCGAATCTGGGGCCTTTCTTTATCATCTTTCTAGCATCCACCACGATTTTCACCGTTGCCTGGCTTTTCTACCGTTCACCTCAACTGCGCAGCGAACAACGAATGAAATCCTTCCTGTCACGCGAGGCTTCCTTCCTGCTCAACAACTGGCTGTTCCTGTCCATCTGTTTCGCTGTTTTCTGGGGTACGGTTTTTCCGATCCTGTCGGAAGCGGTGACCGGCGAGAAGATTACGGTTTCGGCGCCGTTCTTTAACAGCGTCAGCCTTCCCCTCGGCCTGGCTCTCTTAATACTCACGGGTGTCTGTCCGTTAATTGCGTGGCGAAAAGCATCGATCAGAAATTTCCGCCGGAATTTCCTTTACCCGCTGGCAGCGGGATTGCTGACGGGATGTGTCGGTCTCCTCTTGGGAGTCCGCAGTCTTGTTCCACTCGTTTTCTTTTCCGCCTGCGGCTTTGTCTTGGCGACGATCGTTTTCGAGTTTTACAAGGGTGCTCGTGCCAGGCAGGTCATCAGGCCGACGGGCTTCCTGACCGCGCTCAAAGATCTCAGCTTGATGAACAAGCGTCGCTATGGCGGATTTGTGATTCATGCCGGCGTTGTCCTGGTTTTTTTCGGTATCGTTGCCAGTTCCTTTTTCCGTATCGAAGAGAATTTCAACGTTCGTCAGAACGAGTTCTTCAAGATTGGCGATTACACCTTGGCCTTTAAGGGTCTCAGCCAGCGATCGGACCCCGAAAAAGATGTCGTGATGGCCAGGCTGGATGTCCTCAAGGACGGTAGAAAGATCGACGAGCTTCAGCCGGAAAAGCATTTCCACCACAAGAGCGAGCAACCGATGACCGAAGTCTCCATCCGTCCTACGTTGAAGGAGGACTTGTATGTAGTCCTCGCCGGGTGGGATGAACAGGGAGTCGTCTCCTTTCATGTTTTCGTGAATCCGATGGTCCAGTGGATTTGGATTGGAATCGGGATCATGGTGCTCGGTGGCCTGTTTGTCATGTTCCCCGACACCAAACCGCTGGCACAAGCGGGCCGGAAGTCCGAAGAGGAGGCGAAGGATGTTGCGGCTTAAGAAGGTCGTTGCGTCGGCCTGCTTGCTCATAGGTTTGACGGCAGTCGGCTTGGTGGCCCAATCATCGGATGACAAGCAGCGTGTCTCAACGCTGACCAACAACCTGGTATGCACTTGCGGCTGCGCGAACATAATTGTTGCCAGTTGTGATTGCGGCCAGGCGGCAGAGATGAGAAAGGAGGTCGCGGCGTTTGTGCAAGCCGGCAAGACGGACGCCGAGATCTACGAGGCCTTTGAGAAGAAATACGGGCCGGCGGTTCTTGGCGCTCCCAAGCTCCAGGGGTTCAATATCCTGGCTTGGGTGCTTCCTTTTGTCGGACTCGCCGCGGGGGCGGTTCTGGTCATCGTTGTCGTGAAGAGGCTCCGACCGAGTATCCCGGAGCCAGAGACCGCGGAAGCCAAGCCGCCGGAAATCGACGAAAAATACCGAAGACTCCTGGAGGAAGAACTGAGAGAGGAATAAAAGACACGACCAAGGTCTCCGAATCAGTCCCTTGTGTCCTTTGAGTCCTTTGAGTCTTTTGAGTCTTTTGAGTCCTTTGGGTCCTTTTGGTCCTTTTGATAACACCATGCCGCAAATTATTGCTCCACTTCTTTTCATTGCCGCGATAATCTATGTGGCCTACCCGCTCCTTTCCGAGAAGGTTGCAGGAGAGCAGGTGGCGCCGGAGGAGAGCCCGCGAGAGCGTCTTCTGGACGAAAAAGACGAGATCATCTCGAATTTAAAGGACATCGAGATGGACTACAGGATGGGAAAGCTCTCGCTTCAAGATTACAACCAGCTGCGAATCGACTTTGAACGCCGCGCCGCCGAGGTTTTGAAGAAGCTCGACGAAACGAACGACTGAGAAAAGAATGCCGCCAGCTTCCGCCCCTCCAGCACCCCTCGTCAGGCTGGTCAACCTTACCAGGAAGTTTGGACCCGTAACCGCCGTAAAGAACATCAGTCTCGAGATCCGGCCGGGTGATTTCATATCGATTTTCGGACCAAACGGGGCAGGGAAGTCTACGCTGCTCAAAATGGTTGCCTCGCTGCTTTCCCCGACCAGCGGCAAGATCACCTTTTCACCGGACGGTTCATCCCCAAACCGCCGAGAAGTGGGCTACGTATCACATCAGACCTTGCTTTACAACGAACTGAGCGGGCGGGAAAATCTTGTCTTTTACGCCCGGCTTTTCTCTTTGGCGGATCCTGATGAGGCGGCATCCAGGATGTTGTCGAAGATGGGTCTCATGGAAGCCGCTGACCTTCCCGTGCGGGGCTATTCGCGGGGTATGAAGCAGCGGTTGACGCTGGGACGGGCGCTTCTCCACGAGCCGCGGCTGGTCTTGTTGGACGAGCCTTACACCGGGCTTGACCAGCATGGCAGCCGCATTTTGACCAGGATGTTACTGGGGCTGCGGGAAGAGAAGCGTACGGTCTTGATGGTGACACACAGCTTGGCCGAGGGACTGGAGCTGTCGACCCGGGTGATCATTCAGAACCGGGGGCGGATCGTCTTTCAGGCGGATCGCGAGTCGGTTGATCAGGCCGACTTTGAAAACCTGTATTTTGAAGCGGTTGAGCGCTAAGAACAGACATGGGACAACTGAAGCTGGTCTGGTTGCTGGCGATCAAGGATCTGAAGATTGAGTATCGCTCCCGTCAGGCTTTTCTCACGACGCTTTTCTTTGCCGCCTTGATTCTCGTCGTTTTTAATTTCGCTTTCGATCCGGGGAGTGCATCGACACGAGACGCTTCCCCCGGGATTCTCTGGGTAGCCCTGCTTTTCCCCGGCATGATCCAGTTGAACCGGTCGTTTCAGTCGGAAACGGAAGAAGGAACGTTGCAGGGAATCGTTCTTGCTCCCGTTGATCGGGGAATCCTGTTTCTTGGCAAGGTCCTGGCCAACTGGCTTTTCCTGCTGGCAATCGATCTGCTGATTTTGGCGGTGTTTATCGTATTCTTCAATTTCGCTCCCGATCCCAGTTTCTTGTGGGTGATTCTTTTTATGTTTTTGGTAGGGGCGGGGTTCAGCGCTGTGGGCACCGTCTTTGCGGCAATGGTGACCAATGTCAGAATCAGGGAGGTCCTGCTTCCGATTTTGCTTTTCCCGATCATCGTCCCTATAATTCTGGCAGCCGTGAACGCGACCCGTGAAGTATTGATTCATCAGGATTTTTCGACGGTCGAACGCTGGCTGCAGCTGGTGGTCGCGTTCGATGTCATTTTTCTGGCGGCTGGGTTCCTGGTCTTCGATTATGTGGTTGGAGAGTAGCTCTTATTTTCAGCAGCGAGCCGATCGGTATCTGAAGTGGGCGGCGTGGCTCCTTGTCCCGCTATACCTGGTTGGAGTGGCGGCGCTGTATGCTGCCTTCATTCATGCTCCTACCGAACGTACCATGGGTGAAGTACAGCGGATTTTCTACTTCCACGTGGGAGCCGCCTGGACCGCGTTTTTGGCCTTTTTTGTGGTCTTCGTCGCCGGGATTGCGTATTTATGGCGTCGGAACCTGTTCTGGGACGAACTCGGGGCGGCATCGGCCGAGGTCGGAGTTGTGTTTACCACCATCGTTCTGACCACCGGACCTATCTGGGCTCGTCCCATTTGGAACACGTGGTGGCCCTGGGGGGATCCCCGGGTAACGACGACGCTGGTACTTTGGCTTATTTACGTGGCCTATTTTGCCCTGCGATCGAGCTTGCCCGCGGGCGAAAAAAGAGCGCGACTGGCTGCCGTTTTCGGCATTATCGGCTTTATCGATGTTCCCATCGTGTTCCTGTCGGTCCGGTGGTGGCGGACCATTCATCCGGTGGTGATCACACGCTCGGAAGTTCGGCTCGAGCCGGAGATGGTGCAAGCGTTGCTGATTGCCGTCGCCGCCTTCACAATCCTTTATTTCACCCTGCTGCTCACGAGAACAGCGATGCGTCTGCAAGACGCTGCCTCGGAGGAAATCATGCAGGCAGTCCGCGAAAGGAGTGACTAGCCACATGAACAGCTATCTTTTCGCCGGATACGCGGTGATCTGGACAGTCCTTTTAATGTACCTGCTGTACTTGAACAAGAAGCAACGCCAGCTTTCGAAAAGATTGAAAAGTCTGTCAGAGACGCTCAACAAGGAACACCTGGAAGAGTAGCGGATTGGAAAATCCGAGCCGTACCGATGGCAGCCGGGGCCCCACTGTCGCCCGAGATAAACACCTATAATACCTGTGATGAAACCAGTCCTCTGCGTCATTTCGACAGTCTTCTACTTCGTTACGGTCCTTCACGGCGAATCCGCAAAGCCCCGATTTGTTACCTTCTCAGCTAAGGAAAAGAGCGGTATCTATTTACGGAATCTCAAGATTTCTGAAGTAAGGCTTTTCGTGGACGATCAGCCGGTTAAAGTTTCCTACCTGGGTTACAAGAACGTCGAGACGGCTATTGCTTTCGTGCTCGAGAACAGTCCTCGCACCGCTCCCCACACCGTTAGCATGCCGCAGTGGGGCAAGATCAATCCTTTGGACCAGATTCGATATCAGCTTGTTGGCAGTTATTTTGATCAGCTTGTCAAGAACGGGGTAGTGCTTATAGCCGAGTTCTCGAAGGACATAAGGCTTCTTCAAGATTTTACGAACGACGAATTTGAACTGGAGAACGCGGTTTCTCGCATGCAGCCGAACTCGATGGAACTGATGCCCGAGAACATCGAGATCGGGCGCGCCATTGCCTTCGGGCTCGAGCAGCTGAAGCACCGGCCTGAGAAACGAAAGATACTGGTGCTGGTCACCAGGACGGTGGACCGTGAATCGTACAAGAACATGAAGGAGTACCAGGAGACCTTGCGTCGCTCCGATATTGATCTTTACGTGATCTCCTTCGCTTCCCGTTTCCCTCCCAGTCACGGAACGACTTTTGAGGAAAAACAGAACCGGTATTTCTTTCTCCAGCTGGTGAATGAAACGAGCGGAAAACTCTACTTATCCGGCGAGTACGCTTTCATTTCGGAGTTTACGGATGACCTGCGCACCCGGCTCGAGCATACTTACACCCTGGGATTTTACCCCCCTGAGACCGGCGGCGAACCAACCGACCACAAGATAAAGATTGTTGTCCGCAACGAAGACGTCGAAGTGACCCATCGGGGAAAGATGATCTGGTAAGAGGGAACGGAGTCGTTTCCGGTGCTGATAGTGCCACTGTCGCTAATCTTGACAGCATTACACTCAAATCTTATATCGGCCGTATACTAAAGGCAGGCTTCTAACATAGGCTTCTAAAAGAGCTTCTAAAAGAGGAGGTTAATAGAATGGCCAAGATTATCGGTATCGACCTCGGGACAACCAATTCGGTTGTCGCGGTGATGGAGGGCGGTGAGCCGACCGTCATCACGAATCCCGAAGGTAGTCGCTTGACACCCTCGGTTGTGGCCGTCACCCGTAGTGGAGAACGGCTTGTGGGCCAGGTGGCCAAGCGCCAGGCGGTAACCAACCCGGAGAACACGGTCTACTCGATCAAGCGGTTCATGGGACGTAAGTACGACGAGGTGCCTGAAGAAATCGGCATGGTGCCTTATAAAGTTGTTCGCGCCTCAAACAATGATGCTGCCGTGGAGTTGGGTGGAAAGGTTATGTCTCCGCCTGAAGTCTCCGCAATGATTCTACAAAAGCTCCGATCTGCGGCTGAGGAGTATCTTGGCGAGAAAGTGACTCAAGCCGTGATCACGGTCCCCGCCTATTTCAACGATTCTCAGCGCCAGGCGACCAAAGACGCGGGCCGGATTGCGGGCTTAGAGGTGCTTCGACTGGTGAACGAGCCCACGGCGGCGGCACTCGCGTACGGGCTGGATAAGAAGAAAGATGAGACTATCGCTGTCTTTGATTTTGGGGGCGGAACTTTCGATATTTCGATTCTGGAAGTGGGTGAAGGAGTGGTTGAGGTCAAATCGACCAATGGCGACACCCACTTGGGCGGCGACAACCTGGACCAGCGACTGATCGATTGGATCGTCGAGGAGTTCAAGAAGGATCAGGGAATCGATCTCTCTAAAGACAAGATGGCGTTGCAGCGCCTCAAGGAAGCGGCTGAAAAGGCCAAGATGGAGCTGTCAACCACTCAGGAGACGGACATCAACCTGCCTTTTATCACCGCCGACGCGAGCGGTCCGAAACATCTGAACATGAAGCTGACTCGGGCGAAGTTCGAGCAGCTGGTTGAGGATATTCTGCAACGAACGCTGGAACCCTGCCGCCAGGCTCTTAAAGATGCAGGGCTGAATCCCGAGGATATTGACGAAGTTGTTTTAGTGGGCGGTTCGACTCGTATTCCGCGGGTTCAGCAACTGGTGCGCGAGTTCTTCAAGAAAGATCCTCACAAAGGGGTCAATCCGGACGAGGTCGTGGCCGTTGGCGCCGCGGTCCAGGCGGGAGTCTTGGGTGGAGACGTGAAGGACTTGCTGTTACTGGACGTGACACCTCTTTCGCTGGGAATTGAGACCCTGGGTGGGGTGTGCACGGTCCTGATCCCACGCAACACTACGATCCCGACGCGCAAGAGCGAAACATTCTCGACTGCGGCCGACAATCAGACGTCTGTGGAGATCCACGTCCTGCAGGGGGAGCGGCCGATGGCACGTGATAACAAGTCGCTCGGTAAGTTCCACCTGGTCGGCATTCCGCCAGCACCGAGGGGTATTCCGCAGATTGAGGTTACCTTTGATATTGATGCCAACGGCATCTTGAACGTTAACGCCAAGGATCTCGGAACCGGCAAAGAGCAGAAAATCACCATTACCGGCTCAAGCGGTCTGAACGAGAACGAGATCGAGCGTATGGTCAAGGAAGCGGAGGCGCACCGCGAGGAAGACAAGCGGAAGAAAGAGGAAATTGAAGCTCGCAATCGGGCCGACAATCTGGTCTACAGCACCGAGAAGATCCTCAACGAGAACCGCTCCAAGATCAGTGAGCAGGATGCCCGGGCTATTGAGGAAGCCTTGGCGGATACCAAGAAGGCCATAGAAGAGGGTGGTGTCGATCGGATCAACCAGGCGGTTGAGCGCCTGACGCAGGCGTCGCATCGGCTGGCCGAAGTCATGTACCAACAGACGGCTCAACAGCGTCCGCCAGAAACGGGACAGCCGGGCGCTGCCGACACGGGCGCGGGTAAGAAGGACGATGTGATCGACGCCGAGTACGTTGACGTGGACGAGAAGAAGTAAGACAAAGACAAGGAGTCAGGAGTCACCAGGAGTCGCAAGGCAGGAGTCGGAAGACAGTGACACATTCTGATTTCTGACTCCTTCGTCCCAACTCGTCAATCGTGGAAAACACATGGCAGTGAGGGATTATTACGAAGTACTGGGTGTGAAGCGAAACGCCTCCGAAGGGGAAATCAAGAAGGCCTATCGGCGGCTTGCTCGCAAATATCACCCCGATGTGAATCCTGGTGATAAGCATGCCGAGGAGCGTTTCAAGGAGATCCAGGAAGCCTACAACGTCCTGAGCGATCCCGAGAAGCGGAAAACTTACGATCGGTACGGCTTTTACCGGGAGGGGCAATCCGGACCAGAAGCAGGACCGGGGGCCGGTTTTCCAGGCTTCGACTTCGATTTCTTCGGCGGCGGGGAAGCTTCGGGGGGGCGGAGCTTCAGCGACATTTTCTCGGAGCTTTTTGGCGGGCGAAGAACTCGAAGCGAGCCCCGGGCGGGAACAGCCGAACCGGGCCGGGACTTGGAGTACCACGTAACGATTTCGTTCATGCAAGCCATTAAGGGAACGGAAGTTCCGATTAATGTGACGCACCGGGAAGCCTGTGCGCGCTGTGGAGGGTCGGGCTCGGTTTCCGGGTCTCGAACTGTGAGCTGCCCGACCTGCGGAGGCAGGGGCCAGATCCAGCAGGCTCACGGTCCCATGCGGTTTTCGGTGACCTGTTCCCGGTGTCGTGGCTCTGGCCGGATTCGAGTAGGCGACTGTCCCGTTTGCAACGGGTCCGGGGCCGTGCAGAAAGCGGAATCCATCACGGTTCGCATCCCGGCGGGAGTCAATAACGGCTCCCGCGTCCGCGTTCCCGGAAAGGGGGATGCAGGCGAATACGGAGGTCCCCCGGGTGATCTATACCTGGTGATCCATGTTCAGCCTCATCATTTCTTTGAAAGGGAAGGGAACGACATAATCTGTCGCGTGCCACTGACCGTGACAGAAGCGGCGCTGGGGGCAAAGATCGAGGTTCCGACCCTTGAGGGGAAGGCATCGATGAAAATCCCGGCCGGCACGCAGAGCGGACAGAAATTCCGTCTTCGCGGGCGGGGTGCTCCCTCTCTCAAGGGTGGAGGCCGAGGGGACCAGATCGTTGAAGTGAGAGTCGTTTTGCCGAAAATCCGGGACGAACGCTCAAAGGAAATCCTGCGGGAGTTTGCGCGGCTCAATCCCGAAGATCCGCGAGCCGAGCTGAAGGTGTGACCATACGACAAAGAAAGCTTTGTCGGTTTTATACGATTTGTGGAGACCGAAAATGGCAAAAAGAAAAGGCGGTTACACGATCAGTGTGGTAGCCGAAATGTATGGCATACATCCGCAGACCCTCAGGATGTATGAACGGGAGGGGCTGCTGAAACCTTCACGAAGCGAAGGGAATACCAGGCTTTACACAGATGCGGATTTAAACCGGTTGGATCTTATAGTGAATCTCACCCGCGAGCTGGGGGTAAATCTCGCTGGCGTCGAAGTCATTCTCAATATGCGTGACAAGATGGAATCTATGCAGCGGGAAATGGCTCAGCTTCTCGACTTTATCCGTCAACACTTTGCCCTTGACGAGGACCTGAATGAACGATTTCGAAATGCGCTGGTGAGAGTCCCTCCCTCGGACCTGGTGCAGGTACGCAGAAGGAAAACTAAGGAGATTTCCGACTGATCGTCAATCCCTCCCCCTGTTCCTGTTCAGCCCTCTGCAGTTCTGTTCGCAGCTTGCCAAAGACACGGCACTGTCTCCGGCCCTCAGGCGGGCCTGTTGTTTTGATCGCTTCCAGGGATGACTCGACCTCTGAAACCAAGCTCCGGGTAACCGTAGGATCGTAAGGGATTCGTACGCTGGGAAGTCCGATTTCGGCGAACACTCGCAGATAGCGGGCGGTAGCCAGGTCGGGACAAGTGATTCTCTTTCGGCCCGCCTTCACCTCGAGGCCGAGCAGCGTTTGCATGATCCTGGCGCGACACTTGCGTCCCCGAAGTGTGACTTCTCGATGTGGTCGTTTGAGAACGCGCTCGGTGTAGAGGTCTACAAGTCGTGCGATCCCCTCGTTCAACAAAACTGGATCGGTCATGGCGTCGCAGTTCAAGGGATATACTTTTAATCAAGAGCCGCCTTACTTTCAACAGGGCGATCAGGTTGTATCACCGGCGCTCCAGTGGGGGCGGGTCCGGCTGCTGGCGAGATGCCACGATTCGTTGCGCCGCGTGCAAGCCGAGAACGCAGTGATAATCCATCTGTGCTAGGATAAGACCTTTTGTGACTGGCGGGGCGATGAATCTGGCTTTGCAGGACCAAATTCTGGGGTTTCTTAAGAACATCGTCTCCTTTCTTTACGAGTTTGCTCTGGCACTGGGAGGCCCGGGTCTCTTCTTCATTGCGATTGCGGACTCCTCCTTCCTTTCAATCCCCGAAGGAAACGATGTCCTGATCGTAGTTCTATCGACGGGGCAGCCGTGGACGGTCATGGTCTACTACGCGAGCATGACGATCCTCGGGTCGGTAATTGGCTGCATCTTGTTGTTTACGGTTGGACGCCGGGGCGGCCGCTTCATCAGAAAGCGCTTGAATGAGAAGAGAAGCGCCGACATTCAGCGAGCTTACGAACGCTGGGGTTTATGGAGCATTATCGTGCCATCCATCTTGCCGCCGCCGACACCGTTCAAGATCTTTGTTCTCTGGGCCGGGATGTTTGGCGTCCCGTATCAGAGGTTCATATTGGCCGTGCTTATCGGGCGCAGCGTCAGGTACTATATGTGGGGTACGCTGGCGGTTCTTTATGGTGAGGCTGCCCGTCATTTTCTGGAGCATAATATTCGGACCGTCGGAATAGTCCTTTTCGTGGTCCTGGTCACCGTCGTTCTGACAGTGATTCTGGTTCGGCTTCGAATGAAAAAATACCGGGGGCAGGAAAACGTTACATGAAGCAGGACAGGTTAGGACTCGGAGCGGTCTTTCTGGCATCGGTTTTGCTGCTCGTAGCTACCGGATGCGAGAAAGTGATTAAAGATCAGCAGAAGGTGGAAGTCCCCCCGGCTTACAAGCAGGCGAAGACGGCGACGCTGGATGAGCTGACGGCCCTGGTGAACGGGCGATATGCGGGCATACAGTCA
>ERZ795047.3673-NODE-3673-length-13499-cov-6.601309_pt1 | contig 13499 bp, 6 predicted proteins | sample MGYA00375131_ERZ795047 | MGnify/ENA primary metagenome ERZ795047 (study PRJEB30176, sample SAMN05720228) | activated sludge metagenome | isolation source: Anaerobic digester | place: Japan | collected 2015-05-20 ... | reverse complement strand
TTGTCGGCGGTGGTGGCTGGCGGACGCTGGCGGTAGTGCAGGACGCGCTGACGGAAGATGGCAAACGATATTCGATCAAGATCTAAACAAACAACAACACAAGGAGACACGCACATGCACAAAATCACCACCATCACAGCGACACTGATTGCCCTGTTGGCAGTCGGTTCCGCGTTCGGCCAGGGGCAGAACCTGCTGGCTTCGGGCGAGATCACCCTCGCCGCATCGACCAACGAATCCACGTACACGCAGTCTATCGGCCTGTACGACAGCGTTCGCAAGACGGATTGGGGCCGGGTCCATGCCGTGATTGTCAAGAACAACAGCGACTTCGCCACTACGACGACCGTCGCCCGCGTCGACCTGGACGACACCACGACGCTGATCACCGCCGCCGCCGCGTCCAACGCCACGACCTACGCCAGCTATACGGCATACGGATCAACGGCGAACTCGGTTGTGGTGTACGGATCGAATGACACGGCCATCGCCACGAACACGGTGACGACCTACTACCCGGTTCCGCCCCCGTGCGCCCGCGAACTGCTCATCACCGTGACCATTCCTACGAACGACGCCGAGTCGACCCTGGAATACTACATCTACGGCGACTGACCGTAGCCCCAATAAGGAGGCACCGTCCCATGACCAAGACAGACATTTTTAACCGCGCCCTTGGACTGATCGGGCACGACCGCTCGATCACCGAAGGAGAAACCACGTCGACCGAATATGTCCGTTGCAACCGGGAATGGGACGGTGCCAGAATGGCTGTATTGTCGGCCCACCCGTGGAACTTCCTGATGGAGGCCACGCCGATCACCGAAGGGGCCGAAACAACCGAGGACATCAGCGACGACCTGCTGTACGAATACGACAGGCCCGATGATGTCCTGCGCATCGTGAGGGTGACGGACGGCACCCACAGGACAGTGGACTACCGCGTCGCTGGAGGCAAAATCTACTGTTCCATTGACGAAATCATCATCGAGTACATGGAGGACGAGGACAATCCCGACAACTGGCCGCATTTCATCGCGGACGCAGTGGTCGCAGAATTGGCCTCCCGGATTGCGCTGGCGATGAGCGCGAACGCCCGCATGGTCGAGGCAACCAAGGGCCTTGCCATCAAGTACCTGTCCGACGCCATGCTTCAGGACGCCAGAGAAATGAACCGGGGCGGGACCCACGGCTCCAAGTACGCAGACAGCAGGAACTGATTATGCCCAAGAAGATCGTCAGCAACTCATTCGTATCTGGCGAAATAAGCCCCGAACTGTACGGCAGGCACGACCTCAAGGCGTACTTCAACGGGGCGGCACGGCTGGAAAACTTCATTGTCCGCCGAACAGGCGGAATTCGCAAGAGGGCCGGGACAAACGTTATCCTCACCCTGGATGCCGAGGCGGAAGAAAACAGCGGTACGCTGGACAACAAATTCAAGATATTCACCTATTACTTTGACTCCGCCTGTTTCGGGCTGCTTATATTTCGCCTGACCGAGGACGGAGTCCTGCAGTCGCGCCTGTCCATTTACGAGGACGGGACCACGGATACCACCGAATGGGCCAACGTGGCGATCGCCACCGAGATAACGGCCACAGCCGATTTCGACGCCCTCCAATGCAAGCAGGTCGGTGACACCCTGTTCTTCACCCGCCTCGGACACCAGGCATTCTTGTGCGCGATCACGAAGGAAAGCAGAACCACCGCCTTTTCCATGATCGAGAATGCCGTTGTTGTTCCAACGCCGAACGCCATAACCGCCGTTGCAAGCAACTTCGATACCAAAGTACACAAGGTCATTGAAAAACAGTACGCCCTTTACGGCGTGAAAGACGGGATTCTTTCCAAACCTGCCATCGCCAAGGTAAATGGCACCACACCGTGGACGCAGGGAGCAACCATCAAAGTGACCGGAACAATGGATTTCTCGCTGCATGATTATTACATCCTCGCCAAGAAAACCGGGATGAACTTCGGCAAGATCAGCGAGATATACCCATCGGAGCAGATAGACTCCCCGCAGGTGACCATCGACTCCTCCGATCTGGAGGATGAGAATGACGGAACGATCTACATGAGACATGAGGCCGGATTCACCAAGCCATCACCAAATACTCTTGCATCATCCAAAACAACGCAGGTCATAACTGACAAGGCTCTGTTCATCAGGACCACAGAGTACGACGACGGCGGGACGACAAAATACCGCTGTGCGACGCCGCACTTCCGGTTCAATATCGCTTCGCCATCCTTTTTCCGTCTCAATTTAACCATGCGCCCATATGCTGTTCGTTCTGACGAACTATCCGCGGAACAAGTTTCTTATCCAAACAGAACGGTGACCGTTACTCCATTCTGGTACTCACACGGAGGTACGGAAATCCATCTGCTCGCGCCAAGGTCACTGAAAACGACAGCCGAATCACAACTGAACGTAGACTATGGAAACCTGTCCGGCGACATATGGGCTGGACTGATTATTGAGTCGAGCGACGCATGGATGCAGGACTTCATTCCAATCGGCGGCCTAGTGGCATCTACAGCAGAGTGGGCACTATACACGGCCACAGATGCAAGGTACTCCATACCAGAAGAAGAAGCGGACCTGTATGGCGACGATAACGCCACCAAGACAATCTGCACCCCGACCATGTTCGGCAAAGCAAGGTCCAGCGACGAATATTGGGTGACGTCTGCATGGAACGCACCAGAAGAACCAATCGACATATACACGAAAGATAAAGCGTGGACGGACGCTTACTACCAAAAGAAGGTATCCAAGTCATTGCCGCCAAACCGGGATTTCCACGCTGCCGCATATTACGGAAGCTCGGTTGAATTCACTATGGACGAATACCATAAGGAAATATCCTCCATAACATTTTACATCGGAGCGAAAACCCTTGTGCGGGACACCGGGGAACTCTATCAAGCAGACCCCCCAGGATACATCACCGCCACGCTTTACGCCGTCGACGGAGCAACGGAAGTCTCGATTGCAACGATCAACATCAACGCCGGTCTGATTTCGGCCCACAAGGCGGAGATCAACTACGCAGATGTGGCCCCAACCCTGAAATATAAGCTCGTTTTTGATAGGCCAATCGTAACCCGTGGAATATCCATTTCGACCATCAACACCGAACTCGAGTTTGTCGACGACAACGTCGTCCCCTCCGACATCACCGGCCAGCAGGACATGCTGACGGTCGGAGACAACAACATGGACTGCGCGGCATTCGACATCCACCAGCAGCGGTCCATGTACGCATCGAGCAAGAATCTCCCCTTTACCCTGTGGTTTTCAGCCGTTGGCGACCTCTACAACTTCTATGCCAACCGCCCCCAGTCAGACGACAATGCATTTTCCGTCACGATCCCGGCCAAACGGGCAAGCCGAATCATACACGCACTGTCTGCAAAAGACCTGATGCTATTCACAGAGGACGGAGTATACAGCGTGACAGGCGAAGGAAATGTCATTTCCCACCGAACCGTCCAACTCAAAAAGATCTGCGATGCCGCGGCATCGGACGCCGTGGCCCCTATCCAGGTCGACACCAAGATTCTATACGTTGGCGAGGACGGCAGAACCGTCTACGAACTCGCCTACAACCTGATGGAGGACGCCATCACCCCGACCGACCGGACCGTCCAGGCGTACCACCTGACGGAAAAATCTGGCATCGTCAAAGCCGCCTACCAGCGTTACCCGGACAGCATCGTCTGGTGCCTCCTGTCAGACGGAAGCCTCATCGGAATGACCTACATGCCCGATCACGAGGTGTGGGCATGGCATCGGCATACGTTTGCCGATACGGAGGACGCACGGAAACTGACCGACATCATGGACGTCGGATCGGTTGTGAGCGGATCAGGAGTTGAAACCACCTCCGGCATGCTTTTGGTGTTCCAGACGGATACCAAGACCATCGTCGAGCAGATGCGCCCAAACGTGTGCGAGGACACCATCGAGGACGCCGACACCGCCGCCTGCATCGACCATTTCGGCGACGAGGATGCCGAGGTTGCCGTAAACGCAACGCTAATCACCCTCCGGCCCGAAAGCCCCGAAGTCAGCAGCCAGGGCGTTCCGAAGCGGGTTGTGGACGTCTGCCTGCGAATCCGACGTTCCGGTGCCGTGAGCGTCAAGCCATACGAACCGAACCTGCCGGCCGTGTCGGAAAACAAAGCGACGGTCGACGGCGATGGAACGGTCCACCTGTACAGCGGGGACATCAAGATAATGCCTCGCGGATACATCAACAACGACGGGCAGATTCAGATCGAGTCGAGCGACAACTTGCCATGCGAGATACTGTCTGCCGTCTACACGATGGACTCGCCATGAGCAAGGCAACCATACGACGAGCAACCAGGGACGACGGACTGCGCCTTATCCGGGACATGCGCCACGAGGACCGCCTTGAAATCCAGATGGAAGGGCACTTTTCTGGACCCGACACCGCCGTAAGCTGGAGCCTGGACAACAGCACCAGCGCGTTTTCCCTATTGTGCGGGGACGAACTGCTGGGCATCTTCGGCACAGCCCCCCTATTCAACAACCCGTCGCAGCACATCATGGTCGTTTGGGCACTTGGGACCGAAGCCATCCGGCGACACAAAAGAGCGCTCCTTCGGGCGACGCCGGAGGCGTTTAGGCAACTGTGCGCCGCCTGCCCGAACACCCGGCTTTTCATCAACGCCATGCCCGCAACATACCCGACATACCGCAAGTGGGCCGAGCGGTACCTCGCGGCGCAGTTTTCGGAAACGTCACACATCACGCCTTCCGGGGCCGTGTTCACCGCGTTTGGCATCTGGAGAAAAGGAGCTTGATATGTGCTCACCGGCCGTAGCAATAGGAATCGGAGCAGGTGTAGTGGGCATCGGGTCCTACATGGGGTACCAAGGAGCCGTTTCTGCCGCGAAGCGGCAGGGCCGACTTGCCATGCAGAACGCCGCCCTGCAGCAGCAGCAGTTCATGATGCAGAGCGCATTCCAAGCGATGCAGGCCCAGGCTCTCATGCAGCAGTCCGGGGCCTTCATGAAACAGGCGGACGCGTTCATGCAGCAGGCCGACATCGCGGCCCGAACGGGAGAGATCCTGCAGGACGCGCAGATGTACCGCGCCGCACAAGCCGAGCGCGAGCGCGACGAAGCCGCCCGCAGGGCATCCGAGATGCGTCGTCAACTCATCGGGGGGGGCAAGGTCACATTTGCCGCCAACGGCGTCCTGCTGGAATCCAGGCCGCAGTCCGCCGTCGCCATGTGGGAGCAGGACGAGGTTGCCGACCTTGCCTTCGAACTATCCAACATCAAGCGAGTGGCCGACAACGAGATATTCGGTTTCGTGACCCAGGGCTACCAGGACCGAATGCAGGCCCTGTTCACCGCAGAAGGGCTTCGGTTGCAGGCAGAGGGTGCTCGGATCGATGCCGGGAATGCCCGCATCAACGCCGCGGGATCGATGGCGCAATCGAGAATCAGCGCAATCAACGGCCAGATCGCCATCTTGTCAGGTCAGGCGACCGCCGCCCAGGCCGACGCGGCATCTGACGCGGCCCTGTGGAACTTCATCGGGTCCATCGGTAACATCGGCATGTCGGTGGGTTTATTCGCCGCGGGCGGCGGGTTCTCTAAAAAGACAACACAACCATCCTATCCGGGCATCACCAACTCGCCAGAAAACCTTCTCACCCACACCTACAATTAGGAGCCGACCATGCCGATTGTCCCGAGAAACACCATCAGCGAACCGGTCAGGACGCGCCTCCCGCAGATCCGCATGGCCCAGCCACGCACCGCGGAGGCGATGGGGGCCGTGACATCGGCTCTCGGAAGGCGGGCGGCAGCCATCGGACGGAACTCGTCCATCATCGGTGAGCAGATCGACGCAACCCGGCGCATGGGCAACGAACAGATGCGCATTCTCGGCGCAAAAGCCGCTTCCGAGCAGGCCATGTGGCAGGGCCTTGGCAACCTCGGAAATATCATGATGAACGCCGGGTTCAAGATGGACCGCATTCAGGAGCGCAGGGCCATCGAGGACGCCAGGAACGCGGCGACCGAGTTTACGCTGGCTCTAGACCCCCTCGTGTTTGGCCACGTAGACCCCGACACAGGGGAGCGAGTGGCGGGAGCACTCGAGACTCCATACAGCCCCGGAGACGCGGAGAGCGACCCCAACAGCCCATCCATTGCCGTCAGCAAGACCATGAAGGAACTGCTGGACAACCCGGACGCGCCGTGGGCGAACCTGTCCCCCCGCGCCCGCCGTGAATTCGAGAACGAGGTCGCCCGACTGCGACAGGGATACATGCGCCTGGCCATCAAGGCGGACGGCGACCAGATACAGACATTCCGCCAGGTCAGCCAAAAGCGCGATTATGAAGCGATGATGGGCCACCTGACCAACCTCGGGGCAGGAACGACCCCGGCAGAGACGCAGAACTGGCTCAACGAGTTCAACACCAGCGTGACCGCCTACCAGCGGACCTACATGGGCCAGTACTGGAACGAGGACAAGCAGGAGTGGGCCAGCCCGCAGATCGAGAAGATCGTCGCGCAGGAGCGGGAAGAACTGCTGGAAGTCGCCTTGTCGAAGCGGCTTGAGACATGGCTCCAACTGGCCGATGTCGAGAACGACCCGGAGCGGAGGGAAAACCTGCTGTCCTACGCCGAAACATGGGCCGAGATGAAGAACGGAGAAGATGCCGTACTGCCGGAACTGGCTCGCGCCAAGGTCCTGAAGGAAATCTCGGAAGTTCGCTTTCGGGCCGTGCAGCGCGACAACCGACTGACCCAGCAGGCAGCGGAAGCCGTCAAGACCACGCTGGACAACTTCATGGAAGCCCCCACGCCCGAGAACCAGCAAGCCCTACAGGAGTCGCTCGCCAACCCTCGCCTGTCAAGGACGGACGCCGAGGCAGCGCAGGTCGCCATGCTCGATCACCGCGTCAACACGCAGATCGGCATGCTCAAGCACCTCATGGCGACCGATCCGGCCCAGGCCCAGCAGTACATGGGTACGATGGACGCCGCCGCGATTGCCAAGTGGAACGAAATGACCGATAGCGGTACAAGCACCGGGAAAGACCGCCTTGCGTCATGGGCACTGGACCGACTCGACACAGCAATCGCAACCGGAGGAACGGTATCGAGAGGCCCGAACGGTGAGCCAACCGTCACGCTCAACCTCCACCACACCCAACTTCGCGGCATGGCGGAGGAGCTTTGGGCGCAAGGCATCATCGACAAAAAGCAGTACGATGCCCGGATCGAAAAGATCAACGCCAGGAAAAAAGAGCCAGACTTCATTGCTTTTGAACGGGAGGAAGCGATCCGGGCGATGGAGGAAATCCTCGGCACCGACATCGTGGACAACGCCATCACCGTACAGAACGGAATTGTCGCACTGGCTGATGACGATGGGAAGCCGCTCGACATCTTCGCCACCGGACGTGAGCGCATGCCATACAAAGGCCAGTCATACGTCCGCAGCGACGGCACCATCGTCAGTCAGCAGGACTCAAAGGGGATCGAACTGGACGCCAAGGCCGTTATCGCCGTCCTGCAGTACGTCACAGACTACTACCGCCTCAACCCGAGTACAGACGGCGTACCCAAGACCACCCGCGACATCGTGCGCGACCTGCTGATGCCGGGGCCGAACCAGCCGGTTGAAGTCCACAACAGCCTCCGGTTCAAGACACAGCAAAACGCCGCCAGGTGGACCCGCGACCTTCACGACCTTCAATCCAGGTACGTCCTACAGCAGATGGAGAACGTTGACCGCCAGTATGGGTTCGCCCAATAGGAAAGGATCGAGACATGCCAATCGTCCCCATGACCGCAAAGCCGGAGGATTCGCTGTACCCCGAAAAGAAGATCGAGATTAACCCCCTCTCGTACCTAAACACCCCGGACACCGCCACCGAGGCGGAGTTTGCCGTTGCCGTGGACGAACTGGCCAAGTTGAGTCCATTCGGCATCCGGGAAACTGGCGACTACAGCCAATTCGGGGCCGACAACGCCAAGGACGCATTTTTCAACCTCCGCAAGGCGACCATTCACGGCATCGAGTCGCTGTCAGACGACGAGTCCCGTGCATGGTTCGACACAGACCCGGAGGACATCGAAACCCGCTACCGCATCGCAAGCGAAAACCTGCCGCCTTCGACGAAAATGAGCCTCACTGCCGGAAAGGCTATTGTCAGCACACGTCCAGACGTCCCGTTCGGCAAGGAATACGACGCCGCCCCGGACGAAATCAAGGCAGCGGCAGACAGACTCCGTGAATCAACCCCGGTCGTTGAACTGGTCGCAGGGGAGTTCTATGGGGCTGTCGGGGATTTCGACATCACCAACATCCCCCCCGAACGACAGCAGGACTACCAGACAATCCTACAATGGCGCGACCGGCAGGAAAAGGAGCGCACCATCGGCGCATACGACGCCCTCATCAACGCCAAGAACACCCTGCGGAAGTGGGCGATGATGCGCCCCCTGCTGTCCGACGAGGCGGACAGTCTCCTGCAACACATTATGGCCGACAAGCCACGCGACGACGTGTTCGACGCCAAGTTCATGGCCTTGCCGGAGGACCAGCAGGAAGTCGTCATGATGCTTGGCCGCGACCTGCGGAACACACCCGACAAGAACCTGCTCCGCGACTCCGTTCGAGAGTTTTTGAACGGAGGAAAGCGGCTTTTCGTGGATGCCGTACGCGAGGCTCGCGATATCTGGATGCTTAGCGAAACCGACCGCGAGGACTTCCAAAAGCAGGCTGAGATCAAGGCCCGCATGGAGGAACTGTGGGCACCCAAGCGGAGCCAGGAGTACGGCTATTGGGAGGACGCCATCATCGGCACCATCGGGTCCCTCCCATACACCGGATTCACGATGGCAACGGCAATGGCCGGGGTGCCGGAAGTCGGTCTCGGTGTGATCAGTTTGAGCATGGCCCACCAGTTCAAGCAGCAGATCGCCCTGCAGGGTGGCGACGTTACCGACCCCAAGGTGCTGGTTTTGGCCCAAGCCGCAGGCATCGCCTATTGGGGAATCGAACAGGCACAGGTCGGAACATGGATGAAGTCCATGACCGACCTCGAACGGCGCATGGCGACCGCCAATTTCACGCGTGGCGTTTTCGTTGGATACTTGAAGTTTTGGGGTGAGGCAGAAGCCAGGTCGAAAGCGCGGCAGGGGTTGCGTGAGGCTTTCCCAAAAGTGGCAGGCGACTTCATCGGCGACCTGCTTAAGGAATGGCTGTACGAGGAAGAAACCCAGGACCTGATCGAGGAAGGCTTCGTCTCATGGGGAATCGGGGAGGATGTCGCCCGGAACATGGCGGAGCAGGCCGTCGAGTCCCTGCAGCAGAACTTTGGCACCATGCTACTCATGACGGGAGGATTCTCCGGCATTGGTGCCGCCAGGACCGGATTGAGCCGGAAATACACCGACCAGGAACTGTACGACGCCATGCACCACCGGGCGCAGCTTGTCGGCTCCCTGCATCAGCGAACGGAACTCCGCGAGAAGCTCCGCAAGGGCGAGGAAATCGACCCGCGGGAGATGAAAAGGCTGGAACGCGACATCGACTACCAGCGGCGCGTCCTCTCCACCTTCCACCGGGCCTTCAACAAGGCGGGCGGTATGGAGGACGCCGAGTCCGCCTTCCAGCGCATGGGCCTCGACCCCCGCCAGTCGTTCCTCGCCGCCTACATGTTCGACCAGGAACGCCGCGCCATCATGGGAGACCCGGAACTGTCCCAGGCCGAGAAGGAGGAATTGCTCGGTAAACAGGCCACCAGCCTGTCCCTGCTCAAGCAGGCATACCCGAACCGGACATTCACCGAGAACCCGGACGGTACGTTCACATCCGAATACACCATAAATGGCAGCCAAGTACGCGAGATTCACCAAACCGGCACCATCGAATGGGACCCGGCCAGCCCCGAGGGAGCAACATCGACCGTCAATGCCATCAACGCCGCAGAGAAAGCCGCAAGGCTGTCAGGAGCACCGTTTTCCGACAACATGAAGGGTATGACCGTTGAACGCTGGCTGAACATCACCCCCGAGGCCCGCAACGAGATCGTACAGGCCCTCGACCTGCACCCGGAGGGCAACTTCATCTTCACAGCCAAGATGGCGGGAAGCCCCGACGTGGCCCAAGTGGACGAAAACCAGGTCCGCCGACTGTCGGGCGTGATCACGCTGTCACCGGACGCCGCCCCGTCAGCCACGTTCCATGAGGATCTACACGCCTTCGTCCGCTACCTGCGCGAAACCGGCGAACTGACCCCGCAGGACATCCAGAAGCTCCGGGAGGAATTCGGTGACCCCCGCCAAGGAGTCAACGAGGACTTCAACGAGGAAAACGCCGCCGAAACCATCCGAAAAATGCAGTCCCGGAGCGTCCGGCACGTCGAATCCACAGGGGCCGAGGCCATCATGGACAAGGTCTTCGACGTCCTGGACCGGATCGACCTGTTCCGACGCAAGAAGAAGCAGGCCGAAACCGTGGCCGAAAACCTCATGGCCCAGATGCGCCGTGGCGAGTGGACCGGCATCCCGGCCGGGACCATCACCGAGGCCCAGCGGCAGAAAAACGCTCAACTGCGGAAAAAGGCCCGCTCAAAACCCAAGAAACACGCCAAGAAGCCACAGGAACCCACCGCCAAGGAGCCTGAACAGGCCCAGGAGCCGCCCGAGGCCGAAATCCAGCCCGAGGGGCAGGCCGGGGAGAAGCCCCCATCACAGACGCCTACAGCCGCCCAGGGCGAAGGGCAGACCGCAGAGGAAGCGGCGGCGGCAGCCGAGGCGGACGAGATCGGAGCCGGAGAAACCGCCGAGGTGGACGCCGACCAGCCGCTCGGGAAGGGCGAATGGCGGGCCGTGACGCCACACGGCAACGTTGAAGCAGAAGGCGAATGGGAAGTCCGCGACTTGTTTGACCTGATAACATCATGGGACGCGGGGTACAACATCACGCAATTTCAAGGACGCGACGCTGGAACCGGCAATAAAACAGCAGAAAGCCTAGAGAAAATCGATACCGTTGCCAGAAACCCCGATGTCAACCGAATGGGAGAATCGCCCTACACCAGCGGAGCCTCGCCCATGTGGTCGCCACGCGGAGAGGTTATTGTTCGCAACCATTTGACTGAATCCCTTCGCAAAGCCGTCAAGTCTTACCCTGCCCAATGGGCAAAGGTCGAGCGATGGACCCGTAGGATGGCAGCAGACAAGGGTATCGTCATACCCGAAAGCATCAAGTTTCCGGTAATCGGAAGAAGGATTGACCGGATACTTACGCCGGGGGCCACGATGAAGGACGTTGCGGATCTGTCCAACATCCAAGACCAGACCCCAATGGGAGAAAACGAACGCGCATGGAACGATGGCGCGGCCATCCGCGACAAGAACCTCCTTCGCTTTTTCCGCCCAAGCGATACCGGAAACCTGAACGCACCAAGCAACGCGGAGTTCATCACGCAGTTTATACGGGCAAGAAACGCCTCGGATATTATCGACAAGTCAACCAGAATGCTCACCGATTCAGGCTCCGACCGAATCAAGATGGCCCTCCTCGGTCTCATTCTCGGGGAAAGCATGGAGGCCAGAAATACAATCAACAGCCTCCTGACCAGCGAGGCAAAAGGTGTCAGGACTCAAGTCAACGGGATATTGAAAGCCGTCCCAGTCCTCGTCAGCGTAACACAAACCCACCCGGCCTATGACCTTTCTGACATACTGGCCGTTACCCTGCACGAATTCATCACGGCCAAAAACAACAACGAGTCGCCGTTCCAAGGCGTCCTTCTGCCACGCCCTCCCGCAGTAGATGCCCTTCTCCGAGCACTGTACACGCGCACAAGATCGGCAGACATTCAGGACATTTTCACCGAATACGCCGCAAGGGTCAGGAAGATTGACACGGAAACCGGCAAGCTGATGGACATCCCGGACCCCACCAAGGAGGAACTGCTCAAGGCAGCAATCGACGCGACCGGGACCGGGGAAACCGCGGAGCAGGCCCAGCAGAAGAAGGCCGAGGAAGCCGCCGCGGAGTCCCCGGAGGCACCGCCGCCGCCTACGCAGAAGCAGAGGGCCATCGAGAAGAAGGGGGCCGCGCCAACGGCCACCGGCCAGGAACTGCGCGACGCCATCGCCCAACAGGCCACCCCGGAACCAGCCAAGTACGACCCGGAGCCTAACGCCCCGCCCACGACCGGGGACATGAAGGAAGCCCTGCCCAACATGGACGAACTGCGGTTCTGGCGGGAAACCCCCACCCTGCCAATGTCGCGCAACCCGGACGTCCTCGGTGCCGCCAAGATTCTGCCCTACATGCTCGCCGGCAACAAATCCCACATCTACGCCCACCACCACGACATGTTCGAGGCCGTGGTCCAGGGTGCGCCCGCGTTCGTCGACTGCTTCGGCGGAGCCGCCACCTACCTCTACAACCTCGCCAACGCAGGCGTCCTGCCCGACAACTCGACGTGGAATGAATGGGAATACACCCGGTACGTCACCACCAAGCAAATCAAGGAGAACCCCGAAGGCGTGATCGCCGCACTCGACGCCCTGTCAGACAGGCTGGAGCAGGCCATCCCGCCCGGTTCCCGCGTCGGAGCCGAAATCGACTCCACCCGCGACGCCATCATCGACTGGCTTAACGCCGAACTGCGCGGAGAACACGGAATCGCCTATGTCCCCGCCGAAAACGCCGAGGACGCAGAAGGCCGGACCATCCTGCTCGACACGCCGGAGTCCGCCGCCCTGTACCTGCTCGTCCAGAACATCTCCTACTCGGCCCGCGCCCAAGACGTATCGATGTACGAGGGAAAGCCGACATGGACCACGGCAGGCGACGACGCCAAACTCCACCCCACAGACGGCAAACTGCTTACGCTGGTCGACGCCAAGGGCAAATGGAGGCCATCGTTCCGCCTCGCTTACCCCGCCGACATCATCCGCAAGGCGTCCAAGAACCTGCAGAATGTCAACGTGACCCAGCGTGACGGATGGTCACTTGCTAGTGATTTGGATGTTGCGCCTGATGGTGCTGTAGTCGCCATCGACACCAGCTACTTCGGGGCGCAGAACTACGGCCTCAAGACCCGCGAGGACGGCGACATGGACACTTGGCTCGCCAAGGTCCGCAAGCACCTCCTGCCTCACGTTGACCGCCTGACGTTCATCATCACCAACAACTGGAATTTCCACGCCGTCAACGAACTCCAGAAGATGGGCTTCCTCGTAGCCCGCACGGAGCGAGCCGGTGAATCCCCCGAACTCGTCGCCATGTCCGGCAGGGCTCGCCACATCATCGCCCCGGCGATCCGCACCGTGGACTACCTCGGGCAGAAGGTGAAGCAAGAGGGGGGAGAACAAGCCCGCCTGTCGGTATCCGCCAAGGGCCGCAAGGCACTCACCACAGGCGTCTACAAGGACGGTTCCGCCGAAGTCCTGGCCGACCT